>Ga0306920_100008310_pt1 | contig 13769 bp, 12 predicted proteins | sample flu12Cox44000170_FD_204666 | JGI IMG/M metagenome (GOLD analysis project Ga0306920, IMG submission 204666) | Lab enrichment of tropical soil microbial communities from Luquillo Experimental Forest, Puerto Rico - flux4day.12C.oxic.44.000.170 (v2)... | ecosystem: Environmental > Terrestrial >... | reverse complement strand
CGTCTACGCCCTGGCGGCCGGCAATCACTCGCTGACGCTCCTGCTCGCGATCCCGATCGGGCTGTTCGTTCTCGCCGTCGATCCCGGGATCTGGCGCCGCGGGCGACTCGTCCTCGCCTGCGTCGCCGTCCTCGTGGTGACCCTGATCCTGGTCTACCTCGAGCTTCCGCTGCGAGCCGGGCCCTTCCGCGCACCGCTCGTCTACGGCACGCCGAACACCTGGGACGGGTTCCGTTACATCGTCCTGGCGGAGCAGTTCCAGGGCAGCTTGTCGGACCCGTTCGGAAACCTCGGCGACAAGTTCGGGGCCCTTCTGAAGCTGACGGTCGACAACTTCGGGATCCTCGCGCCGCTCATCCCGTTCGCGTTCCTCGTGACGGTCCTTCGTCGCCCGCGCTACGCATTGCTGACCGGCACGGCGGTCGCGATCACCTGCTTCTTCAACGCGTCCTACATCAACGCGGACATCACTCGCTACTACGTCGGTCCGGCGCTGATGGTGTGGACGTGGCTGGCGCTCCTCGCGGCCGGCGTGGTCGATGTCCTGGCGACCCGGCGGCTCCGCGCGGTGGTCGGGGGTGCCGCGGCGAAGCTCGAGACGCCCACGGCCGAGGGCGTGGGCCCCGTTTCGGGTCGGGACCCCGCGGACGTCCGCGCCCGCGGCGCGATGCTCGTCCTGGTCCTCGGCCTCATCCTGCTCGTCCCGACACTGGCCGTCGTCTCCGACCGCTACAAGGCGGTCGACATGAGCCGTCGCACGGACGCCTCGACGTGGGCCGACCACGTGATGCACACGGTCGAGCCGAACGCCGTGATCCTGAGCTGGTGGAGTTACTCCACGGCGCTGTGGTACGCCCAGTGCGTCGAGGGCCAGCGCTCGGACGTCGCGATCATCGACGATCGCACGCGGCTCGACGAGAACCTCGGCGACCTCGCTGACGTCATCGACGCCAATCTCGGGCACCGGCCGGTGTACGTCATGCGGCTCGATCAACGCGAGGTCCAGGCCCTGAAGGATCGTTACCAGCTGGACTACATCGACGGCCTCGACGCGACGTCGCTGACGAAGGTGGTTGCGCTCAAGGACCCGTCGTCGTCGAAGGGCGGGACGGCGTACCCGACTGGACTGAACTGCGCCGGGGCCGCGGCGGCGATGAACGCCGGGGACTGAGGTCCCGGCTCGTGGCCTAGCTCGAGCGGCTCTCGCCCTCGGGATCGACGTCCAGCGAGTTGACGAAGTCACGGAAGACGTCCAGCCGCGGATCGACGATGCGCTCGCCGGTGGTCTCGAGCGGCGCACCCTCGTCGCCCTCGGTCTCCGAGCCCAGGCCCTCGCCACCGAGCGCCGCCTGGTCGAGCACCGCTTCCGCGGCGAAGATCCGCGTGCCGGCCCGGACCGCGAGCGCCAGGGCATCGGACGGCCGGGCGTCGACGTCGACCGTGCGCCCGTCGCGCTCAAGGACGAGCCGTGCGTGGAAGGTCTCGTCGGCGAGGTCGCTGATGACGACGCGCTCGACCCGCGCGCCGAGCTCCTCCAGCGTGGCCGCGAACAGGTCGTGCGTGAGTGGGCGCTCGGGCGTCAGGCCCTGGAGCTTCATCGCGATCGCGCTGGCCTCCCACGGCCCGATCCAGATGGGCAGGTAGCGATCGCGCGCGGCCTCCTTGAGGATGACCACGTGGCGGCTCGAGAGCATGTGGACCCGGACGCTCTCGACCTCCATCTCGACCAGTCCGTCGTCCATGGATCGATTATCCCACGGCCGACGTCCGGGCCGACCCGCGCGCCCGGGGCCAGATCGCGAGCAGGATCCGGGCGATGACAGCCCCGATCAGGAACCCGCCGATGTGCGCGAACACCGCAACGCCGCCGCTCTCGACCGCACCGAGCGACGTGATCCCGCTGATCAGCTGGAGGACGAACCAGAAGCCGAGGACGATGATCGCGGGCACGTCGATGAGCTGGTAGAAGAACCCGAGGAAGACGAGCGACGTCACCCGGGCGCGCGGGAACATCACGAAGTACGCGCCGAGCGTCGCGGCGATCGCGCCCGACGCCCCGATCGTCGGGACCGTGGACGTGGGGTCGATGGCGACCTGCGACAGCCCCGCGATCACGCCACCGAGCAGGTAGAAGGCCAGGAACCCGCCCCGGCCGAAGCGATCCTCGACGTTGTTGCCGAAGATCCAGAGGTAGAGCATGTTGCCGAGCAGGTGGAACCAGCCGGCGTGGAGGAACTGGCTCGTGACCAGCGTCGCGGTCTCCATCGAGAGGTAGTTCCCGGCCCGCCACGCGGCCGTCAGGTCGGCGGGGACGACGCCCCAGCGCGTGATGAACGCCTCGAGCGACGCGTCGCCGCCCGTCGCGAGGAGGCCCAGCTCGGCGGCGAAGACCACGAAGCACGCGACGATCAGGCCGGTCGTGACGTACGGTGTCCGCTGCGTCGGGTTCGCGTCGCGGAGCGGGATCACGCGAGCGCCGCGGTCAGGGCTTCTTGGTCGGTTTCGGGGTCGCGCGGATGGTTCCGGAGGGGGTTGCCGACGAGCCTGCCGAGGCGCCCGGGGACGAGCTCGGCGACGCGCTTGCGTCGGGGCTGCCTGACGAGCCGGCAACGGCCGCCAGGACGGCCTGGTTGATGCCGTCGGCCGAGGCCCAGACGAGCGTCGCGGGGTCGGTATCGGTCGGCCCGGGGATGACGTACATCGCCCGCATGTCCGACCAGTCATTCGAGCCATCGGCCAGTTCGTACTGCGCGACGAACTTGCCGCTCGACTTGTCGATGGCGACGACCCGGCTGTTCGGCTTGTCGTACACGTACACGTTGCCCTGGCGCCGTCCGGTTCCGGACGACACGATCGAGTACTGCGGCGCCGATCGCAGCAGGGTGTCGCCGGGATCGTCGGCGCTCCAGCCCTCGTCATTGCCGCTCGCGAAGCGCATGACCTTGCCGCCGAGCGTCGCGAAGATGTCGCCGTCGACGTAGGTCGAGGTCATCGTCGAGACGTCGCGTGCGGTCGCCAGCCAGGCCGTCGCCTTGGCCGGGAACCCACTGCCGTCCGCGGCCGGCGAGTAGGCCCGGATCTGCTGTGCGGATGGATCGACCACGTACAGGTTGTAGAGGCCCTGGGTCCCGGGGCGCAGGTACGTGTTGATGCCGAGGACGTCGTCCCCGAGCGATGCCGCACCGTCGAGTGGGACCCGCGTGAGCGTGCCTTTGCCGCTGTCGTCCGCCGGGCGCCAGCGCCACAGCTGGTTCTTGGTGTCGAGGATCAGGAGGTCCTGGCCGCCAACTGCGAGATATCGCGGCGAGGCGACCGTGCCGCCCTTGTTCTTCTGGCCGTTCTTCACGATGGCTGCAGCCGTGTTGTTCTTGAGGCTGTAGCGGTAGACGGTCCGTGTCGCGCGGTCGATGACGTACGGCACGTTGTCGGGGCCTTCGACCAGCGCTCCGATGTCGGTCGGCGCGCCGCCCTGGGTCTGCTTGAAGGTGTGCATGACCGTCGAGGCGACCGGGACGACGCCGTAGAGCCGGTCGAGCCCGGCGACGGTCTGACTCCGAAGCGGCGCTAGTACGCTCGCGCCCACGTTCGCGCCTTGCGCCATGTCCAGCTGCTTGTAGGCGTCCGTCAGGAGCCTGAGCGCCTGGCCGCTGTCGTCAGCGATGAGGTCGACCCCCGGACCACTGACCTTGGCCAGGTCCGCGCGGGCCTGGTCGAGGGCCTTCTGGCCGGCATTGACGGAGCTGATCGCCTGCTGGGGCGTGTTCCCGGCGAAGGCGTAGACACCCACGCCGAGACCACCGACCACGATGACGAGGGCCAGGATCGCGAGCGCCGCTCGACGTTGCGTCTCGCGTCGCGAGGAGAGCGGGGTCACGCGGCGGTACGCGGGCTTCCGGCGGGGCATGAGGTCCTGGAGCCGCGCCCCGAGGCGATCGAAGGCGCTGCCGGCCGCGGTCTTCGCGCTCCCGGCCGCGGCTGTCACCGCGATGCCGGCCGCCTGGACGTTGTCGGCCAGTGGGATCGGCGAGCGGTCCGGGGCGCCGGCGAGGGGCTCGGCAGGGCGGACCGGGACGAGTGTCTTGGCACGACTCGTGGACGAGACCTCGGTCGCCTCGAACGCGATCGCGCCGTCGCTGCCCGAGCCTTCTGCAGCGACGAAGCGCTCGTGCAGGTGCTCCATCGCGGGTTGCGGGTGGAGCGTCAGCATCGCGTCCTTGAGCTCGTCGGGGCCGAGCTTCGACACGACATTCGGCGAGACGAGTACGAGCGAATCCCCGACCGAGATCTCGCCGCGCCAGACCTCCGGCTCGATCTCCGAGGACGGCAGGCCACGTTCGCGATGGGGATCAGGCAGCGTCGAGAGACGAGCCTGGCGGATCAGGTACGCCTCGGCTGGCCCGACGGTCGCAACGTACATCTCGCTGCCGCGGACGACCGCGACGCCGATCCCGATCGGCCCGTTGCCGTCCGTCGACTTGAGGCCGAGCCGGTCCGCCTGGTGGGCCAGCCGCTTGTTGGCGGTCGCGATGGCCTTCTGGAGACAGACGCGGATCCCCGCCGACTCGTCGTAGTAGTACTCGTTGCGGATCGTCTCTGCGGCCAGCCGGGTCGCCTCGAGCGCGTGGCGCGAGGAGATCCGGGACGTGACGAGCAAGTAGAGGTGACCCTTCGATCGAGCGACGGAGCCCACGCTGGGCTCCACGACGACGATCGTGTCCGGCGAGTCGGGAAGTCGGTCATGTTCGGCGATGACGCCGAGCTTCATGTGGAGCCGTACGGCCATCCGGGCCTCTCGTGATCGTGCGGGGCCCCGCGACACGGGGCCGCGGGGTCGGGCGGACGAGGTCCGATCTGGCTTGGCGTGTGGCGGTCGCCTCGATCGGTCTCGGAGGTGGCTGGCAGGTGTCCGGGATTATACGCGGCGGCCTTCCGGCCGGACGCGGACGTGGATGTCGCGGATCCCGGCACCCCCGGGCGAGGCCGCGATCGCGGCGAGGAGCTCGGTCCGACGGAGCCGCAGCTCTTGCGCGACGATCGGCGCGTCGGCCTCGACCTCGAGAGCCGCGGCGTCGATCCGGACCGCACGGCAGGCACCGCCGGCGGCCGGGACGCGCTCCGCGACGATGGCGTCGAACGTCGCCATCGCTCGGGCGAGGCGCAGCTCCTCGTCGAGCCCGAGGGCCCGGGCGGCGTCAGGCACGAGGTCGCCGATGCGGACCATCGGCCGACGGCGCGACGTGCTCACGGCCGCCTCACGCGCCCGCCCCGACGTCGGCCGCGACCAGCTCGGCCCCACGGTCCCTGATGCGAACCTCCCAAGGCGTCGCGATGGACAACAACTCGGGGTCGAGGTCGTCACGGGTCGTGGTCGTCACGAAGGCCTGGGGCAGGTCCGCGATCCGTCGCACGAGGTGCGAGCGCCTCGCCGGGTCGAGCTCGGAGAACACGTCGTCGAGGAGCAGGAGCGGCGGGCGTCCGTCGAGCGCGGTGACGTGATCCAGCTCTGCCAGCTTCAGGGCGAGGATCGCCGTCCGTTGCTGGCCGCGCGAGGCGAAGGACGCGAGATCGCGACCGCCGAGCTCGAACACGAGGTCGTCCCGATGGGGCCCGATCAGCGTCGTCCCGTTCCAGACTTCCTTCTCGGCCGTCTCGACGAGCCGCCGGGCCAGGGCGTCGCGTGCCGACTCCCCGGGGAGCGGCGGAGCATTCGTCTCGTAGCGGATCGTCAGCCGACCCGCCGCCGCCTCCTCGGGCGCGATCTCGGCATGGGCCGCCGCCAGCGGTTCCGCAAGCACGCCGAGCAGGCGCCGTCGCTCGGTGACGATCGAGCTCCCGGCGTCGAGGAACGCGCCGTCCCAGAACCGGAGCTCGGCCCGCGACGCGCCGTCCTCCCGGATCGCCCGGAGCAGGCTGTTGCGCTGCTGGAGCGTGCGCCCGTACGTCGTGAGCGCGTCCGCGTAGGCGATCGACCCGGCGATCGCGAGCTGATCGACGACGGCGCGGCGCAGTGACGGCGACCCGGCGATCAGCAGCATCTCCTCGGGCGCGAAGAGGACGATCCGCAGAAGGCCTGCCAGGCCCGCTGCGCGCCGACCGACGCCGTTGACCCGGATCCGCTTCCGCCCTCCGGAGCCACCTGTCGAGCCCGACGTGTTACCCGCCACACCCGAACGGACGATCGCGACCTCGATGGCCTCGTCGCCGACACGGCCCTCGACCCGTGCCAGGTCGGTACCCCAGCGGATCAACTCGCCGTCGGCGGTCGTCCGGTGCGATCGACCCCATGCCAGCAGGACCATCGCCTCGAGGAGGGTCGTCTTGCCCGTCGCGTTGGGTCCCCAGACGATGTGCGGGCCCGGGCCGAACCGCGCGTCGAGGGTGGCGTAGCCACGGAGGTCGAGGAGGCTGAGGGCGTCGAGCAGGGTCTACACGGCCCGGTCGTGCCGGGCGGCCTCCACGCGACCTAGGAAGTGGTCCGGACCGGCATGACCACGTGCACGTAGCGCTCGTCGCCGACCGGCTTGAAGACGCCCGGTGACAACGGGCCGTTGAGCTCGAGGCCGAACTGGTCGGCCGACACGTTCGTCAGCACGTCGGCGAGATAGCGGGCATTGAAGGCGATCGTCGTACCGTCGCCGTCGACGTCCGCTTCGACCTGGCCGACATGGTCGCCGACCTCGGCATTGGCACTCACCGTGATGCCGGGCTCGCCGTCCGCCGAGACCTGCAGCTTCACGATGTTGGCGGACTCGTGCGCGATCAGCGCCGCCGGCCGCACGGCTCGGAGGAGCTCCTCGCGGTCGAGCACGGCCCGCGTGGTGTGGCTCGTCGGGACCACCTGCTGGTAGTTCGGGAACTGGCCGTCGATGAGCCGGCTGACCAGGTCGATCCCATCGAGGTGGAAGAGGATCTGGTTCTTGCCCGATGCGAGCAGGATCTCGACCGGATCCTCGACGTCCGCAAGGACGCGGCTGAGCTCGTTGAGCGCGCGGGCCGGGATCACGACGCTCGTCTCCGGGACCGCGTCGAGGACGGGGATCGTCTTCACGGCGATCCGGTAGTTGTCGGCGGCCGCGAGCGTGAGCTGGTCGCCCTCGAACCGAGCCAGGACACCGGTCAGGATCGGGCGAGCCTCATCGCTGGCCGCGGCGAACGTCGTCTCGGCCAGGGCGCGTCGCAGCACGTTCTGGGCGACCCTGGTGGTGGGCCGCTCGCCGGCCGCACCGATCGCTGGGAACTCGTCGGCATCGATGCCCTTCACGTGGGTCTCGAACCGGCCGCACTGGATGTGGAGCGTGTCGCCCGCCTGGAGGTCCAGATCGACCCGATCGCCGGCGGGGAGCGTGCTCACGAGATCGGTGAGCAATCGGGCCGGGACGGTCGTCGCGCCGTCCGTCTCGATCTTGCCCGGCACCCAGTAGGTGATGCCGATCTCGAGGTTCGTGGCGGTCAGCTTGAGACCGGCATCCTCGGTCTTGAGCAGGACATTCGCGAGGACCGGCAGGGTGCTCCGCGTCGAGACCGCTCGACTGACGACCGAAAGGCCGCGCGCGAGGTTCTCCTGCATGACCGAAAGCTTCACGTGGGGTTCACTCCAGCTTCATTGCGGTGGACCGGCACCCTCGGCGGGGTCGTTGCGCTCGCTCCGGATCCAACGACTGGCTCCTCGATCCCGGTCGAAGAGTCGTGGGTATCTTCCCTCTATCTTCTCATCCCGTCGTCACCGTAGTAACGGTGTGGACTCGGTGGACGCCCACGCTCCGCCTCGTTCGCCCAGGACGTGGACGGATCGAGTGACGGCGTGGACGCCGGGACGCTCGGGAGCGAACCGCCTGCGGACGGACGGTGGACGGGGAACCTGGGCACCGGAAAGGCGCGGTGGAACACGCCACGTCCTCGGCCGACGGCCCGCATCGGACGCCCCGAATCGACCTCGGATGTCCACACCGGGAGGGTGTTTTCCACCGGATTCGCCCGTTTATCCACAGACTTGGCCTGATGGCTCGCTAGAGACGTCGCCAACGTCCGGTCCGATGACTCGCAGGGGCGTTGCCTCGGTCCCTGGTGCGATCGCGACAAGACGTCCTTCCGGGAGTCCAGACCCCGACCCGTGTCAGTCGGCGTAGATGAGCTCCCGCACGGCCGCGATCTCGCGGCGCAGCTCGTCGTTGACGGCGACCTCGCGGTTGATCTTCTCGCACGCGTGGAGGACGGTCGAATGATCGCGACCGCCGAGCTCTGCGCCGATCCGGAGCAGCGAGACGTCCGTCTCCTCGCGCATCAGGAACATCGCGATCTGGCGGGGCACGACGATAGCCTTGTCGCGCTTCTGGCCCTGAAGGGCATCCATCGGGACGCTGTAGTACTCGGAGACGACCCGGGCGATCCGCTCCGGCGTCACCTGGCGCTTCTTCGGGTTGTACAGCACGTTCGAGAGCACAGCCTGCGCGAGCTCGATGCTGATGGGCATCGCGCCCATGCTCGCGTACGCGACGATCCGGTTGAGCGCGCCCTCGAGCTCGCGGATGTTGCTGACGACCTTGCGGGCGATGAACTCGATGACGTCGGACGTGATCGGGACAGCGCCCTCTTCAGCCTTCGAGCGCAGGATCGCGATCCGGGTCTCGAGGTCCGGGGCGGTCAGGTCGGCGATGAGACCCCATTCGAACCGGCTCCGGAGGCGCTCCTCGAGCGTGAGGATGGCCTTGGGCGGTCGGTCGGACGACAGCACGATCTGCTTGCCGTCCTCGTGGATGGCATTGAACGTGTGGAAGAACTCCTCCTGCGTCCGCTCCTTGTCCGCGATGAACTGGATGTCGTCGATGAGGAGGAGGTCGATCCTTCGGTAGCGGGCGCGGAACTCGTCGATCTTGCCCTGCTGGATCGAGGCGATGAACTCGTTCGTGAACTTCTCGCTCGTCGCGTACACCACGCGCTTGCGCGGGAACTTCGCGGTGACCTGGTTGCCGATCGCGTGCATCAGGTGGGTCTTGCCGAGGCCCACCCCGCCATACAGGAAGAGCGGGTTGTAGGCATGGCCGGGTCGCTCCGCGACGGACAGGCTCGCGGCGTGGGCGAGGCGGTTGGCCGAGCCGACGATGAAGTTCGCGAACGTGTAGCGCGGGTTGATGTACGACGTACCGCCTTCACCGCCGACGCGAGTCGGCTCGAGACGGACCTGCTGGCCGGCGCCGTCGCGGCCGTTCGTGCTGGGCGCCTGCGCGCCGTCCATCGGACCCGGTGCTGCCCCGCCGTCACCGGTGGCGGAGGAGCCGATCACGAACTCGACCTGGACGCTGTACCCGACGATCCGGGCAAGGGTCTGGCTGATCAACGAGCGGTAGCGTGACTCGAGCCAGTCCTTCGCGAAACCGTTCGGGACGGCGATCCGGAACCGCTGCTCATCGACGTCGACCAGCTGGGTGTCGCGCAGCCAAGTCTCGAAGTTCGCCGGTGAGAGCGAGACCTGGAGCTCTCCCAGCGCGGCCCGCCAGACTTGCTTCGCGTCCATACGTTCGATGGGATTCCTGCGGTGTGGTTGGTCCGGTAGATGGGTAGGGCTGACCACGGAACGAACATTGAGACGGGGGATCGCGCGCGAATTGCTCCTGCCGATCGTGGCACCGATCGATCGCGGTCCCCGAGGATCGCGGCCGGGTTTCGGGGGCTCCCACGGGCGTCTCCGGCGCCGAGGGCCCGGAGAGGATAGCACCGGCCGAAGGCCCGTCGCAAGGCGATTCTGCGATACTCCAGGGGAGTATCTGAGCACACGCCCGTCGAACGCCTACAGCCGGTGGCTCACGGACCCCAGAAATCAGCCTCCGGTCGTCCCGAGGACCCTGCCCCCGAGGTTTGACACCCCTCGCGCGTGCGTCATATCATCCGCCGGACGACGACGCGCCGTGCGCTTTCGGGCGCCAGGCGCGTTGTGTGCCTTCAGGGGAAAAGTGACAGAACCCGTCCCCGAGGCCGGATGGAGAGGATCCCGGACTCCCGATGAAGCAGACCTATCAGCCGAAGAAGCGCCACCGCGCCAAGGAGCACGGTTTCCGCGCCCGGATGCGGACGGCCGGCGGCCGCCGGATCCTGGCGGCACGTCGCGCTCGCGGCCGAAAACGGCTGACAGCCTGACCGTCGGGCGCGGCTCGGTGCCGCGGCTCGTGATGCTCTCTCGACCGCAGGATTTCGCGGCGTTCCAGGGCGGCGGGACCACCCGGTCCCATCCGCTGCTCACCGCCCGATTCCGGCGGACCGATCTCGAGACGACCCGCTTCGGACTCGCCACAGGTCGCGCCCTCGGCGGTGCGGTGGTCCGGAACCGGGTCCGTCGCCGACTCCGCGAGGCGCTCAGGGTGATGGCGCCCTCGTTCCAGCCCGGCTGGGACGTCCTGATCATCGCCCGGCCGGCGATCGTCGAAGCCGACCATGACTCGCTGGTCGGGGCGTTGCGCCGGACCCTCGTCAAAGGCGGCGTGCTCGGAGGCACCGTTTGAAGCAGATCGGCATCGGGATGATCAGGCTGTACCGAATCGTCTTCGCCTGGATGCCCTCGAGTTGTCGATACGAGCCCACCTGCTCGCGCTACACGGAGCAGGCCATCGAGAAGTACGGGCTCATCAAGGGCAGCTGGATGGGGATGCGCCGCATCGCCCGCTGCCACCCATGGGGCGGGAGCGGCTATGACCCCGTCCGCTAGCTTCGTGTCGCTTCCCAGCGGCATCCGCCGGTTGCCGTGGCTGCGCATCGCCCAGGTCGGCCTGCTCTTGCTCGTCGTGCTCGTGGTCGTCGGATGCGCGGTTCCGGCATCGTCCGGGGCTCCGGGTGCATCGGGCTCCCCGGCTGCACCGACGCATACCCCGGCACCACCCCTCCAGCCCGCGAAGCCCGGCGACCCGGTCAGCACGCTCGCGTGGCTCTTCACGCCGGTCTTCCAGGCGATGTTCATCGTGCTGGTCGCGGTCTACGACTTCTTCACGTTCATCGGTGCCCCCGCCGCCATCGCCTGGGCCATCGTGTTCCTGACCCTGCTGGTCCGGACGATCGTGATCCCGCTGTACCGCCGCCAGCTCGTGTCGCAGCGGCGCATGCAGATGCTCCAGCCCGAGATCAAGGAGATCCAGCGGCGCTACAAGGGCGACGGCGTCAAGGCCCGCGTCGCCCAGCAGGAGCTGTTCAAGGAGCGTGGGGTGAGCCCGCTGGCCGGCTGCCTGCCCTTGATCCTGCAGATGCCGCTGCTCCTGATCATGTATTCCGTCATCTCGAACGGCCTGACCAACGTGAACCCGACCGCGATGCTGCAGGTGTTCGGCCACCAGGTGGTGCCGCTGACCTGCAACAACATCAACCCAGCCACCGGTCAGCCGGACGCGGCGCTCGGCCCGTGCATCGACACGATCATCCCGTTCCTGGGCACGACGATCGACGTGAGCAAACCGTCGACGATCTTCGACATCCATCTCGGTGGGTTCGTGCTCGGGATCAGCATCCTGGCGATCGCAGCGGCACTCCTGCAGCTCGTGATGTCGCGGATGATGCTGCCGCAGACCAAGCCGGCCGACGACGACCCGAACACCAAGATCCAGCGCCAGACGATGCTGCTGCTGCCGCTGATCTCGGTCGCGTATGGCGGATTCCTGCCCGCGGGCCTGTTCATCTACTGGATCACCGCGAACATCTACACGATCATCCAGCAGTACTTCATCGTGGGCTGGGGCGGCACCTTCCCACTCTTCGGCTGGACGCCCGCGTTCGCCCACGGACATACCCCCAGGTTCCCGGTGACCATGCCGCCACCGCCCGAGCCGAGCAAACGCGCGCCGATCCTGACCGACGCGGACAAGAAGACCACGGCCGAAAAGACGATCCGCCCCCGCGAGCGGGGCCGTCAGGGCCGACGAGGGAGACGACGCTGACATGAGCGAGTACCAGGAGTTCACGGGCAAGTCCGTCGAGGAGGCCCTCAAGCTCGCCCGCGAGGCGTTCGGCATCGAGCTGAACGACCTCGACTTCGAGATCCTGACCCCGGGCAGCCGGGGCGTCCTCGGGATGGGCGCAGAGCCCGCCCGCATCGTCGCCGCGCCGCGGGCGGCCCTCGGTGGCGCCGTGCCCAAGCGCGATGCCGCGGCCTCCGTGCCCCTTCCGACGCCCCCTCCCGCGCGCCGGGACGACCGTCCTCGCGACGATCGGCCCCGCCGGGACGACCGGCCACGCCGGGACGACCGCCCGCGTGATGACCGTCCCCGCGACGATCGCCCGCGTCGCGACGATCGGCCCCGTCGCGACGATCGGCCCCGTCGCGACGACCGCAACCGGGCACCGAGCCACGGAGGCTCGGCGAGCCTGTCCGCCTCCGAGGCAGCCGAGGTCGCGGCCGCGCGCGGCTCCCTCGCCGCGGAGCGAGCCGACCTTGAGGCCGCGGAGGCATCGCCCGAGGCGCTCGCCGCGGGCAAGGACATCCTCGAGAAGCTGATGGGCTTCCTCGGCTTCGATGTACGCGTCGAAGTCGAGACCGGCGAGACGAGCCGGCTCAACGTCGTCGGTGACGGCGACCAGAAGGACGCGCTCGGCGCTTTGATCGGCCGCAAGGGTGAACGCCTTTCCGCGCTCCAGCACCTCGTCAACCTCATGCTGTCGAAGCAGATGGGCACCTGGACCCGCGTGCTCGTCGACGTCGAGGACTACCGCGGCCGGCGCGAGCGCCAGCTCCGCGAGCTCGCCGAGCGTGCCGCCGCGCGCGTCACCGAGACCGGCAAGATGCTGCAGCTCGAGCCCATGTCCGCCCTCGAGCGGCGCTGGATCCACCTCGCGCTGCGCGACCATCCGGACGTCATGACCCAGTCCATCGGCGAGGAGCCGAATCGTCGCGTGGTCCTCGTGCCGAGGAACGCCGGCTGAGCCACCACCGTCACGCGAGGGGGTGTGACGGGCGTCAACGAGCGAGCCGCCCAACCCCGCGCTGCCGAGCCCAACCGGCCCTAGCACGGGTGCCGAGTGCAGACCGCGAGCCGATAGAGGGGATGCCGCACTACTCGCGGATCACCGGGGTCACGCTGGTCGGTCGCTGACCGCGCGTCGGCGACCTTCGGCGCTCTGGCGCGACGAGGACAGAAGGCGCAGAATCCGCGCGACACGGCTCGCGACGCGTCCGATCCGGGCCCCGCGGCTCTCGGCGACCCCGTCCGGTCGACCGGCGTCCGCACCTCGAACGTGGAGCGAAGGGAGGAACCATCGATGTTGGGACGGCTCTTCCGGCTGGTGATCATCAGCTGGTTCATCGGGATGATCGCGGCTGCGTTCGCCGCGCTGTCGCTCAAGCGACGGCTTAACCCGACGCTCGACGAGGGCGCCGACGAGATCACGGCGGTGGCGATCTTCGGACCGCTCGCCTTCCACAGCACGTCGAAGGCCTTTCGTGGCGGCGAGGTCGAGTGCTGGTACGGCGGTGGCGTCATCGACCTGCGCGACGCCGAGCTCGCGCCGGAGGGCGCCACGCTCCGCGTTCGGGCGATCTTCGGCGGCGGCCAGATCCTCGTGCCGGCGTCGTGGAAGGTCGTCAGCCGCGTCACCGGTCTCGGGGGCATCCAGGACATCCGTGCGGCCCAAGGCCACGCCGCGATCGATCCGGAGCTCGTGATCGAGGGGATGCTGATCGCGGGCGGGTTCGCGGTGTCGTCCGAGATGGCCGAGGAAGAGCAGGAATGGCTGTCCGCCGTCAAGGAACAGCAGGCGGCGGCCGAGACCGGCAGCGAGGAGGTGGCCGAGGTCGAGTC
>Ga0306920_100008309_pt1 | contig 13769 bp, 12 predicted proteins | sample flu12Cox44000170_FD_204666 | JGI IMG/M metagenome (GOLD analysis project Ga0306920, IMG submission 204666) | Lab enrichment of tropical soil microbial communities from Luquillo Experimental Forest, Puerto Rico - flux4day.12C.oxic.44.000.170 (v2)... | ecosystem: Environmental > Terrestrial >... | reverse complement strand
CCTGTTTTCGCGAAATTCACCCAGTAACTCGAGATCGCTTCGCCCAATTGCTTGTCCACATCCACGTAGAAGAGGCGAAACGGAAAATTCTCAAAGACGTAAGCCAGTTCCTCTCCATGAAAAGCGTCGAGGCGCGCACCGGCTCTTCCCGGCGGCACCCGCGTGAAGTAGTAACGATACGTGTGGCCCTGCCCTGTCTGAGTTTCCATGCGCGTCCAGGTGCATGTCCCAGCCGAACGCACCGTCGCGAAACGAGGCGTAATGTGCGGCGCTGGCGGCGGCTTCCGATGTGCCTGCTGGATATGCTTCAAGAAATTTGTCCGCCAACGAGCCAAAATCTTTGCGCGCGCCCGCCGCTCTCACCGATCGCGCCCATGAAGAGTCCCTTCGCCAGCGGACTGGCCATTAACACACTGACAGATACGGAGCCAGCCGATTGACCAAAAATAGTGACCCGCCGCGCGTCTCCGCCGAACGCCGCGATATTTCGTTGCACCCACCCAAGCGCAGCGATCTGGTCCATCAGTCCATAGTTTCCGGAGGAATGATGCGGCGACTCAGCGGCGAGTTCGGGTAAGGCCAGAAAACCCAAGAGGCCAAGGCGATAGTTGATGGTCACGACAACCACACCTTTGCGGGCTAGGTTCTCGCCGTCGTAACCGCTCGCAGAGCCCGCCTCCGTGAATCCAGACCATTACCGGAAGCCGTTCGCCTGCCGATTTAGCTGGCGTCCAGATGTTCAAGTACAGGCAGTCCTCGCTGATGGGAACAGTGGTCCCGGCAAAGAGTCCGTTTGCGGGATAGGGCGGCTGCGGGCACGAGTCACCGAACTCGGTCGCCCGGCGAACGCCCTGCCAGTGATCGGGGGGCTGCGGAGGCTTCCAGCGCAGACCCGCCACGGGCGGGGCAGCAAAGGGAATGCCCTTGTACACCCGTACATCCGCACCCCGGCCGCTGCTTCCCGCAATCTCGCCTTGCTCAATGAGCGCCGCATCGGTCAGCGCGGAGACCGCTCGCGATGCAGTAGCCACGCCCAGCATCGCCAGGCACAGAATCAGATTCGCAATTCGCATGGGCCGCTCTATTCTGACGGACGGTCGAAGCACAATGTTTCGCTACCGTTGAATCTGCAAGAGCCCTCCCAGAACTTCTGCTCGAGGCCGAATTGGCGATCCTTTCGCCGTTAATGCACGAGACACAACTGTTTCATTTTGGATTTGGCACCAACGCTGCGACCGACTAGATTGATAGGCCCAGTCCCAACTCATCCGGCAGTTTTCGGCGCACTTGGGCCTAAGGAGGCAGTGTAAATGTGGGGAGAGAAGAAGCAGGAAACTCCCTCTAGGACGCCGCTCCCGCAGCAGCCTAGACCAGCGGTAACACCATCAACTTTTTCTGGGGAGGCAAAGACCATGGCACCATTGGATTCCACTTATCCGGCGTCGTCGTCTGACCGGATGAGCAGCAGCGGAACGGCCCGTCTCGGAGCAAGCCTGCACGTCAAAGGTGAGATCACGGGCAACGAGGATCTGGCCATCGACGGAAGCGTTGAGGGTCTGGTTCACCTCGAAGATCGCAAGCTCACGATCGGCACGAGCGCACGCGTGACCGCCGACGTGATCGCCCGCGAAGTCGTCGTTTACGGCAACGTGAAGGGCAATCTGCGGGCCCGCGACCGCATCGAGATCAAGAAGGACGGCTCGGTCATTGGCGATCTGACGACCGCTCGTATCATGATCGAGGACGGCGCTTACTTCAAGGGATCCATCGAGATCGACAAGGCCGGCGATTCGGGCAGCAGCTCCGACGATCTCGATAAGCCCGCCTACACGCGGTCGAGCCGCTCGCCCGCAACGACTACGGCGGACTAGTCCCCTAAATCTCAGCCGGCGATCGGGCCGCCCCTTCGGCAGATGAGCGCGGCCCGGCGCTGCATTTCCCCTTTTCTTTTCCGGCCTAGGGCGGCCGTCGGCCGGGAACGCACAGGATGGGACAATGCGGTTAACCGGACGCTGACCCCTACCGGTTAGCTCAGCTTGAAGTCAACCTTCACATCAAAGCGAATCGATACCGGTTGGCCGTCCAGTAATGTCGGCTGATACTTCCGCGCGGAGACAGCCTTCAACGCAGCGGGCGTCAGCAATCCCGGACCGCTGATTGCCTTCACCTGCGTGACATTGCCCTTATCGTCGGCTCCTTCATGCCCGTGAAAATCCGCAACTCTTTGGGCTTGGCAGCTGGCGCAGGAGGAGGCGGGGGGGTGCGTTGGTGAGCGATCCGCCCAAGACATCGCCACCGCCGGGAACGCCTCCAGTCAGATCAGAAATGGTAGGCGCTGGCATACCCTCATCTGGAGCAGACACAGCTACTTTACTGGGGATGACCGTCGGAGCCGTCAGCGCCGCATGAAGAACCGACCGCTTCGCAATGCTCTGCACGTCGATCGCGGGAGGAGGCGGTGCGATCAGTGGCGACGGTGTAAGCAACAGCATGTTATTGAGTTTCAAGAGGTCTATGCCTTCAGTGAATAGCAGCGGCACAAGGGCCCCCACGACCACGATGGCAGCCTGGATGGTCAGAGCGAGTCCGGCACTCGCGGCACGCTTGCCGCGATCGATCACGTTCTCGGCAATGATCGCATCGGCGAAAAGGCTGTGCCCGCCGGCCGTGACTCGGAGATAGGGTTGAGCAGCGCTTTGTTTCGTTGCTTCTAGACCGGTTTGCGGGAATGCGTCTGGGTTGGATCCTGACATCTTCTTCGTCTCCTTTTCCCAGCATAGAGGCCATGCAGGACCGTTATGAATCTCTCAACTGAGATCCAAACCGGGCCTCACAGCGCCACCGCTTGACCGGGGCGGTGGTACAACTACTTCTCCACGTGGAAAAGCAAGACGGCCTTACCTACATCAATTAGCCTCCTTCAGTCTGCCCACTCGAGCACAGAACAGCAAACTCAAAATCCAAATCGTTCCTATCGAATCGACTGATATTTCAGCGACGTGAACATGGTGAGGATTCTAGGTTTCCGCAGTGTTACTGAGTACCTTGCGCGATGGCTGGAATGATCGCTCGCAGCAGCGCGACGAATTGCCCTTTTACACGCTGGCCGGTCTCCATCACTTCCTCGTGGCTCAACGGTTGATCCGAAATTCCCGCAGCCATGTTCGTCGCACATGAAATCCCCAGCACTCGAATGCCCATGTGCCGCGCGGCAATCACTTCTGGCACAGTGGACATTCCGACCAGGTCCGCGCCGATCGTTTTCAGATAGCGAATCTCGGCCGGAGTCTCAAAGCTGGGGCCGGCCAACGCCGCATACACTCCTTGATGAGCGGTAATCCCGAGCCGCTTCGCTTCGCCTAAGGCGATTTCACGATATTCAGCGCTATACGCCTGTGTCATGTCCGGAAACCTCACCCCAAGGCGCACGTCGTTGGGACCAATCAGTGGGTTTGTGCCTTGCAAATTAATGTGATCGCGAATCACTACCAGGGCGCCTTGATCGTATTGCGGACTGATGGCGCCCGCGGCGTTGGTCAGAATCGCCGCGCGAATCCCCAACCGGCCCAGCACACGCATGGGGAATACGACATCGTTCGGCGAGTAACCCTCGTACACGTGCACCCGCCCTTGCATTACCGCAACGGGTACGTCGCCTATTTTCCCGATCACCAGCGCTCCGGCGTGACCGTCCACCGTCGCCCGCGGAAAATCTGGAATTTTGTCGTAAGGAATTCGCGCAGTCGACGCGAGTTCAGCGGCAAAAGCTCCCAGGCCGGAGCCGAGCACCACACCGATCTTGGGCCGCAGCTTCGTCCTTGACTGAATGAACCTGGCAGCGCGCGAGGCCCTTTCGAACTCTCCTTCAGGAACAGTTTTCCTTGGGAACGCGGGGCTCATTTCAGCATAATTCCCACGATCGAAGCGGACATCAGATTCGCCATCGTGCCTGCCAGCATGGCGCGAACGCCAAGCCGCGCCAACTCGGATTTTTTGTTGGGCGCGAGGGCTCCGATCCCGCCAATCTGAATCCCGATCGAACTGAAATTCGCGAAGCCGCACAAGGCGAAAGTGGCGATCGTGAACGAGCGGGGATCAAGAGTCGCCTGCATCGGGCCCAGCCGCTGAAAAGCGACCAGCTCGTTTGTGACCATTCGCAGGCCCATCAAATAGCCTACCGTGCTGCAGTCGTGCCACTGAACGCCAGCAAGCCAGGCGACAGGAGCAAAAATCCAGCCGAAAATCTGTTCGAGACTCGTCGGAAACCAGCCCATGTGGTGTGCTAGGAAAAGCTTGTGCGCGCCGTCGAAGATCGCATCGAGGAGATAGATGAGCGCGATGAATGAGACCAGCATCGCCGCCACATTGAGCGCGAGATGAAGTCCGTCGATCGTTCCGCGGGCGATCGCGCCAAGCGCATTGGTTTCCCGCTCCATCTCTGCCATTTCCACGCGGCCGGCCGTCAGCGGCTTTTCCGTCTCAGGAACCAGCACCTTGGCAATCAAGATAGTGCCGGGAGCGGTCATGATCACAGCCGCCAGCAAATGCTCGGCCTTGATCCCGTAGGCCATATACGCACCCATCAGGCTACCGGAAACGTGGGCCATGCCGCTGGTCATGATGGTCATGAGCTCGGATCGCGTGACTTCGGGAAGGAACGGGCGAATCGTTAGAGGTGCTTCGGTCTGGCCCATGAAAATGCTCGCCGCCACGTTGAGCGATTCCGCGCCGCTCGCTCCCATCAGCCGCGTCATCAACTTGGCCGCAGCTTTCACGATGAGTTGCATGACGCCCCAGTAGTAGAGCAGGGCAAAAAACGCAGCGATGAAAATAATGATCGGCAGCGCCTGGAAGGCAAAAATAAATCCGCGGGGCGAGTCCTTTTGGCCGAGCTCCCCGAAAATGAAGGACGATCCGTAATAGGAAAAATCAAGCAGCCATTCAGCTCCTTGGCCAAGGGCATGAAACGCCGTCCGCCCGAACGTCCACTTAATCACGAGGAATGCCAGCGCGACCTGCAGTCCGAGGCCCCAGGCCACGGTCTTCAGTCGAATCGCACGGCGATTGGTAGAGAACAGAACTGCCACGCCGATGACAAACACGATGCCCAGGATCCCAACAAATCGGTGCATCTATTGGAATTCTCCCGATTGAAAATTGGCGGGTAGTATATGGGCCGCCGCGTTAGGGCACAAGCAAAAGCGACGCGCTCGTCGCGGCCTTGGCCGCGTTTCGTAGCAGCGTTGGCCAGAAATCTTCTTTTGCTTTTTTCGCCAAAGACGAAGTGACCCTAAATCGCCCTTGCTTCGACGAGGGATGCCGATATTTTTCTCTGATATTCGTGCGCCTTGGCCAAAATTCCCGGCTTATCCATTGTGGACATTACGCGATCTTCCATCACGACCTTGCCCGCGATCACGGCGCTCCTCACATCGTGCGCGTTCAGCGCGTAGACCAGCTGCGAATAGACGTTGTACATCGGCGTCGCATGTGTCGCGGCCGTGCCGATCAAAATGATGTCAGCCTGTTTACCCGCTGCGATTGACCCGATTTGATCGTCAAGGTGCAAGGCGCGGGCACCCCCGATTGTGGCCATTTCCACAACCTGTCTTGCGGGCAGCGCTCTCGGATCCATGCGGGTCACCTTTTGTAACTTAGCGGCAATATTCATCTCCTGGAACAGATCCTGATTGTTATTGCTGGCGGCGCTATCGGTGGCCAGGCCCACGGCTTGTCCTGCGGCCAGCAAATCGACCACGCGCATCACGCCGGAAGCCAATTTCATGTTGCTGGATGGGTTGTGAATCGACCCTACGCCCCGCTTTACCAGCGTCAGAATGTCGTCTTCGTCGAGCCAAACCGTGTGTGCTGCGATCACGTCGGGGCCCAGCAATCCAATGCTGTCGAGGTAGGCCACTGGCGACATGCCATGTTGGTGGTGGCTCAGCTCGCTCTCAAACGGCGCCTCCGCCACATGAATCAAAATTGGCGTTCCGCTACGCCTGGCAAGGGCGGTAGCTGCCTTCAGATTTTCGGTGGAAAGGGTATAGATCGAGTGCGGGGCGACCGCCGGGGTGATAAGCGGATCCTTCTTCCAGCGCTCGATGAATTCCTCGGTGTACTCTAAGGCGGCTGCCGGTGTCCTGTGGTCCGGAGCCGGGAAATCGACGATCGTTTCACCGAGCACCCCGCGCATGCCGGCTTCTTTCGTGACGCGCGCGACCACGTCTTCGAAGTAATACATGTCGGCATACGTCGTAATGCCACCACGGAGCATCTCGAGAACACCGAGTCGCGTGCCCCATAAGACGAAATCCTCCGTTACGTTGCGAACTTCCGCAGGGAAAATGTACTTTTGCAACCAATCGTTAAGAGAGTGATCTTCAGCGACTCCACGAAATAGGCTCATGGCCGCGTGCGCGTGCCCGTTAATCATTCCAGGCATCACCAGCGTGCCGCCCGCTTCGATTCTCCTGGCGTGGCCGGCGTGGGGTTCGAGATCGATGCGTCTGCCTACGGCCGTGATCGTGTCGCCCTCAATCGCGACACCGCCGTCGTCGATGACGCGGAAATCCGCGTCCATCGTGATCACCGTCCCGCCTCTAATGAAGAGATCCACGTCGTCTCTTGATTGCGGGCGTTAGTTCGTTCCCGCAAATTGCAGAGTGTAGGCCAGCGCCGGATCCAGCTTCTGCTCAATGACCTTTAAATCGAGGAGCTGCTTGTACATCGTGTCCCACCGCGGGGCAGTCATCTTCCCTAACTGCGCCCCGCTCGGATCTTCCCCTAAGACAAAATGGCCGTCCCGCAATGCATTCCACGTAAAATACATCCATTGCGGATTGAGCGCGGGGTTCAGCCTGCGGATCTCCGCGTGTGCTGTGGATGGATCGTTCAGGTAATCGCGCCAACCCCTTAGCGACGCTCCCACAAATTTCCCCACCACGTCCTGGTGCTGCTGCAGATAATCTCGCCTGGTGAACATGACACGATAGGGGTTGTATCCCGCATCGCTTGTCAGAAGCACGCGCGTTTGGATTCCGGCCTGCTGCGCAAAAAAGGGTTCGGAAGTCGCAAATGCCTGCTGGATGTACTGCGGATCAGCCACGAAATTTGCCACGTTCATCATCGCCGGTACTTCGTGCACATCCCTGAGCGCATAGCGCTTCTCGATGAACTGCCACCAGGTAGAGCCAGTCTTGATCGCAACGGTGTGCCCGTTCAGATCTGCGAACGAACGAATAGGCGAGTTCTTGCGCACCATGATGCCCTGTGGATCGTGCTGCATCGTTGCAGCGACCGCTACAAGCGGCTGCCCGTCCGCAAGGGACTCAAGAATCCTGTCCGAACTGCTCATCCCGAACTGCGCCGCACCGATCGATACTTGCTGCTCCACGTTCAGATAAGGCCCTCCAGGCTGAATGCTCAGATCCAACCCGGCATCCTTGTAATAGCCTTTCACCAGCGCGGTGTAAAAACCTCCATGTTCCGGCTGCGGATACCAGTCCGCCTGCAGAACAACTTTGAGGAGATTGCTATGGTCGGAAGCGCGGTGACACCCCGCGGAAGCACCAACGAAAATGACGATACACCAGGAGATTCTGGAGAGGACCTGCTTGGCCATGTGGCAGATTAGCACGTCGGGCACCGAGACGGGAACACCTGACTGTTGAGCGTGCTTTCGTTGGTCCTCTTTGTGGTGCTCCTAAGCAGATCGGAAAGCGATCGGGTCCTGACCTGCCGCCGGTTGCACCTCCCGGCTTGTTTGCTTGCACCCCATGCTAGAATTCCGCATGGCGCGCCTCCATCCGAGACGCCTAAGCCAAGCCCTTCTCGACGAAGACCGGATGCGCGGGCTGTACGAATTTACCGCTCGTACTCTGACCACCGCTCGTCCTGTCCCGTTCGGTGCTCTGATTGTTGACACGAAAACGGGAGAGCCGCTCATCGCGGCCACCAATGCCGTGATGCTCGAGAACGACCCCTCCTCTCACGCCGAGGTGCGCACCGTTCGGCTTGCTTGTTTGAAACTCCAGAGCCCCTCTCTTGCGGGTTACACGATGTACTCGACTTGCGAGCCCTGTCCCATGTGCATGGCCAACGCCCTTTGGGCGCGTCTCGATCGTGTCGTCTACGGCGCCACGATTGCTGACGCCAACCGCTTCTGTTTTCAGATTCGCATTCCTGCCCGTGAAGTGGCGCGCCGCTCCGACATGGCCTGCGGGGTGGATGGCCCCGTGCTGCGCGATCTGTGCGTCACGCTTTTCACGCACCCCAACATGCAAAAGGCTTTTCGCACCTGGAGTTCTTCGAAACAGGGGAAAAAGAGACATCGTTTTAGGGTTTGAAACGGAGTCGTTCGATGGATTTGTGCCACGCCGCCGGCCTGGCTAGTCTTCTTCAAGATCCTGCACGGGTGCTCACGCATCCGCCAATCGTTGAACAGCTGTCTCGCGATTTCTACTGGTATTCTCCGGTTCTTCGGAAACAGCTCGACGGAAAAGTCGGCGATCTCGTTGTTCAACCGGTTAGCGCCGCCGAAGTGCGAGATGTTCTCCGCTACTGCCACGCGTACGACATTCCCGTCACCGCCCGCGGCGCGGGCACAGGGAACTACGGCCAGGCTGTGCCCCTGCACGGCGGAGTGGTACTCGATCTTGCGCGCATGGACTCTATCGAGCAGATCAGTGCCGAGGGCCATGCCGTTTGTGAGCCCGGCGTTCGCCTAGGCGTCCTCGAAAATGAAGCACGCAAAGTCGGATGGGAATTGCGCTGCTATCCGTCCACAATCATCAAAGCCTCCCTTGGCGGCTTCCTGGCGGGAGGATCAGGAGGGATCGGATCGGTTGCGCACGGGAATCTTCGCGATTATCAGACTGTCCGCTCGCTTGAAGTCGTGACCATGGAGCCCGAGCCGCGCATCGTCCGCCACGAAGGCGAAAGCGTTCACGACATTCTCCACGCGTGGGGCACCAACGGCATCGTCACACGCATTTGGCTCGCGCTGGCCCCGGCTGTCGAATGGGCCCAATGTGCGGTTGCCTGCGATACATTCGACACCGCTTTCGATTTCAGCGAACGGATCGCCGCCGACCCATTCTGGACCAAGCGCCTCGTCACGCCCTTCGAGTGGCCCATCCCTTCGTTCTTTACGCCTGTGCGCCAGTATGCGCCTAGAGACAAAGCCCTCATTTTTTTTATGATCGCCGAATCCGAGCGCGCGGGTCTTGAAGCCACAGCCCGCGACGCCGGGGGGGAAGTCACCTACTCTGGAAAATACCTCGGCCTGCGCACGCGTCCGCTCCTTTCCGATTACACATGGAACCACACAACGCTTTGGGCCATGCGCTCCGATGAGGCCTACACCTATCTTCAGTGCGCATTCGATCCTGTCACAGTGCGCCAACAGATGCGCCGTCTCAAAGAACGCTTCGGCAGTGAATTGCTGTTCCACATGGAATTCTGGAAGGCGGGCGATGGCCGCATGATTCCCGGTGCGATTCCCGTCGTCTACTACACGACCGAAGAACGCCTCAACGAAATGATCTCTTTTTGCCGAGAAATCGGCGTCTTCGTTGCTAATCCGCACGTCAACAACGTCGAAGGTGGGGGCCGTTATCGCTCTGACAACGTTCAGTTGCTTGCCAAACAACGTTACGACCCCAAAGGTCTGCTGAATCCCGGCAAGATGGTCACCTTCAAGCCGCACGAGTTCGCGCGATGAAGACCTGGATCCCGGACGCGCGCAACTTCGCCTATTTGAGTTGGAAACAGGTCGACGCCCTCCCGCGAGAATCGACCCTGCTCATTCTTCCCACCGCAGCAATTGAACAGCACGGCCACCATCTTCCGCTGGCGACCGACACGCTCATCAACAATCTTCTCCTCGGCCACGCGCTGGCGAAAGTCCCGGCGGATCGGAGTGTTTTCGCGCTGCCGCCCATGCCTTACGGGAAAAGCAACGAACACATGGGCTTCCCTGGCACGCTCTCAGTCGGTGCGTCTACATTCATGGCGGTTCTGCGCGATCTCGGTAGGAGCATTGCCTCGGCCGGCTTCCGGCGCCTCGCGCTTTACAACACGCACGGCGGCAACACGGCTCTTGTTGATGTCATGGCTCGCGACTTGCGCGCCGAATTCAAGTTGCGCACTTTCGCATTGCATGGCTCGGCGGGCGCGAAATTCGAAGGGCTCAGTGCGCAGGAGCGCAGCTACGGTTTCCACGCTGGTGAAGTGGAGACGGCATTTCTTTTGGCTTCCGTGCCCGAACTTGTCGATCGCTCCGCCTACACCCGCCATTACATAGCTGATGTCGAGAAACCGGATCTGCTGCTTCCGGAAAACGCACCCGCGACTTTCGCCTGGCTCACTCGCGATATTACCGCGAGCGGTGTGATGGGCGACCCACGCCCGGCCACCGCCCAGAATGGCGCACACTGGCTCGACCAAGCAGCCACATGTCTCGCCGCTGCTCTTGAAGCCATGCTCCACTTTCCCGATGCGCCCACGCCATGACCGCGAAGCTGATTGATTGTGGCCGTGGTGTTACTCTCGAACGCGGCCTGCGTTGCCGCATGTCCGACGGCGTCGAGCTTGTCTCCGATCATTACTATCCCCCCGGTTCCGGTCCGCACCCGACCCTGCTCATGCGCCAGCCCTACGGCCGCGACATTGCCTCGACGGTCACCTATGCGCACCCCGTTTGGTTCGCTGGCCAGGGCTACAACGTGGTCATTCAGGATGTTCGCGGCCGCGGCGATTCCGGCGGCGAATTCTATCCGTTTCGGCACGAAGCCCACGACGGCTCGGAAACCATCGATTGGCTAACCGTCCGGCCGGAATCGAATGGCAGCATCGGCATGTACGGCTTCTCCTACCAAGGCATCACCCAGCTTCTGGCCGCCACTGAAGCGTCCGACAGCCTTATCTGCATCGCTCCCGGCATGACCGCGCACGATCTCTACAATGGCTGGTTCTATCACAACGGTGCATTGCGCCTCGCCTCAACCCTGGGCTGGGGTTTGCAAATGCTCAAAGCCGACGCGCGTCGCCTCAAGTTGCGAGACGCGAGCGACCGCCTCGAACAAGCTTGGGCAAACCTCGCCGCACAAACCACCGTTCTCCCGTTCCGCGATCATCCCGCTCTAGCAAGCGAAGGCTTGCCTGTGTACGTCTTCGACTGGTTTGACCATTCCGAGCCATGCGAATATTGGTCCTCGCTCGACATCAGCCAATCGCTCGGACGCGTTCGCATTCCCGCACTGCACATTTCCGGCTGGTATGATACGTATCTCAAAGGCAGCATCGACGGCTTCATCGCCCTCTCAAAGTGCGCGGGCAGTGATTTCGCGCGCCAGCATCAATACCTCGTGGCAGGACCTTGGCAGCACATTCCATGGGGCGACCACGTCGGTGGCGCCGATTTTGGCGCCGAAGCCCTACTGGATACCGACGCCCTCCTCCTCCGCTGGTTTAATCATTGGTTGAAAGGTTCGGGGGAATTTTCAAACGAGCCGCGCACCCGCCATTTTGTTCTCGGCGAAAATCGCTGGCGCGTAGCAGACGAACTTCCACTGGAAGCAAATCACGTTTTGTATCTGCATAGCAGCGGCCGCGCTAATTCGCGCAGAGGTGATGGCGTTCTCTCCAGTGCGCCGCCGACTTCGGACGAACCTACTGACATTTTCATCTACGATCCAGAAGTTCCCGTCTGCGCGCCGGGTGGTTCCTCCGCTCTCGCGGGGCAGTTCGATCAGTCCATTCTGGAGCTCGGCAATAACGTCCTCGTCTATTCGACCGAGGCGCTGGCCAAACCCCTTCGGATCTTTGGCATCCCGCGTGTCTCGCTCTACGTAGCCACATCTGCTGCTTATACGGACTTGCTAGCCAAACTCGTGCGCGTTCGGCCAAACGGCTATGCCGAATTCATCTCGATCGGCGTCGCACGTTCAAATCGCCTCTTTGCGAAAGCCGGTTACTCCGCTGACCGCATTCATCATTGGCGGTTCGAACTCGAGCCGGCATCCTGCCTTTTCGCATCCGGTGATCGCCTCCGCCTCGAGATTGCCAGCAGCGCGTTCCCTCTCTACGATCGCAATCCCGGCACGAACGTGCCGTCCTGCCGCGCCAACTCCTGGGATTGGCAGCGCTCGACGCAAATCCTCCATCACACCAGCAGGTATTCCTCCGCGCTCTATTTGCCCGCGGTGGAGGAGGCAGGATGACCGTCTTTAATGCCCGGGGTTGCGTGACGGGGTGATGATCTCCGATTCCAATGTGCCTCAGATCGAATTCCAAAAGGTCACCAAGAGCTATGCCCCTGGCCGCCTGGTCCTGCAATCGATTGACCTAAAAATTCTCAAGGATGAATTCGTCAGCCTGATCGGTCCATCAGGCTGCGGAAAGTCGACATTGCTGAAACTGATCGCCGGCCTCACCCAGCCGAGCGTCGGAACAATTCGCGTCGACGGCCGGACGCCCCAAAATGCCCGCAAGACGATGTCCTTTATTTTTCAGGATGCGACCCTGCTGCCCTGGCGCACCGTCACCCAAAATGTCGGTCTGGGTCTCGAACTGGAGCGAGTGATCAGCCAACCCCGCAAAGAAAGGATCGCCTCCCATCTTGCGCTCGTCGGTCTAGGAGAAGTCGCTGATGCTTACCCGCGAGAACTTTCTGGCGGCATGAAAATGCGGGTTTCGATCGCCCGCGCGCTGGCCACTAGTCCCCGCCTTCTCTTGATGGATGAACCCTTCGCCGCCCTCGATGAAATGACGCGGGATCGCCTCAATGAAGAGTTGCTTCGCCTGCGGTCCGAGCAGCGCTGGACAGCCGTTTTCGTCACCCATTCTGTTGCCGAAGCCGTTTTTCTTTCGACGCGCATCATGGTCCTCGCGCCAAATCCCGGGCGCATTTACGCTATTCTCCCGGTTGCACTTCCGTTTCCGCGCACCGCCGAACTTCGCGAGTGCCCCGAATTCGAGACTCTCGTTGCCCGCGCTTCCCACATCCTCCGCGAGGCCCTCCTCCAATGAAGAGGCGCCTGGTCGGCGTCGCCAACGCCCTCGCCGTCTTTGTGGCAGTGCTAGTCGTCTGGCAACTCGTCCTCTGGATTTTTCACGTCCCCCGTTACATGCTGCCTTCGCCTTGGGCAGTGGCCCACGCCGTAAGAGCCCGCTTCCCCTCTCTTCTCACTTCGACCGCCATCACGGCCGAAGAATCGCTGGGCGGCCTCATGGCCAGCGTCATCGTTGGCGTGATCATCGCGCTAATCTTCGCGCAATCTCGATGGATACGGAAAATGCTCTATCCGTACACAATTCTTCTTCAGACTGTGCCGATCGTTGCGGTTGCGCCTCTTATCCTGATGTGGGTGGGGGCTGGAATTGGAGCAGTGGCACTCATCGCGTTCATCATTTCGCTGGCACCGATCATCGCGAATACCACCCAGGGCCTGATCAGTGTAGACGAAGATCTCGTGCATCTTTTCCTGATGCACAATGCCTCTCCCGCTCAGAAGCTTTTCAAGCTGCGCCTACCGCACGCAGTTCCCTCGCTTTTTGTCGGCATTCGAATCGCCAGCGGTATTTCTGTAATCGGTGCAATCACCGGCGAGTTGTACGCGGGCTCAAGCCAAGTGGGGGTGGGGGGACTTGGCTACTCCATCCTCTACGCATCCTCCCAGCTCGAGACCGATTACCTTTTTGCACTGGTTCTCGCTGCGACAGTGCTCGGATTCAGCTTTTTCTTCGTGGCCATGTTTCTGGAATGG
>Ga0306920_100008306_pt1 | contig 13770 bp, 13 predicted proteins | sample flu12Cox44000170_FD_204666 | JGI IMG/M metagenome (GOLD analysis project Ga0306920, IMG submission 204666) | Lab enrichment of tropical soil microbial communities from Luquillo Experimental Forest, Puerto Rico - flux4day.12C.oxic.44.000.170 (v2)... | ecosystem: Environmental > Terrestrial >... | reverse complement strand
CATGACGAGCCTCGCCACGCGTCTGCTGGTGCTTGCCGAAGGCCGCGTGGTTGCGTCGGGCGATGTGGAAAGCGTGCGCGCGAGCGGCGTGCTTAAGGCAGAGGAGGAATGACGGAGGCCAGACGACGAAAGATTTCTGTCGTCCGTCCTCTGACATCTGTCCTCCGAAAAAGGTCGACCCGCCCGAACAGGGACTTGTTCGGGCGGGTCTGGGGATCGGCGCGGGGGTGGAAGGGGGGCGGACGCGCCGACCTAGCCTTGGGATGTGAATGTCTTCAGGCTATTGGTCGCGCCGGGCCGGCGTCCGGTTCAAAGAATCTTCGAGAAATTTTTCGCCCGCGTATTCAGCGGGTTTGAGGGAGGGAACAGCTGCGGAGGAGGATGCGTGCATGGCCAAGGTGGCGGTGATCGGGGCGGGACTTATCGGCCGCGCTTGGGCCATGGTGTTCGCCCGCGCCGGCTGGGAGGTCGCGCTCTACGACGCGGCCGCGGGCGTCGCTGAAGCCGGGCTCAAGTCGATCGAGGAGGGGTTGCGCGCTCTTGCCGAGCATGGACTTGCCGACGATCCGGCCGGGGCCGCTGCCAGGGTGTGCGTCGCACCCGACGTGGCCGCGGCGCTCGACGGCGCGCGCTTCGTCCAGGAGAACGTGCCGGAGACGGTCGAGGCCAAACGCGCCATCTTCGCCGAGCTCGACCGCCGCGCCGCGCCGGACGCGATCCTCGCCTCGTCGACCTCCGCCATCGTGGTGAGCCTGTTCACGGAAGAACTCGCCGGCCGCCGGCGCTGCCTCGTCGCCCATCCGGTGAACCCGCCGCATCTCGTGCCGCTGGTCGAACTCGTCGGCAGCCCATGGACGGCGCCGGACAGCATCGAGCGCGCGAAGGCAGTCTATCTCGCCATCGGCCAAGTGCCGATCGTGGTGCGGCGGGAAATCGAGGGCTTCGTGCTCAACCGGTTGCAGGGCGCTCTGCTCGCCGAGGCGTTCCGCCTGGTGGGGGACGGTGTCGTGTCGCCGCAGGATCTCGACAAGACCGTGAAGGACGGGCTCGGGCTGCGTTGGTCGTTCATGGGGCCGTTCGAGACGATCGAGCTCAACGCGCCCGGCGGCATCGCCGATTACTGTGCGCGCTACACGGGCTTCTATCGCCGCCTGCAGGCGGCACCCGCCGGACCCGAGGTCTACGGCGAGAGCAACGTCGTGCGCATTCTCGCGGCGTGGGGCGACGCGCCCGGCAGCGAGCAACTAGCCGCGCGGACGCGCTGGCGCGACCGGCGGCTCGCGGCATTGCGGGCGCACAAGGCGGGGCAGCAAACTTAATCCGTCCCCCGCTGTGCGGGGGACGGATTAAGCTGCAACCATGGCCTCCCTCGACGCGGTCAGTCTGACGATCCTGCTCGGCGCCGTCATGGTGCTCGCGGGCATCATGTCGAGCCTCGTGGCGCTACGCTTCGGGGCGCCGCTGCTGCTGGTCTTTCTCATCATCGGCATGCTGGCGGGCGAGGCCGGGCCGGGCGGCATCCGGTTCGACGACCTGCGCTCGACCTACACGGTGGGATCGATCGCGCTCGCGCTGATCCTGTTTGACGGCGGGCTGCGCACCCGGTTTTCGACCTTCCGTACGGTGCTCGCGCCTGCTGCCGGGCTCGCGACCGTCGGCGTTCTGCTCACTGCTGCCTTCACGGTCCCGGTCGCCAAGGCAACGCTCGGCATCAGCTGGCTCGAGGCCTTCCTGGTCGGCGCCATGGTGGGCTCGACCGACGTCGCCGCGGTGTTCTTTCTCATTCATGCGCGCGGCCTGCGCCTGCGCCCGCGCGTCGGCGCCGTCCTTGAAGTCGAGTCCGGCACCAACGATCCGTTCGCGGTGTTTCTCGCCGTTGTGCTGATCCAGATTCTCAAGTTCGGCGACCAGCCATGGTCGGAGATTGCGGTCGAGCTTGCCGCACAGGGCGTCGTCGGCGCCGCGGTTGGCATCATCGGCGGTCGCGCCATGGCGCTCGTGCTCAATCGCCTCGAGCTGCCGCAGGGGCTGCACGCGCCGTTCGTCGCGACGGCAGCGCTGGCGGTGTTCGGGTTGGCGGCCGCGGTGCACGGTTCGGGCTTCCTTGCCGCTTATCTCGCCGGGCTCGTGGTCGGCAACCGGCGCACGCGCGCGCACAACACGGTGATCGTATTTCTCGACGCGGTGACGTGGCTGGCGCAGATCGTGATGTTCGTGCTGCTCGGCCTGCTGGTGTGGCCGGGGCGATTGCAGGCGACCGCGGGTCCCGCGCTGCTCATCGCCGCGACCCTGATGCTGGTTGCCCGCCCACTGGCGGTGACGATCTGCCTTGCGCCGTTCCGCTTCTCCTGGCGCGAGAAGCTGTTCATCTCCTGGGTCGGGCTGCGCGGCGCCGTCGGGATTTTCCTCGCCTCGATTCCGCTGCTGGTCGGCATGAAGGACGCGCAGCTTTATTTCGACGTGGCCTTCGTGGTGGTGCTCGCCTCGCTGCTGATCCAGGGTTGGACCATCGCGGCCGCGGCGCGGCGCCTGCACGTCGCGCTGCCGCGCCTCGATCCGGTCGCACACCGTGTCGAACTGGACCTGCCGGGGCAATTGACCCAGGAACTCGTCGGCTACGCGGTCGAGACCAACAGCGCGTATCTGCGCCGCGGCATCATTCCGTCCTGGGCCAAGCCGACCCTCGTGGTGCGCGACGAGCAGGTGCTCACCGCCGCCGAGGCCGGCGGCGTCCACCACGGCGACTATATCTATTTGCTGGCGCCGCCCGAGAAGGCGCAGGCGCTCGATCGCTTCTTCGTCGACATGCCGCCGCCGACAACGCCGGATCCCCGGCTGCTTGGCGACTTCTTCGTTCCCGCCGACGCGAAGCTCGGCGCGCTGGCGGAAATCTACGGCCTCGCGATCGAAGCGAGCGAGGCCGAGACTTCGCTTGCGGACTATTTCCTCGCGCAACTCGGGCAACCGCACGTCGGCGATCGCCTGCCGCTCGGCTCCGTCGCCCTGATCGCCCATGCGGTCCACGACGGCAAGGTGACGACCGTCGGTCTGCAGCTTGCCGAACCGGAGGCGCCGGCGCCGCGCCCGCGGTTGCTGCGCCGCTGGCGCATTGCGCTGCGGCGGCTCAAACGACTAGCGCGTTAGATCAGCCGGGCGCGCCGTCGAGCAATTCCAACCCGCCGACGGCGGCGACGCGCCCCCCTTCGATGCGCACGACCGTGCTGGCGAGCCGGCGCGCGTCTTCGGCCTGGTGCGTGACGTAGATCATCGGTACCTGCGCATCGTCGCGCAGCCGTTCGAGATACGGCATGATTTCCGCCTTGCGCGCGGCGTCGAGCGAGGCGAGCGGCTCGTCGAGCAGCAACAGCTGCGGCCGCATCAGCAGCGCACGACCGATCGCGACGCGTTGGCGCTCGCCGCCCGACAACTTGCCGGGTCGGCGGGCGGCGAGATGCCCGATGTCGAGCAAGGCGATGACGCGCTCGAGCTCCGTCACGTCGCGCTTGAGCCGGTACATGCGCCGGCCGTATTCGAGGTTGCCGCGCACGGTCAGATGAGGAAACAATCGGCCGTCCTGAAACACGTAGCCGAACTGGCGGCGGTGCGGCGGCAGACTCACCTTGCCGTTCGCGTCGAATAAAACTTTGCCGCGGTACATGATGCGCCCGCGGTCGGGCGCGACGAGGCCGGCGATCATGTTGACGATGGTGGTTTTGCCGGCGCCGGACGGGCCGAACAGCGCCGTCACGCGCGCCTCGGTCTCGAACTTGGCGGCGAGCTGAAAAGTCCCGAGCCGCTTCTCAACGTCGAGGGCGAGCAAGGTTCAATCTCCGTGCAGGCGCACGCCCGCGCGGCGCGCGAACCATTCGGAGATCACGAGAGCCGCGAGCGAGATCGCCACGGCGACCAGAACGAGGCGCAGCGCCGGCGCGTCGCCGCCCGGCACCTGAGTGTAGGTGTAAATCGCCGCCGAGATGGTCTGGGTTTGTCCCGGGATATTGGAGACGAACGTAATGGTGGCGCCGAACTCGCCCAGCGCCTTCGCGAAGGCGAGCACCATGCCGGCGATGATTCCCGGGAGCGCCAGCGGCAAGGTGACGGTGAGGAACGCGAGCGAGCGATTGGCGCCGAGCGTGGCGGCGGCCTGTTCGAGCCGGCGGTCGATCGCCTCGATCGACAGGCGCACGGCGCGCACCAGCAAGGGGAACGCCATCACGCTGCAGGCGAGCGCGGCGCCGGTCCAACGGAACGAGAACACGACGCCGAACCAGTCGGCGAGGAACGCGCCGACCGGCCCGCGCTTGCCGAAGGAAATGAGCAACAAATAGCCGGTAACGACCGGCGGCAGCACCAGCGGCAGATGCACGACGCCGTCGAGCAACGCCTTACCCCAGAACTCCTTGCGGGCGAGCACGTATGCGACGGCGATGCCGAACGGCAGCGAAACCACCGTGGCCCACACGGCGATGCGCAGCGACAGCTGCACCGCGGTCCATTCGTCCGGCGAAAGCTCCAACATCGGCATCACGAGGTCGGCTTGGCCAGCATCGTGAAGCCGTAGCGCTCGAAGATGGCCTTAGCGGCGGCCGAGCGCAGGAACGCAAGATACGGCTCGGCCTGCGGTTTCGCACGGACGGTCGCGGCGAACGGATAGACGATCGGCGGGTGCGAGTCGGCCGGGAAGGTATCTACGATCTTCACGCCGGGTTCGATCTTGGCATCGGTCTCATAAACAATGCCGAGCGGCGCCTCGCCGCGTGCGACCAGCGCGAGCGCCGCGCGCACGTTCTCGGTCATCGCCATTTTGGGCGCCGCCTTCGTCCATGCGCCAAGCTTCTCCAGCGCCGACTTGGCGTAGCGGCCGACCGGCACCGCGCGCACGTCGCCGGTGACGATGCGTCCGTCGCTCGCGAGCGCCGCGAGATCGAAGCCGGGCCCGATGGCAACGTCGCCGAGGGTTGAGTTTTTCGGCGCGATCAGCACCAGTCGGTTGCCGAGCAGATTGACGCGCGTGGCGTCGTTGATGAGTTTTTTCTGCTGCGCGTAATCCATCCAGTCGATGTCGGCGGACGCGAACACGTCGGCCGGCGCGCCTTCTTCGATCTGCTTGGCGAGGGTGGAACTCGCGGCGTAGCTCGCCGTGATCTTGATGCCGCTCGCCTTGGCGAATGCCGCATCGACATCGTCGAGCGCGTTCTTGAGCGACGCGGCGGCGAACACCGTGAGCGTTTCCTGCGCGACGGCTGGCGATAGGACGAGTCCGAGAACAAGACACGCGGTGAGAACGGGCTTCAAAGCCTTGAACATGACGGACCTCCGAGCGCAGCGCGAGCGGCGCACGACGCGTGCTCAATCGGGATGAGGCGACCGCTCCGGGACCGTCGTTCCGGGCTTCGGCAGGGCGCGCGCGGCGCCTCGCGGATCGCAGTAGCCGCAAGGTAGCAAGCCGGGGCGGCCGAGGCAAAGCGCCGCCAGTTGTCACGGTGACCCTGTCGCTTCACACTCGGGGCGAGGGAAAAGCCATGGCCGAGCCGAGCCACAGCGAAGGCGAATACGACTACATCGTGGTGGGCGCCGGGTCGGCCGGCTGCGTGCTCGCCAACCGCCTCTCGGCCGATCCGGGAACGCGCGTGCTTCTGCTGGAAGCGGGCGGCCGCGACAACTGGATCTGGTTCCACATTCCGGTCGGTTATCTGTTCGCGATCGGCAATCCGCGCTCGGACTGGTGCTTTCGCACCGAGCCCGAGCCGGGGCTCAACGGACGCAGCCTCGCCTATCCGCGCGGCAAGGTGATCGGCGGCTCCTCGGCCATCAACGCCATGATCTACATGCGCGGCCAAGCGGCCGACTATGACCATTGGCGCCAACTCGGCCTGCCCGGGTGGGGCTGGGACGACGTGCTGCCGTTCTTCAAGCGCCACGAGGATCATTTCCTCGGCGACGGCCCCAGTCACGCGGCCGGCGGCGAATGGCGCATCGAGGCGCCGCGCATCCGCTGGGACCTCACCGATGCGGTGCGCGCCGCGGCCGCGCAAATGGGTGTTCCGTCGATCGAGGATTTCAACTGCGGCGACAACGAGGGCTGCGCCTATTTCCACGTCAATCAGAAGCGCGGGCGGCGCTGGTCATCGGCGCGCGGCTTCCTCAAGCCCGCGCTCAAGCGGCCGAACCTGCGGCTGCTGACCGATTGTTTGGTGGAAGGCGTGGTCCTCGACGGCCGCCGCGCCGCGGGCGTGCGCTGGCGGCGCAACGGGAGGCCCGAGGGGGCGCGCTGCCGCGGCGAAGTCGTGCTCGCCGCCGGCTCGATCGGCTCGGCGCAACTGCTGCTGCTCTCCGGCATCGGACCGGCGGAGTATTTGCGCAATGTCGGCATTCCCGTCGCGCTCGACCGCCCCGGCGTCGGCGCGAACCTGCAGGACCATTTGCAGCTGCGCCTGATCTTCGAGGTCACCGGCGTGCGAACGCTCAACGAAATGTACCGCTCGCTGTTCGCCCGCGCCGCCATGGGGATCAATTACGCGCTGTTCCGGCGCGGCCCGCTGACGATGGCGCCGTCGCAGCTTGGCCTGTTCACGCGCTCCGATCCCAGCCGCGAGCGCGCCAACATCCAGTTCCATATCCAACCGCTCTCGCTCGATAAATTTGGCGACCCGCTCCACCCGTTCCCGGCGTTCACGGCATCTGTTTGCAACCTGCAGCCGACGAGCCGCGGCAGCGTTTCGCTGCGTTCGGCCGATCCGGTCGAGAAGCCGGTGATCCGGCCCAACTATCTTGCGACCGAGGAAGACCGGCACGTGGCGGCGCAGTCGATCGGCATCGCCCGCAAGCTCGCCAAGGCGCCGGCGCTTGCGCCCTATCGCCCGGTCGAGCGGCTGCCGGGCGCGAGCGTGCCGGACGGCGAGGAAGCGGCGCTCGTGAAGGCGGCGGGCGACATCGGGACGACGATTTTTCACCCGGTGGGAACCGCCAAGATGGGGCGCGACACTGACCCGCTCGCGGTCGTCGACGACCGGCTGCGCGTATTCGGAATCGAAAAACTGCGCGTCATCGACGCTTCGGTCATGCCGACGATCACCTCCGGCAATACCGCCGCGCCCACGATGATGATCGCGGAAAAAGGCGCCGCCATGCTGCGGGAAGATGGGCGCGGTTAGCGCGTGACTTTCGCGGCGGCTCGCTACAGAATCGACGTTCGGGCTTGGGCGCAATCAACAGCAACATGCAGAGGCGACCTATGAACTTGGTCGAGCGGGTGAAGGCGATCATCCTTACGCCGAAAACGGAATGGCCGGTGATCGCCGGCGAACCGGGCGACGCGGCCTATCTGTTTAGCAATTATGTCGCGATCCTCGCGGCGATCCCGGCGGTGTGCGGCTTCATCGGGAGACTCATGTTTGGCCGATCCATCATTGGAGGGTTGATCGTCGCAGCGGTTTTGTATCTCCTCAGCTTCGTCTCGGTATACATCGTTGCGTGGGTGGTCAACATGCTGGCGCCCACCTTCAGCAGTCAGAAGAATTTCGAGAACGCGCTCAAAGTCACGGCTTATTCTTACACGCCGTCGTGGCTTGTGGGCGTGTTCCTGCTCGTTCCGGCGCTGGGTTTCCTCAGAATACTCGGCCTGTACGGCCTTTATCTGCTGTATCTCGGCCTGCCGCCGCTGATGAAGACGCCGCCCGACAAGTCCATCTGGTACACGATCGTGATCGTCGTCTGCGCGATAATCGTGTGGATCGTGCTCTTTTCCATCATCACCGCCATCATCGGCGGGGGGATGTTCATGTAATAAAGGCGGGTGGTCACGGCGGCGCTGCGCGCCGCCGTGCGCATCCGGTTTCATCGGGCGACGGCTCGAAAGCTACCTGAGCACTTCCTTGAGCGACGGCACGCACTGCAGCTGCGCGCTCGTTACCTTGAGCGGCTGGTTCCCGAACTGATTCACGACCCGGACTGCCTTGTTCGCGGGCTTCGGGCCAATGATCTGATAGCACACCAAGTGGGTCCGCTCGTCCTTGATGGGCTGGTCGTTCTTTTGCACCGGATTGCAGAGATAGGCGGGTTTGACGACACGCGCGTCTGATGCACCGAACTGATCTTTCAGCTTGACCGGGATTGGACGCCACCTGACCGCTGATCTGATAACACTCATAATGCTCAGGATTGACCCCCTCCGGGTTCTGGCCCTGGGCGCGGGCCGATGCACCCATGCCGAGCACACAAGCAGCGCCGATAGCGGCGAGAGCGATTTTCTTCATGACGTAATCCTCCCCTTGCTTCCATCGATGTGAATAATCCCGTCGCCCCTGTCGAGGTGACGGAAGATGGAAAAAAGAATTTCCCCGCGTTTAACGCGAGGTAATTATTTTGCGGCTGCGAAGGGGGAAGTTTTACGGCGCCGTGAGCACCTGCCGGCATTCCGGCGGCAGCTCTTTCATCAACGGGCCGCGGCGCGGCGGCGAGGGCGACGACGGCTTCGGGTGCAGCACGCCGTCGCTGAACCACCAGTTCAACTCCGATCCGCAGCCCTCGGCTTCGGCCGGTTCCGGCTGGTTGTGACAGCCCGCGTTGTCCGCCGGGCAGCGGATGCGCACGTGGAAATGATAATCGTGGCCCCACCACGGCCGCACCTTGTGCAGCCACCCGCGGTCGCTGCCGGCTTCGCGGCACAGCGCTTTTTTGATCGCCGCATTGACGAAGATGCGTTCCACCACCGGGTCCTCGGCCGCCGCTTTGATCACCTCCATGTGCCCGTGCGTCCACGCGTGCGGATCGACGTCCTTGCGGTCCTGCGCCACCACCATGGTGGCCGACATCTCCTCGCGCTCGAGGCGCGTGAGTTCGCGCTTGGGCATCGGCGTAAGCCAGATATCGGCGTCGAGCCCGATCTGATGACTGGCGTGGCCGGTGATCATCGGCCCGCCGCGCGGCTGCGCGATGTCTCCGACCAGCAGCCCGGGCCAGCCGGCGACCTTCGGCACCTTGCTGGCGAGGCGCTCGAGAAAGCCAATGAGTTCGGGATGGCCCCAATTGCGGTCGCGCGAGAGCCGCATCACCTGCCAAGTCTTGCCGTTGATCGGCAACGCCACGGCGCCGGCAAGGCAGCCGCGGTTGTAGGTGCCGATCGAGCGCGCCGCGAGCGACGCCGGCGTCACCTTGCGGCCGAACAACTCCTTCGCCGGTGTCGCCGGATCGCTGGGATGGGCGAGCGGCGGCAGCGGCTGGGGGTTGAGCGTCCCTTTATCCTGCGCGAGCGCGTGCAATGCCGTGCAAGTGAGCAAAATCGCGGCGACAGCAATCGATCGGATCACCGGCTCCTCCACCCCGTTGATTCGCGCCCGCCTGATTCACCTCGCGGGTTTGTCGGCCTTGGTCAATGGCCTTTCGGGCCGGCGGTAAGCGGCGGTACCGGTGCGGCGTGCGTAGGCGGCCGCGAGCCGCTGGTCCCGGTCGGCGAACAGATCAGCCGGTGCTCGCGCCAGCGCGATCAGGCGCTCCTCGGTCTGCCCGTGCGGTTCGATTGCGCCGTCGGCCAGCACATGCCCGACGGCAAATCCGAGCTCGGCAAGCGCCCGCGTCACCAGCAGGCAACGGTGACAGTCGAGCGGCTCGCGCTCGGCACACATCAGACAGACGCGATAGCGCCGCGCGCCGCCGGCCACGCGATCGAGGCCGGCGCGGAATTCGCCGGTGCGCGCCATGGCGTCGTAATCGGCGACGCCGTCGTCACGGTAGAAGCGCGGGTCGCGCGGCCGCCCGCCGAGCGCGTCGCCGAGAGGAAGGTAGGCGATGCCTTCCTCCGCGAGCCGCGGCGCAAGGCGCGCCTGGTTGAACCAGGGATAGCGGCGCGAGGCCGGCGTCGAGCGCACGTCGGCAATCGCCGTGATGCCGGCGCCGCGCGCCAGCTCGAGGAAGCGCTCGATCGAATGGTTCGAGTGCCCGATGGTGAAGAGGTCGAAGGCGGCCGGCGTCATGACGCGATGTGAGCGGGTTGTGCTTCTCATTACCCGATCGGCCGCCGCAACGGCCGCGAACTTTCGCCGCGGGCTGCGCTACCATGGCCGCGAACCGGCGGGCGCCGGCGACCAAGGGAGGACGACCATGAATTTTGCTAGTTGGGCGGCCGCGGCGATGGCGGTGTTGGGCATGAGCGGGGCGGCGGGCGCCGCCGAATACATGGAGAAAACCGATTTCCAGAAGTCGCGCGCGTTCTCGCCCGCCGTCATTACTCAGGGCGGCCGCATCGTGTGGATGGCCGGCCAGACCGCGACGCGCGACGAGGCCGGCAACGACATCTCCGGCAACTTCGAGGCGCAGGTGCGCACGATCTTTTCCCTGATGGACAAGACGCTGCACAAGGCGGGCGGCAGCCTCGCCAATCTCGTCACCATGACGGTGTTCATCAACGACCCGCGCCACGGCGACCGTTTTGTCGAAATGCGGCGCGACACGTTCAAGGACGGCAATTATCCGGCCAGCGCGCTGATCACGGTGTCGAGCTTCGCCCGCCCCGGCATGCTGATCGAAATCCAGGGCATCGCGGTGATCGGCGACGCGGCGAAGTAACGCGAAGTGTCATTGCGAGCGAAGCGAAGCAATCCAGAGCAACGTGACGTCCTGGATTGCTTCGTCGCGCTTGCGCTGCTCGCAATGACGAGCAAATCAATGCGCGGCCATGAACGCGAGCAGCGCATCGTTGAATACGGCGGCGTGGGTCCGGTACATCGTGTGGCCGGCGTCCGGGATGACGATCAGGCGAGCGCCGGGGATTGCGCTTTCCAGCGCGCCGAGCACCGGGGCGAAGCGCGGCGGGCTTTTGGCGCCACCGATCAGCAGGCACGGAAGTTTCAACCTCGCCGCCTGTTCGCGCGTGACCGGGTCGCGCGTGTCGCGCGCCTCGCCGAGCGCGGTGCGGATGTTGTCGCGCGTCATCTGGTTGGCCGCTTCCGAACGCGCCTTATAGGTGCCGGGGCCGGAGATCGCGTCGACGAAATGCTCGACCGCCTCGTCGATCCTGCCGGCATTGACCATTTCGGTCAGCCGCCGCGTACGTTCGCTGCGCACCGCGGCGAAGCGCTCGCCGTCGGGCGAGCCGGGCAACAGCGCCGGCGGCGGCAACCCGGGCTCGACCAGCACGAGGCCGCGCAAGAGATCCGGCCGGCGCAGCGCTACGTGCATCGACACGTGCCCGCCGCGCGAATGGCCGATGAGAAAGACGCGGCCGGCGTTGAGCTGCTCGATGAACGCGATCACGTCCGCGACGTGCTGGCGCGCAGAGAACTCGCCGGCGCCGTCCCACGGCTCGGGATAATAGTGGCGCAGGCTCACCGAGATCGCGCGGTATTTCGCGCCGAGCGGTTCCATCTGGTGGGTCCACGAGCGGTAGTCGCCGTTGGTGCCGTGCACGAGGACCACCGGCACGCCGGAGCCGTGCTCGACGTAAGCCATCGGGTAGCCGTTGACGTACATTGCCTGCACGCCCGCCGGCAGTGGCCAGTGGACAGAAGAGGTCATCGGGCGTTCAAGATCAATCGACATCTTTTTACCACGGGGTCCTTACTCATCGTTGCAACCGAGTAAACTGGTCATGGTTGGGTTTGTCCCGGCCATCCACGTCTTTGTTTCTTTCCAAGACGTGGATGCCTGGCACAAGGCCGGGCATGACGGATGAGAGTCGCGGCAGGTCGTCTCACACATCCACCTTCAGCGCGGCGATGAACGCCTCCTGCGGGATGTCGACCTTGCCGAACTGGCGCATGCGCCTTTTGCCTTCCTTCTGTTTCTCGAGCAGTTTGCGCTTGCGGGTGGCGTCGCCGCCGTAGCACTTCGCGGTCACGTCCTTGCGGAAGGCGCGCACGGTCTCGCGCGCGATGATGCGGCCGCCGATCGCCGCCTGGATCGGAATCTGGAACATGTGCGGCGGGATCAGTTCTTTGAGCTTCTCGACCATGGCGCGGCCGCGGCTCTCGGATCGGGTGCGGTGCACCAACATGGCGAGCGCGTCGACCGGCTCGGCGTTGACCAGGATCTGCATCTTGACGAGATCGGCCGGGTGATAATCGGTGAGGTGATAATCGAACGACGCGTAACCCTTCGATACCGACTTGAGCCGGTCATAGAAATCGAACACCACCTCGTTGAGCGGCAGGTCGTATTTCACCATGGCGCGGTTGCCGACGTAGGTCAGCTCGACCTGCACGCCGCGCCGGTCCTGGCACAGCTTGAGCACGCTGCCGAGATAATCGTCCGGCGTGAGGATCGTGGCGCGGATCCACGGCTCCTCCATCTCTTTGATCTTCACCGGGTCCGGCATGTCGACCGGATTGTGAATTTCGAGCTCATCGCCGTTGGTGAGATGGATACGGTAGATGACCGACGGCGCGGTTGCGATCAGGTCGAGGTCGAACTCGCGCGCGAGCCGCTCCTGGATGATCTCAAGGTGGAGCAAGCCCAAGAAGCCGCAGCGGAAGCCGAAGCCGAGCGCTGCACTCGTCTCCATCTCATAGGTGAAGCTCGCGTCGTTGAGGCGAAGCTTCCCCATTGCGGCGCGCAAATCCTCGAAGTCGGCGGCGTCCACCGGAAAGAGGCCGCAGAACACCACCGGCACCGCCGGACGAAAGCCGGGCAGCGGCGCGGCCACGGGCTTTCGGTCGTCGGTGATGGTGTCGCCGACGCGGGTGTCGGCCACCTCTTTGATCGAGGCGGTGAGGAAGCCGATCTCGCCCGGGCCGAGCGCGTCGGCCTCCTGCATTTTCGGGGTGAATACGCCGACGCGGTCGACCTCGTAGGACGCGTCGGTGCCCATCAGGCGGATGCGGTTACCCTTGGCGAGCACGCCGTCGACGACGCGCACCAAAACAACGACGCCCAAATAGGAATCGTACCAGCTGTCGACCAGCAGCGCCTTGAGTGTCGCCGAGCGGTCGCCCTTGGGCGCGGGGAGGCGCGTGACGATCGCCTCGAGCACGTCGGGCACGTTGAGGCCGGTCTTGGCGGAAATCTCGATCGCGTTCGAGGCGTCGAGGCCGATCACGTCCTCGATCTGCTGCTTGACCTTGGCGGGTTCGGCGGCGGGCAGGTCGACCTTGTTGAGCACCGGCACGATCTCGTGGCCGTTGTCGATCGCCTGGTAGACATTCGCGAGCGTCTGCGCCTCGACGCCCTGGCTGGCGTCGATCACCAGCAGCGAGCCCTCGCAGGCGGCGAGCGAGCGGTTCACCTCATAGGCGAAGTCGACGTGGCCGGGCGTGTCGATCAGATTGAGCACGTAGTCCTTGCCGTCGCGCGCCTGGTAATTGAGCCGCACGGTCTGCGCCTTGATGGTGATGCCGCGCTCGCGCTCGATGTCCATGGAATCGAGCACCTGCTCGACCATCTCGCGGTCGGTAAGTCCGCCGGTGAGCTGGATCAGCCGGTCGGCCAAGGTCGACTTGCCGTGGTCGATATGCGCGACGATCGAGAAATTGCGGATGGTATCGATGGCGCCCGCCGTCATGGCGCGGCTTAGCATCGGCCGGGTGGGAGTGGTAGCCCGGATGGAGCGACGCGGGCAGAGGCGGGTCGCTCCATGCGGGCTACGATGCTCAGTTCGCGCGGCGCGCGTGCCATGCTTTGAGCACGGCGGCTTCTTCATCCGCGGTGACGCCGGTCAGCGGGACATCGGCGCCCGCATGCCAAGCGAGCGTGTCGCGCACGGTCTCCTCCAGAGCTCGCATCACGAGGCCGGCTTCACGCGCCGGGTTGGAATCGCGGCTGAGAAAGCCGGCGAATTCC
>Ga0306920_100008304_pt1 | contig 13773 bp, 12 predicted proteins | sample flu12Cox44000170_FD_204666 | JGI IMG/M metagenome (GOLD analysis project Ga0306920, IMG submission 204666) | Lab enrichment of tropical soil microbial communities from Luquillo Experimental Forest, Puerto Rico - flux4day.12C.oxic.44.000.170 (v2)... | ecosystem: Environmental > Terrestrial >... | reverse complement strand
CACGTTCGACGGCGACACGTCGCGATGGACGATGCCGAGCGGCTCGCCTCCCGGCCCGAGCCGCTCGTGCGCGTAGTGCAGACCCTCTGCCGCGGAGGCGACGATGTTGATCGCATGCGCGAGCGGCAGCGGCGCGCTCGTGCGGCCCGCGCGCCGCCCCTCCGCGCGCAGCATCTCGCGCACGTTCGCGCCGTGGACGTACTCCATCGCGAAGAACGGCGCCTCGCTGTCGGTGCCGACGTCGTAGACCTCCGTGACGTGGGGGTGGGTGAGCGTCGCCGACAGGCGCGCCTCGTCGAGGAACATGCGCAAGAGCTCCGGGTCGAGCGCGTGCTGCGGCAAGATCCGCTTGAGCACGACGAGCTTCTCGAACCCCTCGATGCCGACGCCCGGGAGCCGCGCCAGGTAGATCTCGGCCATCCCTCCCACGGCCAGGCGCCGGATCGGTTGGTAGCGGCCGATCCTCTGCCCGCTGTCCGGAAGCGGCGCGACAGGCGGCATCGCCGTCATTCTACATGGCGGCTCCGCGGCCCGGATCGCCAGGCCCCGCAGGACGCCTGGCGGACGCTGTTGCGCAACGGGGATACCAAGGAGAATTCCGGAATAGTTACCGGGTGTTCAGTCGGCGGAGGCGCTGGATCCCGATGATTTTTGGGGCTTTTCGGTTGCGCAACAGCGCCGGCCCCGCGACCGTTTGTAAGCTCGCAAACCCTGGAAACATGGCATTTTCTTCCCAGGGACTCTTGGCCCTCTTATTGCGATAGCCACCCCCGAAGGAGAGCGTCATGAGACAACAGGACACCCGAAGGACGCGTCGGACCGCCCACCTGGCGTTGGGACTCGCGGTCGCGTCGGCGGCGCTTGCCGCCTGCTCGAGTGGGAATGACACGCAGGGCCTCGACTCCAGAGTCAAGTCGATCGTCTTCCTGCAGCGCATCCCGCGCCTCGATTCGGGGAACGTCTTCGACTACACGAGCTTCAAGGCCGGCGGCCGGCTGGTGATGCTCACGCCGCCGACAGCGGACGGCAAGCTCACCGTCCTGACCTCGGATCCGATGTTCGCCAACGCCGATATCCAGTCCTACGACCTCTCCTTCGACGCCCTCTCGGTCGTGTTCTCGGCGCGGACCTCGGACAGCGGTCACTACCAGCTCTACTCCATGAACCTGGACGGGACGAACCTCGTCCAGCTGACCGACGGTGGGAACGACTACGTCTATCCCATCTACGCGCCGGGCGGTCAGATCCTGTTCATGACCAACGTCGACGTCGAGCAGGCGCTCGACCCGACGACGACCTCGCAGCAGTTCAAGGACGAGTACGAGCGCGCGACGACGGCGCAGGTCGGCACCATGAGCCTGGCCGGGACCAACATCCAGTACGGCGCCCGCAACGTCTCGCACCGCGTGTCGCCGGCCATGCTCCCCGACGGGCACGTCGCCTACACCGAGTGGCGGCACATGGGCGGCACCAACGACGGCCACCTCCGCATGATGAACACCGACATGACGGGGATGAAGGAGGCCTTCGGCGGCGAGCTCACGTCGGGCAACCCCAGCACCAACAGCTACCTCAAGGCCCGCTACGTCCAGACGTCCAGCTTCACGCAGCCCGACGGCCAGGTGGTCCCCAACTACCAGATGGTCGCCGTCGCCACCTCGCGCGACCGCACGCTGCAGTCCGGGAAGCTGATGCTCCTCAACCTGAACGGCAGCGAGGCCAACTCGTCGTCGGTCGACCTCACGCCGCTCGTGCCGGGTGACCGGTCGCCGAGCGCCGTCGGCCGCTACTACGACGCGGAGCCGGTCGGCTTCCCGGCGAACGGCAGCCAGTTCCTCGTCTCCTGGTCCGACGGGCCGGTGGAGTCGGAGACGCTGGCCCTCGGCAACACCAACGCGCAGTTCGGCATCTACCTGCTCACCACGGGCAGCAACGGCGACTCCACCCGCTTCCCGATCTACGACGATCCGGCCTACTGGGACGTGCTGGCCCGCCCGGTCCTCACGCGGACCGAGCCGGTGCCGACCACGACGCCGATCCCGCTGTCGGGCGGCGACACGACCATCGGCTCGATCAACGTCTACAACTCGTCGGTGCTCGACATCCCGGCGGGGAGCGTGGTGAAGGTCCGCCTCATCGAGGGCTTCTCGGGCGAGGAGGGGGGCCTCTCGATGTTCGGGTCCACGGAGTTCGACGGGCAGTCGCTCTACGGCGAGATTCCGCTGCAGACCGACAACTCGTTTGCGGCCACCGTCCCCGGCAACGTCCCCTTCCACATCCAGCTCATCGACAAGTTCGCGATGTCGGTCGCCTCGGGCCAGAAGCCCGGCGGTGAGACCGACGTGGCCAACGAGTCGATCTGGATCAGCGGCCGCGGCGGCGAGCAGCGCTTCTGCGGCGGCTGCCATGAGAACCGTTCCACCAACACCGTGCTGCAGCCCGGCCTCACCGAGGCGGTCCTGCGCGGGCCGGTCAACCTGTCGGTGCCGCGCGCCCAGCGCCTCAACCCCACGGCCTTCCAGCTGGCGGGCGGGACGCTGGCCAACGCGGCGGGGCTGCGCGGCATCCCCTGGGACAAGGCCATCCAGCCGATCCTCGACGCCAACTGCGTCAGCTGCCACGGCGCCGACAACAAGGCCGGCGTCCCGTCGTACACGGTCGTGGACATGACCAGCATGACCATGCAGACGTTCAACTTCGACCTCACGGGCTCGCCCCTCGCCGTCACGGTCGGCGAGCGGATGACCGGCGCCTACACGACGTCGTACATCTCGATCATGGGGCTCGGCGAGATCCTCGGCGACGACGCGGTCACCATCACCGGGACCGCGGGCATCACCGGCGTCGTGCCGCCCGACTACGTCAAGCCGGCGGCTGCGGCGCGCAGCAACCTGATGATGATGCTGAACCCGCCCCAGCGCTTCCCGACCGTCGACATGAACACGCGCGCCTTCCCGTCGGCCGATACGACGGCGGCGCAGCAGACGATGATGAACACGTTCAAGACGGCCCACGCCAGCGTGAACATGTCGGCTGACGAGTTCTACCTGCTCATCCTCAACATCGACATGGGCGGCCAGTTCTACTTCCGGGAGAACCTGCCATGACGCCGGCGCGACATCTTTCTCGGAAGCCCTCAACCCGAATGGGAGCAACTGACATGCGCACCAACAAGTCAATCAAGCTCGCGATGGCCGCCGTCCTCGGGATCTCGATGGCCGCGGCCGGCAGCGCCCAGGCAGGGCGCGGGGGGAGCCCGGGGGCGATCCAGCTGGCGATCCAGTCGGGCTCGCCCGACGCGATCAAGGCCGAGCTGGAGCGGGCCGAGTTCCTGGTCTGTGGCGTCTGCGTCGACATGGTCACCCCCCTCGTCGACAGCAGCGACGCGGGGATCAGGCAGGTCGCGGCCTGGTGGCTGGCGCGCCGGGCGGTGAGCCGCCAGGTGTCGGCGCAGATGATCGCCCGCCTCGGGCAGCCGGACTCGATCGCGGCCCGCAACGCCGCGGACGTGCTCGGCGAGTTCCACCAGCCGTCGGCCATCCCGGCGCTGGCGGCGGGGCTGTCGAACCCGGTGTTCTCGGGCGAGGCGCGGGTGGCGATGGCCAAGGCGCTCGGGACCATCAACCGGCCAGCGGCGCTGGCGCCGCTCTACGGGGCGCTCGGTGACAGCAACGCCCAGGTGAAGGCGGGTGCGCTGGTCGCGCTGCAGTCGATGTCGGGCGCGCGCGACGGGCGGGCGGTGCTGCCGCTGCTCGGCGACGCGGACGAGGCCGTGCGGGGCGAGGCGGCGATCACGCTCGGCATGTTCCACGCCACGGTCGGGACGTCGGCGCTCGTGAGCGCGCTCGGCGACCCGTCGGCGAACGTGCGCAAGCACGCCGCCTGGGCGCTCGGCGAGATCCACGCCAGCGCCGGCTTGGTCGCCCCCGCCCTCCAGCACGCCGTGGGCAGCGACCCGAGCCCGTTCGTCCGCTCCATCGCCGGGGCGGCCCTCACGCGCCTCTCGCCGTAAACAGACCCCTGTCAGGACAACAGGTGGGAGGGGGCAACCCTCCCACCTGTTTTTGTTTTTAGCCCGGCTCGACCGTCGGAGAAGCTGCCCCTCTCACTTGATTGTTGATACGATGGCGAGACCCCACATGCGGACTAACGGCTTCGGGCGCGCCTCGGGCGCGCGGGTCGTCTGGCTGGCCGCGGCGGCCGTCGCCGCCGGGTGCGTCGTCAAGCAGGCGCCCGACCAGCACTTCTACGACCAGCACATTCAGCCGATCTTCAACAACTTCTGCGTCGGCAACACGTCGCCCTGTCACAAGATCGACCCGGTGACGAAGACGGCGCTCGGGAACCTCGACCTGTCGTCGTTCGACGCGGTCCAGAAGCGGCGCGACGCGCTCCGGACCTACGGCAGCTACCCGCAGCCGCTGTTGCTGCTCAAGGCGCTCACCGACGGGGTGGTGCAGATCCCCTACCGGGGGACGCTGGTGCCGGCGGAGATCCGACACGCGGGCGGCAAGCCGATCGCGCCGAACTCCGACGCTTACTACCAGCTCAAGAAGTGGCTCGACGCCGGGGCCAACATCGACGGCGTCCCGGCGGCGCCGGTGGCGCGCCAGGGCGTGGGGTCGTGCAACTCGGGGCTGCCGCCGGCGGCCCAGCGCATCGCCGTCGACAACAGGACCAACGCGTACAACACCTTCGTCTCCACCATCGAGCCGTTCTTCCTCAGCACCTGCGCCTACGGCACCTGCCACAGCTCGCCGCAGGCCGACTTCTACCTGACCTGCCCGGACGACGACGACCACCACATGTTCAACTACGCGCAGGCGGCGGGGTTCGTGGCGCTCATGGGGACGCCCATCGAGCAGAGCGAGATCCTGCTCAGGCCGCTGTCGCCGCAAGGGGGCGGGGTGAGCCACACCGGCGGCATCTTCTTCACCTCGCGCACGGACCCGACGTGGGTGATGCTGCAGCAGTGGGCGCTCGACGTGCAGGCGAACGCCCCGAATCCGCCGCTGACGCTGTCGACGGGCGAGCAGTTCTTCGTCGACAACGTCATGCCCAAGCTGCTGGCGCGCGGGTGCGCGCTCGAGGGGTGCCACAGCCCCGACGGCTTCAACGACTTCCGGATCCGGCCGGGGGCGCAGGGGTTCTTCGCGCCGCTCGCGCTGCGGCGCAGCTACCACGCGCTGCTCGACGAGTTCATGACCCTCGACAGCGCCGACGTGAAGCAGTCGCGCGCGATCAAGAAGAACATCGACCCTCACACCGCCGGCATCACCCACCGGGCGGGGCCGATCCTCGAGGACGCCGAGTCGGCCACGGATCCGTGCCCGCAGCCGTTCGACCCCACCACCAACACGCGGTCGATCTGCGTGTTCACCGAGTGGCACCGGCTCGAGCGCACGGCCGCCGCCAGCAACGTCTCGGCGATGCCGGCGACGATCCCGCTGGCCTACGTGTCGCGGCCGCCGAACGCCGACGACCTCCTGCACTTCGACACCTACCGCGGCGGCGCCGACCTCAAGCTCGCCGACGCGACGGTGGACGCGACGGGGAAGATCACGGCGCTGGCCAACGTGCGCAGCGCGCTCACCAGCTGCGCCGGGCTCTCCGGCCAGGACGTCGACGTCCGCGGCCCGGAGTGGAGCTACGACAGCACGAAGCTGGTGTTCGCGGCGCGCCCCGGCGCGACGAGCGGCCTCGACCTGTGGCTGCTCGACGTCGCGGGGGGGACCTGCAAGCAGCTCACCAGCGACGGTGGCCGGCCGGTCAACGGGGTGCGCGTCCACAACTTCGACCCCGTGTTCGCCCCCGACGGCAGCCTGGTGTTCGCCTCGACGCGGGCCGGGACGCTGACGCTCAAGACCTTCCAGCCGAACTCCGACCTCTGGCGCGTCGACCCGACGCTCGACTTCAGCGCCGCGCAGCAGATGACCTTCCTGCTCAACTCCGAGATCTCGCCGGCGTTCATGCAGGACGGCCGCGTCAGCTTCACGGCCGAGAAGGCGACCCCGGAGTTCTATCAGCTGTCGGGCCGCCGCATTAACTGGGACCTGACGGATTACCACCCGTTGCTCGCCCAGCGCGCCGAGTCGACCAACACCTTCGACACGACCCTCCAGCCCTCGGTCGGCTACTCGATGGCGACGGAGATCCGCCAGGGGCTGGACGGGAACTTCATCATCATCCTCAGCGACGTGGGCGCGCAGGGCGCCGGCGGGGCGCTGGCCACCTTCAACCGGTCGATCGGACCGTTCCAGGCGAACCGCACCGAGGTGACGTTCGTGAAGTCGGTGCAGCTCATCGACGGCGCGGCGACGGGGAAGGCGGGGACGGCCGGCGTCTACCGCTCGCCGTTCTCGCTGCTGAACGGCGAGATCATGGCCTCCTACGCCGCCAACGTCACCGACCCGACCAACGCCACGCCGCAGTACGACCTGGTCGCCGTCGACGCGCTCTCCGGCGCCCGCCGCACGCTGCAGGCCGGCGGCAGCCAGTCGATCGTCGAGGCGGTGCTCGGCTACAAGCGCGCCGAGCGCAACCTGTTCACGAACACGCCCGAGCTCGTGTTCGGCGGCCACACCGGCCAGCAGAGCGCCGGCGACGCGGTCATGCACTTCCCCGACACCTCGGTGCTGGCCACGCTGCTCGGCGCGAACCTGCGCAGCGGGCGCAACGTCGAGGCCATGGACGCCGCGACGGCGATCAAGGCGTACGTCGAGCAGCCCCCGCCGAGCGCCAACCCTGGCGGGCTCTCCGGCTCGCAGATGACCTACACCAACCGGATGTCCCTCGGCACCGCCGCCCTCGAGTCCGACCACTCGGTCAAGGTCTTCGTCCCGGCCGGCGTGCCCCTCATCCTCGAGCTCGTGGACGGCGGCGGCAACCCCGTCTTCACCATGAGCGAGGAGCACCAGGTCAGCGCCGGCGAGTACATCACGCCGGGCCCGCCGCGCGGCGTCTTCAACAACATCTGCGGCGGCTGCCACGGCAGCCTCGACGGCTCGGAGCTGAACGTGGCGGTCAGCGCCGACGCCCTCACCGGCGCGACGGTCTCGGCATCCCGCGATCTCGTCGCCAAATTCTTCCAGTAGCGAAGTTACCTAGAAGGGGGGCGGGCGGAAAACCGGTGGAAACAAAGGCTGTGGATAATTTAGGTGTCGTGCTGCCACCGCCTCTCATCGTCGTCGCCACCCCGGCCCGCGTGGTCGGGGCCCCGCCGACAGTGGCGACCCCGGCGCCGTCCGCGAAGTCGGGCGCCACGGCCGAGCCGCGCGCGGCGGCTTCGATCCTGGCGATCACCGACGACCCCGAGCTGCGCGACACCCTGCTCGAGATGGCGCTCGCCGAGGGCTTCGGCGTCCGCTGCGCCGCGACCGAGGCCGACGCCGCCGCCCTGATCCACGCCGAGCGCCCCGGCCTAGTCCTGGTCGACCTGGACATGCCCGCCCGCACGGGCGCCAGGTTCCTACGCACCCTGCGCGCCAGCCCCTACCGCGACATCCGCTGCCTGGTCGTCACCGCCAGCAACGACCCGATGCTGACCGTCAGCCTCGACGCGCCGGTATTCTTCAAGCCGTCGCTCGAAGGGCTGGACGCCACGCTCGAGCACCTGTTCCACACGCGCTGACCGGGCGGCCGAGCGGCCGCCGAAGTTCGCCCGCGCGCAGAAGGCGGCCGTAACCGCGGGCCGGGCCGGGCGTACGGAACACGGGGCCGATGCCCCTCTTCGACCACCGACCAAGGAGACGATCATGAAGCTGATTCGAAGCTTGTTCCTGCTGCTCGCCGTGCTGCTCCCGACAACCTGGACGATCGCCCGCGCCGACGAGATGAAGGACGGCGACAAGGGCGGCGGCATGAAGAAGGACGGTATGAAAAAGAAGAAGAGCAAGGGGGACATGGGCGACAAGAAGGGCGAGATGGGCGACAAGAAAGGGGAGATGGACAAGAAGTAGCTGATCGATGCGGCCGCCCCGGTCCCAGATCGGGGCGGCGGATCCCTCAGATCAGCCGAACTGCACCGACCGACGCGTGCCCGACCCGTAGGCGAACCCCGTGATCGGGAAGATTGGCTTCGCCCCCGCATCGTCGATCGCCGCCCCCATCGCCACGATCACTGGCACGAAGTGCTCGTGAGTCGGCAGTGACTGCCGCACGCCCGGCGCGCGCGTCCGGTAGTCCATCAGCGCGTCGACGTCGCGGCGCTCGAGGACGTCCTTCGCCCAGGCGTCGAACTCCGATGCCCAGCTCGGCGTCGGGGCGTCGGGCTCGAAGCTCATGGCGCGCAGGTTGTGGGTCAGGAAGCCGCTCCCCACGATGAGCACGCCCTCCGCGCGCAGCGGCGCGAGCGCTCGGCCGAGCGCGAAGAGCTCGGTCGGGTCGAGCGACGGCAGCGACACCTGCAGCACCGGCACGTTCGCCGCCGGGTACATGCAGACGAGCGGCACGTACGCGCCGTGGTCGAGACCGCGCTCGTCATCGTGGGCCACCGGCTCACCGGGCAAGAGCTGCCGCAACCGCACCGCGAGCCCCGGCGTGGGCGGCGCGGGGTACTTGGTGTCGTAGTACTTCGCCGGGAAGCCGTAGAAGTCGTAGACGAGCGGCACCGGTCGCGTCGCGCCCACCGTGATCGGTCGGTCGAGCCAGTGGGCCGACAACATCAACACCGACTTCGGGCGCGGCATCGCTTGGGCCCAGGCCGCGAGCTCGCCAACCCAGCGCTTGTCGTCGAGCAGAAGGGGCGAGCCGTGGGCCAGAAAGATCACCGGCATCGCACCGGGGCTCGAGCGCTGCGGAGTCGCGGCTTCGGTCATGGGATGTTGAGATGCCGGGCGGCGGCAGCCGGTTGCGCCGGCGGCGAGCAGGAGCTGAAGCGCGGTGCGGCGGTCCACGGCGGCGCCGCAAAGTCTAGCTCCGCCGCCTCCGGCCGTCGAACGCCCGCCCTAGAACCGCGCCTCGAGCGCCGCCTGCAGAATATTCGCGAACTTGCGGTCCGCGTTCGGCGCGTCCGGCTGCACCTGGTACAGCAAGATCTCGTACTTGAGGTCCGCCTCGAGCTCCACGAACCACGACGACCGCTGCTGCCTCGGCTTCCGCAGGAACGCGAACTTCGCCCCCATGAGGTAGTTCGACATCGGCGACAGCTCGCGGTCGCCCGTCCAGTACTGGCCGTTCGGCCCCAGGAACCGGTATCCGTTCGACCCGCGGTAGAAGCTCGCGCCGCTCTGCAGGTGGTAGTGCCCGCGGAACGACACCAGCATCACCTGCGTGATGTACTTGTTGATGGTCACGTCGCCCGTCACGGCGCGCAGCGCCCAGCTGTCGTCGTAGAGCCGGACCATTCCCAGCGCCGACGCCTTCGCGTCCGGGAACGCGTACGCGATCCGCGCGAACACGGCGTAGCGCTGCCTCAGCAGCGGCTCGTGCTCCTGCGGCGTGTGCCCCTGACTCCCCAAGGCGACCTGCCGGTAGGGGTTCGACTGGAACCCGTCGAGGATCTGGATGCTCGTTCCCCCCTGCACGATCAACCGCGGCGTCATGGTCCACGCCAGCGACGGCTCGAACGCGTCGATGCTCAGCGGCTGCGTCGTGACGTCCGTCTGCCCCGCCTGGAAGCAGTGCTGCGACGTGCCCAGCGCCATCAGTTGCAACGGCTGGCTCAACACCGCGCTGTTGTTGGCGTCGCAGACGCTGTCCCAATTGTGGCTGTAGGCGAGGGCGAGGGTGAAGTTGTGCTCGTAGAGGTCGTGGTGGGTCGTCGCGGAGATCTGCTTCGAGCGGTAGTCCCGCTCCCAGCCGTAGGCGCCGGTGAAGGCGATGCCGCCGCCGGGGCTCTCGAAGCCGAAGCCGCCGTGGACCAGCTGGCGGGTGTCGCTGAACTTGGTCGGGGAAGACACGACGTCGACGGGGCCGAAGGTACGGGGGGTGGCGCCGCTGACGATGTCGACGTTGTAACCGGCGTTGATCGACACGGTCTCGGCGAAGTTGGCGCCGAGGTCGAGCTGCGGGTGGATGACGCGGACGCCGGCGTTGCCGGTGCCCGGCTCGTCGAACAGCGTGGTCCGAAGGGCGGCGTCGCCGGTGGCGGCACGGGCCGGCGCGGCGAGGAGCAGGGTCGCGAGCGCGGCCAGGAAGGCCAGGGCGAGCGCGAACGCGACGGCGCGGGAGGGCGCCGGGGCGGCCGGCGCGGGGACTGCAATCTGCCTCCTCCGCCTCAGTTGCAACCGCACCCTCCGCCGGAGGTGCCGCTGCCGCCGATCGCCCCCTCGCGGTTGGAGAGGATGTGGTCCTCGGCCGAGCGCTCCTGCTCCTCGGCGTCGAGCTGCATGATCCGGTCGGCGAGCAGCTCGCGCTGGTGGGGCTTGACCGTCCACTTGGACGCCGCGCACCCCCCCGCGAGCGAGGCGAGCGCGAGCGCGACCGCGAGCAGGAATGAATGCGAGCGCAGCGTGGCTTCGCCACGCGAAGCGAGCGGGGGGCGCGGGGGGGCCAAAGCGAGCGTCAGCGAGCGACGCCCCCCCGAAAAGATGAGCCAGGCTTTAGAAATAGACCGCGAGCGCACCGGAGAACTCCCAGAGCTGTTGGGTGTGGTTGGCGTCGAACACGACGTAGTGGCGGACGTCGCCGCGGATGGTGAGGCGCTTCTTGAGCGCCGCGACCAGCCCGCCGCCGACGTTGACCATCGCGAAGTTGCCGGTCTGCACCGTGTATTGGTCGGCCTTCTTCCGTCCGAAGGCGCCGCCTGCCGCTCCGGCGACGAACGGCGTGACGGGCGACGTCGGGAACAAGTAGGCGTTGAACCCGCCGCCCGCGTAGCGGACGTCCTCCTGGTTGCCGACGGTCTCGCCGACGAACGCCTCCAGCGAGACGTGCGGGGCCAGCAGCCAGGCGGGGCGGAACAGGAACATGCCGTCGCCGCCGAGGATGCCGGCGGAGAAGGTGAAGCTGACGGTCTCCTCGGTGAACGGCGGCGGCGAGAAGACGGCGTGCGCCATCCGCCGCCAGATCGACGGCCCCTCGTGGGCGGCGGCCGTGTCGACGTCGAGCGGGAAAACCTCGTCGCCGAGGACCCAGCCGTAGGTCCCGTCCTGCAGCTCGACGCGGAACCAGTGATCGTGCGTGGCGCGGCCGATGGCGGTCAGCACCTCGCCCAGCTTGGCGCGGTAGACGGGGCGGAAGCCGAACCCCGGGCCCGTCCGCACGTCGGCCTCCTCGGCGACGACGCGGACGAGCGCCTGGTCCTCGGCGCGCGCGACTCCGCCCAGGGCCGCGACCAGCAAGAGGGCCGCAAAGAAGGTGGTGCCGCCGTACCTCGCCGCGCGCCGGTTCGTCACGGCATCATCACCCACTTCTTGATCAGGTCCGCCTGCGGGTCGCTCGGCGAGAACAGCATCCCCCCGCCGTGCGTGACGGTCGCGGTCGGCTTGAGCAGGAGGTTGCTCGCGTCGACGTTGGAGCAGTTCATCTCGTTGGAGGCGGCGACGTAGTCGTCGTTCCAGTCCATCGGCAGCGGGATCATCCCCGGGCCGGCGGGGACGGTGAGCTTCAGCAGGTTCACGGACGCGCCGCCGTGGCACATGGAGTCGTAGCAGTGCCGGCCGCCGTAGTCGGCGCTGAGGACCATGGGCCAGATCTGGTCGATGAACCACTGCTGGCCCGGACGGCAGGCGTTCACGTCCGGCGGCGGCGTGCCGAGATCGACGGTCGAGCAGCCCCCGCCGAGCGGAGCGCCGGCGAGCACGGCGCCGATCGCGAGGCCGGCGGCGCGGGACCTCAAAACGTGTACCTCAGGTAGGCGGTGGCGATCAGGTCCTGGGAGCCGCTGACGTCGCGCAGCCAGTAGTAGTCGCCGCGGAGCCCGACGGAGAAGTGCCGCGACAGCGAGTGCCAGTCGACGCCGGCGCCCCCGCCCGCGGTGAACCCGGTCCGGTAGCGGGCGTAGCCGAGCGCGTAGAACAGGTTCGACGACATGCGGGCCGCACCGAGGCCCCCCTCGGCGAAGATCGACAGCTGGGTGAAGCGGTAGGTCAGCTTCCCCTCGACTGTCGCTTGATAGCTCTGGAGGAGCTGCCCCGAGACGACGCTGTCCCCTCTCGTCTCGTGCGTCGAGCCGAGGAAGTGCGCTTGCAGCGCGAAGAAACGGAAGACGTCGTAACCGAACCGCGCCCCGATCGCGAACCCGGGCATGACCTCGTAGCCGGCCTTGCCGAAGAACCAGAGCATCCCCGCCTCCCCCTCGCTGTAGAGGCCGTGCGCGAACTTCGCCGGGTCGGGGAAGATGGCCGCGGTCGGCTCGGAGGTGACCTGGGCTCGCGCCGGCGCGCTCGAGAGCAGCCAAGACGTCGCCAATGCCGCCACCAGCGTGGGGAGTCGTCGTGTCAAAGGCCCCTGGTCACATCGTCGTCGGTGCGAACAATGTCGGCGCGGTCTGGAACTGCGAGTCGGCGGTGTCGTGATAGAGCCGGTCGTCGTCGTCACGAACGCGCAGAACATAATCGCACGTCATGGCGACGCTCGCCTGCAAATTGACGTCGACCTCGACGAACGCGGGCACCACGAGGTGGGCGGGATCGACCCCCACGCCCCCGTCGGCGACGCGGAAGCCCGGCACCAGCCCCATCCCCAGCGGCTGCGTGCCGGGCGGGTAGACGTCGGAGCGGTTCAGCAGCACGGCCGCGAACGTCTTGCCGGCGGCGTCGTTCCAGCGCGCGAGGGCGTCGAGGTCCAGCTGGGCCTCGTTGAAGTCGTCCTCGCGCAGGAGGCCCGTCCAGCTCTGGTTGGCGCCCAGCATCTGCAGCCGCGTCTGCATGAGCGGCAGGTAGGTGGGCGGGTCGTTCGGGTTCTTCTGCAGCGCCTTGGCCACCGTCTTGGAGTCGTACTTCTCGTACTGGCTGGCGCCGTCGACCAGGACGTTGAACGTGCCGTCCATGCCCGAGGTGTTGGTCACCTTCAGCGACAGCTCGAGGTGGATCTTGTTGCCGGCCACCCAGGGGACGTCGCCGCCGTAGTTCGCCGCCGCCGTCGCGGCGTCGAGCTGCATCTGCTCCTGCATGCTCGGGTTGCGGTAGACGAGCGTTATGCCGTTCGACACCGGCGGGTCCTCGCCCCCCATGGCCACCAGCTGGGTGCCGTTGAAGTAGATGGGCGCGTTCAGCGAATCGCACCCCGCGCCTGCCGCCAGCGATCCCAGCAACAGAAACAACGGAAGCGCGCGGGTCGGGCGAAGGTGGAACAGCTGCATGACTACCCTCCTTTGAACACGAAGGGGAAGCGCGTGACGATGGTCTGTCCGGGCGCCTTGGGGAACTGCCACTGCTTGACCTGGCGGAGGATGCAGCCCTCCACGGCGGGATCGCTCATCGTGGTCGACTTGAGGCTGGCCTTCTGGACCGTACCGTCGGGGAGGATGACCCAGAAGATATCGACGCCGCCGGCCAGCGACGTCTTGTGCTGCAGCTCCTTCTCGTAGCAGTACTTGACGCCGGCCATGTGGGCCTTGACGACCTTGTAGACCTGCTCCTTGGAGAGCGATCCGTCGGTGTCGCTGCCGCCGTTGCCGAGGCCGACCGAGACCTCGTGCTCGCCGCGCTCGGCGAGCTTGGGCCCGCGGCCGGCGCCCTTGTGGCCGCGCCCGCCGGTGTCGAGGTTGCCGGCGCCGTAGATGTGGCCGTAGCCGGTGCCGCCGCCGCCCGGGCCCGAGCCGCTGGTCGACAGGCCGCCGGCGCCGCGCCCGACGGCCATCTTGGCGCCGGCCATCCCGGCCACCGCCTG
>Ga0306920_100008303_pt1 | contig 13773 bp, 15 predicted proteins | sample flu12Cox44000170_FD_204666 | JGI IMG/M metagenome (GOLD analysis project Ga0306920, IMG submission 204666) | Lab enrichment of tropical soil microbial communities from Luquillo Experimental Forest, Puerto Rico - flux4day.12C.oxic.44.000.170 (v2)... | ecosystem: Environmental > Terrestrial >... | reverse complement strand
TCGTAGATCGCGCCGCCGAGGTGGCCCTCGACGACGACGCCGTCGGGGGTCTCACCCCGCTCCTTTGAGATGGAGTGCGTCGCGAGCGGCCACCACCGGTGCATCTCCTCGGTGAAGACCCGCCAGGCGACGTCCACGGGGACCCGGACCTCGACGGCACGGGTGACGGTGTCGGTGGTGGTGGTCATCGGTGTCCTCCCTGCTCCTCGGTGACCGCGGCGAACGAGGCGAGCGCGGCGGCCCAGAACGCGTCGAAGTACTCGCGCAGGCTCGCCATCGCGTCTGGCACGACGCGGTAGCGACGGAACCGTCCCTCGGCGTGGTCGACGATGAGGCCCGCGGCCTTCAGCACGGCGAGGTGCTGGGAGACGGCCGGGCGGCTCACCGGGATCCCCGACGCGACCTCGTTCACCGACGCCGGCCCACGGAGGACCCGCTCGAAGACGGCGCGCCGCGTGGGGTCCCCGAGGGCGTCGAGGGCGGTGTCCGCTCGTGGCACAATGCGTAAGTTACCGCTTACGCATAGTCTGGCGCAACCCCTCCGGACGAGGGCGGTCCACCAGCCCCGTCGGTAGGCTCGGCCCATGGCGGACCTGGTCCCCCAGCGCGCGCCCACGACCCGGGCGTCCGACGCGGACCGGGACAAGGTCCTCCAGGTGCTCTCCACGGCGACGGCCGACGGCCGGCTCACCGTCGACGAGCACAGCGAGCTCATGACGCGGACGCTCCACGCCCGCACCATCGGCGAGCTCGACGTGATCACCCAGGACCTGGCCATCGCCGAGGCGCCAGCCCCCGCCCCGGCGCCGGCCGCCATCTCCCCGGCCCCCAAGCGCGGATTCCTCGCGATCTTCGGCGCGCGCAGCCGAAAGGGCGGGTGGCACGTCCCCACGGAGTTCCGCGCGACGGCCGTCTTCGGCGCGGTGGAGCTCGACTTCCGCGAGGCGGTGTTCGACGCGCCCGAGGTGCTCTGCATCGCGAACACGCTCTTCGGCGCGGTCGAGATCACCGTGCCCGACTGGGTCCGGGTCGTCGACGACGGGACCGCCATCTTCGGTGCCCGCGAGGAGGCGGGCCCGTCCGCGGCCGAGCCGACCCACACCCTCCACCTTCGCGGGTACAGCGTCTTCGGCGCGACAGAGGTCAAGCGCCGCGCGCCGAAGCTGAAGCGGGGGAAGGGCGCGGCCCTCCCAGAGGTGCCGCCCGCCCCGTAGCTACAGCTCGTACTCGAGGTAGAGCGTGTGCGCACCGTCGGGTGCGATCTCGATCCGAGCCTCCCCGGTGATGGTCTCGAGCTCACCGGTCCCCGAGCCGGGCGAGATCGGCCAGCGCGCCCACACCTCGTCGCCCTGCATCGTCCCCGCGTGCAGGATCGCGAAGCTCCCGGTCCGACCGGCCAGCGTCCCGCGCACGGTCTCGAGCGCGACATACCCCGCGCCGTCCCCCTCGCCGCGGACGGAGAGCATCTCGACGGTGCTCTTCGCCACGAGGTCGCCGTCGAACGTCTTGACGATGTGGGAGCGTCCGTACCGCACGTCCCCCTCCACCTCGTACGGCTCGTCGTGCTCGAAGACGTCGAGCGTGAACGGCGCGACCGCGGACGGCGCCATCAGAGCGAGTCGACGAGCACGTCGAGGTTCTGGAAGTGCAGGTCCTCGCAGAGCACCGCGCACTGCTCGAAGAGCGCGCCGGTGGCGGGCAGCGTCGAGTTGTGCATCGCGTCCTCGTAGGAGTCGAAGAAGACGACCTCCACGTAGCGGTCGGCCGCGTCGCGGTCCTTGAGCAGGATCCGCTTGCGCGCGCGCCGGACGTCCTCGGTGTCGTCGAGCCAGCGCTGCAGCGCCGCGTCCACCTCCTCTCGCTTCGTCGTCGAGTACGTCATGATCTGCACGAACGCCATCTGCCCTCCACCGCCGGACCGGCGCAGTGTAGGAGCGGTGCTCGGAGGCCGCCCACAGCGGTCCGCGGGGGGCCCGGCCGCGCGCACCAGACTCCGACCATGCCCGAGCTCTTCCAGTACCACCCCCACCCTCGGATCGCGGAGCACACGGCCGCGGGGCCGACCAGGGTGGTCGACCAACGACGGCTCGACCACCCGAACCCGGTCGTGCGGTTCAACGCGAGGTTCGGGCTCCTCATCACCGTCGCGGTCGGGACGATGTGGTGCGCCTACATCTTCGCGTGCATCGCGCTCATCAGCCTCCCCGAGAACATCCACTCCACCCAGACGCTGATCCTGTGGATCTCGAGCAGCTTCCTCCAGCTGGTGCTGCTGCCCATCATCATCGTGGGCCAGAACATCCAGGCCAAGACGTCGGACAAGCGCGCCGAGGAGACCTACCGCGACGCCGAGGCCGTCCTGCACGAGGCCACCCAGATCCAGGCGCACCTCGCCGCCCAGGACCAGGCGATCGGTCAGATCCTCGACCGGCTGGGCCGGACCGGCCCGACCTGAGGCGCCGGGTCCCCCCCGCGGCACGGCCGCGGGGGGGACGGGTAGGTTAGTTGCATGCCACAAGCAACTACCAGGGCGCGGCGGCGCGTCGGCACGGCCGAGGCCGACCGGATCCTCTCGGCGCTGAGCGCCATCGCCCAGTCCGCGACGCAGGCGCGGCTCCACGAGCAGTTGCTCGCCGACGCCGGCGTCCGCGTCGACCGCGCCGGGGCGTCGCTGCTCGCCAAGCTGCGGCACGCCGGCGGCGCCCCGCTCCGCGTGACGACGCTCGCCGAGCGCCTCGGCGTCGACACCCCGACGGTCACGCGCAAGGTCCAGCAGCTCGAGCGGCTCGGCCTCGTCGTGCGCGAGGCCGACCCCGACGACCGCCGCGCCTTCCGGATCTCGCTCACCGAAGCGGGGAACGAGACGCTCGACCGCTTGACCGCGGCGAAGCGGCGGTGGCTCGACCGGCTCCTCACGGGGTGGTCCCCCGACGAGGTCGGCGAGTTCTCCGCGCACATGGAGCACTTCGCCGAGTCGCTCCGAACCGTCCTCGGCGGGGGGCGCGGTGACTGAGCTCGCCGCCACGACCGCACCGCCCGAGGAGCACGAGTTCAGCGACGCCGAGCACCGGCGCATCCTCGTCATCCTCGGCGCCCTCATGATGGGCATGTTCCTCGCGTCGCTGGACCAGACGATCGTGTCGACGGCGCTGCCCACGATCGCCGGCGACCTCCACGGGTTGAACCACCTCTCGTGGGTGGTCACCGCGTACCTCCTGGCCTCGACGGTCTCCACCCCGCTGTGGGGGAAGCTCGGCGACCTCTACGGGCGGAAGTTCTTCTTCCAGCTCGCCATCGTCGTGTTCCTCGTGGGCTCCGCGCTCTCGGGGCTCTCCCAGTCGATGCTCGAGCTGATCGCGTGCCGCGCGATCCAGGGGTTCGGCGCGGGCGGCCTCATGGTGGGGTCGCAGGCGATCATCGGCGATGTCATCCCGCCGCGGCAGCGGGGCAGGTACATGGGGTACTTCGGCGCGACGTTCGCGCTCTCGAGCGTGCTCGGCCCGCTCGCCGGGGGGTGGCTCACCGAGCAGATCTCGTGGCGGTGGATCTTCTACATCAACATCCCGATCGGGATCGTCGCGCTCTTCGCGATCGCGACCGTGCTGCACGTGCCGGTCGTCCGGGTCCCGCACAAGATCGACGTCCTCGGCCTGACGCTGCTCTCGGCGGGGGTGACCGCGATCATCCTGCTCACGACGTGGGGCGGCACCGAGTACGCGTGGGGCTCGCCGGTGATCCTGTGGACTGGTGTCCTCTCCGTGCTGCTGCTCGCCGCGTTCTGCTGGGTCGAGACCAAGGTGCCCGAGCCGATCATCCCGCTCAACCTCTTCCGGATCCGCACGTTCACGGTGGCGTCGACCATCGGGTTCGTGATCGGGTTCACGATGTTCGGCGCGATCGTCTACCTGCCGCTCTACCTCCAGGTCGTCCACGGCTCGTCGCCGACGCAGTCCGGGCTGCAGCTGCTGCCGCTCATGGCTGGGCTGCTGCTGACGTTCATCGTCAGCGGGCGCCTCGTCTCGAGGACCGGGCGGTACAAGGTGTACCCGATCGCGGGGACGGCGGTCACCGCGGTCGGGCTGGCGCTGCTCGCCTCCCTGAAGCCGAACACCGGGTACCCGCTCGTGGCGCTGTTCATGTTCGTCGTCGGCCTCGGGTTGGGCCTCGTGATGCAGGTCCTGGTCGTCGCCGTCCAGAACACGGTGCCGCACGCGGTCCTCGGCACCGCGACCTCGACGGCGACGTTCTTCCGCACGATCGGTGGGGCGTTCGGGGTCTCGGCCCTGGGGGCCGTGTTCAACAACCGGCTCCTCTCGCAGCTGCCCCACCCCATCCCGCCAGAGCTCAGGCACCTCGTGCAGGGCGGGTCGATCGCCGCGAACCCAGCGCAGATCAGGGATCTGCCGCCTGCGATCCAGCAGCCGCTGATCAACGCGTTCAGCCACGCGCTCGAGGGTGTCTTCATCGTGGCCGTGCCGTTCGCGGTGGCCGCGTTCCTGCTCTGCTGGCTGCTCAAGGAGGTGCCGCTGCGCACGACCGCGCACGTGGCCGCACAGGCACGACCGGTCGCCGACGATGAAGCCGAGGACCACGCAGAGGACCGAGCCGAGCTGCCCGCGCTCTGACGCGCAGCACCAGGGCGGACCCGACCACGGACCCGACCACGGACCCGACCACGAACCCGACCACGAGGAGGTCGCCATGTGCCGGAACATCACGACGCTGCGGGGCCTGGAGCCCCCGGCGACCGCCGAGGAGACCGAGGCCGCCGCACGCCAGTACGTCCGCAAGGTGGCCGGGATCCAGAAGCCGTCGGCGGCCACGGAGGAGGCGATGGAGCGCGCGATCCAGGCGGTGACCACGGCCACCGCCCAGCTGCTCCGCGACCTCCCGCCACGTCGGCAGCCGCCCCCGACGCTCCCTCCGCTGCGCCGCATCGCCGCGCGGTCGGCCTCCGGCTGAGGGGTGACGCCGGGCCCGGCGCACGCGTAGCGTTCCGCGCGGAGGTGCGACCGATGCCAGACGCACAGATGAACCGGGTCGAGGGGCTGCGCGGCGAGCGCTACGGGGAGGTCCTGCTCGTTCGAGTCGAGGACGTGCAGTACCGCGCCGAGGTCTACAACACCCTCGGGCTCAACGACTGCCCGCCGGAGCTCTTCGCCGAGCTCGACCTCGAGGCGATCGCCGCCGAGTACGGCGCTCGCGCCGCGCTGCGCAACGGCCCGCGGCGGTGGGTGCTCGACGCGATCGAGTCGCGGACCGGACGGGAGGTGGTGAAGAAGTTCGGCGCGCTCGAGGCGTTCCTCGCCGCCACGATCGAGCTCGGCGACGCCCTGCCGGCCCCCGGCGCCTACCTCGAGCGGCGTGTCGCCCGCAACACGGTCTTCGAGTGGGCTGCGTGGACGCCGCTGCACGAGCTCCGCGCTCCCGACGGGCGGACCTACGTCATGCAGGCGCTCTCGCTCGTCCCCGACGCGACGCAGACCCTCGACTCGCTCGCGAGCCTCGCGGACCGGCTCGCCCCGCCCGAGGGCTGGTCGTTCGCGACGCGGACCCGGGCCGAGCCACTGCGCGTCGTGAGCGTCGACGGCATCGCGACCGTGATCCAGGACGAGCTCCAGAACACCTACCAGCGGATCGACCGCCTGGACCCGCCCCGCTGAGCCGAGCGGCGCCGCGCCAGCGGTGCTGAAATGACGCGATGGACCAGTCCGACCTGCTCGTCGAGATCTTCAGCCGGCTCCCGCCGCTCGCCCATGAGGCGGTCGACGGCCTCGACGCGAGCTCGCTCGTGTCGCGGCCGACGGATCGCGCCAACACGATCGCCTGGCTGGTCTGGCACACCGCGCGCGTCCAGGACGACCACGTCGCCGACGTGATGGGCACGAGTCAGCTCTGGGACGAGACGTGGGCCAAGCGGTTCTCGGTCGACGCGGACCTCGAGAACACCGGGTACGGGCACGGCCCCGCAGAGGTGGCCTCGGTCCGCCCGTCGAGCCCCGACGACCTGATCGCGTACCTCGACGCGGTGCACGCGCGCACGGCCGGGTGGCTGGCGACCCTCACCAGCCAGGACCTCGACCGGGTCGTCGACGAGCGGTGGGACCCGCCCGTCACGCTCGGGGTGCGGCTCGTGAGCGTCGCCGACGACGGGCTGCAGCACCTTGGCCAGGCTGCCTACGTCCGGGGGCTCCTCACCGGCTGACCGTCCGACCCGGCACGTCGCGCGGCGCTCGCCTGCCAGCCCGCGTCGCCGGACGCCTCGAACTGCGGGCGCAGCGGGAACCGGCTCCGCCCGGCGTCAGGCCGGGCGCAGAGCGCCTGGTGCACCTCCAGGCGGTGCCGCTCGAACCCGACGGCCGATCCAGCCATGTACAGCCGCCAGACGCGGGCGCGCTCCGGCCCTACCTCGGCCTCGGCCGCGTCCAGGTTGGCCTCGAGGTTCGCGACCCACCGGCGCAGCGTCAAGGCGTAGTGCTCGCGGAGGCTCTCGAGGTGCCGCACCTCGAACCCGTGCGCCTGCAGCCGCGAGACCGTCGCGCCGACCTCGTGGAGCTCGCCGTCGGGGAAGACGTACCGCGAGATGAACGGGCTGCGGATCCGCGCCGGGTCGCGCGCGTGGCGACGCGCCTTCGGCCCGATCGTCGCCGCCCCCTCGAGCACGCCCGGCCGGCCGATCGCGTGGTGCAGCACGCGGCCGCCCGGGCGCACGAGCGCGAAGAGCTGCCGTGCGTAGGCATCGAGCGCGCGACGGCCGACGTGCTCGGCCATCCCGATCGAGCAGACCGCGTCGTACGGGCCGTCGTCGACGTCGCGGTAGTCCTGCACGCGGAACTCGACGAGGCCGTCGACGCCCGCCTCCCGCGCGCGGGCCTCGGCGAGCTCTCGCTGCCGAACCGAGAGCGTGACCCCGACCACCCGGCACCCGTAGGTGTGCGCGGCGTGGATGGCGAGCGTCCCCCACCCGCACCCGACGTCGAGCACCCGCATGCCCGGCTCGAGGGCGAGCTTCCGGCAGACGAGGTCCACCTTGCGGATCTGCGCCGCCTCGAGCGTGTCGTCCGGGGAGGCGAAGACCGCGCACGAGTACACCATCGAGGGTCCGAGGACGAGCTCGTAGAAGGCGTTGGAGACGTCGTAGTGGTACGTCACCGAGCGACGGTCCCTCCCCCGGGAGTGCAGCCGCCCCATCGGGGCGGTCTCGATGGCCGGCGGGGCGATCGGGACGAGCACCGACGGGCCCGCCCTTCGCGCGAGGCCGGCGGCGGTGCGCAGCGCCCGAAGGACGCGGTTCGGCGCCGGCGAGATGAGGAACGCGTCGTAGACGCGGCCGTCGAGCTCGAGGTCCCCGGCGACGTAGGCGCGCGCGAGCCCGAGCTCACCCGGCCTCGTCAGCACCCGCCGGAGCGCGGCGCGCCTGGCGATCCGGACCGTGAGCCCGGCGTCCGCGGCGCCCGCGACCGACCCGTCGTACGCCTCGACGCGCACGGGCAGGGGATGGCGGGCGAGGCCGGCGACGATCTCGGCGATCGAGCCGTGTCCCGCGCGGGTCTCGGCGTCCACGACACGATCGTGCCAGACCGTCAGGGAGCCAGGAGATCGCGCAGCGCCTCGTCGAGCGATGGGTGGACGAAGCCGAACCCGGTCGCGTCGAGCACCGCGGGGACCGCACGCTGCCCGGTCAGCACGAGGGCGGATGCCTCGCCGAGCGCCGCGCGGACGAGCGCGGCGGGTGCCGGGAGCGCCGGCGGGCGCCGCACGGCGCGGCGGACCGCCGCGGCCAGGTCGCGCTGACGCACCGCACGCGGCGAGGCGAGGTTCACCGGGCCGAGCACGGCCTCGTGGTCGAGGCAGTGGAGGAGCGCGCCGAGCTCGTCGTCGAGGTGGATCCACGAGGACCACTGCGTGCCGGAGCCGACCGGTCCGAGGACCCCCAGCCGAGCAAGCCGGCGCAGCACGGGGAGGGCGCCGCCGTCGGGGGCCAGCACCATCGCCGAGCGGCCGACGACGACCCGGACGCCGTCGTCTGCCGCGGCGTGCGCAGCACGCTCCCACGCGACGCAGACCGAGGCCAAGAAGTCGTCGCCCGCGGGGGCGGTCTCGTCGACCGGTTTCTCGGCCGCCCCGTAGACGCCGACGGCGCTCGCGTTCCAGAGCACGCGCACGCCCGCGGCCGCGCAGGCGGCCGCCACGGCCCGCGTCGTGGCGACGCGGCTCTCCAGGATGGCGGCCTTCTTCGTCTGCGACCACCGCCCCGCCGTCAGCGGCGCACCGGCGAGGTTCACGACCGCACCGACCCGCTCCAGCACCCCGACGGGGAGCGGGCCGTCGCTCGCCTGCCACCGCACCGACGCCGATGCACCCGCCATGGTCGCACCCTCACGGGAGATCGCGACGACGTCGTCGCCCCGGGCGGCGAGCCGCGCGGCGAGGTGCCGACCGATCAGCCCGGTGGCACCGACGATGGCGACGCGTGCGGGCGGAGGACGACCGCTGGGTTGAGTCGTGGGCGTCGACGCGGTCGCACGCTACCGGTGCGCCAAGTGCATCCCCGCTGTGTTGGGATCCCGGCCGTACGATCGACCAGCCGATGCGCAGGTCGGGCACGCGCCGTCGCCGGGCATACGCGGCCACCGCGGCGGTGGTCGCCGCGGTCCTGTCGATCCCGGGCGCGGCGACCGGTCGACCCGTCGCAGTGCGCGCCGGCGGGGTCGCCGACGTCGGGCCGGGGCGCACGACCCCCTATCCCGTCGGGGTGTTCGACCTCAACGAGCCCTCGCTGCTCGCGCCACCGGGGCCCGGTTCGGTCCCCGGCTACCACACGCTCTTCGCCGACGACTTCCGCGCGAAGCTCGTGTACGACCTCTGGGGCATCTTCAACGGGGTGCCGAAGGGCGACCGCGTCGGGCGGTTCGAGACGAGCCACGTCTTCGTCAGACGCGGGCTGCTGCGGATCGGCACGTGGAGGGACCGCACGCACGACGGCGCGTGGGCATCCGGCGGCGTCTGCCTGTGCGGGGTGCACCCCGAGTACGGGATCTTCCTCGTGCGGTCGCGCGAGACCGCGCCGGGTCCCGACGTCGCCGAGATGCTCTTCCCGTCCGACGGCTCCTGGCCCCCCGAGGTGGACTTCGCCGAGACGGGGGTCGCGACGGACGCGGCCGGGTACTTCGACCACTACCGCCCCGCGCCCGCCGCCGTGTGGGGGTTCAGCCGCGTCGACGTGCTGCACTGGCACACGTGGGGGATCGCCTGGACCCCGACGAGGCTCGCGATGCTGCTCGACGGGCGCGCGCGGGCCGTCGTGACCAGGCCCGCGGCCATCCCCCACCTGCCGATGGAGCTCGACCTGCAGCAGGAGACCTGGTGCGGGATCTACCCGGAGTGCCCCAGACGCCCGGCGGCGCTGCTCGTGGACTGGGTCGAGGTCTACGTCCCGAACCCGGGCTGAGGCCCGTCGGGGCGGGTCAGCCCTTCCCGGGCTCGAAGACCTCCGTGAAGAGGTCGCCCTGCGCGGCGGCAGCGCTCGTCGCGGTGCCCCCGCGGCCTCGCAGGACGAACGCGATCCCGACGGCGAGCACCGCCCCGGCGAGCGGGCCGGCGACGTACACCCAGTAGTCCGTGAACGAGCGCCCGACGAGGTCGGGGCCGAACGTCCTCGCCGGGTTCATGGACGCGCCGGAGATCGGGCTGCCCCACAGCCCCGCGAGCGCGATGTACGCCCCGACGCCGAACCCGCCGATGATCCCGACGTTCTGCGCGCCAGATGCGGTGCCGAGGATCACGCTCACGAGCCCCATCGTGAGCAGCATCTCCATCCAGAACGCGGCGAGCGCGGTGTACCCGTGCGCGGGGTAGTTCGAGCCGTAGATCGCCGAGACGTCGATGATCTGCCGCAGGATGAGCGCCGCGACGGACGCGCCGGCAAGCTGCGCGACGATGTACGCGGGGACGCGGCGCCACGGGAAGTCACGTCGCAGCGAGAACGCGATGGAGACGACCGGGTTCAGGTGCGCCCCGGAGATCTTCCCCATGAAGAGGATGACCGCGAACACGGTCAGGGCCGGTGCGACGACGGCCGCCTGGCGGCTTATCGTGTGCGGGAACGCCTGCGACATCATCCCGCCGCCGGCGGCGGCGAGCACGAGCAGGAACGTCCCGAAGACCTCGGAGAAGAGCCGGCGCCACTCCTGGCGCGGGTCCTTGAAGTCGTAGATCCTCGTCAGCACGCCCTGCTCGTAGCGCGCGACCGCGCCGAGGAGCGTGTGGTCCGCCGGCGTCGACATGGTTCCCCACCTCCGGTCGGTCCGGGCGGGCCGAACCTATCCCGGGTGCGTCAGCGGCGGGTCGACGGGTGGGGCAGCGGGAGCGCGTTGTGCCAGCGGCCCTCCGCCACGAGCGCGTCGGCCTCCTTCGGCCCCCACGACCCCGGGGCGTACGGGATCGACGGCGGGTGGTCCCTCAGCACCCGGTCGACGACCGCCCACGCCGCCTCGATGGCGTCCTGCCGGGTGAAGAGCCCCCCGATCCCGTCGAGCGCGTCGCCGAGCAACCGCTCGTAGGGGTCCTCGGTGTCCTCCTTCGCGTTGAACAGCGAGAGCTCACGCTGGTCGCCGATGAACTCCTCGCCGGGGCGCTTGACCCGCGCGGCGAGCCCGATCATCGGGTCGGGGGCGAGCCGGAAGCGCAGGTAGTTGGTCGACGCGCGCGAGCGGAACGCGTCGTCGAAGAGCGCCTGGGGCGGCGGCTTGAGCTTGACGAGCACCTCGGTCGTCGTCTCGGCGAGGCACTTGCCCGACCGCAGGTACCACGGCACGCCCCCCCACCGCCACGACCCGATGTAGAGCCGGCACGCGCAGAACGTCTCGACGTCGGAGTCCTTCGCGACCCCGGCCTCGTCGCGGTACCCCACGAACTGCCCCCGCACGATGTCCTCCGGCTCGAGCGGCCGCATCGCCCGGAAGACGCTGAGCTTCTCGGCCTGCACCGCCTCCATCCCCTGGTACGGCGGGGGCTCCATCGCGAGCAGGGCGACGATCTGGAAGAGGTGGTTCTCGACGACGTCGCGAAGGCACCCGGTGTCGTCGTAGAAGGCGCCGCGCCCCTCGACGCCGAAGCTCTCGGCGAGTGTGAGCTGCACCGACGCCACGTAGTTGCGGTTCCAGATCGGCTCGAGGAAGGAGTTGGCGAAGCGGAAGTAGAGGAGGTTCATGATCTCCTCCTTGCCGAGGTAGTGGTCGATCAGGAAGATCGAGTCCCTCGGGAACGCCGAGCGGAGCTGGCGGTTGAGCTCCCGCGCCGAGTCGAGGTCGCGGCCGAACGGCTTCTCGACGATGACGCGGCCGTCGAGGTTCAGCCCAGCGCCACGCAGGCCCTCGATGACGGTCTCGAAGTACGAGGGCGGGATGGCGAGGTAGTGCGCAGGGCGCCTGGCCCCGCCGAGCGTCTCCTCGATCGCGTCGTAGGTGGCGTCCTCCTTGTAGTCGCCGCCCACGTACTCGAGCTGCGAGAGCAGGCGGTCGAGCGCGTGGCGGTCGTCGACCCCCCGCGGCGAGCGCTCGATGCTCTCGCGGGCGAGCTCGCGGAACTGGGCGAGGCCACGGCTCGCCGACGCGACGCCGACGATCGGCACGGAGAGCTCTCGGCGCTTCACGAGCGCGTACAGCGCCGGGAAGATCTTCTTCTTCGCGAGGTCGCCCGTGGCGCCGAAGAAGACGAGCGCGTCCGCCCGGTTGCGGCCCTCGTACGCGTCGCCCATCGCCGAGATCACGCTATGGGCCCGCGTGCGGCGGTCGGCCCGACCGCCGGTCGGTCGGCGCGACGCGGCACGGAGCGAGGCTACCGAGCCGGGTGCCTCACGGCGCGGCGGGCGCGACGACGCGCACCGTGGTGCGCGCGATCGAGGACCGGTACGAGCGATCCCCGAGGTACCGGGCCTCGACCAGGTGGACCCCCGGCGAGAGGGAGAGCCGCGCGGTGCACCGGCCGCCGCCGGATCGCACGGTCGCCACGCACAGCCGCGCCGCGCCGGCGGTGAAGACGATCTGGCCGGTCGCCTCGCCGGGGAGGTGGGAGGCGTGCAGGAGCGTCGTGGTCCCCTCGAGGACCGACGTCGGTTGGGCGACCGCCCGCAGCGTGGTGGAGGCCCGTCGCACCACGACGCCGAGCGTCGCCTCGTCGCCGGTGAGCGTCCGGCTCCCCGAGAACGTGACGAGGAGGCCGGTCGACCCGGCGAGGCGGAGCCGCGTCGCGCACGCGGCGTGGCCCTTGACGATCCGGGCCCGCTGGCAGCCGGGCAGCACCAGCCCGTCGACGGCGAACAGGACGGTGCCCTGCCCGGGCGCGGGCGCCACGGTCGCGCGGTAGACGATCCGCGCGCCGACCTCGAGCGCCTTTGCCAGCGCGAGCACCCGCAGCGCCGGGACGCCGAGCGGCACGGCCTGCGCCGACGGCGACGACGCCGCCCCGACCCCGGCCGCGCTCCGCGCGCGCACCGTGAACCGGTACGGGTCGCCGTTCGTGAGGTGAGTGACCACACAGGACGACGCCGACGGCCCCGCGCCCGCGACGCAGGTGCGCCCGCCCGGCTCGGCGGTGACCGTGAACTGCCGCACCGGCGCGCCGCCGTCCTTCGATGGCGCGAGCCAGGTGACCCGGGCGGCACCCGTCGTCGCCACCGCGGTCACGTCCTGAGGCGGGCCGGGGAGGTGGATCGCCGGGTGCCGCGCGGTGACCGGCCCGGACAGCCGCGCGTGGCCGGGCACCCGGAGGAACCGCATCGCGTCCGCCGCGACGAACGAGCCCCGAGGGCCCGCCGAGGCCGTCCCCAGCGACACGCTGAGCGATGCGCCGGCCTCGAACTCCCCGAGCGGTGCCCACGCGTCGGCGTAGGGCTCCTGGTTGACGCGGACGGCGTGGACCCCCGTCGCGTCGGTGACGTGGTACGTGACGATGGCGTCGCTGAACGCGGCGGGGACGAAGGCCGCGATCGCGTAGGTGCCGGGCGCGAGCCGCGGCGCCCACGTCGCGACGCCGGCCGTCGCGCCGGGACCTGCGAACTCCCACAGCTCCTGGCCGGCGATGCCGTCGGAGCCCGGCTGCCAGGCCGCGCCGGTCGTCGTGAACCCCCCGCCGCAGGGGCCGCGCACGCTCGCCGGGTACGCCACGGGGCACCGCGTGGGGCTCTGCCACGCGATCGGGGGCGCGGGGATCGACGGGACCGGCGTGGTCCCCCAGTTGGCGCCCCAGCCGTAGTGGCCGGCAGCCCAGCTCGATCGCCAGATTGCCCAGGCCGTCGCGGCCGCCGGAGCCGAGCGGTGGAGGTCGCGCACGATGAGCGGGTACCCGTACCCCGGCTGCTCGAGGTTGCGCGCGACGTCGAACGCGGCTGTCACGACCGAGCCGTACGACCCGAGCCCGCTGCCGCCGCCGCTCCCGAGGCCGTTGTTGAGCGGGTTGTCCCGGTTCCACCAGTGCGACGGGGGCTCCTCGGCGCGCAGCCACTGGGTGAGGACCGTCACGTTGCTCGGGCTGTCCGGCCACCCGCCGTCGCGCAGCACGAGCTGCGCGAAGTCGTAGTTGGTGGCGAGCCCGCTCGAGGGCGCCCACATCAGGGCCACCGCGCCCGGCGGCGAGACCAGGGTGGCGACCAGCGTCGGGGCGAGAAGGACCGCCGCCGCCACGGCAGCCACGACCCACCGCCGCTGCCAGCTCCCGCCGCCCCGCACCCTCCGCATCGGTCCGGGGAGGACGCTACCCAATCGCGCGCCCCGT
>Ga0306920_100008302_pt1 | contig 13774 bp, 9 predicted proteins | sample flu12Cox44000170_FD_204666 | JGI IMG/M metagenome (GOLD analysis project Ga0306920, IMG submission 204666) | Lab enrichment of tropical soil microbial communities from Luquillo Experimental Forest, Puerto Rico - flux4day.12C.oxic.44.000.170 (v2)... | ecosystem: Environmental > Terrestrial >... | reverse complement strand
GCCAATCCGGACGATCCCTCGCAGACCTGGAGCGGGCGCGGCCGCAAGCCGCGCTGGCTTGCCGCCAGAGTTAGCGCTGGCGACCGGGTCGAGAAGTTTCTCATCAAGTGAAAGACAATGATTGAGGCTCGGGTGGCCTGACCGTCCGCGCGTCCGCTGTCACAGGGGCGTCGCCGCGCTGGCAAACATGGGGGTTTGCTTCGAGGCGCCCCGGCAATCCACTGCCGGCATGTCCCGAGGTTTGACGCCAAGATTTCGAACCGAGATTTCGAACCGAGGTTTGGCCCCCAAGATTTGCTGGCTTAATTTGGTGGCGTGATTTGGTGGCGTGATTTGGTGGCGTGATTTGGTGGCGAAAGGCGCGTCTACCATGAGAGCGGGCGAGGAATTGATTTAAAACGCGCGGCTCGCCAATTCACTCGCGGGTCAATGCGCCGCCTCCCAGTTGTCGGCCGCGTGGGCATCGACGTGGACCGGCACTTGCAACCGGACCGCGGGCTCTGCGGCCTTCTCCATCACGCGGGCGATGGATTTCAAGGCCTTGTCGACGTCCGCTTCCCTGGCCTCGAATATCAATTCGTCGTGCACCTGCAGCAGCATGCGCACCGAATCGAGCTTGGCAGCTTCCAATGCCGGCCCCATGCGGATCATGGCGCGACGAATGATATCGGCGGCCGAGCCCTGAATTGGCGCGTTGATGGCGGCGCGCTCGAGAAAGCCGCGCATCGATGGGTTCTTGGTGTTGATTTCCGGGTAGTGCACGCGCCGGCCGAAGATCGTTTCCACGTATCCGCGCTCGTGCGCAGCCTTCTTGGTTTCCTCCATGTATTCGCGAATGCCAGGGAAACGCTTGAAATAGGTGGCGATGTATTCGCCCGCCTCCTGCTTGGCGATGCCGAGCTGGGCGGCAAGCCCGAACGCCGAAATGCCATAGATGATGCCGAAGTTGATGGCCTTGGCGCGCCGACGCACCTCGGGCGGCATGCCCGCTATGGGAACGCCGAACATTTCCGAGGCCGTCATGGCGTGAATGTCGAGCCCCTCGGCGAACGCCTTCCTGAGTTGGGGGATCTCGGCCACATGCGCCAGCACCCGCAGCTCGATCTGGCCATAGTCGGCGGAGATGAGCTTGTGCCCACGCTCGGCAATGAAGGCCGTGCGGATCTCACGGCCCTCCTTGGTGCGGATCGGAATGTTCTGCAGGTTGGGGTCGGTCGAAGCCAGGCGGCCCGTCGTGGTGGAGGCCAGCGCGTAGGACGTGTGGATGCGGCCGGTCTCGGGGTTGATGTGTTGGGGCAGCGAATCCGTGTAGGTAGACTTGAGCTTGGCGAGCTGTCGCCACTCGAGCATGACGTTGATGAGCTTGGCATGCTGCTCGGGCAAGTCCTCGCGCGCCGCGAGGTCATCGAGCAGGTTGGCGCGCGTCTCCCACTGGCCCGACTTGGTTCGGCGGCCGCCGGGAAGCTTGAGGCTGTCGAACAGGAATTCGCCGAGCTGGCGGGGTGAGCCCAGATTGAACTTGTGCCCGGCCAGCGTGTAGATCTCGTCCTCGAGCCGGTGGATGCGCTGGGAAAACGTCGAGGTGAGCCGCGACAGGATCGCCCGGTCGACCTTGACGCCGGCCCGCTCCATTTCGCCCAGTACCGGGACCATGGGCCGCTCGAGCGTCTCGTAGACGGCCGTCACCCGCTCCGCCGCCAAGCGCGGCTTCAGCACCATCCACAAACGCAGCGCCACGTCCGCGTCCTCGGCCGCGTACTGCGTCGCCTTGTCGAGCGGCACCTGGGCGAAGGTCTTGTCCGACTTTTTGGCGCCGGGCGCGTGCTGCAGCACCTCATCGAACGACATCGAGACGTGTCCCAGGTGCCGCTCGGCGAGCGCATCGAGACCATGCTGGCCGCGGCCGCCATCGAGGGCGTAGGAGAGCAGCAGGGTGTCGTCGAGGGGGCCGAGCTTAATCCCGTAGCGGCGCAACACCAGGCCGTCGTACTTGAGGTTTTGCCCGATCTTGAGAACCGCGGGATCCTCCAGCAGCGGCTTCAAGAGATCGAGCGTCTGCCTGAGCGGCAGCTGCTGCAGGTTGCCGTCGCTGAAGTCGAAACCGCTGCCGACGCGATGGCCGAGCGGCACGTAGCAAGCCCTGCCCGGGGCCACGGCGAACGAGAAGCCGACGAACTCGGCCTGCATGGCATCGAGGCTGGTCGTCTCGATGTCAAAGGCGAAGCGCCCTGCAGCGCGGGCCTCGGCCAGCCAGGCTTCGAGCCGCGCCGGCTCGGTCACGGTCTCGTATTTGGTTCGGTCGATGATCGCCCTGGCGGCGCTGGCGGCAAGCTCAACGGCGGCCTGCGGCGTTGCGAGGCGCCCCGCGGCGATGGCCGGCTTGCTTTGCGGCCTCAGGGAGGCTTGCGCGGGCTGCCTCGTCGCTGGCTCGCGCTCGGTGGCACCCCGAGCCCGCTCGGCCGGCGGCGGCGCCTCGGCCCCCAAGCCCTCGGCGATCCGCTTTGTCAGCGTCGAGAACTCAAGCTCGCGCAAGAAGCCCAGCAGCGTTTCGGGCGCGGGATCGCGCACGCCTAGCTGCTCCACGGGCACGGCGAGCGGCACGTCGCTCTTGAGTGTGACGAGATCGAGCGACAGGCGCGCCTGCAGGGCGAACTCGATCAGCCGCTCACGGCGTTTGGGCTGCTTGATCTCGCCGGCGCGCTCCAGCAGCGTCTTAAGGTCTCCGTATTCGTTGATGAGCTCGGCGGCCGTCTTGACGCCGATGCCCGGAACCCCCGGGACGTTGTCGGTGGAATCGCCGGCCAGCGCCTGGACGTCGACGACCTTCTCGGGTGGCACGCCGAATCGCTCGCGCACCTCGTCGGGTCCGATGGTACGGTTCTTCATGGTGTCCAGCATGACGATGCCGGGCCGGATCAGCTGCATCAGGTCCTTGTCGGAGGACACGATCGTGACATTGCCGCCGGCGGCCACCGCCTCTTTGGCATAGGTGGCGATAATGTCGTCAGCCTCGTAGCCGTCCTGCTCCAGGCAGGGAATGTTGAAGGACTTGACCGCGTCGCGGATGAGCGGGAACTGCGGCACCAGCTCCTCGGGTGCCGGCGGCCGGTGCGCCTTGTAGTCCTTATAAATCTCGTTGCGGAACGTCTTTTCGCTGGCATCGAAGATGACGGCCAGGTGCGTCGGTCCGCTGCCCCTCTTGGCGTCCTGCAGCAGCTTCCACAGCATGGCACAGAAGCCGTGCACGGCCCCCACGGGCAGCCCGTCGGACGGCCGCGTCAGGGGCGGCAGCGCGTGAAAGGCGCGAAAGATGTATCCCGAGCCGTCCACCAGATAGACGTGGCTGCCCTTGACGACGGGCACCGGCTCTCCCGCGGGAACCGTGCAGGCGGCGGTGCGCTTCGACACCCTGGTCTTTACCGATGTGGTGGCCATGGGGCCGCACTATAGGGCGCCCGCCGCGAAAGTCAGCCAGGCATCGCAGATCTGCTGACACGCGGGCAAAAAACCTGGGACTAAACGTCCTCAATGGCCGCAAGACCGTGACCCAAGGCACGGTCGCGGGCACAATGGACGCTAGGTACGGCAGGACAATTCAGGTCAGCAATGCATCGCTTCTCGCTGCGCACGCTCCTCGCCGGGGCACTCTGCGGCCATCGCAGCCTGCAGCGCCAGTGGCGTTCGCCGGAGCCCAAATCCCAATACGCAGCCGTGATCGTTGGCGGCGGCGGGCACGGCCTTGGCACGGCCTACTACCTCGCCAAGGAGCATGGCCTGCGCGACGTGGCCGTCCTCGAGAAGGGATGGATCGGCGGGGGCAATACCGGCCGCAACACCACGATCATCCGCTCCAACTATCTCCAGTATGCAAGCGCAGCCATCTACGAGCACGCGCTCAAGCTTTGGGAAGGCCTCTCGCGCGAGCTCAACTACAACCTCATGTTCTCCCAGCGCGGCGTGCTGATGCTGGCGCACAACCAGCATGACGTGCAGAGCCTCAAGCGCCATGTCTACGCCAACAGGCTCAACGGCATCGACAACGAGTGGCTGAGCCCGCAGGAGGCCAAGGGGATCTGCCCGCCGCTCAACATCTCTGCCGGCCTGCGCCATCCCGTCGTCGGCGCAGCCCTGCAGCGTCGCGGCGGCGTGGCCCGCCACGACGCCGTCGCCTGGGGCTATGCGCGCGCCGCCGATGCCATGGGCATCGACATCATCGAGAACTGCGAGGTGCTGGGGTTCATGCGTGACCGGGGCGGCGCGGTGGCGGGGGTCGAGACCTCGCGGGGGCCGATCCGCACCACCCGCGTGGGCGTCGTCGCGGCTGGCCACACCAGCGTGGTGATGGCGCGTCTAGGCCTGCGCATGCCGCTCGAGAGCTTCCCGCTGCAGGCGCTTGTGTCGGAACCGGTCAAGCCCGTGCTCCCGTGCGTGGTGATGTCCAACACCATCCACGCCTACATCAGCCAGTCGGACAAGGGCGAGCTCGTGATCGGCGCCGGCACGGACCAGTACGTCTCCTACAGCCAGCAGGGCGGCCTCCACATCGCCGCCGATACGTTGGCGGCGATCTGTGAGCTGTTCCCGCAATTCTCGCGGCTGCGCATGCTGCGCAATTGGGGCGGGATCGTCGACGTCACGCCCGACCGCTCGCCCATCATCGGGCTGACGCCGGTTCCGGGTCTGTTCGTCAACTGCGGCTGGGGTACCGGCGGCTTCAAGGCGACGCCGGGCTCCGGCCACGTGTTCGCGCACACCTTGGCCAAGGGTGAACCGCATCCAATTGCCGCCCCCTTCACCATCGACCGCTTCCGCACCGGCCGCCTGATCGACGAGGCGGCGGCCGCGGCCGTCGCCCACTGAGGAGCGGTTGCCCCGTGCTGCTCATCACCTGCCCATACTGCGGCGCCCGCCCCGAGATCGAGTTCCGCTGCGGTGGCGAGGCGCACATCGCCCGCCCGGTAGATCCGGCCAAGGTCGATGACGCAGCCTGGGCAGACTTTCTCTTCCATCGCACCAACCCGAAGGGCCTTATCGCCGAGCGCTGGCTGCACGCGCACGGTTGTCGGCGCTGGTTCAATGCGCTGCGCGATACGGTGAGCGACCGCATCCTCGCCACCTATGCCATGGGCGAGAGCCGGCCCGACCGGCCCAAACCCGAGCGGGGGCGGTGATGGCGCAAACCTACCGTCTCGCCCGGGGCGGGCGGATCGATCGCTCGAAACCGATCGCGATGCGTTTCAACGGGACAACCATAGAAGCGTTTGCGGGCGACACGGCCGCATCGGCGCTGCTTGCCAACGGCGTGCACTTCGTGGCTCGCTCGTTCAAATACCATCGCCCGCGCGGCATCTTCAGCCACGGCAGCGAGGAGCCCAACGCCCTCCTCACCGTGGACCGCGGACAAGGCCGCATCGATCCCAACAGCGGCGCCTCCTCGATCGACGCCGTCAACGGCCTGTCGCTGCGCTCCCAGAACCACTGGCCGTCGCTCGGCCTCGACCTTGCCGCCGTCAGCGACGCGCTGTCGGGGCTGCTGGTGGCCGGCTTCTACTACAAGACCTTCATGTGGCCGCGATCCTTCTGGAGGACGGTCTATGAGCCGGCCATCCGCGCCGCGGCGGGGCTCGGCCGGGCGCCGTCCGGGCCGGATCCCGATCGCTATCAGCATGCGCATGCCCATTGCGACGTGCTTGTGGTCGGCGCGGGCCCTGCGGGCCTCGCCGCCGCGCTCTCTGCCTCCGAGAGCGGCAAGAGCGTCATCCTCGTCGACGAGCAGGCCGAGATGGGCGGCGCGTTGCTGCACGACATCACCTCGACCATCGACGGCAGGTCGGCGTGGACCTGGCTCGAGGAAGCGCTGGCAAGACTGAGCTCGCGCGCCAACGTCACGCTGTTGGCGCGCACGACGGCCTTCGGCTATTACAACCACAACCATCTGGGCCTGTTGCAGCGCTGCACGGATCACCTTGCCAACCCGGGACCGAACTTGCCGCGCGAGCGCCTGTGGCAGGTGCGCGCGGGCGAGGTGGTCCTGGCGACGGGTGCGCACGAGCGCCCGCTGGTGTTTCCCGGCAACGATCGGCCGGCGATCATGCTGGCCGAGAGCCTGCGCGTGTTCGTCAACCGCTTTGGCGTCGTCCCCGGACGGCGCGCCGCGATCGTGACTTCCAGTCGATCCGCCTACACGGTGGCGGCGGATCTCCTGGCGGCGGGCGTCCAGGTGACGATCGTCGATGCGCGGCCGCAGAGCGATTGCGCGGTCGAGGCTGCGGCTTTGCGCGCCGCCGGCTGCGAGGTGCTGGCCGAGCATACCGTGCTTGCCTCGCGTGGCCGCAGGCGCGTGAGCGGGCTCATGATCGCTCCGATCGATGCCGCGGGCCGGACGGGTGCGCGCCGCATGCTGGCATGCGATTGCGCCGGCCTCTGCGGCGGCTGGACGCCGGCCGTGCACCTCTTCTCCCAGTCGCGCGGCAAGCTCGCCTTCGATCCCACCATCGATGCCTTTTCTCCGCACGCGTCGGTCCAGGCCGAGCGGTCGGCCGGTGCTGCGCGCGGTACCTATCAGCTCTCGGCTTGCCTTGCGCAGGGCTGGCGCACCGGCGCGGCGGCTGCCGGCCTCGAGAACGCGCGCCGGTTCGCGGCCAGTGCGACGCGAACCGGCTTTGCGCCCGTGCGCATCCTGCCCGCCGCCCACCCGCGGCGCGCCTTCGTCGATCTGCAGAACGACGTGACGGCGACAGATATCCAACTGGCCGTGCGCGAAGGCTTCCGGTCGATCGAGCATGTGAAGCGCTACACCACCGTCGGCATGGCCACGGACCAGGGCAAGACGTCGAACATGAATGCCTTGGGCCTTGCGGCTGAGACGCTGGGCGCGCCCGTGGCGGACGTCGGCACGACCACATTCCGGCCGCCATACACGCCGATCACGTTTGCTGCCCTGGCGGGGCCGAGCCGGGGCACCCTGTTCGAACCGGTGCGCACGCCGCCGACCCACGCCTGGGCCCTCGCCCATGGCGCCATGTTCGAGGATGTTGGGCAATGGAAGCGCGCCCGCTGCTTTCCCCTGCAGGGCGAGGATATGCACGCGGCCGTCCTGCGCGAATGTGCGGCCGTGCGCGCCAGCGCCGGCGTCCTCGATGCGTCCACGCTCGGCAAGATCGAAGTGGCGGGCCCGGACGCCGCCGAGTTTCTGGACCGCATCCATACCAGCTCTGTCAGCCGCCTGGCGCCCGGCCGCTGCCGCTACGCCCTGATGCTGAAGGAGGACGGCTACATTTTCGATGACGGCGTCGTGGCACGCCTCGCCCGCGACCGCTTTCACGTGACGACGACCACCGGCGGCGCCGCACGCGTGCTGCAGCACATGGAGGATTACCTGCAGACGGAGTGGCCGCAGCTTCAGGTCTACCTGACGTCCATCACCGAGCAGTACGCCGTCATTGCCTTGCAGGGGCCGAAGTCGCGCCAGGTCCTGGCGCCGCTGGTCGAGGGCATCGACCTCGACAGGGAGGCATTCCCACACATGTCGGTGCGCACGGGCAAGGTCTGTGGCGTGCCATGCCGGCTGTTCCGCGTCTCCTTCACGGGCGAGCTCGGTTATGAGATCAACGTGCCCTCCGACTACGGACAGCCGCTGTGGGAAGCCTTGCTCCAATCGGGAAAATCGTGCGGCATCACCACCTACGGCACCGAGGCGATGCACGTGCTGCGCGCCGAGAAGGGCTTCATCATCGTCGGCCAGGAGACGGATGGCACCGTGGCTCCCGACGACCTGGGGTTGGCGGGGCTGATCGGCAAGGACAAGCCCGATTGCGTCGGCTTGCGATCCCTGGCGCGGCCCGACCTCGTGGCGCCGGGGCGCAAGCAGCTGGTGGGACTTCTGAGCGAAGATGGAACCACGCTGCTCGAGGAGGGAGCGCAGATCGTCGACGATCCGACGCGGCCCTTGCCAATGCGCTCGCAGGGCCACGTCACCTCGAGCTATTGGAGCCCCAGCTCGATGCGCCCGATCGCGCTTGCGCTCCTCGCCTCCGGCCGATCGCGCATCGGCCAAAGGCTGCATGCAACGACGCCCACGGGCTTTGTTGCGGCGCGGGTCCGCGATCCGGTCTTCTTCGATCGCGCGGGGGCTCGCATCCATGCCTGAGGCGTCCATGCCTGAGATGCGCTTGCCCCCTGCCCGCCGCATGGCCCTTGCCGACGAGGATGCGGGGCAGGTTGCCCATGCCGCCGGCGGCCCGGTTGGCATCCGGCTGCTGCCGCCCGTCGCCCGCTTCTCACTGCGCCTTTCCCCAGCGCTGCTGGGGCGGGCCACATCGGTCGCCGGCTTTGCGCTGGAGCTGCCCATCAACCGCTGCCAGATCGCAGCCGGCAAGCGAGCCTTGCGCCTCGGGCCGGATGAATGGCTGCTGTGTGGACCGCAGACGGCGGCGGCTGAGATCGTCAGGGATGCCGAAGCGGCCCTTGGCAACTTGCACCATGCGTTTGTGGATCTGAGCCACGCCCACATCGCGCTGTCGGTGGCGGGGCCGCAGGCCGCTGAGGTGATCAACAGCGGGTGCCCGCTCGACCTCTCGCCCAGCGCCTTTCCGCCTGGCGCTGCCACCCGCACGCTGCTGGGCAAGGCCGAGATCATCCTGTCGCGATGGGAGGAGATGGCAGCCTTCGAGGTCGAGTGCGCGCGTTCCCTCGCAGCTTATGTGCAAGAGTTCCTGGCCGCGGCTGCCGCTCGGCCGCCTGATGTATAGGCGGGGCCGGCGCGCTGCAGTTTGCAGTTTGGCCCGCTGCTCTGTCGCAGCTCAGGGCTGGCACGGCGCAAGCGCTTGCATTCGAAGCCCCGGGTAAACATGGTTCACGCATGGCCGAGCACGGTAAATCGGCCCCCGCCCTGCGAGGCTCGCCTCGCCGGGCTTCCGCGCGGCCGGGCGGGGGTGTATAAGCCGCGCCCGTTCAGCATTCAGCGCTGCAGCGTGGCCCTACCCGGGAAAATCTCCTGCCCCATGGCACAATCCGTCGCTGCGGCCCGTGGCACGCACGAAACCGGGCATACCGACAAGCATTTCTGGGCCCTCGTGCTCGGATCGCTGGGCGTCGTATTCGGCGATATCGGCACCAGCCCTCTCTACGCCCTGCGCGAGGCGGTGAAGGCATCGAGCGGGGGACCCGAGGCGGTACCCGGCATTCTTTCGCTCATGGTGTGGACGATGCTGCTCATCGTCACGCTCAAGTACGTGATCGTGCTGCTCAATGCCGACAACAAGGGCGAGGGCGGCACCTTTGCCCTCATGGCGCTGGGGCAATCGGTGGCCAAGCGCAGCGCCTCCCTGATCCTCATGCTGGGCGTGATCGGCGCTGCCTTCTTCTACGGGGAAGCGGTGCTCACACCGGCCATCTCGGTCCTGTCCGCTGTGGAAGGCCTGAAGCTGGTTGCGCCGCAGTCAGACCATCTTGTGTTGCCGCTGACGGCGGCGATCCTCGTGCTGCTGTTCCTCCTCCAATCGCGCGGGACGGCTAAGGTCGCGCAGTATTTCGGACCGATCATGCTGGCATGGTTTGTCGCGCTCGCGGCCGGCGGCATCGTGCACATCATCGACGATCCGCGCGTGTTCGTCGCCCTCAACCCGGTACTCGGGGTCCGGTTCATCCTGACGCACGGCATGGTCGGCCTTGTCGTCATGGGCCTCGTGTTTCTCGCCGTCACGGGCGCGGCGGCGCTTTATGCCGATCTCGGCCACTTCGGCCGCAAGCCGATCCAGCTCTCCTGGCTTGCCATGGTGCAGCCGGCGCTCATCCTCAACTACTTCGGCCAAGGCGCCTTGCTGATGGCGAACCCTGAGGCCATCGACAACCCCTTCTACCGGCTTTACCCGGGCTGGGCGCTGATCCCGATGGTCGTCCTGGCGACGGTCGCCACGGTCATCGCCAGCCAGGCCGTGATCACCGGCGCCTTCTCCTTCACCTGGCAGGCCATTCAGCTGGGGCTGGTACCGCGCCTCGCCGTCCGCCACACCTCGGCGAGCATTGCCGGCCAGATCTTTCTGCCGCGCGTCAACCAAATGCTGTTCGTGGGCGTGCTGATCGTGACCTTGACGTTCCGCAGCTCGGGCAATCTGGCCGCTGCCTACGGCCTCTCCGTCACTGCGACGATGGTCGTCGACAGCCTGATGGCCTTCTTCGTCGTCTGGCGCTGCTGGGGCTGGCCGGTATGGAAGACCTCGATCCTGATGGTACCGCTACTGCAAGTCGAGCAGGCATTCTTGACGGCCAATGTGCTCAAGATTGAGGAGGGCGGCTGGCTCCCCTTGGTGACCGCGCTCGCCATCACGCTCATCATGCTCACCTGGGTGCGCGGCTCGGCAAGCCTGATGAAGGCCACGCGCAAGAACGAGGCCGAGCTCGAGTGGCTCGTGCGCAAGCTGGAGGCCAAGCCCCCTTACCGGGTACCGGGCACTGCCGTATTCCTTACCGGCGATCCCTCGTCGGCGCCCACCTCGCTCATGCACAACCTCAAGCACAACCGGGTGCTGCACGAGCGCAACATCATCCTTACCATCAAGACCGAGGACACGCCCCGTGTGCCGCGCCACGAACGCATCGAGATCGACCACGTGGCGGATAGGTTCATCCGCGTGATCGCCCATTACGGCTTCATGGAGACGCCGAGCGTGCCGAAGATCATCGAGCATTGCCGGCGCAAGGACCTCAACATCGAGATCGCGGCGACCTCGTTCTTCCTGTCGCGGCGCTCACTGCGCCCGACGCTCAAGTCGGAGATGCCGCGTTGGCAGGAGCGGCTCTTCATCTGGCTCGCCGGGCGGGCCGAGGACGCCACCGAGTTCTTCCGCATTCCCAACGACCGCGTGGTCGAGGTGGGCACGCAGGTGATGGTTTAAGCCTCGGCCGCCGTGCGCCGCGGGCCCCAGTAGGGCCGCCCGCTACTCCGCCGCGACCTTCCTGGGCTGAACAGCGGCGCTGTAGTCGTGGATCAGCTGCTCGCAGATCTTGCCCGGTTGATAGTTGTTGGGGCCGATCTCGGAGATGGGCGTGACCTCGGCCGCGGTGCCGACCAGGAAGCACTCCGAGAAGCTCGCGAGCTCATCGGGCATGATGGTGCGCTCCACCACCTTGAGGCCGCGCTTCTTGGCCAGCGCCATGACCGTGCGGCGCGTTATGCCGTCGAGGAAGCAGTCCGGCGTCGGGGTGTGCAGCACGCCGTCCTTGATGAGGAAGATGTTGGCGCCGGTGCACTCCGCAACGCGCCCGCGCCAGTCGTACATCAGCGCATCGGCATAACCCATGCGCTCGGCGCGGTGCTTCTCCAGGGTGCAGATCATATAGAGCCCCGCGGCCTTGGTCTTGGCCGGTGCCGTGGCGGGATCGGGGCGGCGATACTGCGCGATGGTAAGCCGGATGCCCTTGAGACGCTGCTCGATGGGGAAGTAGGAGCCCCAGTCCCACGCGGCGATGGCGAGGTGGATCTTGGCGGCTTGGGCCGAGACCCCCATCATCTCGCTGCCGCGCCAAGCGATGGGGCGCACGTAGCAATCGGTGAGATTGTTGGCCTTGACCACCTCCCGGCACGCCTTGTCGATCTCGGCGACGCCATAGGGGATGGTGAAGTCCATCGTCTTGGCGCCGTCGTAAAGGCGCTGGCTGTGCTGGGTTAGCTCGAAAATCTCGCCGCCATAGGCTCGCTCCCCTTCGAACACCGCGCTCGCGTAGTGCAGCCCGTGGCTCAGCACGTGCAGATTGGCTTGGCGCCAGGCTACGAGCTTGCCGTCGTACCAGATGAAGCCGTCGCGGTCGTGGTAGGGCACCAAGTCGGCCATGCGCTCACTCCTCTGGGATCGGAGCCGGACTGGGATCGAAGCCGGTCCGGATCGAAGCCGGTCCGGATCGAACGGGCCTCAGCTCTGCTGCCTAGCCCGCCGACCCAATCCTCGCCCCCTATCCATGGGCAAGTATCCATGGGCAAGTCCATCGGCAAATTGCCCAATTTGCGCGCTACCGCCAGTGTCGCAGCCCCGCCCGAGACCCGCGTCTGGGCCCGTAAAATTGCTTGCCAGCACTAACAATCGGGGTCAAATAAGTCAACATGGCTGACATAACTTCCGAGCTCTTGAGCAAGCATCGGGCGCCGGTTGATCAAAGCTCGGGCAGATCGCCGGCGTCCGGCCCCGATACCCATCTCATCACCGTGGTCGAGCTGCTGTTCTTCGCCTACCGCGACTTCACCCGGGAGGCGGACGCGGCGCTGGCCGAGCTCGGCCTCGGGCGCGCGCATCATCGCGTCTTGCACTTCGTCAACCGCAATCCCGGATTGCGCGTGGCCGACCTGCTCGAGATCCTGAAGATTACCAAGCAGAGCTTGGCCCGCGTGCTCAAGGAGCTGGTGGACCAGGGCTGGATCGAGCAGAAGGCCGGCGAGCGCGACCGCCGCCAGCGGCTGTTGCATGCGACCGAAAAAGGAGCGGCCCTGGCACGGCGTCTTGACGACCTGCAGGCCAAGCGCGTTGCCCAGGCCTTGACGCAAGCGGGCGCCGGCAGCGACCGCGCCACGGCCCGATTCCTATTCAATATGATCACCAGGGAGGAGCGCGGGCTCGTGGAAGCGTTGCTGCCCGAGCCGATTGACGAAGCCCTCGCACTGAGCCGCGCCTGATGGTCGCCAGAGCAGGCCCAATGGATACGTTGCCCGACAACGCCGCGCACATCCTGGTCGTCGACGACGACCAGCGGATCCGCGACCTCCTGGCGCGCTTCCTGTTCGAACAAGGCTTTCGCGTGACGACGGCCACGGATGCCGCCAGCGCCCGCGCCGCCATGCGGGGTCTGGCCTTCGACGTCGTCATCCTGGACGTCATGATGCCGGGCGAAAGCGGCCTGGAGCTCGCCCGAGACCTCAAGTCCATATCGGCCATTCCGATCTGCTTGCTGACCGCGCAGGCCGAGGCGGAGCACCGCATCGAGGGTCTGGAGACCGGCGCCGACGACTACGTGGTCAAGCCCTTCGAGCCGCGCGAGCTGCTGCTGCGGCTGCAAAACATCCTCAAGCGCGGACGGGGTCCATCGGGTCCCAGGGACGAGATCAGGATGGGCGATTACACGTTCCACGTCGCCCGCGGCGAGCTCAAGCGCAAGGACGAGACCATCAAACTCACCGAGCGGGAGCGCGATCTGCTGCGCCTGTTTGCGCAGCGGCCGGGTACCCCGATCGCCCGCCACGAGCTCGCCAGCGACGATTCGACCGGCAGTGAGCGCGCCATCGATGTGCAGATCAATCGTCTGCGCCGCAAGATCGAGACCGATCCGACCAATCCGGTTTATCTGCAAACGGTCAGGGGCAAGGGCTATATATTGCACACCGACTGATGACGGTTGGTGAAGGCTGGCAAGGGGCATGCTCGCTCGCAACCCAGAACACTGGCGCAGGCTCCTCGGCAAAAAGAGCTGGCCGCGGATCGCCTGGTCGCGCACGCTGCGAGCCGCCAGCGAGCTTGCGCCCAAGGGACTTTATGCCCGCGCGCTCATCATCATCATTGCGCCCATCGTGCTGCTGGAAAGCGTGGTGGCCTTTACCTTCATGGAGCGCCACTGGAATCAGGTGACCCGGCGCCTGTCGGAAGGGGTCGCGCGCGACATGGCGGCGATTGTCGATCTCTATGAAGCGAGCACGGGCAAGGACGACATCTCTCAGCTGGTCGACATCGGCCAGCAGAGGTTTGGGTTCTCGGTGGCGGTGCTGCCGGCCGGCAACCTGCCCACTCCGCAG
>Ga0306920_100008301_pt1 | contig 13776 bp, 11 predicted proteins | sample flu12Cox44000170_FD_204666 | JGI IMG/M metagenome (GOLD analysis project Ga0306920, IMG submission 204666) | Lab enrichment of tropical soil microbial communities from Luquillo Experimental Forest, Puerto Rico - flux4day.12C.oxic.44.000.170 (v2)... | ecosystem: Environmental > Terrestrial >... | reverse complement strand
AAGCACCGGTTTTTGCATGAGCATGCCAAGGCGATGGCGTGGCTGCCGGTTGAGGTGATGCGGGAGAAGCAGGCCAGAAAGGCAAAGGAAGAGCAGGAAGCACGCAGCTCACGCGCATCAACCGCCACACTGGCAGGATTGGCATTCATCAACGTTGCCAAGATTTCAGAAATTGTGATGCGTTCGCATCATCGCGTGGGAATCAACAATCATGAACAACCTGTAATTTGGGAGTGGCGGCGCTTTGTGGACTGCTGTTGCTACTTCGAATCTTTTGTAACGCCTTGAACATGAGGCACGGATGGATGTTGCGTGTGTCAAGGGGCAGATAAGGGCTCTCGCCGCCGAGAGCCAATTTATTGTGCTGTCGGCGCGCCTGAGCACGCTGCATGACGCTATGACGCGGATTCTGCGCGACAATGCAGCCCTCGTTGAGCAGCTCAAGGCGACACAGACACGAATTACACAAATGGCTCAGGACAAAGCGGTGGTTACTGAACAGCTTAAGGTCGTCCTGACGCAAATGGCTCTCAACAACGCAGGCGCCGCCGAGAAGCTTGAGGAGAGCCATGAACATACGGCCCGTGCTCTCGCTAAGGATTCCGAGGAGAGCCTGCGGCCCCAGGCTCCGTTGCCTCGGCCAATTCCGGCGCCTGCTATCCCGCAGCGCAGGCAGATCGTCATGAGAAATTGGTTCTGATCCCGGAGTTTCGCGTCGGAGCTGCCGCCGGCAGCTTAACGATCCCGCGCTGCCTCTGATCAAAGGAGGCAGAACGCATTTCGCCAAACGTGATTTTCTGCGGCCCCTACATGCCCTCGTGATCGAGCCGATCAGCCCGGGAGGGAAGCCGCTAGGTGTTGGTCCCCTCTTGGGCAAGCCGGCCTAAATCGTGATTGCTGGAATGGCTATTTAGAGCGTGAAGCTGCTCATGTCTGCTTTCGGAGGCAAACCAGACTAGGGGTAGCTCGTTTGAACGTCTGAGCACTTCGCGTCCGGTGCAGCCTCTACCTTGGAAGAGGCGGCAGGTCTCCGACGAGGTTCGATAGTTGCCTTGCAAGCGTGCGAAGCCGGGCATTCGCTTCCCGCAGCGATATAAGGTCGTTATCCGTCCCCTGTCGCAGTGCTCTATCGCCTAAAACGGTCACCGCCTCTTCGAGTCGCGGCAGCAGAACATCAACAAATTCTCGTCTTTGTTTGATCAGCGAATGCGGCGTGCCCATGGGCGCCCCCTAGTTTCGATGAAACGGCCGCGCGGTCCTGTACAGGCTCGATTGAGTCGTCGGCAAATCTGAGTCCGAAATTGGACCGCTCTCCGGGACGGATGTGCCGTCTTTGCGACAACGACCGGCAATCGACCGAGGCATGAGTGAAGCCGCTAGTGATTGGGTTGCTAACGGAATTGCTAACCAACTCCGCAGGACCAGCCGAAACCGGGCGGGCTGAGCAGGTCCCGCCCTCTCTGTTTTGTCTTATGTTTTCAAATGCGTAGGTATGAGGCGGTATGGAAGGAGATAGTGGTTCCTGAATTTTGAGACCGGTGCTCTACCAATTGAGCTACACTCCTTTGAGGGACCGCACGTCGCCGCCGATCCGAGCCCTTTCAAGCATAAAGCAGCGGGGCGATGGCAAGGGCGAAGCGCCTGACGCCCTGTTCAACTTCTATCTTCTCGGCCAGAATTGGCCGAACCAACGAGCCCGCGAACCAAAAAGAGCAAGGGAAGAGAAGATGACTGCGCAAACCGCCGCCAGGCAGGCGCCGGCCCCCCATACCCCGCCGCTGCCACATGCAAAGCCGGAATCGATCGGGCTTTCGGTTCAAGCGCTGCAGCGCATGTCCGACACCTTCAGGCGCGAGATAGACAAGGGAACCATACCGGGCGCGACGATCATGGTCGCCCGCCGCGGCCAGATCGGATGGTTCGATGCGCTTGGCAAGCAAAGTCCCACCGGAAGCACGGCGACGGCGAAGGACACGATCTTCCGCATTTTTTCCATGACAAAGCCGATCGTGTCGATCAGCGTGATGATGCTGCTCGAGCAAGGTCATTTCCTGCTCGACGAGCCAATCGCCAAATTCATCCCGGAATTTGCCAACCAGAAGGTTGGCGTCGAGAACAACGGCGACCTCGATCTCGTGCCTCTCAAGCGGCCGATCACGATCCAGGATTTGTTGCGGCACACCTCCGGCATCACCTACGAGCATACCGGTAACGGCCTGGTGCAAAAGCTTTATCAGCAGTCGCGCCTGCGCAGCCGCAAGCTCAGCAATGCCGAGCACGCCACCCTCGTCGCAAGCCTGCCGCTGATCTGCCAGCCGGGCGCTGAGTGGAACTACAGCCGCTCCACCGACATTCTCGGCCGCCTCATCGAAGTTGTCAGCGGCAAAACGCTTGGCGCGTTCCTTCGAGAGCGCATTTTCGCGCCGCTGCAAATGACCGAGACCGGTTTTCACACGGGTGCGGAAAATGCCAGCCGCCTTGCCGAACCGTTCGCAACCGATCCCTGGAGCGGCGAAAAGGTGCAGTTCTTCAATATGCTCGAGAAGCCGGCCATGGAATCCGGTGGTGGCGGTCTGGTTTCGACCACGATGGATTATGCGCGGTTCTGCCAGATGCTGCTCAACGGCGGGACGCTCGATGGGTTGCGGATCATCGGTCGCAAGGCGCTGGAGCTGATGGCCTCCGATCACCTCGACCCCAGCGTCAAGATCCAGGGCACGCTCACGCAACCCGGCCACAGCTTCGGCCTCGGCTTTGGCGTGCGCACGCAAAGGGGCATCGCTCCATTCATGGGCTCGGTCGGCCAATTCTTCTGGAGCGGTATGGGTGGGACCTTCTTCTGGATCGATCCGAAGGAAGACCTGTTCGCCGTCTTCATGTCGCAGGGACCCGGCCAGCGCGTTCATACCCGCACGCTGGTGCGCAACATGGTGTACGCGGCGCTGGAGTGACGGCGAAGGCGTCGTCATTCCGGGGCAGCCCGGAGCTGAACCCGGAATCCAGAGATTGTTACGGAGAGATTCCGGATTCGCGCTTACGCGCGCTACGCAATGACGCCAGCCCTCAGCTGATCGTCGCGCCGCCGTCGATCACGATCGTCTGCCCGGTCACAAACGTGCCTGCGCGCGAGGCGAGGAACACCGCTGCGCCCGCGATTTCGTCGGGCTCGCCGATGCGCAACAGCGGCGAGCGCGCGGTGGAGGCTTTCAGCGTCTCCGGATTTTCCCACAAGGCGCGGGCGAAGTCGGTCTTGACCAGGCCGGGCGCGATGCAATTCACGCGGACGTTGTGCTTGCCGAATTCGCAGGCGAGATTGCGCGCAAGCTGCATGTCGGCGGCCTTGGAAATCGCGTACGCCCCGAGGACGGTCGAGCCCTTGAGCCCGCCAATCGACGAGATGATGGTGATCGAGCCGTCCTTGCGCTCGATCATCTGCGGGACCACCAGCGAAATCAGCCAGTGATTGGCGACGATGTTGTTGTCCAGAATCTTGCGGAATTGCTCGTCGGAAATGCCGCCCTGCGGCCCGTAATAGGGGTTGGATGCAGCGTTGCAAACCAGCGCGTCGATCTTGCCGAAGGCACGGTTGGTTTCCTCGACCAGATTTTTCAGGTCGTCCCTGGTCGAGATGTTGGCGGCAACTGCGAGCGCCACATGCTTGCCGGCCTTGTCGTTGATTGCGTTTGCCACCTCATCGCAAGCCGCTTGCTTGCGCGAAGAAATCACCACTCTGGCGCCGTGCTCGGCCATTCGTTCGGCGATGGCCCGGCCGATGCCGCGCGAGGAACCGGTGACGACGGCGACTTTTCCCGACATATCGAACAAGGTCATGTCTCACTCCCGTTTCGTTGTCCGGCGGTTCGCGCCGGCATGCTTTGATTTGTCCAGGTCCGCGCTCAGGCGAGCTTGCTCGCGGTCGCGATCTCCGGCCCTGCCGGCTGATGCATGGCGTTATGCGAGGCATCCGCGATCCAGGGCTGCTGGTTGACCATCGGCACCCGCCAGCCGCTGTGATCGTTGCCGGCGAGATGGTCGAGCCGCGTCACCGAGCAATTGTCGATGGTGAAGGCGAGCCCCTTTTCCGGCTGATTTCCGAGCGCAAGCCCGATCGCCGCCTTGATCGTTCCGCCGTGTGCCACGGCAACCACATCCCTGCCGGCGTGCTCGGCATTGATCCGTTCTATCGCCGCGCGGACGCGGTTGTAAAGATCGAGAAAACTCTCGCCGCCCGGCGCGCGATCGTCGATCGGCGCGAACCAGTAGCTGCCGATCGCCGCCGGCCGGCTCGCCAGAAATGCCGCGCGGTTCAGCCCTTGCCATTCGCCGAGATGTTGTTCGGCGAACGCACGTTCATGGTGCAACTGTTCGGGTTTTGGAAACCCCGCCGACCAGATCGCCTGCGCCGTCTGGTGAGTCCGTTTCAGGTGGCTTGCATACCAGACCGCGCCGCGCGGCAGGATCTTGCCGACCGCCTCGAATACGACGCGATCGCCGGTATCACAGCCGATATCTGTCTGGCCATAAATGCAGCCGCCGTCGTCGCGTACCGGCGCGTGACGGACCCACCACCAGCGCGTTGCGACCAAGCCTTTTGGAACGGCATGCTGGAGCACGAACGGCGCGGCTTCATTGGACATCGTGGGGACCCTTCAATACTGTCGTATGTCCTACGTCAGGGCGCCGAAGGGCTCAAGCGGCATCGCGTGTTTGAAATCTTGTTTGCGTGCGTTGCCGGAACACGCCACGGATCAAAATCGAGCAGGGAGAAACGCATGGGTCGACTGGAGGGTAAATCCGTCATTATCACCGGCGCCGGCAGCGGCATCGGACGCGCGGCCTCGCTCCTGTTCACAAAAGAGGGAGCAAGGCTGATCGCGGTCGACCGCGCCGAGAGCGTCAAGGAAACCGTCGAACAGGTGCGCCAGGCCGGCGGCAGCGCAGAGGCGGTGGTTGCCGATGCCGGTTCCGAAAAGGACGTCATTGCCTTTGTCGACAAAGCGGTTTCCGCCTACGGGCGGCTGGACGCAATCTGGGCCAACGCCGGCATCAGCGGCGGATTGGTGCCGCTTGCCGAGCAGACGGTCGAACATTGGCAGGAAATCCTGCGCATCAATCTGATCGGCCCCTTCCTTGCCATCAAACATTCGATGCCGCACATGGTAAGGCAGCGATATGGCTCGATCGTCTGCACCGCGTCGGTTGCGGGCCTGAAGTCGGGCGCCAGCGGCCACCCCTATGGGGCGAGCAAGGCCGGCGTCATCAGCCTGGTGCAAACCACCGCCTATTCGCTGTCGGGCACCGGGGTGCGGATCAACGCGATTTGCCCGGGCCTGATCGAGACCGGCATGACCAGGCCGATCTTCGAGAATGCCAGGGAACGCGGCACCGACGGCAAGATCGGTCAGCTCAATCCGCTCAAGCGCGCGGGCCAGCCGCATGAGCTCGCTGCGATGGGCCTCTTCCTTGCGAGCGACGAGGCGTCTTATGTCAACGGCCAGGCGATCCCGGTCGACGGCGGCCTCACCGCCTCGATGCCGTATACGGGCAAGCCGATCTAGAGCCGGACCTGCTTCATTTCTCGCGCCCGCAGGGAATGAACACGGCAACTATCTTTTCTTTTGTAGGACGTCGAACCAGACCGCCAGGCTGATGATGAGGCCCTTGATGATCAACTGGTAGAATGAGGAGACGCCGAGCAGACTCATGCCGTTGTTGAGAACGCCGATGATCAGCGCGCCGATGATGGTGCCGCCGATCGTGCCCGAGCCGCCGGCAAGGCTGGTGCCGCCGATCACGACCGCCGCAATCGCATCAAGTTCGAACATCGTGCCCAGATTGGGTGAGGCGCCGTTCAGCCGCGAGGCCAAAAGAATTCCCGACAGCGCCGCGAGCAGCGACACGATCACGTAGACGATCATTTTGGTCTGGAAGATATTGATACCCGACAGCCGCGCCGCTTCTTCGTTGCCGCCAAGCGCGTAAAGACGCCGGCCGAACCGCGTGTGACCCAGCGCGAAGCTTGCTGCGGCCGCGATGACGACAAAGATCGCCACGGGCACGGGAAGACCGTCACCCCACCCGAAGGCATAAAACGCAAGCGCAAATCCTGCCGGCGCAACGATGACGCCCGCTGCCAGCCTATCGAGATTGCCGGGATGCGATTTCTTTCGCTCGTCTGCACGGCGAACCAACATGGCGATGGAGACGAGCGCACCGATTGCAAGGATGATCACGGTCGGCAGCGGCGGAATGTAAGCGCCACCCAGCGCGGCAAAGGACGGATCGGCCACCGGAACCGAACTGCCCCCGGACAGGGTGAGCGCAATGCCGCGCCCTATCGTCAGCATCCCGAGCGTGATGATGAACGGCGGAATATGGTAACGCGCGATCCAGAAGCCGTTCCACAGGCCGATGAAGCCGCCGACCGCCACGATCGTGACAGGAACAGCAAGCCATGCGGGCAGGCCGGCTTGCATCAGCAAGGTCACGACCACGGCCGCGACGCCGACGACGGAACCAACCGACAAATCGATACCGGCGATCAGAATGACCATTGTCATGCCGACGGCGATGATGCCGACAATGGTCACCTGCCGCGCGACGTTGCTCAGGTTGCGCGCGCTGGCAAAGGTGGGATCGGCGAGCGCAAGGGCAACTGTCAGGACCACCAGCGCAATCAGCGTTGCGTTGGTCCTCATGAACTGGAGCGCCGGATTCCCGTGCATCAATGGCCCATCCGGCGGGTGCCGGTCGCAAATTCCATGATCGCCTCCCTGGTCGCCTCCTCGCGCGAAAATTCCGACACGATGGCACCCTCGCTCATCACCAGGATTCTGTCGCTCATGCCGAGAACCTCGGGCAGTTCCGAAGAGATGATGACGATGGCCACGCCGTCGGTGGCCAGCCGATCCAGGAGCCGGTAGATTTCGACCTTCGCACCGATGTCGATGCCGCGCGTCGGCTCGTCCAGAATGAGAATCATCGGGTTCGCGTTGAGCCATCTTCCGAGAATGATCTTTTGCTGGTTGCCCCCGCTCAGCAATGCGACGGGGGTATCGATATCGGGCGTCTTGATGCCGAGTTCTCCGACGTATTTCTCCACCAAATCGCGTTCGCGCGCAGTGTCGATCACGCCCGATAAGCGCGCGCTGATGGTCTGCAAAGAGGCAATGGTCATGTTGAAGGCGACCGACTGACCCAGGAACAGGCCGAGCGCCTTGCGATCTTCGGTCAGAAGCGCGATTCCATGGTCGACTGCCTCACGGGGCGAGCGAATGTCGATCTTCTCACCATCGACCAGCACCTCGCCATAGGTCCTGTCCGGATATGCCCCGAAAATTGCCGAGACGAGTTCCGTTCGGCCTGCCCCCATCAACCCGGAGATGCCCAGGATTTCGCCGCGATGGACCGAGAATGAAGTCCTCCTGACCCTCTTCTCGCCGCCCAAATCGGGATGATCGAGTTCGAGATCCCTGACCTCGAGGATTTTCTCGCCACGCTCGCGCGTGCTCCTCGGAAACATCTCGGCGATATCGCGGCCGACCATTCTGGCGATGATCTGGCCGAGCGTGATGTCCTCGATCGCCGTGACTTCCCCGATGGTCTGTCCATCGCGCAGGACCACGACGCGATCGGCGATCTCCCTGATCTCCTCCATCTTGTGGGAGATGTAGCACATGCAGACGCCGTCCTGTTTCAGCCTGCGAATAATTCTGAAAAGGTCTGCGACTTCCTTGTCGGTCAAGGCGGAGGTCGGCTCGTCGAGAACGAGAATGCGCGCCTGTTTCGACAAGGCCTTGGCAATCTCGACCATCTGCTGCTTGCCGACGCTGATGTTCTTCACCTGGTCGTTCGCCTTGAGATCGTCGATGCCAAGTTCGTCAAGCAGGGTCTCTGTATCGGAATTCAGCCTTTGCCAATCGATAACGCCGAAGCGGTTGGTAGGCTCGCGATCGAGGAAGATGTTTTCGGCCACCGTCAGTTCAGGAAAGAGATTGAACTCCTGATGAATGATCGCGATACCAGACCGCTCGGCTTCCCTCGTGTCGCGAAATCGCTTCCGTTCCCCCTTGATGAAGATTTCGCCCTGATAGGTGGGATACGGCCAGACGCCGCCGAGCACCTTCATCAGGGTCGATTTGCCCGCGCCATTCTCGCCCACCAGCGCCAGAACCTCGCTCGCGCGCGCCTCGAAGTTGACGTCGTCGAGCGCCCTCACCCCCGGGAATTCCCTGGTGATGTGCTCCATCCTGAGAACGACTTCGGACATTGCGTGACTGGCTGCGCCTCCCGCCGAGCGGGCCGTCTATTTTCCGTACACCTGCTGACGGCTATAAAAACCCTCGGCGATGATGGTGCTGTCGAGGTTTTGCTTGTCGACGAGCACGACCGGGGTGACGATGGTCGGCACGTCGACGGCGCCGTTGTTGATCAACCTGTCGAACTTGAGCAGCGTCCTGGGGTCCTTGTCCGGATTCTGTGCAAGGGTGACGGCGGTCTCGACGGCGCTTTCGGCAAGCGGGGTGATCTTTTTCCATATGTCTGCGGCTTGCTTGCCTTGCGCGACAAACTGGATGTTGACGAGGTCGGCGTCCGAACCTGCGACGAAAACCTTGTCCGCGCTGGCAAGACCCTGGGCGTCGAGCGCGGCGATGACACCGCGCGCCATGCCGCTGTTGTTGCAAATGACGGCATCGACCTTGTTGCCAAATTTGGTGAGCAGGTTTTCCGCCGTCGCCATCGCCTTGTCGGGCGACCAGCCTTCGTGCGATTGATCGGTGACGAGCTTGAGACCGGGATTGGCCTTGAGAACCTCGAGGACCCCGCTGCTCATGGTGTTGGCGTTGGAATCTCCCGGTTGCCCGCGGATCAGCGCTACATTACCCTTGACCGATCCGTACTTCGCCTTGAGCCATGCCGCCATCGCTTCCGCCTGAAGCTTGCCCACGGCCCAGCTGTCCTGCATCACCATCGCGTCGAGCGGACCGTTGACCAGCATCGAATCATAGCCGACGACCTTGACGCCGCTTCTGTGCGCGGAGGTCACCATGCTTCCGGCGGTGCCGGTGTTGACCGGCTGCAGCACGATCACCCGCGCGCCCTGCGAAAGCATGTTCTCGAACGCCGCCAGCTGCGCCTGCTCGTCATTGTTGGCGGAATCGAAGATTACGTCGGCACCCAAAGCCTTGGCCCTGGCGAGGAAGGCGGCCCTGTCCCGCTGGTAGCGTTCCTCCTGCATGGTCTTGAGCAGAAAGCCGATCTTGATCTTGTCGGCCGCGCCGGCCGTTTTGGCGAACAGGACGAAGGGCGCGGCCAGCATGGTTGCCATGCCGCCCAGGACAGTTCTGCGCTGTACTTTCATGCTCGCTTGCTCCCGGAAAATCCAATCCGCTCCCGATACCAGGCAGTCTTGTCCGCGATGAATTGCCGCCGGAACATACCGCTCCGCGAGATCAGAATGCGGCAGTGTATCTATGCAGGCTCGACATCTGGAAGACCTCGGCCACCTTGTCCGAGTGAAATTTTTGAAGGAACGCCGACTTTCCGGATAGCGGGAGCCCAATGGTGCGTCCAGGCTGGATGGCGTAATATCCAGTTCGCGGGAAAATCGTGCTGCTCGCCCCGCAAAGGTGCGGTCACGGATTGCCGCCGTCGCCATCTACAAGTGTGATCTCGGGCAGCCTCGCCGGTGAAGGAGCGTCCCATGTACGCCGCTATTCGTCAGGGTAAAGCAAAGCCTGGCATGGTCGAAGAGCTTGCACGCAGAATCAAGGAGGGAGCCATTCCCATTATCAGTGACGTCGAAGGCTTCATGGCCTATTACGTCGTGTATGCACCCGACGACACTGTGACGGCGATCAGCATCTTCAACCAATATGCACAGGCCGCGGAGGCAAACAAGCGCGTGGTCGCCTGGATCGAGCAAGATCTTGCGCCGCTGCTTGTGGGCCCGGCCACCGCAGTAGCCGGCCCCGTGATCGTACACACACTGGCCTAGCAACAGACCCGTCCTCGAGCCCTTCGCGAGCGGCCCGTCACCGCGGCGTGGGCACAGCGCTGGCACCTTTGCCTTGCGGTCAGTTCAGGACGATCGACCGACGCCGAGGCCCTCGATCACGGCCGTCCGCGCAGTAAACCATGGCCGAAGTCGCCGCAAGGCTGCCGTCAGCTTGCCTTTTGCCGACCGGCTTCTGCGGCTTGGTCTTCCCTGAAACAGAATCGAGCGTCCCGTGCCAGATACGACCAACGCTCCGCCATCGAAAGCCACAAGTCACGGTTCCGCTCGTCGCTTTCGGCACGCCTGCGACATCGCGCCTCCTGGGCGCGACAATCCTGTAAATCAACCACGACCCCACCCCTGTTGAAGCAGTCCAATTTACGGGGCCGACTCCTATCTGAGTCGCGATGTCGGCGCAGTTCTAATTTTGGCTGTTTTGCGGCGGGTCACTATTCTTTAACAAAATGCGGTCGACGGTCCGCTCCCGGCCTGACCTCATCGCGTGCAGCCGACAGCTCCCGCGACCGCCGGATGCGGCCTCGGGCGATGAATCAGCGCGCGCATGATTGCCGAACCTGCCGTTCGTCTGGACATCGTGCCCGAATTTGGTCAACGCTATCGCCCGCAGCGCGCCTCGAAAAACTCTTTCAGGCTTGCGGCGCAAGTCTAACCGATCCCCGGACGCCCCTTATGCAACGCAGTCGCGACCGTATTCTCACCACTCACACCGGAAGCCTGCCGCGTCCGCCCGAATTGACGAGGCTGTATGCCCGCCGCGCGCGCGGCGAGCAGGTCGACGAAGGCGAAATCGAACGGGAAGGCCGTGCCGCCCTTCAAGCGATCGTGCCGAAACAGATCGAAGCCGGCATCGACATCGGCAACAACGGCGAGCAGCAGCGAGAGGGATTCTTTCTCCATGTCCGCCATCGCATGACCGGGTTTGGCGGCTCGTGGAAACGCTGGCCGCGCGCCGACGTCGAGCGCTATCCCGTCTTCAAGAAAACGCTCGAGCAACAGAATGCCGGCAAGGAAATGGTCAGCAACTTCGCGCCGCCAAAGGCGATCGGCGAGATCCGCTACACCGGCGCGCGCGAGGCGATGCAGGAATGCGTCGATTTCCGCCATGTTCTCAGCGAGCGGGCAGATAGCGGTAAGCGCGGATTCGTCGAAGCCTTTCTCACCGCACCGTCCCCCGGCATCGTCGTGGCCGCGATCCGCAACGAATATTACGACACCGAAGCCGCCTATCTGGCAGCCGTCGGGAAAGCGCTCCAGGTCGAGTACGAGGCGATCATTGCTCAAGGTTTTCTGCTTCAGCTCGACTGCCCGGATCTTGCGCTCGAGCACCACATCTCGTTTCAGGATCGCCCGTTGGCCGATTTTCTCGACTTTGTCGAGCGCGTGGTCGCAACCATCAACGAAGCCTTGCGCAACATCGCACGCGAGAAGGTGCGCATGCATGTGTGCTGGGGCAATTACGAGGCGCCGCACGATCGCGACGTGCCGCTCGCAAACATCCTGCCGCTGATCGCACGAATGAACGTCGGCGCGCTGGTGCTGCCGTTTGCCAACCCTCGCCATGCCCATGAAGTGCGATGCCTCCAAGGCAACGCTATTCACGCCGATCAGACCGTCGTTGCCGGCGTCATCGACTCGACGACGAACTTCGTCGAGCATCCCGAAGTCGTGGCCGAGCGGATCGAGCGCGTTGCCAGGATACTTGGCGATCCCGCCCGCGTCATTGCCGGGACGGACTGTGGATTCGATACCGCTGCCGGCGCCGGTCGCGTCGCGGAGGACGTGGTGTGGGCGAAACTGGCCGCGCTGAGCGAAGGCGCGCGTCTTGCGTCAAGCCGATTGTTCGCAATGGCCTAGCTGGACTTTAGGTCACCGATACTCCCAGGACGCTTTCGATAACGGCACGGTGCGCGCAGCTCGCCGCGGTGCCGTCGCGGATGGGCCCGGCGATTCCTTGGGTGATGCAGGCACGCAAATTGTAGATGCGGGCTAGAACTTGGACTTGCACGTTCCAACTATCCATGGTTGATTGTTTGGATACTTATTAGCTGAAATTGCGGACAGGTCTGTCACCGGGAAGATCCTCGGAACGCTTTCGATGCACAGGATGTAGTAGCGGCTTGTTGCGTCTGATTCTCAAAGCACGATTTTGGCGTGCGAGCTGATTGCATTTGCACACCCACTACGCCTGATCGAGTGTCGCAAGAGCGGAGAGGACGTTGATGGCGTGCTGCTGGCACGGGCGAAATATCCATGACTGAATTTCTCAGCGAATATCTCAGCGAAGACACGCAGCGTGCAATTGCGATCGGCACATTCAGCCTGCTGGTCCCGATAGGCGTGTATGTTGGCCGCATGAATGTCCGTGCCTCACGCCGCGAAATCGTGGTCGATCTGGAACGACTGTTCCAGTTCGCCAAAGCCGATGGTCGCCCAATCATCCTGCCGTCGTTCGAGCTGGTCAAATACAAGTACGACCCCGAATCCAACCCGGAACGCTCCACCCACCATGCGACCAACGCCAATTCGATCAGATACTATATCTTTCCCGTCCTGATTTACGTCCTGCTGACGTTCCTGTGTTTCGAGTTCGCGTTTACACCTCGCCGGCCCGACCAACTCAGCTTCTACGCAAATCCCGTTGGCTGGCAGGGAATGGTCACCTACACCTTCCTAGGCAGCTACATCTGGACGCTGCAATATCTCGTCAGGCGCATCGCCAATTTCGACCTGTCTCCGATCTCGTTTTTCGCCTTCCTTTCTACACGTCACGTTGGCGTTATTCGTGAGTGCCGCGGTGGCACAGAGCGGCATCCTGGCGCCGATTGGCGCAAAACTGCAGATAGCAGCCGCGTTCATCGTCGGCTTCGTCCCCGACCTTTTCATCAACGCGCTGATCGCGAAATTCCCCTGGATCAGGCTGCGGCGCGTAAGCCCGGCGAGCAAGGCCCTGCAGGAAGAATTGCCTCTCGACATGATCCTCGGCATCGATCCTTTCATGAAGCTTCGGCTCGGCGAATTCGAGATCGAAGACGTGCAGAATCTCGCGACAATCAATCCGATCCAGATTTTCGTGGAAACGCCGTACGGCCTTTACGAGGTGATCGACTGGGTCGCGCAAGCACAGCTGATCCTGGCTGTCGGCCCTGCCCGTACAATGGCGTTGCGCGAGATTCACGTGCGGACGATATTCGACCTTGAACGCTGTCTGGAAAACCCGATGCTGCGGGAGCGGGTGGCGCAGATTCTCCTGGGCGCGAAGATTGCGACGACTGCGGCCACATTGCCCTCGCAGAACGAGGCGAAGGGAAGCGAGCGTGTCCTGGATGAAAGCGATCTGCTCGGTGCAGTCATTTCATACATTCGTGACGATCTCCACGTCCGGCGCCTGCGCCAGATCTGGGACGTCATCAACGGCAGCCTCAACGGGCGCTTTCAAGAGAAAAGACCTGATCAAGGTCCAAGCGGGCCGGAGCCCGCACCAGCCACGCCTTAGGGCCCGGCACTCATGGACTTTTCCGCTCTAAAGCGGCGTCGGCGTATCTGAGCGGCGTGCGAACAGGGCGTCGCCCCGCAGGTGTCTTACCGCGCCCCCGCCTTCTGGGCATACTCCCAGGACGCCTTCGACAACGGCAGGGTGCGTGCGGCCGATTCCATCGCCCTGGCGCTCGCCGCCGTGCCGTCGCGAATGCGCCCGGCGATTCCTTGCGTGATGCAGGCCAGGCGGAACAAATTGTAGGAAAAATACCAGTTCAGATCCG
>Ga0306920_100008300_pt1 | contig 13777 bp, 14 predicted proteins | sample flu12Cox44000170_FD_204666 | JGI IMG/M metagenome (GOLD analysis project Ga0306920, IMG submission 204666) | Lab enrichment of tropical soil microbial communities from Luquillo Experimental Forest, Puerto Rico - flux4day.12C.oxic.44.000.170 (v2)... | ecosystem: Environmental > Terrestrial >... | reverse complement strand
TGAGAATACCTTGATCGATCGGGCGGAGCGGCCGAAACAGCGACGGCGTGCGCGGGCGAATGGTCATGGTTTTGCTCCGTCACCTCTCCGCAACCGGTTCGATCTCCGGCACGGTCTTGATCTCCGGAACCGTTTGCAGCTCGGCAACCACGGGGGTGGCGCGTGGCGCGCCATTGCGCGGCTCATCAAGCACTGGACCTCCCGTGACCATGGCGACGAGGCTTTGCGGCACCAGTAAAGCCAGCGCCACGATGGCGCTCATGCAGAGAAAATGAACGAGCCGGATGGGCTGAAAACTGCCGAACAGATCGGCGAGCTCCGAGAACTGCACTGGCTTGCACAGCGCCGGGCCGGACAGCACGATCAGCACGCCGACCACCATCACGCCGAGATAGAGCACCTTCTGCACGGCGTTGTAATGAGTGAGATCGTCGTGGCGCAGGCGAACGCGCAGCGCGGCGGCGTCGCGAAGCGCGTTTGCCGGATGCGGTCGCCTGCGCGGTTTGTGGCATCGGCAACTCCTGCCTGACACAGAGCTGTCACAAAGCGAGCGGCCCCGAGGCCCCTGTGGCAGATGGATTTGATGCTGCGCCCGCGTGCTTGTGCCGACATCGGTACGAGCGGTCCGTTCCAGGCGCAATGACGCTGGTTCACAAACGCGCAATAGCAGGGCGAAATAGTGGGTGGCGAGTAGCGGATGGAAGTACGTGACCGCTATTCGCCATTCGCTACTCCCCACTCGCCTCTAATCACGACTTTGTGAGGCGGAAAAATCGTTTCCTTTTTGGTGTTTGACGACTTGGTACCGCTGAGACGGAAGTGATTGGCGCCTTGCCGGCCGCTTTGGCACAGCAAGACCGATTGCGCTGCCAAATGATTTGCAGGGTCCGGCATGCCCGATCGATTTAACGGAGAATCAGTTTTCGGTCCCGCGGCTGGCGGCGAAGGTTCCCGTCACTCCTGCGGCATCGCCTTTATGGCCAAGGCCTCGGCGCCCGGACGCGCTAAAACGCGTTTGGTGCCGCCGCTCACTTTCGACGAAGCGGCCGATCTCAACACCGCGTTTTTGCAGGATGTCGCCGAGAACCTCATCCGCGCCGGTGAACAGGCCGGCGCCGACGCCAACCAACACACGGCTATTGTCGGCTATGCGGCTTATGGCCCGCCGGGCTCGACCGATTTTTTTCGTGGCATCCTACCCGGCGCGATCGGGCTGATCGAAGCCTGGCTGCCGAATTTCGGAGATTGCCTATTCCACACCATCGGCGAAATTTTCCGCCGCGGACACGATTCGGCGGTGGTGCTTAATTCCGACAGCCCGACTTTACCCACGGCGTTTCTGGTCGAGACCGCCGAAGTCCTGGCGCGTCCGGGCGATCGGGCGGTGCTCGGCCCATCGACTGACGGCGGCTATTACCTGCTCGGTCTCAAACACCCGCACGCGCGCATGTTCGAAGACATTACCTGGAGCACCGAACGGGTCGCCGAACAGACGCTGGCGCGCGCGCGCGAGATCGGGCCCGACGTGCACATGCTGCCGGCCTGGTACGACGTTGACGACGTCGATGCGCTGCGCCGACTTCGTGCTGAGCTTTCGTTTTCATTTCCCTCCCCCCTTGTGGGGGAGGGAGAGGGAGGGCAGTGGCCCGCGAGCAAAAAGACGACCACCCCCACCTTCCCCTCCCCACAAGGGGGAGGGGAACATGCATTGCTGGCGTCATCCCAACACGCTCCGCGTTTCGCCGCGCACACCGCCGCGCTGATGCGGCACCTGGTGCGCGAACGCGATTTCGGCCGCGCCGCGGTGGGCCGCTTCGCCACCGAAAGGATCCACGCCTGAGCCGCGCAGTCCAGAAAAATTCAAGGGACCCAGAATTTCAAGCAGACCAAGGGGACGAGTGATGAGGCAAAGGGCGGCAATAAACATGGCGCTCGATCCGACCCGGTATTTCGAAAACATCACGACAGACGATGACGTTCCCGAACAGGATCCGGTCTGCCTTTATCTGGACACCACCAACCGCTGCAATTTGCTGTGCACGACTTGCCCGCGTACCTACGAGGAACTCGAGCCGCCGGCGGATATGAGCTGGGAGCTGTTCACATCGATTGTCGATGAGATTCCGCGGTTGCAGCGCGCCGTGCTCCACGGCGTCGGCGAGCCGATGCTGGTCAAGCACCTGCCGCGCATGGTGCGTTATCTGAAGGATGGCGGCACCTATGTGCTGTTCAACACCAATGGCACCGTGCTCAACGAGAAGAACGGCCGCGCGCTGATCGCCGCCGGACTGGATGAGCTGCGCGTCTCGTTCGACGCTGCCAATGCCGAATCCTATCGCGCCATCCGCGGCAAGAATTATTTCAACCGCATTCTCAAAAACGTGCGTGCGTTTCGCGAGCTGCAGGAGCGCGAGGGTCATTTAAAGCCGCAGGTTTCGGCCTGGCTCACCGGTTTGCGCGAAACCATCGAGGAATTGCCGGATTTCGTCCGCGTCGCCGCCGAGACCGGCGTCAAGGAAGTGCACCTGCAGCGGCTCGTGTTTTTCAAGGACAACGCCATCGGCATGGCGCGGCCGGACCAGGCGCTTTACGAGCAGCTCTCCGCCGCCGAGGCGGTCCATATCGAGCGCGCCGACGCGCTGGCCAAGGAGCTCGGTGTCACCTTCAGCGCTTCCGGCGGTGCCTCCGAGCCGGGTGTCAGTCTCAAGCGCAGCGACAACGGCTCGCCATGGTCGCTGTGCCGGCGGCCGTGGACGGTGATGTACTTCACCGCCAACGGTCGCGCGCTGCCGTGCTGCATCGCGCCGTTCTCGCAGCGCGGCTATGAGAACTACACGCTCGGCAATGCCACGCAGCAGAGTTTGCGCGAGATCTGGACCGGGCCGGCCTATCGCGCGTTCCGCAGCGCGCTCAAATCCAATCGCCCGGCCGACGCGTGTGCCAATTGCGGGCTGCGCTGGAGTTTGTAGCGCACACTTGTCCCTCCCCTGAAAAAGGAGGGATCGCACGCGGAGCGTGCCAGCGAGGGGTCGGTTTGAATGGTCGATCCGACTCCCCCCTTTCAGGGGGCAAGAACATGAACAATCCCACCAGTGATCGCTCTAACTCGAGCTCAAGCTGCGTGAAACCCTCCGTCGCCGTGATCATCGCGACCTTCAACGAAGCGGAATCGATCGGCGCGGTCGTCGCGGCGCTGCCGCGCGATTTCATCGATCGCATCATCGTCGTCGACGGCGGCAGCAGCGACGCTACGCGCGAGCGCGCGCAAGCCGAAGGCGCACAGGTGATCGCGGTCGGCCGCGGCTATGGGCTCGCGTGTCTGGCAGGGGCGCAAGCCGCCGATGCCGACATTCTTGTCTATATGGATGGCGACGGCGCCGACGATCCTGCCGCCATCGCCGCGCTGATCGCGCCGATCAAATCTGGCGACTGCGACTTCGTCATTGCCTCACGCGCCCGCGGCAAACGCGAGCCCGGCAGCATGGCCTGGCATCAGCTCCTTGCTGGCCGCGTCATCGGCGCGCTGATCGGATTGATTGACGGCGTGCGCTATACCGATATGTGCGCGTTGCGCGCCATCCGGCGCGACCTGCTGTTGCAGCTTGGCATGCGCGAAAAGACCTATGGCTGGAATCTGGAAATGCAAATGCGCGCCGCGCGCGCGGGTTTGCGCGTGCGCGAGGTGCCGGTCCATTATCGCCGCCGCATCGGCGGGCAATCCAAAATCGCGGGCTCGTTGTCGGGTTCGCTCAAAGCCGGCGCGCGGATCCTCTCGACCTTCGCCCGCATCGCGCTGGAGCGGCGCACGCCGGGCTGATCGAGTTTCCCGGGCGCAGCGCAGTGCGCTGCAGACCCGGTATCGTAACGACCGCGCTCGGATCTGCGGTGCACCGATGTCGCGCTGGACCGCGTCTAGGGAACGCCAAATTAACTCGTCAAAATGTGCTTGTCGGGGTCGAGCCAGAACGCCCACACCGCCGAGCCGATCACCAGCAGAACCGACGCCACGATGAACGGCGCCTGCCAATTGCCGATCTGCACCAGCACGCCAAACACGATCGGGGAAAGCGCGCCGCCGATATTGCCGGCCATGTTCATCATGCCCGACACCGTGCCGGAATATTTGCCGCCGGTATCCATCGGCACTGCCCAGGATGGGCCAATGGTGCATTCCAGAAAGAACATCGAGGCGGTCAGGCACCACACCGCGGTATAGGGATTTTCGGTCAAAGCCGCCGGCACGATGCACGCCGCGCAGCCGAGCAAGCCGATGATCGCGACCACGCGGCGAGCGATCTTGGCGCTGCCGGTTCGCTTGAGCAGATAATCGGTCGCCAGTCCGCCGACAGTGTCGCCGATCACGCCGGCAAATAGCGGCAGCGACGCGAACAGTCCGACCTTGATCAGCGTGAAATGGCGGAACTCAACGAGGTATGACGGCAGCCAGGTCAGGAAAATCCACAGGCAGTACACGTAGGTGAAATAGGCGCACATCACCGCCCACATGTTCGGCGAACGGATGAGGGTGGCCCATGGCACGTTGGCCTGCCGCTCGATCGGCGGCGGCTTGATCGCGCCGGTGGCGTCAACTCCGCGGATTGTTTCGAGCTCGGCGCGGTTCACCATGCCGTGCTCTTCCGGCAGGTTGCGGTAACTGAGCGTCCACCACGCCGACCACAGGATGCCGACCGCGCCGCAAATCAGGAACACCTCGCGCCAACCCCACTGGCTCATGATCAAGACAACAAGCGGCGGCGCGATCGCCGCGCCGAGCCGGCTGGCGCTGTGGGTGATGCCCTGCACAAAGCCGCGTTCGCTCTGTGGGTACCACAATTGCATCGCGCGGGTGGCGCCGGGAAAGGCGCCGGCCTCGCCGACGCCGAACAAGAACCGCACCACGATGAACGACAACGCGTTGAACGCGTCGGCGGTGACCGCGGTCATGATCGACCAGTAGGTGACGATGCCGCCGAGCACGCCGCGGGCGCCGAGCTTGTCGGACAGCCAGCCGCCCGGAACCTGGAAAAGGGCGTAAGCCCAGACGAAGGCGGAGAAGATGAAGCCCATCGTGACTTTGTCGAAGCCGAATTCCTTGCTGATCAGCGGCGCCGCGGTCGAGATGTTGACGCGGTCGAGATAAGTGATCAGGTACATCGCGCTGATCATCAGCAGCACGTACCAGCGGCCGCGGCTCGCGTACGCGCCGGCGGCGCGCTGCGCGGGTTGTGCGGTTATCGGTTGGGCCACTTGGTCGGCCATTTGTTTCGCCCCCGGTCTTTTCTTCGCGCCGCGGGTTGGTTCCCCTGGCGCGAGGTCAGCCTGCCCGTTTGATGCGGGAACGGCAAGGCGCGCGGTGACGCGGCTGCACTAGCGCGTCCGCCCCCGCGTAGCGGGGGGCCATCCGAAGCTGCGCAGCAGCGAAGGATGGTGGAGGGGGCGTCATCTGACTTGAATAGAGCAAGACACTGACATTTATTTTTGCACTGCGCTGTTCCCGGCGCCCCTCCCACCGCGCAAACGCGCGGTTCCGCTAGCGCGGGGTGGGATGCAATCGGATCGCGTTCTATTTCCTCACCGCTGCGACGGCTCAGCGAGGAGGGCGACTCGCGGCCATCGATTTGTTTTATTCTGCGCGGCGAGCGGAGATTCCATCCCATGATCAAGCGCTACAGCGATCACGCCGCCAACGAGCGCACGTTTCTCGCCTGGGTCCGTACCGCAATCGCGGTAATGGCGTTCGGCTTTCTGATCGAACGCTTCGACCTGTTCGTGCGCGTGGCGGCGCCGCAGCTTGCGGAGCGCCAGCTCGGCAGTCAGGGCGAAGGATTCGCCAACTGGGCCGGGCTCGCTTTCATTATCATCGGCATTATCACCATTGCGGTCGCCTGGCTGCGCTTTAGCCGCACCGCCAAAGACATCGACAGCGAAGACGAAGTGGCGAGCCCCGGCGAGCGCTTCGACCTCGCGCTCGCGATCATGATCGGTCTATTGGGCGTCTCGCTCGCGCTTTATCTGTCGCGCGCGGTGCTGCCGACGCTTTAAAAAGGCGTGGCGTGGGTCGGATGCCAACGCGACTGGGAGATTCTGTTTTCACCTCTCCCGTTGGGGAGAGGTCGAGCGAACGCAGTGAGCGAGGGTGAGGGGGATCGGCATTTCGTTTTCAAACTCGTTAACCCCTCACACCAACGAGCGGCGCCGGATCGTCCGTGTGGCGCAAAACGGGATGAACGGCCGCGAAGGTGTTGTGGATTGGTGAACGCTCGTCATAGTGTCCGGCCACCAGGCAAATTCGTTGGGGTTGGACCGGGCATAGCGCGCTGGACTTGTCGTTCTTGCCGCTGTTCGCTGCAGCGACGGCGCGGCCGCCGCCGACAGAGCGAAACGCGATCGCCCCGCGCAGCGATCGATAGCGGGTGCGCACGGCATGCCCGTCATTACCCATTCGACGAGCCATTCTCCCGCGCTGTTCGGGCCGCCGCGAATGACGCCGACATGATGCGCCCACACCACGACCGCGCCGACCTGCGGTCCGCCGGCGTTCGAACCGACGCTCGCCCAGTTGCGCGCCAGATTGAGCAGTGGATCGGATATAGGCGCCGCACCACGCGCCGCCGTGGCGGGCGTAATGCCGGCTGTGAACGGACGCTTTGGCGGAGTGATGATGATAATTGCGATGCGACGCCAGCGCCGGCGCATTCAGACAGGCAAGCGCAATCGCCGCGACAAACAAACGACGCATAATCGTCTCCAGATTTTTAGGTTAAATGACCGACATTGCGATGGTGCCCGCGTGCAACGGGGCGAGCAACGTCGCAAGATTGAGACTAGTTCACATCATCCGGCGCACGAATTGTTTCTGATCTCTGCAATGCTTTGTTCTCTCGCAGACGTAGTGGCCAGGCATAGGCGAGCGAAGCGACGCCGTTCTTCGAACGGCTATGCCCGGCCATGACGACCACTCCTCGTCACCACCGGGCTTGACCCGGTGGTCCATGCTGAGCTGGCGCACACGCGGCACTGCCCGATAGATTGCCGGATCAAGTCCGGCAATGACGCATGATGTCATTGATCATGCGAGCTGGGGTGTCGCTGGCCGCGCTAGCCGCGTGGTGACTCCCGCGGATTGGCTAGCACCACCGAGGTTTCGATCTGCCGTTCCGGAATGGTCCAGTACGACTGCAGCAGTGCGGTCTTGCGCGCCGGCGTCACCAGCGCAAAGCCGTGGCGTTCGTAAAAGCGGATCGCCCATGTGGCGGCGGCCCAGGTGCCGACCAGCATCGGCTTGGTGCTCGTCTGTTGCAGATGACGAAGGAGCCTGCCGCCGATGCCGTCGCGTTGCTTGGCCGGCGCGACATAAGCATGGCGAATAAGGCTGACGTCGCGCACCTCTTGCAAGCCCATGATGCCGGCGAGGCCGCCGCGATCCTCGTAGCCCCAGAACACGACGCCGGCGGCGCGTTCGCGATCGAACGCGTCGCCCGTCATGTAAGGCTCGTGCCAGCGGTCGGCCGGGATCACGCCGCGATAGGCCTGCGCCGCCGCGTTGATGATGGAAAGGATCTCGTCGCGCTCATCCTCGCGACACAAGCGGATCGTCATGGCGTTGGCCTGCAATATCTTCTCGTGTTTCGCAAGCAGTGGGCGGCGCTCATCGAGGTCGATCGCGATTGTTATACCTGGCAGCGCGGGCAACCGTATTACAAGCTCGGCATTCAATCGATCGGGTTCGGCGGCCGCGCCGGGAACGCGAGCTGGTATTACTTTCCCGGCGGCTATCTCAAACTACTTGCGGTGATGCGCGCGATCTGGGTCGCGCCGCTTTACCGCGCGGCCACACCCGATGCGTTCGAGGCGTTGCTGATCGTCGACGCGCCGGGAACCAAGCAGGAGTTGAGTTCTTCTATCGGGTAGAATTTCATCATTCTATGTGAAGGCTATCAGGAGCATAGCATGAGGAAAGTCATTCAAGGTTACGCTAGAGACACAGATTCCAATCTCATTCTTGTTGGCACGATCCCTGTCCCGCATAGCAAAGATAAACGCTCTCCGGCTGCTCGTCAGGATAAAAGATTTTTGGTCAGACGTGGAGCAACGATCTTCAAGAAAAAAACTATTCGTTAGTGCTGAACAGGCCAAGACCATCATGGAAATTTGTGCGAAAGCGGTACAGGACACGACGAAGCGCTCTAATTAAAAGGAAGTCTGCTGTGAGCAGCTTTTATGAACCTGACCTAACAGAAAATCCCGACAGTCCGTTCGTAAGAGATGCTTCGAACAAGTTAGTTCGGAGAGGGTATTGGACGGATATGCCCGATAGCACCTTGGTCATGGTCATGACAAAAGGGATTGGTGCGAATCTAACTAACGATGAAAAGAGAGCACACCTAATTGATCTAAAAAGAGAACACCTGATCGAACAGGTATGCGTTCAGGAGTTTTTGCCTCCCGAAGTGCCCGAACCCGCCAGCCTCGGCGGATGACGATTTCAACGATAATCGAAACAATTTCAGTTAGATATTACAAGAAATCGAAACGTGGCACCTATGCCACAACGCTCTAAATTCGACCCCTCTGAACCAAATAAGCGAATTTTAAGACAATTTTAATCTAAACTCTTGAGCGTAGGGGATCACCTTCCGAGCAAGCGTTAGATTGTCTCGGAGCTTAGTGATGGGGTGTCTCATGTCGCATGAGTACTTTGTGCTTCAAATAAATGGCCGTCCAACTTCGATACATCAACGTTACGAGGATGCAGTGAGAGTAGGCTTGCTACGCAGATATCAGTCTCCGCAAGACGACATCAAAGTCTTCCAGATAAGCTCAACTGAGGAAGCAACACAAGACACTGCCTTGCACTGATCTGAGCTGCTGGAATCGTTTGGATCTCCACTGCCGAAAGTTTGCATGGCGGTACACGGCGACAGCATGTTTTTCGTCATTTCGTTTGTCTTATCGCTTATCGACTGACCACAACTCAAGAACCTTGTACAGCTTCCTCTTATTAGCGGTAGAAATTTGATCGGATGAGACAACCGCTTTTATCCTGCACTGATTTTCTGCGGGAGAGTCAATAGTTCCGGGTATTCCGCAAACCTTTTCAATCTCGTCCATTTGCTTCACTGAAATGAAATTTAAATCACAGTCCCCAAGCGTCACACCGTCTGCTCGTGTGTTGGTAAGATTTCCATTGCAAGTCACTCTGAGAGTTGAGGCGGCATTTGCATCGACAATCGTGCCCGAAAGGAGCACAACAATGCAAACAAATGCCAGGCGTTTTGTCATTGCGACCAAGTCCAAAAAGCGTGTGGGGATTGCATTAGCTTAACGAAAGCGATGTAGTGGCGGCAATGGCGTAAGGCAGGGGGAAATCTCCAAACCGCTCACGATGCAGATTTGCTAATGGGAGCGCACACATGGAGCAATTTCTGGATTCATTTCAGCAGTGGGGTGTACGTTGGGCACCGCTGTTCCCCCTGTTCGGGTCCATTCTAATTGCGGTGATCACAATAGGAGTTGCGATTCTAGTCACGAGGCGGATCAATCAGACCACAAAGCGAACAGAATTTTTTCTAGGATTCACTACACGTTTTCATGACATCTGTGCTCGACATTGATGGCAAGAGCGGTGGCGCTCAATGGTTCTACCAAAACCTCCATCGCCTTCCTGAAACCAGAACCCAGCAATCTCGCTGTGGCCTGCATCTGATCTTTCAGCATGCCGAAGGGCTGACCTGTTCCCGGGATCTGATTGCGGATGGGGTCGATGTGCGGGCGGATGGCGGCTACGCAGTTTGGTGGCCTGCGAGCGAAGGACGGTCGCATGGCAATGCCGGACATGTGCTGCGCGAGGGGCCGATTGCTGAGTGGCCGGACTGGTTGCTAGAGCTGGCCAGGAGCAAACCACTGAAGGGTACTATCGGGGAGGATGATCCCTCTTATGTCACAGGTAGCAGTTCCCGGGTGCCGTATTGGCTGTATTGCAGGATGCTGACGTGCTGCGATCCGCAACTGAATGGATATTTGTTCAGGAGATTGCGGGGCATTCTGGCGATGTCGGTCAATCGCTCAAAGAAGCGCAATGAGGGATTGCTGAATGCGGCGCTGGCGATGCGCGATCTGATTAGGCTTGGACTGATTAAGGAGGCGGTCGCAGTCAGTTTGTTGCTCGATACTGCGCGGCTCAACGGTTACGTCATTAAGCATGGGAAGGTGCGCGGGGTGAAGCGGGCGCTGCGGACTATTCACTCGGGCTTGGCGTGGGCAGGAACAGAAGAGGGATCATCCTCCCCTTAGTACAGGGCAGCAATGATGAGCGAGCTTATTCCGTTTGGGAAATATAAGGGACAGCCGGTCGAGGTGCTGGCGCAGGATAAGCAGAATGCCGAATGGCTGACGGCGCAGCCGTGGTTTCGAGTTCGCTGGGCTGTATACGATGATTATTAATAACTTTCAGGAGCCCAGTGAGACGCCGGAGCATAATGCGCTGCAGGTGCTGTTCCTGGATGATCAGTTCTGTGCGCGGTTTTTTGGTGTTTTAAAACAGGATTGGCAACCGGATCTGGTGACGGCGTTGAGGAAAAATGTTGAGGCTGAGCGGCAAAGCATAATTAAAGGGACACAGGAAAGATACAACAAGACGCTAAGGCAAGAATGCTTGCGGGCGCTAGAGCGTTACGCTGGCAGCATCGAGTGGGACATTAAGTTCTGGCGGGCATTTGAGGAAGAGGGTGTCGATGTTCGACTGTCATGCTCGATTTGCACCAGATCCAAGCTGCCGGAATATCAGGATTCGTACTCCTACACCCCTTCTTACGTCAGTGAGGGAAGCGTTTGGGCTGAGTGCTGGGTACTTTCTGATCTTCGCCTTCACGAATTCAAGGTCGAGATTAAGCCGCAGGTGGGGGATGAGTATCCGGCGGTGTTAATGCAGATGCGGGGTAATAGAAGTAATGTGCTGTTTGTTGAGCGCTACATCGGGACGGGGGCGAGCGAGAAGCAGTTTGTGGAGACTTTTAGGATGTCGGGGATGAGGGTTGTCTTTCGGCATGAGGTCGAGGCGCAGCAGGTGGCGGCGCTGACGGGGACATTGAGGTGCGCACATGAATAGTTTCAGCAAGGCGGTTGGTGGTCGTGAACATTTTTTTGCTGCGTGCGCTTGACCGTAAATTGCGGGGGCGTACGGTGGATGGATTGATTGATAGCGAGTGCGCATCAAGTGTTGAAAGCCATTTACGCCGACTTAAATCAGCCGACCGGCCATCGAATTAAAAGCGCTGCTGCTGCATTGCCGTTCGAAGTGCCGAAATTGATGCCGGAACGGCAGGCCTTGGAGTTGAAGGCGGAGCCGGAGCCGATTTCGTTACTAGAGCAGGCCGAGAGGCGCATGAAGAAAGCGGAAGCCAATGCAGGCAGGGACATCGAGGTTGGACCCAACGGCGAGGTTACTTTCCTGCCTAGGCCTGGCGAGCGCGATGGCAACGGCCAGGACGATTAGTCCCGGAAGAAATCCTTGAACTTGACTGGTGACAACTCGGTATAGCGCACCGTGTGCTGGATCGCCTTGTGACCGAGATAGTCCTGGATCGCACGGGTGTCGTGACCGGCGTTGGCCAGCGCATAGCCGCAAGCATGACGAAGCATGTGGACGTGGACCTGGAAGCCGATTGAGGTCTTGTCGCCGAGGCGCTTGAGGTGGCGATTGAGGGCTGCGGGCGTAAATGGTGAGCCACGTTCTGAGGTAAAGACATAGGGGCCAGTCGTATCGCGCCGCAGCTTGCGTAAGGCCCGCATTTCATCGCCCCGGATCGGATGCGTAGCGGGTTTGCCGTTCTTGAGGCGGCGCACATGCATAGTGGCGCTGTCGAAGTCGATCTGTGACCACTCGAGGTCGCAGGCCTCGCTGGCACGTAAGCCGTGCCGATAGATGGTCAGGATCAACGTGGCGTCACGATCAGGGTAGCGGCTGTGCTTGCGGGCAGCAGCAATGAGCTTGTCGATCTCTGCTGGGAGGAGATGCTCTCGGGTGCGGAGATTGGCGTTGGGCGGTCTGATGGGATGTGAACTGACCTGTTTTGGTTGTCTGGACTTGACCAGCTTGAGTTGCGCATTCATTGGGATTTAGCCTCCTCCAGCGAATAGACTGACCTTACAAGAGACAATTTATGGTCAGTTTGCTCAGCTTGCAAGTCCCAGCTCTGTGCAGGCTGTGGACCCGCTCTATTAGAAGGCCTCGTGCAGACTCAGAGAGCGGTTCTGGATGCGGCTACGACCATCCAGCTATCTGACCATCCCTTGTGAATGGCCGAAGCGGACGCAGCCGTAGCGGCGGCAACGAGCCTTGAGCGAGAGGACCCGAAGGCCACCCCCGGTCCCCAAAATGTCTCAGCGGCGCAAATTGCCAACCACCCTCGCAAATTTGCAAATGTGATTTTCAGACCTTCGGCCAACGGGTCCTCTTTTCTGTAATGGGATCTAAAAAAGCATGCTTTCCGGGACCCGTCAGTAATCTCCTAATAGCGGGTCCCATCCCCGACCACCGCTGAGTTTCAGGCTGCGTTAACCGGTGGCAAATACATTCCCTGACCTGTCGAGTGTTCCATCGTTAAGAATTCGGCTCGCTATGAGATTGGTAGCTTGTATCATCGGCGGAGCGACGCTTTGCGGTAGTTTTTTCATTACTTTATGGCTCACTGAGCCTGAAGCGCCCCCACAGCGATTGGAAGATCAGCGGATATCACACTACAACGACCTGCCGACGGCAGCGCAGAATGCTGGGCTTCGCTATTCAGAACAGATGAAAGAGAGCGTAAATGGGTTTAGCAGGATCAATGAGCGCGAGGTAAAAGTCGGCGGATGGGTTGTGGATCCGCTGGGAGATTTCACCCCGTCAAAGGTGCTTGTGTTCCTCAATGGGTCCTTGGTTGCATCGGGGCAAACCAGCGGGGAACATCCTGAACTAATGAACGCACTCCATTTGAGCCACAGTGAAAATCTGGTTTTTTCATTGGACTTCGATTGTCGATCCGGTGATAAACCAGTCGTCTTGGGCGTCGGCGGAAGAAAGCAATATATTCTTCTGCAAACAAAAGATTGCCCATGACCAACCCCCTCCGACAAAAGTGTTGTGATTTTTAAAGTCGGTCTTGGGTCCTCTTTTCTCTAATGGCATTTAGAAAGGGTGGTCACACCACCCTAAGACTTGGGATCACCACCACCACCAAGGACGTCCCCGCCACCGCCACCAAGAACGTCCAATGTCGGGCCAACCCCACGGCCGGTAAAATCCGTAATACGGCACAGGGCCAATAATGGCCGGAGTAGGAGCCCGAGACGCGCCATAGGAGCCGCGAGGCGACGAGCAGTACGGGCCAAGGGCATCAATTGCTACGGCGACATCGGGCATGAGGAAGCAACTTTGCGGCCCGATGCGCGCTACGTGCCCGTGGTGATGATGAGCGATGATGGCCCCCGTGGGCCCGAATGTCTCTGCTGCGTTGGCGCTGGCCAGCAACAGCGAAATTGTCGTTGCCACCAACCCAATCAATAACACGCGCATGATGCTTTACCGCAAGCAATTTCTTCGAAGCATAGTGCTCTCGCCTATATGCGCTTCTCCAGGGGCCCCAAGTACCAGCCTCGCTGCGCTCGGCTATCTGGATTTTAGGAAAGCGTGCTTACCGGGACCCGTTGCTGATATCCTAATACCGGGTCCCATCTCGGGGTCTGGCGGAGCTTCGTTGCGTATTCGAATGCCGACGACACGTGTGAACCAGAAGTT
>Ga0306920_100008298_pt1 | contig 13778 bp, 13 predicted proteins | sample flu12Cox44000170_FD_204666 | JGI IMG/M metagenome (GOLD analysis project Ga0306920, IMG submission 204666) | Lab enrichment of tropical soil microbial communities from Luquillo Experimental Forest, Puerto Rico - flux4day.12C.oxic.44.000.170 (v2)... | ecosystem: Environmental > Terrestrial >... | reverse complement strand
CGGCTGGCCCGGCTTAATGGTGAACGGGATGAGGCAAATGCCCTCGGCCGTGGAGCAGGTTCGGATGAGCGGATACGGCCAGTCCTCGGGGAGGAGCTGGTAGAGCGGCGCCTCCGGGATCCGCTGCGCGGCCGCAGGGATGCAGAGAGCGACGGCGACGAGGGATGCGATGGCGAGGATCCGTCCCACGATTCGGCTCCTTGGTGTGAGGTCGCGGCCGATCTTACTGACCGCCCTCGACCTTCCGGAGGTACGTGTCGAACCACTTCTACAAGGTGGCGCAGGGCTTCAGCGCGCGGCCCGTCAAGTTCGCGCGTAACCAACATTGGCCGTGGGCACGCTGCGGCGCTTCTCGGGGGGCCAGCGGTCCCCTGCCCCGCCATGGAGCGCCGCCTGGCCGCGGGTCGCTACGACTGTGTGGTGATCGGCGCAGGCGTCCGGCCTTGGTCAACGCCATCCACCGCGCCGCTCCGAGCGCGCCCATCGCCTTCATCCAGCTGTCACCAACGGCCAGGCTTTCCCTGACCCAGCAAATCACCCCGTTCCTCACCCAGACGTCACGCAAGGCCTGACGCCGCTGGAGCCGCCCGCCGGCCTCCGGGTGCGAGGAGGCTCGATCGGTCGGGATTTCAACGACAGGCCGAGAAGCAGAGTTTGACATCGGACCTTCCCAAGCGTATTCGTCAGCCAATGAGGGTGCGCCTCTTGCTGGCCGTTCTGGTCCTTGTACTTGTCGCGCCAATGCTGGCGCTGACGGCGCTGGCGTATGCGAAGCCCCCTGACCCTTCGTGGGTCTGGGGTTTTTGGGATGAGGATGATTTTGACGATGTGGTTGGGTACGTCACATCCGCCACAGGCCTGGTTCAGACGCCGAGCGCCGGCCAGATCCATCCGATTGCACTTCAGCAGGGCCTGAAGCTGCCCGAATTCCAGGCATCCGCTGCCTCAATTCCGCGCGCGGCCTCCAGCCCCCGCGCTCCCCCGACCCTCTAGTCAAGTCCCGGCTCCAGCTAGCGCGCCTAGCTGTGCCCCCCGGAGGTTCTTTGGGCAGCATGGCGTGTGCTTGCTGCCTTACACAGCCGACGATTTCGACCGCCCGGTCGTTCGCCGCAGAGGCTTGAGCCAGCTCGAGGCCTTTCTGGCTAGGGGGCGTTTCGGCAATGGAAGCGCAGAAGGAGGGGAGTGTATGCGAATGAGAACTCGATGCTCCCACCGCGTCGCCCGCGCAACTTTGTGCATCGTGGCCTAGGCCCAGGAGGACTGGGTGGCAGGCGCTCGCCTGCGACGTGGGAGTTGGTACCCGTTGAGACGGAATCGCATGTGGCGATGGATGAGGCCCGTGACGTTTCGAATAGCGAGACCAGTGCCCGCAGCAGCGAGGAGGAGGTTTCGTCACCTGAAAGCTCTGGCGGGCTTCCATATGGCGCATCCAGTTTTGCAATTTCGGGGTACTCCCCTATAGACGCCCGGCCGTCCGGCTCGTTGCTGAAACAATTTTGACTGGCAGGTATCTGCGCCACCAACGATTCTGATCGGAAGAGGAGGTCGCCATGGCGCCTACTCCAAAAAGCCGGCCGAAGCAGATCGTGGTCTTCATCCAAGAGAACAAGACGACGGACTTTTACTTCCCCACCCTCGCAGAGTGGGGCGCCGTTATCGTGAACAGCGGCAAGCTCCTGTCCAACGCGCCCGACTTCGACCAGCCTCACGACCGGAACTCGTGGGTCCACTACAAGATGGGCGACTATCCCGCCGCCCGCTTCCAGGTCGATAACGACACGGTCATCCCTTTCTACAGTTGGCTCGCCAAGGAGTTCACCTTCTGCGACCATCATTTCGGCCTCGGCACCAATTCCACGCCCGGACACATGCTGGCGATCGGCGGCCAGACGCCGACGCTGCGGAACCCCTCCTCGACTCAGGCCCCGCCGCTCTGGGACCTCCCGACGATCTTCAAGCAAGTCGAGCGGGCCGGTCTCACCTGGGGCGCGTTCCCGGACGACCATGGGTACCCGGTGCAGTTTTACACCGAGCTCTCCGACGCCGCGAGCAAGAAGAGCATCCACCACTCGTCGCCGGCTCACGATCCGTTCACCGACATAGCCACCAAGGGGAGCCTTCCGCAGCTCTCCTACGTCTGGAGCCCGGGCGGCTTCGATGAGCATCCGCCCCACAAGCCCGACCCGAAGTACGCCCAGCGCGGCCACAACCTCATCTGGCAGCGCGTCGATGCGGCCGTCAAGGCGGGGGATTGGGCCGACACCGTCTTCATCCTCACCTGGGACGACTGGGGCGGCTACACCGACCACGTTGCGACTCCCGACGCCGAGCGGGTGCCGGACGCGCTCCATCCCGGCGGCTTTCAGGTGGTCGGTGGCTCGCGCATTCCGCTCCTCATGTTCGGCGGCACGGTGAAACAGGGCATCGAGCCGGAGTGGCATTCGCACGCGAGCCTCGCCAAGACCGTCATCGACCTCTTCGGGCTCGACAAGTTCGGGGTGACGCGCGTGGACACGGCACCCTCGCTCGCCGGCCGCGTGGATCACACGCTCTCGCGGCAGAAGCCGCCTGCGTTCGGTACCGCTGTGGTCCAGCCGAAGCCACCGCACCCGACACCCAAGCCGGTTCCGACGGGGCAGTGGGGCGGGCCAAACGGCGCGCCGATGCCTGACCTGGTGGCCAACCATCACAGGACGATTCCCGCCCCGCGCGACGGCGTGGTGCGTCCACAGCCGCCGCAGCTTCCCTCCGAGGCGGAGTGAGCGGGAGCCCTTGCAACCCGGGCGGCACATTGCAGAGCCAGGTGGACGGGGGCTCGCTCAGCAGGACCAGCGACGAAGTCGCCTCCGTCTACTCGGCAAATGGCAACGGTTCCATTTTCTTCCGCTCGGATCCGCGATACGACGTAGAGGCTTGCCACTGGGTGTGAATCGTTAGCCTGGACAATCTTTCGGGAGGACCCAGATGAAAACCGCGATCGGCCAATGGACACCAGAGCGGGCGGCTCGGCGGCCGTCCGTCGTCACTTCCAGGGGACGCCGGGAGTTGGCCGCGCAACCCCTCCTCTCAGCTCTTCGCCGGGACGGCGCGGGCCACGTGCCGACGTTCGGAGAGATGTCGACCGGCGACATCCTGACGCTCCAGCGCATTGCGGGTAACGCCGTCGTCGCCGGCCTCGCGAGGGGTTCACTGGCCGCCCATAGCTGCTACAAGGGCGCTGCCGCCGGCCGCGGCACGGGCGCTGGCGTGATTCGGCGGCAGCCTGTCGAATCACCCTCGGGCGGTGGCTCAGGCTCGGGAGGCTGTGCGGTCCAGAACTCCGGGGCCGACCCCCGATTCATCGCCGATGATCTTTGCCTTTTGTCGACCGACCTGAAGGGCGACTCGCGCCTCAACGACGCCTTTCACAATAACCCACCACTGACCGCGAAGGACAATACGCCAAAGGATCCCACGGGCCCTGTCGGCAAGTTCCAGAAGGCGTTGATCGTCGTCGGGGAGAATCTCGGAAAAGATGGCGCCGACGGCGAATGGGGGTCCAAGACGACACAGGCCGTCGCGTCGTTTCAAAGCAAGAACGGCATCCAGCCAGGAGGCTTCGAAGCCGGACGCAAGACTCTCCTCGCCCTCGACGCCCAACTTCAGCAGCGCCCCCCGAAGCCCCCGCCGCCGCCTCCACCCCCACCGCAGAACGTGACGGTAACAACGCAGTGTGGCACGGCTCAGCAGGCCGGAACGGTTGTAGTGACGGGCACCGGCTTCCCGCCCGGCCGCGTCGATTTGACCTTCGACGGCACCGGAGGGAACTCAACGCTCGCCGACGCCACCGGCTTTTTCTCCGGAGGCGTCCCGCCCAACCTCAAGGACGGCCCCCATGTCGTAGAGGCCGCATCCGGCAGCGTCCACGGTGCTGCTCAGTTCACTACACCATGTGGTGCGTCGCCGGGGCCAACTCCTGCTCCAGGCAGCGAGGAGCTCGAGACGGTTCTGAACCGGATATCAATCGCCTACCAACTATTGTTAACCCGCGAACGAGACGGGGCATTGGCGCTGTGCCGCGATCTAAGCAGTCTCGATGTTCCGCATGCCCCGGCGACCGTGAAGTTACTGGTCGACATCTTGATAGGGCTGGTTAGTTTTGAGTATGGCTTTGCGGAAGGAGCGGTCCTTCAGGCGATCAAAAACGGGCTGAAGGACAGGCTAAAGGGTCATGAAGAACGAATAGAGGATATCAACCAGGGCACCGATCAGGTTGTCAGCGCCATTCTGCAGGCCGGCCAAGAAGAGATTGCGAAAGTCGGGAACCGAAACATTAAGGACCGCAGCGATCTACTTGCAGGTTTTTGCGACAACCAGCTGGACGAGGTGACGCGAGAGGGGTTCGCCGCGCTTGACAAGTTCGAAGTCGATTTCAAGCCGCGCCTTCGCCGGCCCGCTGCGGCGGGCGGTAAGCGCGATGCTCGCAATCAATCTGGAGACCCACGTGTCGACGTCGGTCTAGCGAAACTGGACGCTGTCAATGAAACTGCGGCGGCGGCATTCCAAATCCACTATGATACTGCGCTCCGTCAATGGGACTCGAAGCTGGCGCAGAGTCGTCTCGGTGTGGATGAGGGAAACATCAAAGACACAAATCTCGAACCCTTGAAGGGCAGCGCTGGCATACCGCCCGGCGTTCTAGATGTTCATCTGGAGCTGGCCTTGGATGGCAGCGGAGAGAAAGTCGTGGGTGCAAGGATCGACGGTCTCAGCGAGCGGGTTCGTACTGTGCTTAAAGGAAAGACCGGTGCCGACCTCCATCTGCCTATCGTCGCCGAAGGCTTTACCGCCACTCGCCGCATGAGAATTGGCATAACTGAGAGCCACGAGAACATAGTCGACCTCACGACTTCTAATTCCGGCGGCCAATGGCTGACCCTACGCGGCAACGGGGACCGGCGTCAGGGCGTGTTGCGCGTCGCCGATACGGTCTTGAAGGCACGAATGCCGGAAATCGAAGCGGGCTAAACCGAGCTGGCGCTGGTGTGCAGACGCAAGAGTGACTTTGTTTTATGTTCAGCTAACTCTCTTTCAGCCCACGTGATATACAGACGCGCCTCCTCGAGCATCGCGAAAGCGCTCGGCTTGACGATCCCGCCGTCCGTTCTTGGCGCGGACGGATCAGGTGATCGAGTAGTGGAGCGGCGGACGTTCATCGGCACTTTGACCGCTGGCCTCCTCGCCGCCCGCTCGCAGCTCAGGCGCAGCAGGTGGGGAAGGTTTACAGGATCGGGTTCCTCCGCGCGAGTCCACTGCCGAAAGACTTGGCCGAGGCGTTTCAACAAGGCCTCCGCGAGTTGGGATACGTCGACGGCCAGAATGTCGTCGTGGACTACCGTCTTACCGACGGTAGCGTTGATCAGCTTCCGCAGCTTGCCGAGGACCTGGTCCGGTCCAAGGTCGATGTGATCCTGGCTTCAGGCGGGGCAGCGGCTGTGGCGGCTGAGAAGGCGACGACGTCCGTACCTATCGTCTTGGTCGGTGTGTATGATCCCGTCGAGCTCGGCGTCACTGCAAGCTTGAGCCACCCGGGAGCCAACATCACGGGACTGGCCGTCGTCTCGGCTGATCTATTTGGCAAGCGCCTAGAGCTGCTAAGGGAACTCGTGCCCAAGCTTCGACGTGTTGCGGTGATCTCAGATCCGGCGAATCCACCCAACCGATTGCAGCTCAACGCGGTGGAGGTCGCCGCGCGGGCGCTAGGTGTGCAGCTTCAGCTGGTCTCGGTTCGGAGCTCAAATGACTTTGACTCTGCTTTCAAAGCGGTGCGCGCGGACGCGCTGTTCCAGCTGGATAGCCCTTTCTTCACAACCCAGCGGATTCGATTGGTAGAGCTGGCTATGAGGAGCCGACTGCCCGCGATCTACGGGTACAGGGAGATGGTAGATGCTGGTGGTCTCATGTCGTACGGTGCGCGTTACCCAGATTTATACCGACGTGCGGCGACCTACGTGGACAAGATCCTCAAGGGCGCGAAACCTGCCGACCTCCCCGTCGAACAGCCCACCAAGTTCGAGCTTGTCATCAACCTCAAGACCGCCAAGGCCCTAGGCCTGACCATCCCGCCATCGCTGCTGGCGCGAGCGGATGAAGTGATCCAGTGATCACCCGGCGGGCGTTCATTGGAACGCTGGTAGGCGGCCTGCTTGCCGTGCCGCTCGCCGCCGGGGCGCAGCACGCGGCCAAGGTCGCGAAGATCGGGGTTCTTGTGCCAAGCACCCCAGCCGCCGCAGCGTATTTGCTCGAGGCGTTCCGGCAAGGGATGCGGGAGCTTGGCCATGTCGACGGGAAGACGTTCGTCTTGGAGCTTCGCTATGCCGAGGGTCGGACCGAACGACTTTCCGACCTCGCGCGTGAGCTGGTGCGCCTCAAGGTGGACGTCATCGTGACATCCACAGATGTGGCGATTGCCGCGGCCAGACAACATACTCGCACGATTCCGATTGTGATGGCCACGAGCACCGATCCGCTCGGGACCGGGCTCGTGGCGAGCCTCGCGCGCCCCGGCGGAAATGTGACGGGTCTCAGCACGATGTCCCCGGATCTGGACGGGAAGCGGTTGGAGCTGCTGAGGGAAGTCGTTCCCAAGCTCTCCCGCGTGGCGTTTCTCTGGAATCCCGAGGTCCGCGGTGCCGTGCTTGACTACAACCAAACAGAAGGTGCGGCCCGTTCGCTGGGCCTGCAGCTTCAATCCGTTGAAGCGGCTCGGGCCGAGGATCTCGACCGTTCCTTCGCCGCAATCACGGAGGAGCGCGCGCAAGCGCTCGTTGTGCCTTCGCCGAACCCCGTAACGTACGCGAACCGGGGGCGGATTGTGAGCTTCGTGCAAAGGAACCGGTTGCCGTCCATGTACACAGTTAGAGAATACGTGGACGAGGGCGGCCTCATGTCCTACGGGCACAACACCGCCGATTTGTATCGGCGAGCCGCCACCTTCGTCAACAAGATCCTGCAAGGCGCCAAGCCAGCCGATTTGGCCGTCGAGCAGCCGACCAAGTTCGAGTTCGTGATCAATCTGAAAACGGCCAAAGCCCTCGGCCTGACGATTCCGCCGTCGCTTCTGGCGCGGGCTGATCAGGTCATCGAGTAGTGGACCGTCGCATGTTCCTCGCTGGCACGGGTGCGGTGCTCGTCGCCTCGCCGCGCCGCTTGGAGCGTAGGCAACATTAGCACGCTACCTCGGCGGGCGCCTTCCGGGTGGCCGCCGGCCCCTGACGTAATCTGCCACACTCGGACACTGCCCCCTCGGGAGCCGATGCCACGCTCCGCATAGTGGATAGGTGCTTGCTATCTGATTACGTAAGAAAGGTGGTCACAGGCTACCCACCCTTGGCCACCCCCGTCGCCTCCTCCATAAAGCAGGCTCCAGCCCGGTACTTGCTGAATGACTTGACGCGTATGACCTTGCCTCATGGTTGCTGTCGGACGAGCTTGGGGGTTGTTGTTCGGTTGGAGATTGTAGACAGCGACATCATCATTCGCGGTAGCAAACAGATGTCGTTGACCAGGCGGTGACGGCGGTGAGAAAGAAAGGTGATCACAGGCTACCCACCCATCGCCACCCCCGTCGCCTCCTCCATAGAGCAGGCTCCAGCCCGGTACTTGCTGAATGACTTGACGTCTATGACCTTGCCGCATGGTTGCTACCGGACGACCTTGGGGGTCGTTGTAGACATCGGCATCATCATATGCGGTAGCAAACAGATATCGGGGACCAGGCGGTGACGGCGGTGGCGAAGGACGCGTGCTGCCTGGGAACGGCGGTGGCTTTAGGATTTCTACCTGAGGCGTGGTGCAGAGAAGACCTACCCGATCCAGGAACACGCCGGACCCGCCGAACAGGCCATACGCGACCTGCCCGGGCTGACATGTTATCCAACCGTAGTTGATCAGACCTTTCGACTGAGGACTGCCGAAAGAAACGCGATTGGAAGGAACCACCTGAGTGGGCCGTGCAATGGACCTGCATTGCTGATCGGCAATGTATCCGACAACTGTAGGTTGTTCGCCTCTTGAGTCGCTGATCCACCAGCCACCTAGCGCCGAACCCTCCGGGCACACAAAGCGTGCCACCTTGTTGCCACCCGGGCCGCCAAAGTGCTGAAGAACATGAGGCGTTCCCGTCTGAGGTTGAGTGGTGGACGAGTGAATGGCATTCCACGAAGCACATATGGGGCTAATGCCATCGACTATTTGGCCTGTTCTGCCTTCTAAGCCGACGAGGAATTCACCCATTGGGCAGCGGACCTCAAACGGTGTTCCGCCGCCGCCGCCCGCTGTAAAAGTTTGGGTTTCATCTGCGTGCGCGCCGCTTAGGGACAGGCAAATCACCATGCAGAGTGCGGAGGCCGCGACCGCTATCCGTCTTCCGAACGTCATGTGCTCCCCCCAATGAAAGAAGGACATTCGTGTGGCCATCTAAATTAGTCGGACGCTTGCCCAACGCTCTAGCGCGAGCGCGTCTGACGGTGACCACGACGACGTGATCACCGCCCACGGTGCATCCGAATGGTCAGGCGATCGGCGGAGCGCGGAGTAGCGCCGAGTAGGTTGGAGCACTAGCCGACCACGCCACCGTGGCCGAGCACAGCCTCGGCGCAAGGGCGAGACAGGAACGGGCCTCTGGCGCGGGGGTGGGATCGGTAGCCTCAAGGGCAGACGTCAAGAAACCTACGACATCATCGAAATCAGCTTGATCATAGACGCCGGCGAGCCATGTCTGATCGGGGGGGCTCGCATGCGCGAGCGTGACGGGAGCGATGATCAGAAGCACCAGCAACATGGCGCTCAAGCCAGCGGGACGAGGAGCGTGCAAGCGATCGAGAGTGCTCATTCTCGCCTCGTCAGAGGCCGATCGGTTACTGGTCGGGGCAGGCGTCACTATGGGGCTGGAGACGTTCGCCGTCAAGACGAATCGACGCTGAGACCGCCGGCTTGGGCCCCCGTGTCGCCCCTTGGACTCGCCTTACTGTCCCAGCGTCCTGTTGAGCACGTCCGCCAACCGGACTCCCGCCCGCTTCAGCCGACCCCGCACCAACGGAACATGCTGCTCGAGATACGCCATGTTGACCACAACGACCTTCTCTTCCTCACGTTCGGAGTAGGTCTCGTTCCCCTGCCGGTAGACACACTTGGTGCCGACGCGGACGCAGTACTGGACGGACTTTCGACGCGTGACCTGAAAGGACTCGTTCGCCCAGCCCGCGATCGGGACCGCGACCCACGCGGCCCGGTCGCTGTCGGGGAGGCCGACGAGCAGAGCGCGCGCGATCGTCTGCCAGTCGGTCCCGAGCGTCTTCTCAATGACGCAGGTATCCCACACCGCATGGAGATTGGGGGCACATGCGCTCGCGCGGATGGAGTTGCCTCCGCGATCATCTGCGAATGAGACATGGAGCGGCTGATGAATGTCGCCCACCCAGTGCCCCAGGTACTTGAGCGACGCGAGCTTGGCAGCGTCATCGTTGGACGTTCGCAGGACCTCCAGGTCGGTCGCGATGGCCGTGAAGAGGCACTTGGGTGTCAAACGGCACCCTCGACGGGAAGCCGGAGTCCAGGCTTGAGTCGAAGTACCTCCTCTCAGGGTTCCTGCGCTGCGGTACTTGCGGCGGGACGCTCATCATCTCGAACAAGTGGGGCCAGCGCGGCAAGGCGTCGCTGATGTTCGCATGCAGCACTCGTCGAACGAGGCCGGGAGCCTGCAGCAACAAGCACGGCGTCCCCGCCGCTGAACTCACCGAGCAAGTCCTCGGCCAGTTGAAGAGCTACCTCCTCGACCCGGCCTTCGTCGTAACGCTCATCGTGAAGCAGCTGGAGGCCCGTCGCAACGCCCCGGACGACCTAAAGGCGGAGCGGCAGAGTCTGGAGACTCGGATCGCCAAGCTGAGTCAGGAGCTTGAGCGCGCGGCTGAGATGGTCTTCGCGGGGACCGCACCGGCGACGATCCGTGACATGATGCTCGCAAAGGAAGCGGAGCGCCGAGACCTTCAAGCCAAGCTGGAACACCTGAACGGGCTCGCCATCGAGGCCGAGGAGGAGTTTGACCCCGAGGCGTGGGTGAAGGAGTTCAAAGGGATCTTAGACAATCTCCGGGAGACGTTCGAGTCTGGCCCACGGGTCGGTCGGCAGGTCCTGCGCCGTCTCCTCGATGGCCCGATCACCGTGACCCCGGGGGCCGAGGGAGGCTCGTTCGCCTTCTTCGGGCAGGCCTCATTCGCCAAGTTCGACCCGGACAGCGGCACGATCCGTCCGCACAATCAGGAGGTTGTCGGACGCATCGAGCGTCGGTCTCAGGATTGGTGCCCCCGGGGTGACTCGAACACCCGGCCCGCAGTTTAGGAATCCTCTTGCGAGAGGGTACAGCAGAGCTTCTCTGACTGCGACTGAGCGCTTGAGAGCAAGAGACAGGAGGTGAACCGCGACACGGCAGATGAAGAGGTGGAGCCCCGAGTGTTCCAGAGCGAGCAGGAGTAGCCAGTAGCACTTGGGTTTTACTTGGGTTCCAGCTTGGGCCACAGGATAACGCGATGGGCTTTTGGGCCGCGAGGCGTGGCCACCCCCGCGTTTCCCCCCGGAAAGGAAATTTTCAGACCCGCGAAGAACACTCTGAGATCCCTGTACGGGCCTAAGAGGCTCTACAATAGGCGAATGAGCGACGAACCGACTCCTAGCCTCAGCGAAGCCAAGTGCGCGTCCCTGCGCGATCGTGGTTATGGCGCTTGTGACTACCCTCCACTCTCGCCGCTCGCAGGAAATTTGATGAGCGGGAGGCCAAGCTCGCGCGCGCCCCGGTTCCCCGCAAAGCTCGGCACGCTCGAGATCCAGCGGGTGCTGCCCGAGACGGGCCGCGGCTCTCCGCTGGTCCTGGTCTGGGGCTGGCCGACACCGATCCGGATGAACGCACGGACGGAGTTCCCACCCCTGCCGCGACACCCGGTGTATGGGCCTGCAGCACGCGAGGAGGCCCTGCGGCTGAAGCGGGAGGCGAAGCGGGAGCGGATCAATTTGGGCTGGTTCACGCAGATCAATCTCGGCCGGGTGGCAAAGAAAGAGCGGCCCCTGAGCTACTCCGTGTGGGAGCGGACGCAAGCCTACATGAAGCGCGTCCGCAGGGAGCGGAAGCACGAGCAGGATGTGCGGGACCGGCCCCTTCAATTCCGGGTCGTCCCCGGCCAGGGCCCCATGGTTGGCTGGCGGCGAGGATCACCGAATTGAGCCCGAAGCCCCGGCGTCAAGGACTCGTTGATCGCGGCGCGCAGCTCGTGGTGGTCTGGGTTCCAAACCGGTAGCGTTTAGAGCTTCACCGCCGGCCCCATCCGGAAAGGCCGCGTGGCGGGGCGACGGTCCGCTCCCAGAGTGCTCCGAGACTAGGGGGCGGTGACCGTCGTGCCGTCGCCCGTGGCGGTGATCGAGAAGGTTCCCGCGGTGCTCGACGTATACGTGTAGGCGCCCCAGGCCGGTGACCCTCCCGATGCCGGCATCGGGATTGAAGGCACGAAGGGTCCGGCGCTCTCGTTGAGTCCGTTGACCGCGGGGAACAGGAGATCGGTCAACGCCTCCGGCAGGGTTCCCATGTGGGCTGCGTACAGGTTGACGGCGCAGGCAAGGGTGCGTATCTCGGCCTGGGCTTTGGCCACCCGCGCTCGTGCCTCCTCGTTGGCGTAGAGCGGCACGGCGAGGGCGGTCACGATGCTGATGACAGCCACCACGATGATCAGTTCGATGAGAGTGAAACCGCCCTGGCCGACCGGCCGTCGCTGGCTCCGCTTCACGTCGTTCATCGCGAAACCTCCCTTCTGGTCCACAAGAACATACAGGAGAAGTGGCGGGCGCCCCGTCGAAAGCTGAGCGCAGGGGCACGAACAGTGCCGACTCTGCGAGGGCACGGCCTGGTGTTCCTCCACGCCGTCGGGCGTCGTTCACCGTCCCCGAGGACCGAAAATCAGCGCCGAGCGTTCGCTGCCGGCCATGGCGGTGGGCATCGTCCGCCTGTGGGTGGTGTCCTCCCGGCATCGAGGTGCCGTGGACCTGTCAACCGATCGACAGCCGATCTCCCGTTGACGAACACTCGCGCGAGACTTCCTGACACGGCCTCCTCTGGCGGAGGTTGGAGCCTCCGACGACTCAAGTTTCGGGCAGGCTCGGGCGAGGAATCATTGATTGACAGGGCGCCGGAGCAAGTAGTACCTAATCAGCCAGTGCCGCCGCGAGTCGTCCCTCTCGGTCTCGCGCTGTTCGTCATCGCGTTTGTCGTTGCGCTGACGCCTCTGGCGTATGCCGACCCCCCCGATCCCACCTGGCAGGTCGCCTATTTCGACGACGACGATTTTGACGAGGTCGTCGGCTACATCACCTCGGCCACCGGGCTCGCCGAGGCGCCCGTCGCACGCTGCCTGCGTCCCGTGCCGATCCTCGTCGTCCTCCGATGCTCGCCATCGGACGATCCGACCCCGTTCGTTCCGCTTTCCTCGTCCGATCCGCGCGCTCCCCCTGCCGCCTAGCTTCCCTCTGTCGGCCTAATCGCGTTTCGCGGGATTCGCTCGCCTGGGCGCGCTCGTGCGCGCTCGGGAGGGTCGCACCTCGCGCGCGACGGCCCTGGCCACGACAACCCACGCGCAGCGGACTCGATCGCCTCCGGATCCGGAGGTCACCATCGAGCCGGGCGGGAGGATGCTGGGATGCGCGCTGTCCTCTCCGGTATCGGACTGTGGTCCGACGAGAGCGGAGTTTCTTCATGTACGGCATAGCGGGCGTGCTCATGCGGCACAGTCCCGCGGAGCGCACGCGTCCCACTGCACAGTCGTCGCCACGACGTCGAGCGAGGAGGAGTCGCTCCCCTTTACCCGTAGGGGAGAGATGTCCGCGTGTTGGTTGAGATCGCGGGACGGTTGACGACCCGGCAGCGCGTGCTGCTCGTGGCGCTGCTCAGCACGGCGGCCATCGTCTATGCCCTGCCGGTGGGCCGCCGCCCCATCGGGGTTGCGGACGAGGCGCGCCAGGCCCTGCTCGCGGAGGACACTCTTCGCCACGGGCTCCGGCTCCCCGCTCGGGTGCGGGATGCGCCGGAACTCGACAAGCCGCCTCTCTTCTTCTGGAGCGTCGCCTTGGTCGCCGTGCCCGCCGGCCACATCTCGGATCGCAACGCCTCGATTCCCTCCGTCGTGGCGGCGCTGGCGACCCTACTCGGGGTTTTTTTCCTCGGGCGGCAGCTCTCCGGTGCTCACACGGGCTTTCTGGCCCTCGTCATCCTCGCCACCAGTCCGGGTTTCTTCCTGCGCAGCCATGAGGTTCGCCCGGACATGATGCTCACCGCCTGGCTGACCTGGGCGCTCGGCTTCTTCCTGCTCGGGCTGCGCTCACTCCCTCCTCGGCTCGGGCACCTGGCGGGCTTCTATCTCTGCGTGGCGGGCGCGCTCTGGACAAAGGGGCTCGCCTGCCTCATGGTCATCCCGGCGGGCATAGCGGCCCTCGCCGTCAGCGTGGGCGTCCGGAAGCTCCCCTTGTTCCGACCGTTGACAGGGCTTGCCCTGGTGGCGCTGACGGCCCTGCCATGGGTCGTTCCCTACTCGCGGACGCCCGGGCGCGAGGGCAGCGAGAGCGTCAGCATCTGGCACGCTTCGATGGTGTACCTCAACCATTTCCAACACCACCCGTCCCTTCCTTTCGTCGACGGACTGGTCGAATTCCTGCCCTGGACGTTGTGGCTCGTCCTGGTCATCGTGTGGTGGCGGCTCACGCCC
>Ga0306920_100008296_pt1 | contig 13779 bp, 11 predicted proteins | sample flu12Cox44000170_FD_204666 | JGI IMG/M metagenome (GOLD analysis project Ga0306920, IMG submission 204666) | Lab enrichment of tropical soil microbial communities from Luquillo Experimental Forest, Puerto Rico - flux4day.12C.oxic.44.000.170 (v2)... | ecosystem: Environmental > Terrestrial >... | reverse complement strand
CCCCGAGCGACTGGCAGGCCCAGCACCTGCACAAGCCGAACAATCCGCAAACCGTCAAGGACTGGAAAGCCGCCCTTGATTGCACCGTGATCAAGAAGGGCGTCTTCTGCCTGGTGTTCCACCCATGGGGCTGGATTCGCAACGATCAGGTGGTCGAGCTGATCGACTACGCGGCGGCGAAGTACGGCAAGAAGGTGAAGTTTCTGAACTTCCGGGAGGCGCTGGAGCGGCTAAACCGCAATCTTCTAGCGGATCAAGGCATTCGTCACTCCAAGAATGGCCAAGATAATGGAATAAGAGTATTGGATTTGAATGGCGATGGATTCTTGGATGCGATTATTTCCAACAAAAAAATTAGGCAAACAAGGCATTGGCTCTCGGAAAAAGAAGGTTGGAAACAGGCCAAATTTCCATTTCAACTGTCGCATTCCGTTAATAAAGAGCGACTTTGTATCGTTTATGAACCCCGTTTTGGAATTTGGAAAAGCCAAAAAGTTACAACCATGATGATTGCTAACCTCTTTTGGCATTTTGAAAAAAAAGATTGGAATCTGGATAAGGGATTTGGCAAAGGCTTGGAAATTGAGGGCGTTCGTGCCTTTTCAACCAGCGAATTGGGAGGAGATGCTGGAGTGCGATTCTTAGATTTGGATGGAGACGGAAAATGTGAGGCTCTTTGGCAAATTGGAGATAGTGTAGCGGTGTTCGGCTGGTCGGAACGGGAACGAATCTGGTTCAAATTTCCCTTTAGCTTGCCCAGTGGGGCAACGATCACGGATGGATTTGATCATGAAAGGGGCCTTCGTTTGATCGATCTCGACGGCGATGGTAAGCTCGACATCGTCTTCTCCAACGAGAAAGAATACGGCATCTACCTGTTCCAGGATTTGACAACCGGGTGGAGCCGAAAGGTCATGGCCGGCAAGCGCGCGGACAAGGACGCCTTGCCGATGATCTCGCGCAACGGCACCAACAACGGCTTCTGGGTCCACTCCGGCAGCCTGTGGTGGTCGAACGAAGACACGGTGCTCCTCAAGGACCACGTGGACCGGCGCTCGATCAAGGAATTGTTAAAGGGGAAGAAGCGATAGCTGGTTATGGAACCCTTCGAGGTAATTGCCGTGGGGGGTTCCATCCGAGATCTTCCTCGATTGCGGAAACAGTATGGGTCGGGCCGCTGGCGAAAGCTCAAGGGCAGGGCCTTGGTTCGGCTTCGCAGCGGGCGAGTTCGGCTCGCGGAACTTCACTGGTACGAGGCACATGGGATTGGTAAAAAAGAAATCAAACGGAAAGGCTATCTGGATTAGGGCCATGAAAAAGAAAACATCTGCGCGGTCACGATTCGCAATTTGCATCGATAATTCCCAATACCCGGCGTCGCTGGAACTGCACAAGTGTACCGGGTGCTTGCGGACGCGGACGCGGCTAAGGACGGCGATCTTCGCGTTATCGACGAAAGCGGGGAAGATTACCTTTATCCCGCCGATTATTTTGTGCTGGTAGAATTGTCGGCCGCCACTGGCCGTGCCCTGAAGAAGTCGTATGCCCGAGCCCAATGACGCGGAGCAATCGATGCTGAGCCGCACATTCCCTATCATTCTGATCTTCGTTTATCCTCTCCTCGTGCCAGCGCAAACCAAGTACATGGAGCCCGGACCCAAATCGCCCGCCGAATCGCTCAAGACCATGAAGCCGCGCCCCGGCTTCAAAATCGAACTCATGGCATCCGAGCCGCTCGTCAAAAGTCCTATTGCGTTCGCCTGGGGGCCGGACGGCAAGTTCTGGGTTGTCGAGATGGGCGATTATCCGCTAGGCGTCGATGGCAAAGGTAAACCCGGCGGCCGCATCAAGTTCCTCGAAAAAACAAAAAAGAAGGCGAGAAATAAGGCGAGCGGGGGGCGTAAGCCCCCTGTTGATAGTGGAAAAAAACCGGATGGCGCACAACAGGGGGCTGACGCCCCCCGCTCGCCGGAAAACGCCCCCCGCTCGCCCGAGGATGACGATGGTCCCTACGACAAAGCCACCGTCTTCATGGACAACCTGCCCTTTCCCACCGGCGTTTTTCCCTGGGGCAAGGGCGTGCTGGTCACCTGCGCTCCGGACATCTTCTATGCCGAGGACACCAAAGGCACCGGCAAGGCGGACAAGAAGGTCGTTCTCTACACCGGCTTCGCCCTAGGCAATCAGCAGCATCGCGTCAACGGCCTGGTCTGGGGGCTGGATAACTGGATTTACGGGGCCAACGGCGATTCGGGCGGCATCATCAAGTCGCTCAAGACGGGCAAGAAGGTCAACATCTCCGGCCGCGATTTCAAGATCAAGCCGGACGAGGGGCTGATCGACGCGGTGACCGGTCAGTCGCAGTATGGCCGCTGCCGGGACGACTGGGGCAACTGGTTCGGCAACAACAACTCCAACCCGCTCTATCATTACGTGCTGGAAGACCATTACCTGCGCCGCAATCCGTTCCTGACGTTTCCGGACCCGAAGGTGAACGTGTCGGTGACGCCGGGGGCGTCGCGGGTCTATCCCATCAGCAAGACGTTGCCGCGCTTCAACAGCCCGGAGTCGGCCAATCATTTCACCTCGGCATGCTCGGCCATCGTCTACCGCGACGATCTGTTCGGGCCGGAGTTTGCCAGCAACACCTTCGTCAGCGAGCCGGTGCACAACCTGATTCACCGCGAGATCATGACGCCCAAGGGGGTGACCTTCACGAGCAAGCGGGCCGCCGACGAGCAGAAATCGGAATTTCTGGCCTCGATGGACAACTGGTTTCGGCCGACGATGCTGCAAACCGGTCCGGACGGCGCCCTGTGGGTGGCCGACATGTACCGCTACGTGATCGAGCACCCGCAGTGGATTCCGCTGGAGTGGCAGAAGAAGCTCGACCTGCGAGCCGGCCACGACAAGGGCCGCATCTACCGCATCTACCCCGAGAACAAGAAACCCCGCCCCATCCCGCGCCTGGACAAGCTGAGCACGAAGGAGCTGGTGGCCGCCCTGGATAGCCCGAGCGGCTGGCAACGCGATATGGTGCAGATGATGCTGGTGAGGAAGAAGGACGAAGCGGCGGTCGGTCCGCTCGAATTCATGCATGAGTTGAGTAAGAGAGCAGCCACCCGCCTGCAAGCGATTTGTACCCTCTCTGGTTTGGAGTTCCTCGAGCGGAGATATTTGGAGGACAGCTTGCGCGGCAGCTTGCGCGATCGGCACGCTGGAGTACGACGACATGCCGCACGTATCACGGGTCATGGGCGGTGTCTGGACATTTTTTTGGAGGCGGCGTTTCTGGATTTGGAAAAAGATTCAGATCCAAGCGTTCGCATGCAATGTGCCTATTCGATTGGAGAAATGGATTCCCCCGATGGCAAATCTCTTGGCAAGCTGGCTCTAAAGGACCATGGTGATCCTTACATTTTGGCTGCCATCATGAGCTCGGTCACTCGTAAGAACCTTGGCCCCTTGATGGAAGAGATATTGAAATCAAAGCGGCCGCCTGCGGATGTCCTCGGTAAATTGCTACTTCTCGCCAACGCCTTCAAGGATCAAAAAGCAATTGTTTCGGTTATCGCCGCTATCGCGAAATCCGACAACGGCGAAATCCAGGCCAGCCAATTCCTGACACTCCGCAACCTGCTCGATGCCCTGGATCGCCAAAACAATTCGCTGATCAAGATGTGGACCAACGGCAACGACGAGCTGAAGACATCCTTGAAGCAGCTGGACGACATTTTCGCTGCGGCCCGAAAAATCGTGGTCGATCCCAAGGCGAAACGGGCGGAGCAAGTGTTGGCCATTCCGCTTCTGGGCCGGGGACTGGACCGCCAAAAGGAAGACATGCAACTCCTGGCCGGCCTGCTCAAACCGCAGACAGCGGATGATCTGCAAGCGGCTGCGGTCGCCACGCTCGGCTCGCTCAAGGACCCCGCAGTTCCATCCTTGATGTTGAAAAACTGGAAAAGCTACGCTCCCGGCCTGCGCAACCAGGCGCTGGATGTTCTTCTGGCCCGGCCGGAATGGGTGGAGTCCACGCTCGATGCGCTGGAGAAGAAGCAGGTGAAAGCGCGGGAGATTGATGCCGCTCGGCGGCAACGGCTCCTGGAACACAAGTCGCCGGCGGTGCGCACCAGGGCCGCCAAGCTGCTGACCGGGGCCGTCAATCCGGATCGCAAAAAGGTGGTCGAGGCCTACCTGGCCAAGATCAAGGACAACGGCGATCCCGCTCTCGGCGCCAAGATTTTCACGCGCACCTGTGCGGCCTGTCATAAGCTCGGCGGCATCGGCCAGCAGGTGGGGCCCGATTTGGCCAGTGTGCCCGATAAATCTAGCCGCGCCCTCCTCACCGCCATCCTCGACCCCAACTTCGCCGTCGAGGCCCGCTACGTCAGTTACACCGCCGTCACCAAGAACGGCCTCAACCTCAACGGCCTCCTGGCCAGCGAAACCGGTACCAGCATCACCCTGGTCGGCGCCGACGGCAAACCTAAAACCATCCTCCGCACCGATCTGGAAGCGCTGTTCTCCAGCGGCAAATCGGTCATGCCGGAGGGGCTGGAGAAGGATATTACCGTGAAAGAGATGGCGGATCTGTTGGCGTTCGTTCGGAAGCCGGTTTCCGGCGGCAAGAAGAACGAATGTCGAAGGGACGCGTCGAGCGATTACACGAACGGCTTGATCCAGCGGGCGCGAAACGATGAATCGGATTGTGAATGTGGTTTCGGGTTCGGAGAGTCGAATCGGCAGCGCATGATATCATCGGTTTTTGATTCATCGTTTCGCGCCCGGAGAATCCAGCCCGTCGAATCCCATTTACCGAACTGCGTGAAATGATCTAGAACTTGAACCTGGCTCACGCGCTCGCCGCGGTATCCAACGGCGTGAGCTTGCACCAGAAAATGTAATCAGTATCCACCGCTTTGCCGCCAAGCATAGCGACCAGTTGAGCGATCTGGCCGCGATGGTACCAGGCGTGGCCGAAGACCTGGGTCAGGATCCCCTCGACATTCCAGCGATAGCGGCGGCCGTCCATGGCCTGCCACTCCAACTCGCGAGCCAATTCGCTTTCATCCAGTTTGCTCAGGTAGGCGATCCAGGCCGCCTCGGTGTCCGCTACCTGCCCGGCCAGGTCCGCCAGCGTGTTTCCTTGAGGAAAAACTGCCGGCGTCTCCGGATAATGACCCAGGCGATTTAACCAGCGCTTCCGGGCTGCCAGGATGTGAGCCATGCGATCGACGGCTTTTTGAAACTCCGGTGCGGCACGGCGCTCTTGCGGAACCGAAGCCAGCATTGCCAGCGACTTGGCATTACAGTCCCGCTCGTACTCGAACCAGCGGCGGAATCGGTCTGCGAGTGATTTCATGATATTCTCCAACTTGTTAAGCCGTGCTTGCCGTTTCCCCGGCGAAAACCCGGTCGTAGGCTTCCTGGGCCGCCGCGCCAAGGCGGTCCACCATCCGCCGGTAAGCGGCGCGCCGGTAATCCCAGCCCTTCAAGCGCGGCACCTGCTCTAGCCAATCATAAAGGTGGATGCTGCATAAATCGTCAAAGTCCTTCGCCGGCAACTTGATTTCCTCCCTGGTAATGCGATCTACATAGAGGAATGGCTCCTGCCCCTTTTCCAGGGCCTGGTCGAAAGCCGGGCGATCCATGGCGCAATTCAGGTAGGCCAGCCATTCCGCCCGCTGGCCGATCAGATCACGGACTTCCGGCCGGCGCTCGAGCGGCAACTTGAATCCCTGAAAACGCTCGGTGCCATAGATGGAATGAAACATCCCCGCCCGGCACAGCTCCTGACTGCAGCCGGCGGCTTCCATGTCCTTGTAGACCGCAATCAGGTGCGCCAGGTAGGTCTTGTCGGTATGTGCAATCCGATCGATTCCCTCGCGCACGAGAAAGTCGGTGAAGCGTTTCCAGTCCTTGTCCATGATCACCTCGGACAAACCCCCTGGGCTCGAAGACTCGCCCAGGGGCTTGAAAAACAAAGCAAACCCGCAGGCGAGTTTTCGAGCCTGCGGGGTAAGGACACACCAATCATTATCCAAGCCCATGTTCAAGAAACAATAGGCGCCCAGCCCGCGAAGGGAGCGTTGGGCCCCATCTGTTCTTCGATGCGGAGGAGTTGATTGTACTTGGCGAGCCGTTCGCTGCGGGCGACGGAGCCGATCTTGATCTGGCCGGCGCCGGTGCCCATGGCGAGATCGGCAATGGTGGTGTCCTCCGTCTCACCGCTGCGAGCCGAGATCACCGGGCGATAACCCGCGGCACGGGCCTGGGCTATCACCTGCAGTGTTTCTGTCAAGGTGCCAATCTGGTTGGGCTTGATCAGGATGCTGTTGGCCACCCCGGCCTCGATGCCGCGCTGGAGCCGCTCGGGATTGGTCACAAACAGGTCATCGCCGATGAGCTGGACGCGCTTGCCCAGGGCAGCGGTCAGCTTCTGCCAGCCGTCCCAGTCGTCCTCAGCCATGCCGTCTTCGATGCTGAGGACGGGATACTGTTTGACCCAGCCGGTGAGCAACTCAACCATTTCCTCGGAGGAGAGTTGTTGTATTTTGCCGCCGACTTTCAATTCATACTTGTTTTGATCAAAGAAATGGCTGCTGGCCACATCCAGGGCGATGGCGGCATCCTTTCCGGCAGTGAGACCAGCCTTTTCGATGGCTTCGAGAATCATGTCGATGGCTTGCTCGTTGCCGGTCAAGCGCGGGCCGAAGCCGCCCTCATCGCCCACCAGATAGCCTTCGAATCCGTGATGAATCAATGTTGCACCAAGAAAACGGTAAACCGCGACGGTCATCTCCAGCGCTTCGGAATAAGAGCGAGCGCCGATGGGCAAGAGGAGAAAGTCCTGCAAGTCGAGATTGCCGCCCGCGTGCAGACCGCCGGAGATCATGTTAACCATCGGCAGTGGAAGGCAAGGCTTCCCTTCGATGTCGACATAACGCCACAGGGGAACTTGGCGAACCGCTGCGGCAGCATGGGCACAGGCGAGCGACACTCCCAGGATGGCATTGGCCCCGAGTCGGGATTTGTCGGGCGTGCCGTCCAGCTCGCGAAGTGCGCGATCAATTCCGGTCTGGTCAGTGACGGGCATCCCGAGGAGCTGTGGGGCGACGATGTCTCGAGCGTTGGAAACGGCTTTGCTGACCCCCTTGCCGCCGAAGCGCGTTTGACCTGAATCGCGCAGTTCTCTTGCTTCATGGCTGCCGGTGCTGGCGCCGGAGGGAACAATGGCTCGGCCCCAGGCGCCGCTTTGACAGTGGACCTCCACTTCCACGGTCGGCTGGCCGCGGCTATCAAGCACCTCGCGGGCATGGATGCGAGTGATGGTTTCCGGAGTCGGCATCAGATATTTCGTCCCTTGTAAAGCTGCTTGCCCAGCACCGGATCGCGAGCGGTGAATGGACCCTCTTCCCGGTCGCGCCTCAGGCAGCGAGCGAACATTTCCATCTTGGCATCCAGATCGTCCGCATGGTGCAGGATCAGGCACTCGGGGACCATCGGTAAGCGAGGCGATCCCCATTCGGGAAGGTTGAGGTGCGTGAGGATCAGGTGTTCCAGGAGCTGCAACAATTCCGGATCAACATCGCCTTGTTCCCGGGCAGCATCCCGAACCAAGTCCCGGCCCAGGATGATGTGTCCGAGCAGACGGCCGGGCACCGTGGCTTGGGTATTGACCGGATCGCTCTCAAGCTCAACGACCCGGCCGATGTCATGCAGGATAGCTCCCGCAATAACCAGGTCGCGGTTCAAGGGCGGCTGCAAATCGGGATAATGGGCGCTATATCTTTCGACCAGTTGCAGACAGGTATGAGTCACCGACAGGATGTGTTCCAGCAAACCGCCGTGAAAGGGATGGAAGTTTCTCAATGTGGCCGGCAGGCGCTTGAGCGGCTCCGAATAACGCTCCAATAATGTTAGGACCAGCTTGCGCAGCGGAACGTCAGCAATGTTTGTTTCCGCCAAATTCACCAACTCGGCGAACATGGCTTCGGGATCAAAGCGCGAACACTCGATAAAGTCCGCGGGATTGAAGCCGTCCGCACGATCCGCGTCCCCGGCAGGGCGCAGATTGTGAATGTCAATCTGGGGTCCGTAAACCTTGTGTTCGTCGTAAACCCCTCGAATCTTGTAAAAATGCCCCTCGTGCCACTCGTGTTCGCAGGCTTCAAACCAGGGCCCGTCGCCCCAGACCATGAAGGCGGCGGTCCGCCCGTTGTCCCGAAACCGGCAGGTGAAGAACGGTTTTCCGTCGCGTCGTGCCCCCCGGACTTTCTCGGTCAGGAGAACAAAAAAGTCCCCCGCCTGGCCGGGAGCCAGCTCACAGAGGCGCACCAAAGTTGGTTTGGACTTGGGCATGAGGAAGATTCTAGATTGCAGAATTGCAGATTGCAAATTGGAACTGGAATATTTACTAACTGAATCGGGAAATGTTTATTCGAGGGATTCTTGCCAATCATCCGCCAGGGCCAACAATTTGGCAAGTGGCAGCTTGAACCCAGGGAGGAGCGCCGTGGCATATGTTTCCGTTTCTTTGACCACCCGTTTCCTTATCGATTTCCCCTGGCGGAAAAAAACAGTCAAGGTCCGGTCAAATCGATTGAAAATCCAATATTCCTGAACCTTGATTGCCAGATATTCATTGCGCTTTTCAATGTAGTCTCTTCGCCAATTGCGTTTCCCTTTGGAAACGAACTCGGCAATAATGCTGGGCACGTCCCTCCGGGTTGGCACGCGGCCCAGGCCCAGCCAAATGAGGCGGTCGGCCCGGCGGCGGTTTTTCTTGGTCCGAACCGTTTGTTCGGGAAGCGTCTTATCCAGGATTTTCCCTTGGGGATGCGTTTCCCGATAATTCCGCAACCAGCGCCCCAATTCTTCATTGGGGTCGCGCTCCATTTCTAGTGGCGGTGGACTCACGACAAGGACCCCATTGATGAGCTCGTAGCGCCAGCCTTCCTCGATGTCAAAATCCGCCTTGTCGAATTCCCGCAAGGTTAACGGAATGCCGGCGGAATCCGGACCCAGCATGAGACCGCGCTGTTCCAGGGTGGCAGTTGACATGACAGATCCCTGTCTTCAGACTTTTCAGGCGCTTTTCTTATCGGCGGTGAGTTTCTTTTCAAACAGCGATTGTTCGCCGCGGACGACGCCGTCGTTGACGATGAATTTCTCCTTGGTTTCCATGTCCGGCAGCTCGAACATGATGTCGGTCATGATCTCCTCGACGATGGAGCGCAGGCCGCGGGCGCCGGTGTCGCGTTCCTTGGCGCGGCGAGCAATCTCGGCCAGGGCCTGGGGACTGAAATCCAGCTCCGCCCCCTCCATCTCGAAGAGCTTCTTGTACTGCCGGACCAGCGCGTTGCGCGGCTCGGTGAGGATGCGGACCAGAGAGTCTTCGTCGAGCGGATCGAGCGGGGCCAGCACGGGCAGCCGGCCGATGAACTCGGGGATCATGCCGAATTCGAGCAGGTCGTCGCTGGTGACCCGGCCCAGCAACTCTCCAAGGTGGAGCTCGCGGTGTTCGGGATTGCTGCCGAAGCCGATGGTCTTGCGGCCGACGCGGCGGGCAATGATGTTGTCCAGCCCGACAAACGTTCCGCCGCAGATGAACAGGATGTTGGTGGTGTCCACCTGGATGTACTGCTGCTCGGGGTGTTTGCGACCGCCCTGCGGAGGCACGTTGCTGACCGTCCCTTCGAGCATCTTGAGGAGGGCTTGCTGGACCCCTTCGCCGGACACATCGCGCGTGATGCTGACGTTTTGCGTTGTCTTGGCGATCTTGTCCACTTCATCGATGTAGACGATGCCGCGCTGGGCAGCCTCGATATCGAAGTCGGCGGCGTGGAGCAGCTTGAGGAGCAGATTTTCGACGTCCTCACCGACGTAGCCGGCCTCGGTCAAGGTGGTGGCATCGCCGATGGCAAAGGGAACATCGAGGATCTTGGCCAGGGTGCGGGCCAGGAGGGTCTTGCCGCTGCCGGTCGGGCCGATGAGAAGAATATTGCTCTTGTCCACCTCAACATCATGGTGACCGTCTTCGCCGAGGCTGAGGCGCTTGTAATGGTTGTGGACCGCCACCGATAGAACCTTCTTGGCGCGCTGCTGGCCGATGACGTACTGATCCAGCTTTTCTTTGATGGAGCGTGGGGAGGGGATGTTGGTGACCAGGGTCTTGGAAACGCCGCGGCGGCGCTTTTCCTGGTCAATAATCGACTGGCACAGCTCAATGCACTCGCCGCAGATATAGACGTCGCCCGGCCCTTCCACCAGGGGCCCGACGTCGCGGTAGCTTTTGCGGCAAAAGGAACAAAAAGCATTGCGGTTGCGGCCGCTATTCCCGGTGGGCCGGCGTCCACCAGGCCCTGTTCCGACGTCTTTATTCGCCATGCAATCTCCTTGTTTGCAAGTCCATTCGATTTTACGACCTCGACGGCGGGCACGCAAGCGTTTTCATCATGGCATTCCGTGGCTTTGGGGCGGAGGTTGCTGGTCTGGGTGGGAAGTTCCGTTTTTTGCAGGATCCGCAGTCGTTGCCCTGGGCTTGTCGCCCTCCAGGCGGGCCCGGATTCGCTCTAATTCCTCCGAACTCAACAGGCCGCGCTCGCACAAGTCCCGGTAGTTGTCCAGCTCAGCCTCGGGGTCGCTCGGGTCGGCCGATCGTTTCCGCCAGCGCTGCACCCAGGCAATGACGATCACACCGACCAGGACGGCGGCCACCAATCCCAGCGCCGCCCAGACCAGATCGAGATTCAAAGGCTGGCGGGCCCACAGGCCGAGATGGCCAGCCGCTTGCCAGGCGTCCCGCATGATCCACCGCGAGCCCAGGGACGGCATCGGCGCCTGCTCGCTCCCACTCCGCCGCGGGAGCCATCTCTGCCCGTGCTCTATTATAGCGCGGGTTCCAGGGGGCGTGGAAAAAACTCTTCCCGCCAATGCGGGCGGCGGAAAGTCGTTCGCCACAAAGGACGCACAAAGGGTTTGCTTGCGTTTTGCAGATTCATCCTTTCCGGCAATAATTCAACTTTTCTCTGGGGATTCGGCGAAAAAAATCGGGCAACAACGCCCCAACGGCAAAAATTGATTAAAGCTTTCCCCGCTGCCGAATGTTGCCCCACGTCCCCGCTTGTCCTGATGGGAACAGGCCATAAGATTTGCTTGGCTTGTGTCACGAGTAAAATTTACCCTCAACGCCGGATCGGAACCGAAATCAAGCAAATTGGCCCACAAAAATCCAGACAATCGGTCGTCCTGTCAACAAACACATGACGCGCATTTTCACCACCCTTGCCATATTTGTCATTCTCTGCCTGCTGGCCAGCATGGCCGTCGGGTTTGTGTCCATGGCTCTGGAAGTGTCCGAGCTGAAAAAAGATGTGTTCCTGGTGCATTTTTTCCTGGGACTGACCACGGCCCTGGTCATCTTGCTGATTCATTGCATCATCTTCACGTATTTTTTGGGAACCGGCCGCTGGGTCAAGGAAGTCGGCCTGGCCTATGACCTTCCCGATGAGCCCTGGCCGCACTTGACCCGCGAGTTGAAACGCGCCACTTTTCCACCCGCCTTGTTTGCCATGCTAATCGCCATCGCCACTGCCGCCGCCGGGGCCGGCGCTCAACTCCAGGAATGGCCCTGGTTCGTCCATGCCACACTGGCTTTTCTCACGTTGGTCTTTAATCTTTGGGCTTTCAAGGTCGAGCATGCCAGTCTGGCGCTCAATGGTCAGATCATCCGGGAGGTTTTGCTGGAGGTAGACCGCATCCGGGCCAGCCGCGGCCTGGCCAAGAATGTGGATGCCCTCGAGCAAGACCATCTGTAAAGATTGCAAATTGCACGTTTCGGGTTGCAGCTTGAAAAGCGGTTGATTTTGGTGGATTGTCCGATCAATACCAGGTACGATTTCAGAGGGAGGAGGATTCCGCAGGAGGGTGTTTTGTCATGCTATCTTCTGTTCTTGCTCTGGCACTGACGCTGGTTCCCGCCCAGGACGCCAAGACGCCCCGGCCGCCACATCCTTTGGCGCCCAGCCTGCCGATGCTAACCGACAAGGAATATAAGGAAATCGACGCCGTCATCGAACGCTTCATTCAATATGACATCGGCAAAACAAAAGGGGCCGAGGGACGCAAGGCCCTGACTGATTTTCTGGCCCTTGGGCCGGAAGCGGTCTTCCCCTTGATTGAAGGCTTCAACCGGGCCGCCAACCTGGAACATAGCTGCCCGGCGGTGCTGATCGCCAAGAAGCTGTCGCGCATTCTGGGAGCGAGCCAGGATATTGAACTTCTGGAATACGCGCGGGAAAACATTGGCGCCGATGTGACCGCCAAACGCCACATGAACGTGGTCAAAGATCTGCGTGTGGGCTGCATGCTCCGAAAGACTTACGTTCAGCGCATGCAGGCCACGGCAGCACTTCCCGGTCAGAAACCCTTGCGGACCATGTCGATCGACGCTCTCGTCAGCGCTGCCGGTAAGGAAAAAGGCCCCAACCTGAAAATGGTCCTGGGCGAACTGGAAAAACGCAACGGCCCCAAAGTCATCGACACGCTCGTCATGGCCATTGCCAAGCCGGAAAAGGACATCAAGGCCGCTGCAGAATCTTTGCTGATCCGCCATCTGTCACGCATGAGCGCGGCCGCATTGAAAACCAAGCTGCAAGATGAACGGCCCGAGGTTCGGGCCGCGGTCCTGATCGTTGCTACCGGCCGCAAATTGGCCTGGGGGCAGGAATTCATCGATCTGGTGCCCGATACGGATGATCGGGTCAGCCAGGCAGCTCGGCGGGCTCTGGTCCAGCTTGCCCGCGGTCCCGATTTTGGCCCGGAAGCCAATTCCAGTCCCACCGAGCGCTCCGCCGCCGCCGGCCGCTGGCGCGATTGGTGGAGCAAACGCAAACAGTAAATCTGTCATTGTTCCCGGCTTGCCCGTGCGCCAACGAGTCCAGAATGCGTTTCATTTCAGCCCTCGACAGACACACAGACACACATGGGTTTGCGTAACCCCTGCCCGCCTAAGGGAAAATGCGTTTCATTTCAGCCCGGCACAGACACACAGACACACGCAGTCTGCGTAACCGCTTGGCCGCCTAAGGGAAAATGCGTTTCATTTCAGCCCGGCACACACACACACGGTTTGCGTAACCCCATGGCCGCCTGAGGGAAAATGCGTTTCATTTCAGCCCGGCACACACACACGCGATTCAAAAACTGACTTCGCGACCATTTTCTCGCCATTCTGCTCTGGACAAAAGCCCGCCCCGTCGCTATGAGCCCGTCTCCAATTTAACCAAAAACTTGTTTGGTTGGCTTCCAGGGACGTGGAGAATGCTGCGGCCCAAACGGCAATTTCCACGCCGGGCTCCGGGGATCGGGGGATTCCGGGGGCAACAAGACCTGGAAAATTGGGGGGTTGTTTTTGACCAGTTTTTTCTTCAGGGACTGACCTCGGCCGGTCGATAACAACGAGGCGAGATTTTTTGTTGGGGAGGTCCGCACGGGGGACAGGGGCGGCCCGGTTTCGGGCGGCTCGTGTGCCGGCGGGGCCTCGATTGACGGGGTTCGGTAAGCGGGTTCGGTTCGGTCAACTTTCACAAGGGAACGGAAGAGGCAGGCCTGGAATCAGGAGTCAGGAATCAGGAGTCAGGGATCCGCACGACCTCTGATTCCTGACCCCTGACCCCTGATTCCTGGAATTGACCGCGGAAGTGGCAGGTTCGCCCTCCAAAGCCACGGCCACAGGAACAATCCCTTCCCATTTCCTTTTGAAAGCCACTCGTCCTC
>Ga0306920_100008295_pt1 | contig 13782 bp, 14 predicted proteins | sample flu12Cox44000170_FD_204666 | JGI IMG/M metagenome (GOLD analysis project Ga0306920, IMG submission 204666) | Lab enrichment of tropical soil microbial communities from Luquillo Experimental Forest, Puerto Rico - flux4day.12C.oxic.44.000.170 (v2)... | ecosystem: Environmental > Terrestrial >... | reverse complement strand
ACTGTCCGGGCCCCCTGCCCTTGGTCCCCCACGACATCAGGTACTTGCCATTTTTGTCGAACTTTACGACCCGCGTGTTCACATAGCCATCGCTAATGAAAAACGTGCCGTCGGGCAGCCAAGCGATGTCGGTGGGCCGGCCAAAGTGCTTGTCGTCGTTTCCCGCAACGCCCGCTTCGCCCAGTGTCATGACTAGCTGCTTGCCGTCGTTAGTGAATTCGAAGATCTGCTGCCGGACATCGTCGACCACCCAGACGTGGCGCTGAGGATCGTATGGGCTAATCTTGATCTTGTGCGGGCCGCGCCCGCCCGCGAAGAGATGATCGTGTTGCGTCCAGGACTCGACCACTTTTCCGTTCGCGTCAACGACGATGATGCAGTTTCGCAGTTCCGGCTTGCCGCCGGTCGCCGCCTGACCAAGGGAACCCCACGCGCCGTTGAAATTGTTGGGCAGCTTGTCGGGGAGCTTCAGCTCGCCTCGGTTGGCCAGGAAGATCCGGTTGGGCGTTTCGGCGAAGACCCCGCCCTGTGAGCCCTGGACGTATCCTGAGCGAGCGAACGGCGCGGGCCACTTGGCGGCAACGTCGTATGGTCCGGTTTCTTCTTCTCCGCCCTTCTGCTGAGAATGCATGGGTGCGGGGAGCAGTCCCAGACCGAAAATCACCGGGAGCGCGAATGCAAGCATGCGCATGACACACCTCCTCGGGATGAAAGTATACACCCGCCATTCCCAGGTTGATCGGTCGGTATTCGGTAGAACATGGATCGCTGATAAGGACTTGAAGTTTGGCTGCACGCAATTGCCGCCGCGCGATCTGAGCGACTCGTACCGTTGCTCCAATCGCCCCCGCCGCAATGGCTCTGCGGGTGTCGGAAAACCGGAATCTCCCTCAGATTGGCATAGCGGTGCCGGCTGCCGAGCCTCCAAATGGAAATCGAAACTCAACATCGGCTCCTGACGTCTCAGACTGAACGGTACATCTCTATGCACCTTAAGAAGAGGGCGCAAGTTCGATTGGCTAAGATGCAGGACTCAAGCCGGTGCGGGTAAGACGATCCGGGGCGACGCAGGCTATTCTCTGAACCCGTATTCCAATAAAACGTGCTACTATCCCGGCCATGGCACTAAGGAACATCCACCATGTTTGAGCCAAACGACAGCAAGAAGGCTTCGCGCCGCGGCGTTGTCGCCGGCATACCGGCACTTGGCGTGCACGCCTTCGCGCGATGGGTGCGCGCAGCCGAAGCCCCGCCGTTGGCGGAAAGACTGGCCGCGTATGCGGCCGCGCTGCGTTACGACGATCTCGGTGCCGCGACGATCGAACGCGTCAAATCCCATGTCATCGACACGATCGGCTGCGGCATCGCCGCCTTCGACGAGCGGCCAGTGCGCGTCTGCCGTGAAATCGCACAGAGCGTCCGAGGGGCGGCCACTATCATCGGCACGACACGCAAGACTTCCCCTGACCTTGCTGCTTTCGCCAATGGCGCGGCGGGCCGGTATTACGATCTGAATGACATCTATGCCGGCAATGTGACAAGCCATCCAAGCGACCATATCGCTCCGTGCATTGCGGTTGCGGAAGCCGAGCGCGCGAGCGCCCGTGACCTCATCACGGCGATCGCGCTCGCTTACGAGATCGACTGCCGCCTGGTGGACGCTCTCGACCTGAGCGCACGCGGCTGGGACACACCGGTGTACAGTCTTCCGGCAGTTGCGCTCGCGGCCGGCAAGCTGATGAAGCTTGACGCAGCGAAGCTTACCGAGGCGGTCAATCTCGCAATCAACGACCACATTGCGATGGGTCAGACGCGGAGGCAGGTGCTCTCTGACTGGAAGGGGCTCGCTGATGGCGAAGCCTCGCGCAACGCAGTTTTCGCCGCGATGCTGGCACGTGGTGGCTTAACCGGTCCGGCGCCGATCTTCGAGGGCCGACTCGGCCTCTTCAAGCAGGTCTCGGGTGAAGCCGATATCGACGTTGGGAAATTCGGCGGCCGCGACAATCCGTTCCGCATCAACCGATGCGGCATGAAGGCCTATCCCGCAGTGGTTTACACCCAGACCGCGATTGTTGCGGCCACGGCTGTTGCCGATGAGGTAACAAGAGGTGTGCCCGACAAAGCTGCGGCGCTCGGACGAATCGCCTCCATCGAAATCGCTACATCAAAGCGCGGGCTTCTGCAGACCGGCACAGATCGGGAGAAGTGGGCACCCGCGACGCGCGACACGGCCGATCATTCGATGCCTTACATCACGGCCCGCGCGATGTTCGACGGCGACGTCACTAATGACAGCTATCTACCGGCGAAATTGAAGGAACCGCGCATCCTCGCGTTCATGCAGAAGATTACGGTCGTGGAAGATCCGGAGCTCACTGCGCGCGTCGGCGACGCCGTGCCAACACGCATCACCGCGATTCTGGCGGATGGGCAGCGCGTCAGCCGCAAGGTCGACGACATTCCCGGCTTCGCGGGTAAGCTGATGCAAAGGCCGGACATCGACCGCAAATTCCGCGGCAATATCGGCAGGCGCTGGCCGCGCGGGAAAACCGATGCGGTCGTGCAGTCGCTCTGGGTGCTTGAGAACACGCAGGATATCGGTGCGTTGCTAGCTACGCTGACCGTTTGAGGAGTCACGAATGATGAGGGTGGCAACCACCAACGGCCGATAAGACTTGGCTACGCGACTCCCGACGCGTCGATATGGATTCTACGGCTCATTTTTCGGGAGGTCCTGACAGCCACGTCAAGCGGAAGGTCCCCCACCTTTAACTGCCGTCTTCTGGAAAGTGGCAAAGGGAACCTCAAAGGTTTTCACCACGAAGGACGGATCAGTCACTTTCGAAAGGATTTTCTGAACCTCCGAGTAGGATTGCTGCGAATACGCCTCCGCGTGCTGTTGGTTGTCCCAGAGGCTGATTCCGACCGCTTCGCGTCCATCGGGCGTGACCAGTAGCAATTCATCTTGGAAACCCTGCCGTCGCTTGAGCACTGGCAGGACTTCGGTCTCTAGGGTCTGCTTGAACTGCGTTGCCATGTTGGGTTTCAGGTGCATGGTGACCATCCGAGCAAACATTTTCTAGTCCTCCTTCGTATTGTCTGGGTTGGACGGGGCGAACGGCGGCCGGATTTAGGTCCCCGTCTGGCTGTAGCGTGACGCTGATGGCACAAGTGTCCCGCCTCGTGTTCCGGTGCTTTCAGCCTATGCCCAAACGACCGAAAGGAACAAGGACAAACCGTCGTCAAGAGGGGCCGGGTTGTGAGTGGCAGCACAGGCTTCGCCTCTGCGCGACCATTCAGCGGGTTCCGGCACCTCCGACGGCGCGTTCGGGCGAGAAGGGATCCTGACCGGCGAGAATAGACAAGCAGCGGCTCCCGGACCGCCCAATTCCCTAAGACACATTCCCTCGCTGCCCGTTGGACGGACAGTCGTTCTCTACACACGACCGACTTGCTGCATCGGCTTTACGGTTCCTCATCGACGGGAAACAGCACATTGCCTTCCCTGGTGATTACTTTCCGCATGAAGTGGGCACGCCGCAGCAACCTTCGCCGAATGATCAGCTTGGACAGGAATCCCTGCTTCACCGAGCGTAACCGCCTCTCGGCAAAGGCATACAGGTTGAGACTGCGCGCGACTGCTGAATCGGCTTCACCCCGCGCGCGGCCGCTGCGCCACCGCGCGAGTGGTCTTTGCCATGCCGCTCGAAGTTCGGGCCAGCTGGATCTTCCGCGTCAACCGCTCCCGGGAGTGCCCGAGTGCCTAGAGGCGAGTCGGCGATCGGTCTGTGCTTTCTCCGCTCCGGCGTGGCTTGGCGTTGGCCGTCCTTCAATCGGGTATGGCCGACCCGGAAGTTGTGTGACGGGCTTCCGGGATCTAGCGACGTGCGCCGCTTGGGTAGATCACGACACGGTAACGACTCTGGATTGGTGCGTGGACTAGATCTTCCAGAACTTGTCGGCAAAGGTGCGTGGCTCGATGGTCGCGCTGCCCGTGTCCTAGACGGTACCCATCACGAGCCCGACGACGACAACCTCGCCAACGGGGAATGGCCCGTCCCAGTCTGGTGTGCTGCTGTGTGAGCCGCTCCAAAGGACACGCCGCTGCGAACTCCGTGAGGAAGTTTGATGGCGAGATTTCGTTTTGGTGCAAGGGGCTTTTAATGGCGGCTGGATCTGGGAACCGCTCACAGGGCAATCGACAGCCCGCAGGGTACGTAGTTGAGGCGCCCGACCTGCCGGATCGGGAATTCAACGCGTATTTTCGGCCCGCGCAATCGCTTAATGTCAGTCAGCAGCAGCAGAAATTAGTCCATTCATGGACCGATTTTACTTCGCCTCGTGGGCACGGCCGTTAGTCGTGAGTCCCCAAGCGTAGAGCTGTCCGTTTCAGTGCTTGGGGGAGAAAACGCCTCAGCTGCTGAAGTATCCATGTCGCCACGTCCGGGCGGGTCGTTAGGACCACGTTGCGGAACGGTCGGCGCTCGAGGTCTCAGTTAAGGAATAACGGTGATCGCCACACGCCGGCGGGTAGGATCCGTTTTCCCGTCGCCAGGCTCGGGGTCTTTCCTCCAATCTGCACTCACCCCGGTAACACTTGACCCCCGCAGCAGTGTGGCAATATCCTGCGCACGCTTTTCTGCCAGCCCGGCCTTTTCGACCAGATGCTCTCCGTTTGATAGCAGTGTCGTCGCTCGGTATCCGGTAACCTTCACGGCCGATGCCCCAATCTTCACCGCATAGCCAGCAGCCCTACGGACGGTTGCGATAGCCGCAAAATCGACGAAGTCATCGTTGAAAGCGTACAGGACGGTGAACTCCTGGGGGCCGGTGAGAGAGTCGGGGGCCGGTGGCGGTTCAGCGAGCCGGTACGAGGCCGGCCCTGCCCCCCGGGGCGCCTGAGGCGCGTCGATTCCCGGTTCCGCCGGCAATATTGTATTGCAAGCCGGGTTGATCTCCTTCACGACCGAAATCGAAAGCGGCGTGAGGGGGATGCCGCCGCAAACGCGCGGGCCTTCGCTAACGCGCCCTTCCACCAATACTTCGTGCTTCAATTGCGGAGGGTGAAACGCCGCGGTAATGTCCTGTTGAATGCCGAGATAGTAGAGTTCGCCCTGGTATTCCGCCAAGAAACAGGGAACTGTTTTCGTATCGCGCACGATCGGGCAGGCGACAAAGCTTCGTTGCTGCCCGACGGTGATCGGGGCCGCGAGCAGCCAGAGGAAACACGCGATCCGCACTACAGAACCCCCAGAAAGTTGACCAGATCGTATTTCTCCGCTTCCGAGAGCTTCATGTCGAAACGGCGATCGTAAAAGTCCACCACCTCACGCAGGTTCTCGGCCGATCCATTGGAGAAATACGGAGCGCGGGCGGCCAGCCCGCGGAACTGCTGCATCACAATCGATCCCACGTCCACGCAGCGGCCCGAGATCAGAGCGCGCCCGGGATCGGTCGAGTAGATCACCCGTCCTAGATAAGGATGCGGATCGGCTTCGGGGTTGCAAGTGATCTTGAAAACCGGGAGATCGCTCGATTCCACCCACGTGCCCGGCTCCGTCCAGGTGGGGTAATTGGTGGTGCCCACATCCACCCACCCGGCCGAAAGGTCCTGGCCCGTCATCTGGGCGTTGTGGCACGTGGCGCACGTGCGCTTCAGCGGATTGCCCAAACCGATAGAGTTAATGTGCGCCGCGTCGCGCAACCAGAACTGACGGAACAGGAAAATGTTGGCGCCGCGAGCGATTGACGCTGGGTAATGGTCCTTGCCCTTCCAGCGATCGAACAGGCCGAATACCGGATCGAAGTCGTTATCGCCCAGGACGCCCGGAGGGCGATCCCGCAGCGCCGCTGCGCCCAAGCCAGACGGCCCGCTAGGATCGACCAGCGGACCAGCGTACGTGTGCTCCACCTGAGCCATATAGACCTGCTGCTCGAACGCCACGATGGTTTCAAGCTGCTTTCGGGAAGGGGCCTCGCGCGCCTCCTCGTGGCCCATGATGGCGCTCATCGCCTGCGTCATCAACGAAGGTTCCCGGGCATCCGACATCAGGTTCATTGCGACTGGACGTCCGTTTTCCGGGTCGCGGTCGGCCAGCATGCCGGTTTTCAGTACGATGTTCTGCGCTCCAGAAATTACATATTTCAGGTTCGCCGCCGGACGCGGGCGCCGGTATACCGATACGGTTGGCTTCGGGCTCTTCAAACCGTATACCGGGCTTGAGTTGCAGCCAGTCGGGTCGCGCACCACCTCGATTGAAAACTCTACCGCTTTCGACGAGCCGTCGGCATTACGAGGCGGCCAGGTCAGCGGGATGCGGAACAAGCCGCGGTTCAGCAGGAGGGAATGTGATTTTTCCTTATCTTGCGGCAAGTCGGGACAATTCGACCCGTCGAATGCCGCAAACACCGGATCCTTCCCATCGGTTGCGAGCCAACGTTCCCGCAGGCTCGCGGCGGAAACGCTCATACCGTAGGCCGGCTGATGGCAATTCACGCAAGCGCGGCCGTTCGTCCCCAGTGGTGTAAAGAACGGATGTCCGGTGGTGTCCACGGGTCCCGAAGCCTGGATCACGCCTAGCTTTCCGAGGGAATTTTCGAACTGATCGATTGCGGGCAGAATTTCCTTGCCGCCCGGTTCTATCCACGTCACCCGCAAATTGTTCTGATACTGCGCGGCCAGAGTTAACGGAATTGCAAATACGAGAAAAAATCTGTGCATTTGTTTAGTTGTTTCAGCAGAAGCTGATGCTCGGAGGTTATCTTTTTGCCGGCCCTCTGTCAACAACCGGCGGCCCCGTTCTCACCCTCCTCCTGTTCACTTCCTGCACCCACGGAGGGCGGAACACAGACCGGGAGCGACAGAGCGAAGGCCGGCCCGCTTTAGCGAAGGGCCGCGCCGATTGCCCATCGAGCCACAGCGGCGGCGGGAGCGGCTTCCAGCCCTCGCGGCGAAGAACTGCTCGCAGTCAATTCCTAGGCCTAGGCTTAGGCTAAGACGAGGTGTATCATTCGAATTGTGGGATCGACAGCGTCGGGACTCGACTCCGTGGTCGAGTGAGGAGAGAACTTTGAAGTCCAAGAGCGTCATACCGTCCTCCGGCATTACTCGCCGGTCCTCGCTTACAACTGCCGGACTAGGTCTCGCCGCAGCGGTAGGCATGCACCGCCGAGCCGACGCCGCCGAGCAGACGGCAACCGAAAAGGCGAACATCCAGGTAGTGAACGATTTTTGCGCGGCTTGGCCAAGCCATAACATCGACCGCATCATGTCGTTCTTTGCGGAAAACTGCGCCTACCGCGTCAGCGAAGCCCAGGAACCGAATAAGGGCAGGCAAGCCGTTAGGGACCGCATACAATCGTTCCTCAACCGCGTTCAGGGTTTCGACGTGATCGAGACATACGCCAAAGGCCCAATGGTTTTTAACGAGCGCCAGGATCATTTCACGGGCGGTCCTCTAAAGATGTGGCATGGCGTGGGGGTGTTTTTTCTGAAGGACGGCAAGATCGTCGAGTGGTACGACTACACTATTTCAATTGACCGTGCGTAACTGCGATTCGTCCCGGGGGCGCGCCCCGCGCCGCTCCGTCTGCCCTTATGGCCGGCGACGCCGCCGCCCGGGGGAAGCGAAGCTCCCGCTCCAGCACTTCGGTTTGTTGCCAGCCGTTTGGAATGAGACCACGTTCAAGCCCAGTCTCGCGTTCATCGAGTCTCTTCAATGAGAGCTAGCTGAAAGCGATTTTGCGCTGTTGACGCTCGCGCCCGACGACGCGGTGATCGCGCGAGGGCACCTGAGCATGGCGCCACGCGACAACGTACTGTGCGAGCTTGGGCTATTGATCGGCCGGCTAGGATGGGAGCGAACATTTTTCGTGTACGACAAGATCCAAGACGCCAAGGTGCCAACTGATCCAATAAAACGTTTGGTAAAAATGGGCGTCACAATGGGAAAGTGAAGGAACCGCCGCCTCACAAGACCCTGATACGCCGCTCGGATGAACCGAAACTTGAAATCGGTGACCTGGTCTCCATCAAAGAAGGCGTAATCGGAGTGGTTCTTGCCCGGTTTAACCCTTCCGGCGAAAAGTGTAACGAGGTTCATTACATCGTTGAGCTAAGGCCCGAGACTGGGAAGAGAGCCCCATGAATGGCGGTATTGTTTCGATTGACAGACTTCCAGTCCAAAGTGCTGCTCTTTCAGAGGGAATCCCAGATTTTGACGGCCCGTCAAGGAACCTGTCCGGCACGACGGGTTTTGCCCTGCACCCGCAACAGAAGCGTCCTGTTTCGCCACGATACATTGGCCGGTGTGGCATCTGAGATCTTAGACTCGCATGGGCGGGGCCGCTCAGAGAAAGCCGCACCAACTCTCTTGGCGGCCCCCTTTTTGCGGCGTCACCAGAATTTCTCCCACCGTTCGACCGCTGGGCACAAAATCCTCCCACTACAGAGCTCTCTATGGCGCAACCCAGGACCGTTTCCGCCCCCAAGAAACGCCGCGAGGGCGGCCGGCTGAAACATTCTTGCCCTTCCATGATTTCCTTGGTACGGGGAAACCCCCTAAGAGGGCCGCGGGCCTCGATCGGTTAGACCGCAACATGCCGGCAACTCGAAGCATGGCAATGATGACTACGAGACCGGGCCAACTGATCCTCTACCCTTAGAGCAGTCACCGGTGATAAGCTTTCGGCATTGATCATGCGGCAGAGACTGACGTACCTTTGGTGGGGTTTCGTATCCCGACTCCCGTTCAAGCTCGAAATGTTACTGAGGTGGCGTTATGCAAGGGCTTCGTTGACCACCCTGAACCACGAGCTCAGACTGCAGCTCGCGGCGGCGCGGGGGAAAGACGATGAAGAACAGTTCCAGCGTCTTAAAAGCGAATTAGGGTTTCGCCGGTCAGAGTACACTGACGAATTGTTGGGAATGGAAAGCAGGGCTCTCGTCGAACAGGCTCGGAGGCTCGATATTTATCTGACGGACATGCCGTCTACAAACGCCGGTGAGGGCTATTGGGAACAGGGTCATTTTGACGAATACTTGCAGCCTGAAGCCCGTCGCTTTCTGGGGCGGCGAATCCGAGAGGAAAGGGGAGCCCGTTGGAAGACACGAATGGAAGTGTACGCCCTGACCATCAGCTTTTTGTTCGGGCTAATGGGCATTGCCTTGACGGCTTTTAACACATGGAAAAGCGCCCATGATGCACGAATAATCGATGCTCTCGAGCTAGAGATCGAGGGCCAGTCTAAGCGATTGTCAAGCGTCGAACAGCGCCTGAGCCAATCTCCAGCTATCAGTGCGAAAGATACGTCTCTAGGTCTCCTAGCGAGACGCACGAAGAGGGCACGGAGACGTGCCAACTAGATTTGACCTTGCCGCGATCCGAGACAATCTTACCAGCGCGGGACCTTAGGCAAGGATCCGATCATCAACTGAGAGCGAGCGAAGCGCCTGCGAAGAGTCTTCAACCGCGCTCCGGCATTAAATGATCCGCGGGACTTCAGCCCTAATCGGGCCAGAGCTCGACCAAACAGAAAATCTCCACAGTTCAAAGCTCCAAAAGAGAACACCAGCCCATGTAGTATTAGTCGCGCCCGGTTGACCAAACTGCCGGGGAATACTGTTTCCTATCGGGGGCGATGCAAGAGTCTTGGCAGCGGATCGCCAATACCCTTGCCTCATCTTGTTACCGAGCCATCGAACGTTACCTGGCAGATGCCAGAGCGCTGTTCACTCGGATGACTGCAGAACGGTGAACGCGTAAAGTATGTTGTTCGGCGTGCCGCCTACGCGGCCATAGCCGGATCCCCAATTGAGGATGCCGTGCACAATCGACGGACCATCAATCACCGAGCCTTTGGTGGCGAAGTGCCACAGAATCTTGCCGTCTTCGCATCGAGAGCATACATCTTGCCGGACAAAGAACCGCCATACATCACGCGTTCGCCTCGCTGACCGAGCCATAATCGGCGGCATCGTCCGGATTGGCAGTCAGCCAAAGGATCTTTCCGGTAGCCGCATCGACGGCTTCAGCCAATCCGCCGTTCGCCGTCGTTTGTCTATTTATCAACTTCGTTGGAACGTGGAAGCTGTTCGAGAGGCCACATAGATGCGTTTGCCGTCGGTCGCTTTACCCCATTCGATGCCGGCAAAGCTGCCGGCGGGACCAACCGCCCCGCTCCAGCGCAGCTTACCATCTTCCGGATCGAAGGCCCACAAGAACCCGCTCTTCTGGCCAAAGACCACCAGGTCCTCCAGCAGGTTCGGGCCAGAACCGCCGAGATCCCAGTCCGGGCCGGCAGGTCGGGGCAGTTCATTAGGGGAGGGTTAAAAAAAACAAGCGACTGTCCAGGCATCGCAATCGGCCTTCGGGTTGACCTTAGCACATGCCTTCACCGAGGCCGGCACTTCGTAACTGTTGCCGGTGCCGACATAGAGTAGACCGCACTCGGGGTCGCTGGCGGATGGTTGCCAGACGGGGTTCCCGCTGTATCCGTCCGCATTCCCACCTTTGGGCGGCACCCGCGTAGGTCTTCCAAAGGACCTTCTCCGTGTTTGCGTCTACCGCCACCACACTGTCGCGAAACGTGCAGCACTGGTAGGAGTTGGGAATCGCGAGGATCTCCTCGTTGGTGGAGATGCCGACATAGACGACGTCTCTGTAGACTTCCGGCGATCCTGCGATGATCGCCATCCCTTGATCGTCGACCTGTGTTTCCAGTGCGTCTTCCGGTCTGGCGGTTTTCGCTCTGTGCCGATTACAATCCCTAGTGACCACGCCGCTCTTAAGTCGCGTCCGACCCCGCCGCCGTGGCCGACTCTAGGGAACCAAACGGGTCGGTCCATCGTATAGTAGTGAGAACCGCATCTTGGGAAGTTGATTTACGGTCGGCCGTCGACGCGGTCGCATGCTCGACCGCATAGGTCCCCGCCGCCACTGCGAGGATAAATGCTCGAGGCGAATTCTCTCAAAAAGAGCTATGGCAACATCATGGCGGTGGATGGCGTATCCTTGCGGGCGGCCGCCGGTGAGACGGTCGGTTTGCTCGGGCCGAATGGCGCTGGTAAGACTACCACTGTCTCGATCATCGCCGGCCTAGTTCGTCCCGACTACGGTTCAGTGAAAATCGGAAACCGAGCGTTGGCCGGCGACACGGATCCCATCAAACGACGCATTGGGCTCGTCCCGCAGGATCTTGCGCTGTTCGATGAATTGACCGCTCGCGACAACCTATTGCTGTTCGCTGCACTCTATGATCTCGCCGGTATTGCCGCCAACCGCGCGATTGGCGAGGCCCTTGAACTAGTCGGGCTTAGCGATCGTAGCCGCGACCGCGTACGCACGTACAGTGGCGGCATGAAGCGGCGTCTGAATCTGGCGGTCGCACTCCTGCACGATCCGCAGATTCTGCTGCTCGATGAACCGACTGTGGGCGTCGACCCGCAAAGCCGGAACGCCATTTTCGATAATCTCGAGACGCTCAAGCAGCACGGCAAGACGCTCCTCTACACGACGCACTATATGGAGGAAGCTGAGCGGCTCTGCGACCGCGTCGTCATTATCGATCACGGGAGGGTGATTGCTGATGACGGCTTGCAGGGACTCTACCGGATGTTGCCCGCGTCGAACCTGCTCGGTATTGAGCTTGAGAGCGGTGTCGACGGTCTTGCACTCGATCAGGTCCGGGCTTTACCCGGTGTTACGTCAGCGGAGTTCGAAGGTGGGACTCTGCGAGTCGGCGTGCGCGATCTCGCAGCGGAAACGCCGCGCCTCCTGCAATGGCTGGTGGATCGCGGCCATCCTTACCGACACGTCGTGAGTGAGCGCGCCGATTTGGAAACGGTGTTCTTAACGCTAACCGGAAGGAGCTTACGCGACGCATGAAGACCGCTTTTCGAGCGCTCGTGCGCAAGGATGTCCAGTTGTTCCTCGTGGATCGGCGGGCGCTGCTGATGAGTTTTGCGATTCCGATTGCCATTGGCTCATTCTTTGGCTACGTGTTCGGCGGCCAGAGTAACCGACAAGATGCTAGCCGGATTCCGGTGTTGCTGGTAGACCAGGATCGTAGCGTTATTTCCACCGAGATTGGCAAAGAGCTGGCCACGGAAAGAACTCTGGAGGTGAAACCATCCGACTTGGAGGATGCGCGCGCGGCCGTCCGGAAGGGCAGCGTTATGGCCGCCGTCGTGATTCCTCCTCATTTCGGCGAGGCCGCGGGCGCCGCATTCTTCGGGCCGAATCTCAAGCCGGAAATCACGGTAATGTATGACCCTTCGCACGGTGCCGAACGGGCCATGGTGCAGGGCATCCTGACCGGCAAGGTGATGCAGTCTGTGAGCAAGGAGATGTTTGGCGGCGAAACCGGACGGCGGATGGTGAAAGACTCATTGGAGCAGATCGGGCGGAGTCGCGTTCTGTCCCCCGAGGATAAAAAGACTCTGACCGATTTGCTCCGCAGCGTGCAGCGCCTGAACGAAGAGGCGGTTGCAAGCCTCAACCCGCCTCCCGGTAGTCTTACGGGGGGCTTAAGTGTGCCGTTCATTCAGCGCGAAGTAGCTGTCACCTCTCGGGACAACATTCAGTACAACGGCTATGCCCACGCCTTTGCCGGAATGGTGGTGCAGTTCCTTTTGTTTTTGGGCATTGATTTTGGCATTAACCTGCTGCAGCAACGTCAGCGCGGGTTGTGGAAGCGGTTCCGAGCGGCGCCGCTTTCACCCGCTGTTCTGTTGGGCAGTCGCGTTGTTAGCGCAGCTATCATCTCGTTTTTTGTCATAGTAGTAAATTTTCTTTTTGCGCGGCTGATCTTCGGCGTTCGCGTGGAGGGCAGCATGGCCGGCTTTCTGGGTGTCAGCGCAGCCTTCGCTTTGATGACTGCATCCTTCGGCTTACTTGTGGCGACCCTTGGCAAAACGCCGGAAGCTACACGCGGGCTGGCGATTTTCGCCACGCTCCTCGCTGTGATGCTGGGCGGCGCGTGGATTCCAATGTTTTTGTTTCCCCAATGGCTGCAGAAGGTCACGCTGGTCATGCCAACGAGGTGGGCTGTGGACGGCCTGGAAGCGATGACTTGGCGCGGATTGGGCCGGAGCGCAGCCCTAGGGCCTATGGCGGTGTTGCTTGCATTCGCGCTGGTCTTCAACTTGATCGCCGTGACGCGCTTCCGCTGGGAGGGCGAGGGATAGTGGAGTGCGCAGCCGGGTTCAGCCTCCACGATTATTGCGTCTTGATGAACTTTTCCACTACGCCGCTAAGTTCGGCAACGTAAACATCCCCAGCGTCACTGACGGTAAGGCCGTGTCCTCCTCCAACTGCACCTTTCGGAAAGGGTAGCCTACCCAAAGCCTTACCACCCAGATCATAAAGAAAGCCGCCCACCCAGATGTGCTGGTCCTTGGTCAGACAGAGCGCGGAAACTCCTCCGTACGTCTTCCACTGGTTCAAAAACTTCCCATTCGAATCAAAAACCTCGACCCGCTCGTTGTCACGATCGGTGACGTAAACTCTCCCTTGCGCGTCGACCACTACGTTGTGGGGAAGTCTAAATTGGCCGGCCCCCGTCCCTCTCGTCCCAAACTGGAGTAGGAATTTCCCTTCCTTGGTGAACTTGGCCACCCGGGGGTTACCGTATCCATCGCTCACATAAAAATCGCTATTCGATGCAAAAGCCACATCGGTCGGCAAATAGAATGTGTTGGGTCCCATTCCAGATACGCCTCTCTGGCCGAGCCGCATGATCACTTTCCGCTGTTGGTTAATTTTGTACACCATCTGGCCGGGG
>Ga0306920_100008293_pt1 | contig 13783 bp, 18 predicted proteins | sample flu12Cox44000170_FD_204666 | JGI IMG/M metagenome (GOLD analysis project Ga0306920, IMG submission 204666) | Lab enrichment of tropical soil microbial communities from Luquillo Experimental Forest, Puerto Rico - flux4day.12C.oxic.44.000.170 (v2)... | ecosystem: Environmental > Terrestrial >... | reverse complement strand
TTGAGGGCGACCGTCGTTCCCACATGCTCGTCGCCAAGACGTCTTAGCACCGAAGTGTATTCCGCAGCCACGCTCCTCGCGGTCCGCTCGTTCGTGACGGCCTCGCCCAGCAACGTCGTCGTGGTGCTGAAACCTGCGTCGCGGAGACGGCGCAGGACGCGAATACACTCATCGAGCGTCTCCCCTGCAAAGAACCGCCTGGCACCGAGCAGCGTCCCATGCCGGCGCACCCAGCCGGCTACAGATGGATTTCCGGAGGCAGCCAGCATCCCGTTGCGCAGAGCCTCGTGAAACACGACTGCCATGGCGCTACCACCCCAGTTTCTTCCGGGCGGCGGAGGACATCATCTCCGGCCTCCACGACGGCGTCCACATGAGGTCGACGCCCACATCCACGACGCCCGGCAGGCCGCCAACGACTTCCCTGACCCTTTGGGGGATCACGGCGCTCATCGGGCACAGCGGCGTCGTCAGGGTCATCGTCACAAAGACCCTGGCGCCGATTACTTCGACGTCGTACACCAGCCCGAGATCGATAATATCCATGCCGAGCTCGGGATCGAGCACCTGGTGGAGCGCGTCCCGTACAGCCTCCGGCGTCACCATCGGGGTCATCAAGGTCATGATCACACCTTCACGCGGTCGGCGCGCAGTTTGCCCGCGATGGCCCGGAACCGAAAGCTGTCCGGAGAGCGAGGCCGAACCGGCGTGTCGAGCGCTTCCTGGATGGTGCTCATCTCCCGTCCCTCACGTCGCTTGCGGTCCCTGCGCTCTCGAGCGGCTTATGCTCCGCCAGCCTGCGGAGCCGGTCGTGCGCCAGCAACGACGCGCCGATGGCGCCCGCGTACGCGCCTTGGTCGTCGGGAGCCGCGTGGAACACGCACTTGAGCGACGACTCCAGCGCCTGGCGGATCAGCGGCACCCGGGTGAGGCCGCCGCTGAGCGCGTACTCCGGCTCCGGTTTCACGCGCTTGAACACCTGACCGGCCCGCTCGGCCAGGGCGATTGCGGCTCCCGCGCAGACGTCCTCGGCGCTGCGCCCGGCCGACAGGTGGTTGATCACCTCCGACTCGGCGAAGACCGCGCAGACGCTCGAGATCGCCGCCGGGTCTCCCGCCGCAGCAGAGAGGGAGACGATGTCCGCGGGCTGGTAGCCCAGGTAGCGCATCGTCTTCTCGAGAAACGCCCCGCTGCCGGCGGCGCACTTGTCGTTCAGGCGGAAGGCCTTCACCCGGCCGTGCCCGTCCAGGCGGATGGCCTTCACCGTCTGTCCGCCGATGTCCAGTACCGCGCGGACGCCGGGGAACATCCAGAAGAGCGCGCGGGCGTGGCAGGTCAATTCGGTGATCGCCAGGTCTCGGAAGGGAACCATGTGCCGCCCGTAGCCCGTGGCCGCAACGTAGTCGACCTGCTCCCGTGACACGCCGGCCGTCTCGAGGATCAGCTCGAGCCCCTTCTCTGCCGCCTTCGCGAAGTTGAACCCGCTGTGGAAGGTGACCTTGCCGAACATCCGCCCCTGGGGATCGGCGATGACGGCCTTTGTGTACGTGGATCCCATATCGATCCCGATCGTCAGGCTCATGCGCCGCGCCCCCCTTCTGCGCTGGCCTCTGCGCCGACCAGCACGCGGTCCAAGGCGTACAGCGCGGCGCCGATGGCGCCGCAGTAGTGGGATTCCTCATTGACGTTGACGGGCGAGCCGGTGAGCTGCGCGAGCAGCCGGACCATCGCGACGTTGCGCGCCACCCCGCCGGTGAAGGTGATCTCCGGCTCCACACCGACGCGTCGCACCAGCGAGAGGCTCCGAGACGCGATGGACAGGTGCACCCCCATGAGCACGTCCTCGGTCTTCCGGCCGCGCGCGAGCCAGCCGAGGATCTCCGACTCGGCAAAGACGGTGCAGGTCGTGGTCATCGTCACGGGGTTCTTGGACGTCAGCGCGAGCCTACCGAGGTCTCCCAGCGGAATCTCCAGCGCCTGCGAGGCGGCGCCCAGGAAGCGCCCCGTCCCCGCCGAGCACTTGTCATTCATGCAGAAGTCGAGCACCTGCCCGTTCTCGTTCACGCTGATCGCCTTCGTATCCTGGCCGCCGATGTCCAGCACGCTCCGTGTGCCGGGGAAAAGGTAGACGGCACCCCGGGCGTGGCAGGAGATTTCGGTTACCTGGGCGTGACCGAACTGCACACGGTACCGGCCGTAGCCGGTCCCGATAATGCACGCCACGTCCGCTTCGGTGACGCCTGCCGCCTCCACGGCCCCGCGGAATGCGGCGCCGGCCGCCTCGGTCAGCCTCGCGCCGGTGTCGAGGAGCGCCCTGCCGATGATCCGGGTGTCGTCCATCAGGATGGCCTTGGTTTGCGTCGATCCCACGTCGACCCCGGCGACGAGCAAGCCCTTCACCTCCCCGCCGTTGCCCTGCAGCTGGCAAGGGATTCGATGAAGGCGTCGACGCGGTTCTTGAGCTGCGCGTCCGACCACAGCCGCGGGTCCACGAGATCGGATTGGATGAAGAGCCCCGGGATGTCGAAGCGGGTCCTCAGCCAATCGCGCACGTCGGGCAGGCCGGTAGAAGTCGTACGGCAGGACTTCACGCCGTGAAAGCAGATCCCGTCGACGGACCACTCCCGAACCGTCTCTGCCAGCCAGTCCTGGGCGTAGAACATCGGCATGCTGAATCCCCGCCACGCAGCCAGCAGGTGCTTCTCGGCCAAGCTTTCGATCGGGCGGGCGAGATCGTAAGCGAACCCGGGTGGAAAGCCTCCGCCCGCAAACACCATGTACGTGCTGTGGACGAAGACGGCGCCCCACTGCTCGAACATCTCCGCGAAGCGTTTCAGGGCGGCGTAGCAGGTGGTGCCGCTCAGGAGCAGCCGGTACTTCTCGTCGAGTGTCCCCATCCCCAGGCGAATCCGCTCCTGGATCTCCTCCCGGGCGAGCGCGAAGAAACGGGACCCCTCCGGCGAACCCCGGTAGAGGTTGGAGATGCCCTGGAACGTGATTCCCTCGTGGATGGCGCTGAACGGCGCCGGCCGGTGCTTGTTGAGCGCCAGCACCTCGCGGTAGGAGGCGGCCATGCGGTTTACCTCGCCCATGCGTCCTGGATGACCGCAAGCATGTCGACCGGGGGCTGCTCACAGTAGCCACCTTCGAAGACCGCGCGAATCTTGTTCTGGCGCTTGGCCCGACGCCGTGGCACCAGTTCCAGCACTCGGCGCAGCAGTGCGTTGTCATCCTCGCGCGGCATGACGCCGCCGGACCGCACGAGCGTGTACGCCTCCACAACGGAGAGCAGCCACGGCGTCTCGCGCTTCACGCGCTACAGCTCGCGCAGCAGCCGCCGGTTCTCGTTGAAGAGGACGATGCTTCGGCGCATGGCGTCGTCAGTGGCTGGCCGCCCGGTGGTCTGCTCGATCACGGCGGCGAGGCGCCGGTATTCGCCCCGGAGGTAGGCCGCCGCATGCCGCGAGGCCGCGTTCTGCGGCAGGTACAGGACCTGGCAGTTGACGTGCGGCAGGTTGCGCACCCACACCGCGCAGGCATGCCGCGCCGCGTCACAGATGGGCGGTGTGACGAATACAGACAGGAAGTTCAGCCGGTCGGTGAGGGCGAGCTCCAGGGAGCTACGAATGATGGAGCAGACGAACGCAGCGATACGCGCGTCGGCCTTGCGGATCTGGACCGCACTGCCGGCCCCGAGGATCTTGAGCGCGAGCATGCCCGCGGCGTGGGCGATCTCCTCTGGGAAATAGACTTGAAAGTGCCCGAGAACCTTGCCCCCCGGATTGGCCTCCAGCCAGCGGCGGACCGCCGGGTATTCCGGATCCTCGGCCAGGGCGCGGCATCGTTCGAGGAGTTCGGTCAGTTCCTGGTCGGCCGTCATCGCCTCGCCTCGCGGTCAAATATGCTTCCAAGCGGATGCGCGCCCTTTCCAGGAACGCCGCGATGCCCTCGGCGGCATCACGGGTCGGAAGCAGGCGCGAACTGTACATCTCGGTGGCGGTGCGGACAGTCGGGCGAATCGCCTCGCGACGCGGGGCCGCGACTGCGCACATAGTAATATAGCCCCGGCCACGCTCATGGATAGGCGCCAGCGACAGCCCGGATGGACGTTCGGTCGTACCCCTTTGGGGCGAACAGCGCCGCTGCCGCTTTCAAGATCGTTCCCGCCGCACGTCCTAGGCTCAGGCGTTCGAGCGCTCCCTCAAAAGGACTATGACACTTGACCGGCCCAGAGGCCATAGGATCTCCGCTGTATTTGTCTAGCGCAAATGCTCCATTTGGGGGAGAGCGGCGGTCTATGGGCAACTGGCTCAACGGGTGCCATATGACGGAATTAGCCTGACGATCCCGCTGAGTGCTCGGTCCAAATCCACACTGCATTCCCTCACACAGAGATGTCGGCATACTGTCGGGCCCCGCGCAGAACGAAAGTGGACCTGCTCAACGCACCAAGCAGGTCCGCCCTGTGAACTTGGTGGCGGGGGGCTGGATTTATATGTATCTGCAGTCCCGAACAAATAGACAACTTGGGCCCCGTGGACTAGCATCGGCTGGTATCCAGCCACCCCTGAGCCTACCGCCAACAGGCTGTCACACCAACCTCATCACCTGGGCGGTACACTTTTCGATCGCTTGAAGTGGCATGGCGGCCGCCTGACCCCTCAATACATCGCCCATCCGATGGCTATAGCGTATGGCGTAAGGTACGTTTTATTTTGAAATGAGGCGTGCCGGTGACGAAGCCGGTGTGCCCGGGAGGCGGCAAGCGATGAGCAAAACGATAGAAGTTCGGTCGAGGGAAGAAACTGGGAACGTCGCGACCGGCAAGATCTCCATGATTATGTTCAGCGGCACCGCCGACAAGTTCATCCCGATGGGCGTCATAGTCCAGGCGGCTGCGGCCATGGGGATGGAGGTGAACGTCTTCGTGACCGGCTTTGCCCTGCTGGCGTTCACCAAGCAGCCCCATGATCTGCCGTTCCCCGCGGAGTTCGCCGGGATGGCGCCGGGGCTCGCGCAGGGCATGAAGGCGAGCCGCGTCCAGCCGTGGGACGCGATGTTGCGGCAGGCCAAGGAGTTTGGCGCCAAGGTCTACGCGTGCTCGATGATGGCCGACGTGATGGGACTGAAGCGGGCCGATTTCAATGATCTGGTGGACGACGTCGTCGGCGCCGCGGCCTTCCTCGGGATGGCCGAGGGCGGCCAAACACTGTTCATCTGAGGTGACGGAATGAGTACTCCAACGCTTGTGGACTCCCGAGGATCGTCGTGCCCGGGGCCGATTACGGATCTCGCTATGGCATACCGGCGCGCAAAGGTCGGCGACGAGATCGAGCTCTGGGCCACCGATCCCGGCGTCAAACCCGACATCCAGGCGTGGGCGGCCAAGACGCGCAACGAGATCGTCTCGATTGAGGACCAGCCGGACAAGATCGTCGTCATCGTCCGGGTCCTCAGGCGATGAGGTGAGACGATGAAACGGGTGCTGATCGTCGGCGGCGGAACCGGGGGGACGATGCTGGCCAATACGCTGGACAGACGCCGGTTCGACGTCACAGTCCTGAGCAGGTCATCGGCCCATATCTTCCAGCCAGCGTTTCTGTACGTCGCCTTCAAGGACGCGAACCCAGCCACCATTGTGCGGGACGAACGACGGTTGCTCGCGCGTCATGTCCGGTTTGTGGAGGACGCGGTGACCCGCATCGATCTGGGGGGTCGCACCGCCACCACCGGCGGCGCGCGGTACGAGTACGACGCCGTGGTAGTGGCCACGGGAGTGACGACTGATCCGGCGCAGATTCCCGGCCTCAGCGACGTCAACGCCCAGTTCGGCGACTACCATTCAAGCGTCGCTCAGGCCCAGACGCTGTGGGCGAACCTCAACGCCTTTCAGGGCGGGACGATCGTGCTGGGGCAGAGCTCCCCGGTGATCAAATGCCCGCCGTCTCCGGTGGAGGGGATCCTGCTGGTGGAGGAGTTGATACGCCGGCGGGGCCTGCGGGAGAAGACACGCCTCGTACTCGTTACACCGTACCCGCGCGCGTACCCCGCGGAACCGATGAACGAGATCGTCGAGCCGATCCTCCGCTCGCGCGGGATCGAGATCATGACGTTCTTCGACGTCGACCGCATCGATCCGGAAGCCAGGACGATTTTCTCGATCGAGGGCGACGAGATTCAGTACGACTTGCCGATAATCATCCCGCCGTTCGTTGGCGCCGACATCGCCTACGAACCAGCGACCGTGCTGGATGCCAACCGCTTTGTGGTGACCGACAAGCAGAGCCTTCGCATCAAAGGATTCGACGACGCGTTTGCCATCGGCGACGCGACGAACCTGCCGACCTCGAAGGCCGGCGTGGGCGCGCATCTCGAGGCCAAGGTGGTAGCCAGGCTGCTCGGAGGCGCGCCGGCGGAATTCCACGGCCGGACGCACTGCCCGGTGGATCTCGGCAAAGGCCTGGGGACGTTCGTCATAGGCTCGTACACCGCACCGGTCCTCAAGTACCCGCCGAATCGCCTGAACCACCTGATGAAGATGATGATGGGGCGCATCTACTGGCTGAGCCTGCGGGGCAGCCTCGAGCCGATGTTCGACTGGTACTTCGCGCGCACCGATCCCGACAAGCTCCGGAAGGCCGGTGAGGTGGCGCGCCATGCATAGCCCGGGCGGAGGCGCCTAGGCAGTGCCCGCGGGCGGCTATGGCCCAACGTTGCGCATTAGGCGGAAGGCCATGCAAATCCTGCGCGCAGACGCGCTGGAATACCATCGGAAAGCCCGTCCCGGGAAGATCGCGATCGCGGTAACCAAGCCCTGCGCCACGCAGCGCGACCTGTCCCTTGCGTATACTCCGGGCGTCGCGGAACCCGTCCGCGAGATTCACGCGGACCCCGCGGAGGCGTTCGCCAGGGAGCTACTGGACATCCCGGTCTTTCACGACGACCAGCACGGCACGGCGATCATCACGGCGGCCGGCCTGCTCAACGCCTTGGAGCTAACGGGCAAGCGGATCGAGGAGGTCCGTACGGTGATCAGCGGCGCCGGCGCCGCCGCCATTGCCTCGGCCGAGTTCTTCATCAAGCTCGGCATGCGCCGTGAGCACATCGCGCTCGTGGACACGAAGGGCGTCGTCTACCCGGGCCGCACCGAGAGGATGAACCAGTACAAGGAGCGGCTGGCGGCACACACATCTGCGCGCACCCTCGCCGACGCGCTGGCCTGCGCGGATGTGTTCGTTGGGCTGTCGGTCGCGGGGATCGTCTCCCGCGAGATGGTCCGAACGATGGCCGAGCGGCCGATCATCTTCGCACTCGCCAACCCCGATCCTGAGATCGCTTACAACGATGCCCGGGCGGCGCGGCCGGACGCGATCGTTGCCAGCGGGCGCTCCGATGACCCTAACCAGGTGAACAACGTCCTGGGGTTCCCCTTCATCTTCAGAGGCGCGCTCGACGTCCGGGCGCGCTCGATCAACGACGAGATGAAGATCGCGGTGGTCAGGGCGCTGGCGGCACTGGCCAAGGAGGAAGTCCCGGACAAGGAGGAAGTCCCGGACGTGGTGCTGCGCGCCTACGGGATCGAGCGGCTTCGCTTCGGCGCCGACTGCATTCTCCCCAAACCCGTGGACCCGCGGGTGCCGCTGTGGGTGGCGCCGGCGGTGGCCGAGGCCGCGATGGCGTCGGGGGTCGCCCGCCGGACCGTGGATCCGGCCTCCTATCGCGAGGAGTTGGCGCGGCGCCTCAGGCGCGGGTGGGAGGTCATGGGCACGATCGTGCGCAAGGCGCAGGCCTCGCCCGCGCGAGTCGTGTTCTCGGAGGGCGAGGAGCCCAGGATCATCCGCGCCGCCGCGGTGCTGGCTCGGGAGGGGATCGCGCACCCCATTCTCCTGGGCCGGGATGACGCGATCCGCGCCCGGATGCAGGGGCTAGGCATTTCCTTTTCGGCGAGCATTGTCGCCCCCGCGGACTCCCCGAACCTACCCGACTACGCAGCGGCCCTCTACGAAGCCCGTCGCCGGAAAGGGGTCACGCTGCGGGAGGCGAGGGCCCTGGTGCAGCAGCCAAACTACTTCGGGGCGATGATGGTCCGCTCGGGCGACGCCGACGCGTTCGTTGCCGGGCTCGCCTACCATTACCCGGACGTGATCCGGCCCGCATTGCACGTGATCGGTCCGGAACCCGGTGTGTCGAGGGTCGCCGGGCTGTATCTCCTGGTCCGGAAGGACCGGCCTTACCTGCTCGCCGACCCGACGGTGAACGTCGATCCGACCGCCGAGGAGCTAGCCGAGATCGCCGTCATGGCCGCGGAGAAGGCGAACGAGTTCAACATCACCCCGCGCATCGCGATGCTATCGTTCTCGAATTTCGGCTCGACGCGCCATCCGCGGTCGGCGAAGGTGGCCGAAGCGACCGCCCTGGTGAGAGCGCGCCGGCCCGACCTGATGGTCGACGGCGAGATCATGGCCGACGTCGCCCTCTCGCCCGAGCTGCGACAGGAAGATTACCCGTTCTCCACGCTGGCCGGGGAAGCCAACGTGCTGATCTTCCCCAGCCTGGAGGCGGCCAATACCGCCTACAAGCTCCTGCAGCGCCTCGGCGGCGCAACCGCCGTCGGGCCGATCCTGATGGGAATGGCGAAGCCCGTGCACGTGCTGAGCCGGGGGGCGGAGGTCACGGACATCGTGAACATCGCGGCGATTGCCGTCGTGGACGCCCAGAACCTCGCGCGGCTGTCCGAACTCTCCCGCGCGATGGCCCCGGCCGATGGGCCCGCGATTCCGCCGTATCGCCGTCGGTAACCACGGCACCCTGCGAGACGGGCTCACGTCACCGCCCAACTACAAGCGCCGGCCCTCCCCCTACCGTCTCTGAGATCTCTCCGGAGCTCGTCGCACGGCACCTGAACGATCTCTCCGGACGCTGAGCCAGAATATCTCCAAGGCGCGAGAGATGCTCATGAAACTCATTACAGAGGTTCGACTCAACCCGATAACCCTGGGCACATACTCGGCTCATGTGGAAGGAGAAGTGGCGGGAAGCTTAAGCGGGCTCCCGTGTCCGGAGCCCGCCTATGCAGATACAATTGGTAGCGGGGGCTGGATTTGTACCCGATTCGGAGCATTGGCCCGTCATCGTCACCAGGTGGACCTATTCACCTGCTGGCCACGGGACGTACCAAGATGGAGTATCTTGGAGCCTGATGCTAAACCTTGGTGGTCGGAAGCGTAGCCTCCGTTTGGGCTCATCCGCATGACTGACCCGATCAAGCATACTACTCCGAGCCATCCAGCAACTGCACCAACAGTGCCTCCGCATCGTTATGGTGACCGGAGACAGCCGGACGACCTGAAGACCGTTGCGCCCGCGGGAGGCCGCCGTACGGGATCCTTGTCGAAGGTCCACTCGCTCGTCTTCCTAAGGGACCCCTGTCCGGTCGCGGCAAAGGACTGCCAGGACTCCCCCAAACGCGGTGCCGGTCCGCCCCATTGGCTGCTCCACTGCCGCCTTGAACCAGGGGCCACCTCGGGCACCGACTGCGGCAGCGCCCCGGTGGGTGTCTTCGAATTTCCCAAGGCTTTCCTCAGGGTGGCGACCAATTGCCCGCGTCTCCCATCCCCATGTAATGCATGTACATGACCTGCGAGTTGGACCTGAGCAGGTGGTTGTGGAGCGCAGTGATTTCGACCCCGCCGTCGCTCAGCGCCTTCATCACCGACTCGATCTCCGTCAGCAGAAGCACGAGATCGCCCATCATCATCGTGACCTGCCCGTACTGCTGAACACATCATATGACCCAACGCCAAACCGGCTTGAGCATCACCCATCTAGGGTGACCTGGAGATCCGTACGCGGGAAGCCCACTCGGTAGACGTCCCCGGGCGGCGTCTCTCCGGTCCGGCCGAGCGCCTGGATAACTCGGGAGACGTCCAGCGCCTGCCCCCACGACAAAAAGGGCCCGAGGCAAAACACGAGTGCGGTCAATGCCGCGATCAGAAGGACGCGAATGCCACGGTGAACAGCCATCTCCCATCACCGACCTCTCCGGAACATTGGAATGTGTTTGACTCAAAGCCCTCGTAAATAGCCACTTATAATTGATGTACCAAGCTCTTCACGTCAGATTTTCAATCGGTATCGTAAAAGCACGGTAACGTACCGCGCATGGCACGGGGGCACGGAGTGGGCTGTCCTTCCTCACGTTGGAGCGCCATCGACCCTGACCATGCGGGACACGTTCAGAACGAAGACCGTAGCCCCGCCTCCGCGCACCGTGCGTTCACGAACAACGCGCTCCCCCTGCTGACACATGTCTTCGATGAGCCGCAGAACGTCATCTGCTTGATGTTCTTCGACACCGATCAGCACCGTCGCGTTCCCTTTGCGTAGAAAGCCACCCATGCCCGCAAGTTTCGTAACGTGAAACTGACGGCCGACCAACGCCTCAATGAGGCGCGCGGAGTCGCGTTCTTGGACGATCGCCAGGATCATCTTCATCGGTAACGGCCAGGGCGGCTCTTTGCTACGCAGCGTAATCGCGAAGGCCGCTTCGAAGACGCGCCGGACGCTTCGGCCCGCCGAACTCCGCGCCAAAGCCGACGTTCTCGACCTCGGCAGCACCAGGAGCTGGGGTGCATCGGCGGGAGGGTACCCGCAAACCAGGCGTGCGGCTTGCCGTGCGGATTGTCCGCCCTCCTCATCTTACCAGCCAGCTCGAGCCCACAATCCGGACGGACTCGGCGGTCCCATGGCTGTCCTACGGGCTCGAGCGCCCGCGGTACTGGAGGACGATAGTGTGGCCCGTGCCGTACCGTTGCATGACGAGCGGGGGGTAAGGATCCGCTGTCGCGGTGGGGGCGCACGGAGGGCCCGCCATCGCGGCGCTACAATAGTCCAGCGTGTTGAGCACGAGCAGGGGGCCCGCCCGGGAGGGCGCTCCGTCCACGAGCAGCTGAATGGTCCCCTTGCCGTCCGACGTGTGGTTGAATAGCTCGGACAGCGTATAGGACACCGGGTAGCTCGCTCCTCCGATTTCGACCGTCCGATAGGTCGCGCGCCAGATGGCGAAGAAGTCGGCCAGGGTATAGGTCTGGGTCTTGCTGTGCGACTCGATGTGGATGATCCCGGATGTATCATGCGTGTGTAGGGGCTCCAGGCACGCCGGCCCGCCGGGCAGGCTTCGGATGCCGATGCCCGCGGGGACCGGGACCGGTTGACCGTTCACAAAGATCCGCAGATAGGGGTGAATATGTTGCTGGGCGCCCTCCGTTTGGAGGCACGGGAAGGGAAACGCATCAGGACGCGCCTCCCCCGAGGGCGCGGATCCGGAACGGGCAAGGAAGATCACCCCGGCCGTGGCCGCTGCCGCCACAGCCCCCCCAGCCCACCAGACGGCACGCCGGGGCTTGCGCACGGCGCGACGCGGGCCTGTCGTTCCCTTTCCCTGCTTTATGCCAGACATCGACCTCGCTCCCTCGCTCGTCATTTCACGAACACTCACGTGGGCTTGAGCACCTCGAACCCGACCAGCCCAATGATCACGGTCACGGCGACTAGCAGCGGATTGCTTACCTTCCAGCGGGCAAGCGCGGCCAGGCTGGCCACGGCGATGACGGTCGTGAGCCAGTCCCCGATCGCGATCTTCACTTGCAGAATGCCCGTGCCCATGATCGTGCCAATGGCCACCCCATTCGCCCCTTTCACGAATGTCGCAGACGCGGGGATCTACCGATTTAGCCTACGAACGCTGGTGACCAGTGGGATTTCCTGGGCCATCGTGAGTCTTCTGGTAGGCATCCCCTTGGTGTTCGTCTCTTTTGTGTTTTACCTGGGCGGATCGCTGCGCGGGACCACGGTCTTCATTGGCAGCCTCGCAGGTTTTCTCTACCAGTACCTCCTCTGGACCTTCGATTGGGGGGAGCAGACGTTTGATCTCAGCGATCTGCCGCTCGCGCCCGATGAAACTGGTTAGCTGATCGGGAAGGTTACTCAGCATGGCATTCCTTAATGTTCTTCTCTTCGCCGGCCGTCGCCTCTGCGGATGCGGCAGTGATGCCGTTCACTGGCGGGCCTTCGATGATTCGAGACAGACTGCTCAATTAGGCGGTTGCAAAACGCTGAAGGGTGCGTGACTGACCGATCGGTCGGCACGTTTGCGCTCATCTGGTCGACGCTTCGCCACACGACGGGCGATCGGCCGTTATTCTCGGCGCGGCCGTTCCCGGGTCAGCCACACGAAATCACCCCGCGCGCCATAGCGGGGATCCGGTGCAAGCAACCTGCGTACCTCGTCGTCGAGATCGTATCCGTTAACCTGAGAAATAACCAGGATGTTCGTGACACCCCGGCCCCCCAGCCGATCGGGGTGGGTGCCTATGTTTGCTTGGAAGACTCCCTTTGTTGCGGTAGGATTTCGAGGTTGTAGGCAGCGGCCACCGCTTCCGCGCGGGGCCGGACATTGAGCTTGGCCAGAATCGCTGAGACCTTGGTGATCGATCGCCTTCGGCGAGACGAACAATCGCGTCGCGATTCCCATGTTCTGGAGCCCCTCGGTCACCAGGATCAGTACCTCCAGTTCTCTCGGCGTGAGGCCCGCGGGGTTTCGCTTGGCCGCGGCTCTCGGACCACGGGGATTGCCACGGATGTCCTCCGCCCGCATCTTGTTCCGCATGAGCTCGGCCGCCGGTGTCGCGCCGAGACGCTTCAAGATCGCAAGCGCCGTCTTTTCAGCCGCCTCGTCGCCATGGAACAGCGCCATCGCCAAGTTCCTCCGGGGGATGAGGACGCGCCCGCGGGTCCCCAGAGCGGGCCCTCGCAACAAGCCCCACCCCTGCCCTCCAAAATCCAGCAGCTACCACCGGACCTGGCGCCCTGGGATCTCGAGGACCATGCGGGCGCGCGCGACCTTCTGTGCAAGCTCGACCCTCAGGAACCGCTGAGCCGAGATGCGCATCTGCGATATCTACCGCCCCGCCCAGCTGCCCAGAGAACTCGCGGATATATGAGTTCTGAGATCGCGCCGCGCCAACTGCTCCGGGGTGGGCTTTCGCTCGAGCCGGGCCACCCGAATTCTTCTCTCCGAGCTTCACAGCATGCCCCCGAGAAGAAAGATGGGGCCGAACCTCAGTCTCGGGAGAACGCGAACGGGCTTTCATCGGGGACTGCTAGGACGAGGTCGGGCAAAAAGCCGGGCGGATCCTTCCGACAGAGAGGAGTTCAGAGACTAACACGAAAATTCCGGTCTAGGCATTCTGGGTTCGTCGGCAACCCAAATGTTCTCCTTTTGCAAGGCACCGGAGAACCCGGGGCGAAGGTGTCAGCGCTTGGCGCTGGTGCTCAAACCGGCGCAAGCAAGACGATGATATCGGATGTCTGAGTCCAAGAAACCCGAGCCGCCGCAGTTTCCGGCCGGCCTGTTCGTTCCGCCGGAGACGGACGGCGCCGACGACCTGGAGGTCTGGATCGGCGAGGTCGAGCGCGCGCCGGCCCGCCTACGCGACGCGGTGTCGTGTCTGACTGACGGACAGCTCGACACGATGTACCGAAGGTGGACGATTCGGCAGATCGCGCACCACCTCGCCGACAGTCACCTCAACAGCTACGTGCGGTTCAAACTCGCGCTGACCGAAGAGCGGCCAGTGATCAAGCCCTACGACGAAAGCCGGTGGTCGACACTCGTGGACGCGCAGGGCGCGGGCGTCGCGGCCTCGCTGGCGATCCTGCATTCCAGGTGGGCGGCTCTGCTGCGGTCGCTTGACACCGATGCGTTTGCGCGGTCATTCTATCA
>Ga0306920_100008292_pt1 | contig 13783 bp, 14 predicted proteins | sample flu12Cox44000170_FD_204666 | JGI IMG/M metagenome (GOLD analysis project Ga0306920, IMG submission 204666) | Lab enrichment of tropical soil microbial communities from Luquillo Experimental Forest, Puerto Rico - flux4day.12C.oxic.44.000.170 (v2)... | ecosystem: Environmental > Terrestrial >... | reverse complement strand
AAGGCAGCGGAGGGCGGGAGGCGGTCGGCGGGGCCTGGAGCTAGTGCCTCAGAGGGAAAACGCTTGTTTGGAACCAGGCGGTGATGGCCGCGTCCAGTTGGTCGAGCTTGCCCGAAAAAAAGTGGTCCGCGCCGGTCAGAACGACAAGATGATTCTCCCCGGGTATTGAAGCAACCAGGCGTTTCACTTTTTCTACCGCGCCGTACTGGTCGGCGCTTCCGTGCACGAAGAGCTTAGGCTTTTTCGATGACCTCAAGAAAGAGAAGTCCGAGCTATTCACCGGGATGCCCAAACCAATGAGGTGCGACACTCGCGGGTCTTCGCAGCCGACCCGCAGCCCCACCCACGCACCAAAACTGAATCCCGCCGACAAGAGCGGCAACGAGCGGAATTGCTTGGCGAGAAAATCGAGCGCGGCTCGGACGTCATCCTGTTCGCCAACTCCGCGGTTATGCTCGCCCGCGCTCAGGCCCGCGCCGCGAAAATTGAAGCGCAGCACGGGGAGGCCCTGGGCATCGAGCGACTTCGCCGCTTGGTAAACCACTTTGTTGTGCATGGTCCCGCCGAACAACGGATGCGGATGGCAAACGACGGCAGCAAGTGGTGGCGGGCGGTGCCGAGGGGCCGCGGGCGTCCAGAGAATCGCTTCCAGGCGGCCGGCCGGGCCTTCCAAAAAGAAATTGCGGGAATGGTGAGAAGCGCTCATGGACGCGGCGTTCGGTATTTTGCAGTGTAACGCAGCGAAGGAGAAAGGTTCGAGGGGTTGCTAGCCAGGTTTCCTGGCGAACGGCAACGTCTGATCGAACGCCCTCCCCGGCCGGAGAAACGCACGAGGACGAAGCTGCGCGAAACTCATCTTTGCCTGGCCGGGAGGCGCATCCGCACGCGGCGATGTTGCCGGGAAACCATGGGGTTACAGAGTTACAGTACTGCGAGCGTACGGCAATGGGGCAAGTGTAGGCTTTTCTTGACGAAATAGGACAAGGGCTCGTACTAGGACAAAATTGTTGGATTTTCGCGTTGAAACTTGGCTTTCTGGATGCTAGTTTTGCGCCCAGTCCTTGATTGGCGGGGGTTATTGATGAGTGATGGTTCGGAACGCCGTGAAGCGCGGCGATTTAACATGAATCTTCCGATGCGCGTGTTATCGCGCGAGGCCAAAGGCCACGAACTCGTGGCGCAGACGCGAGATCTCAGCTATCGCGGCTTGTACTTCCTCGCAGAGGCGGACTTCGAAGTCGGAAAGGAAATTGAGTTTGTCATCACCCTTCCCCAGCAGGTGACGCAATCGGGCGACGTCCATATTCGATGCCAGGGAGAAATTGTGCGCGTCGAAACGACCGACAGCGGGCGCGTGGGCATCGCCGCAAAGATTGCGCGCTACGAATTCATTCCCGCGACCGCCACCGCGGCCTGAGCCTCGATTCATTTCTCTTCTGCGCCTCGGCATGAGTACAATGGGATTTGTACCTTCCATTTGTCTGCCGCTGAGGGAACCATGTATCACTATGATCCTAACCTGGCCCTGGAAGAGCTTCAGGAAGACGCGCTGCTGCCGCACCCGGTAAAACTGCGCGACATGATTCTGCGAACAAAACTGGACGCAAACCAGGCACAACTGCTGAACCACGATTTCCAGGATTATTTGACGCGCTTCGGCGAATTGCAAAAGCTCGGCCGCGGCATCCTGGAACGGCTCGCCACGGGGCAGCGCAAGGCCTCTTGAGACTGTCGGCAGGTCTCTCTCACTTCCCGCCCATGAACAGCGGCAAACCGCGAGTGTTGTTGCTCTCGGCGACTTCCGGGGCAGGCCACGTGCGCGCCGCCGAAGCTCTCGAAAAAGCGTTTTTGGCGCGGGGCGACTCGACCGTGGAGCACATCGACGCGCTGCGCTATGTCAGCAGGCTCTTTGAGCGCGCCTACGACAAGGCTTACCTGGCCATGGTGCGGCGGGCCCCGGAATTGATGGGCGTGCTTTACGAGCGCACCGATCAGCCGTGGCGACACCTGCGGCCGCGCTTGGCGCTCGACCGGCTGAACACGCGGCCGATGACCCGCATGCTCGAGCGCGTCCAGCCGGACCTCTGCGTGGCCACGCACTTTCTGCCCGCAGAAATCATCGCCTGGCTTATTGCCAAGAAAAAGCTGCGGGCGCGTCACGCCATTGTGGTCACCGACTTTGACGTCCACGCGATGTGGTTGTGCCAAACCGTGGACCGCTACTACCTAGCCTTGGAAGAAGCCGCGGAATACTTGGCGCACCTCGGCGTGGGGCGAGAGAAATTGCGCGTCACCGGGATCCCCATCGACCCGCTCTTTGCCCGGCCCTTGGCTCGCGCCCGGGCTCGTGAGCAGGTGGGACTCGACCGAGAAGCAACGGCCGTGCTCATTTCCGCGGGCGGGTATGGGATCGGCCCGGTCGAGCAGCTGGTGAAGGGCCTGCTGGAGCTCGCGCGCCCGTGGCAGATTGTGGCCATCGCCGGGAAGGCGGAGAAGACGCGAAAGCGTTTGGCAGAATGGGCCCGAGAGGCCGGCCGGCTTCCTTCCGGCGCTCCCAGGCTCTTGTCGGTCGGATTTACCGCCGAAATGGACCAATACACGGCGGCGGCTGACTTGATGGTGGGCAAGGCCGGCGGCCTGACCACCTCCGAGTGCCTGGCCCGTGCGTTGCCCATGGCCTTGATTGAGCCCATCCCGGGCCAGGAGGCACGCAACGCGGACCATTTGCTCGAAGCCGGGGCGGCGATTCGCTGCAACAATTTGCCCGCAGCGGCCTGGAAGATTGCTACTCTACTGGACGACCCCGCACGTCTCGATCGCATGCGTGAAGCGGCAAGAAAGCTCGGCAAACCGGGGGCTGCGGCCGCCATCGCCGAAGACGCCCTTCGGCTGTTAGACTGAGGGGGCAGAAACGAGGCCTGGGGGAGCGGTCCGCGGCGCTGGCGCTGCGAATCGTCAAAGCGAATGCGACGAAACACACTGCTGATCGACGCAGACGACACGCTTTGGGAAAATAACGTCTTCTACGAGAAGCTGATTGAAGACTTCGTCAGCGTGGTGGAGCCGTACGGCTACACGCGGGCCTATATCCGGCACATCCTCAACGAAACCGAACGCAAAAACATCCGGCAGTACGGCTACGGAGTGCGCAGCTTCGGGCGCTCGCTTGAGGAAACCTACTTGAAGCTGGCGAACCAGATGGCCCGCCGCGAGATTCTCGCGCAAATTCACAGCCGTGTGATCGAGTTGGAGCGCACGCCGCCGAAGATTCTGGATGGCGTGCCCGAGACGCTGGCGTATCTAACCGAGCGCCACCGCCTGATTCTCTTCACCAAGGGCGAGCCCGCGGAGCAGGCCGCCAAGGTCGAGCGCTCCGGGTTGCAGGGCTTTTTCGAGTTCATCGAGATCGTGCCGGAAAAAGATACCAAGACCTATGGCGGACTGGTGCACAAGCACAAAATTGTGAAGGCCCATGGTTGGATGGTTGGCAATAGCCCGCGCAGCGATATCAACCCCGCAATGCAAGTCGGCCTGAACGCCGTGTACATTCCTCATCAGCACACTTGGGCGCTCGAGCACGAACCAGTGGTAGCCGGGTCCGGCAAATTGGTGATCCTGCCGTCGTTCCGCGAGCTGCGCGCGCACTTCTAGAATAGCGCGCCGCGTCCATCCCCTTCGCGACCCGCTCACTTCGTGCGATCTGGTTTTCTCTCTAAGGCGTCCACGTCAAGGTAGATTTTCTTGTGCAAGAAGCTGTTTTCGTGGCCGATGACCAAGCGTGTTTCCGGATCATCTTCGGTGATCAGCAGCCGGAGGCGGCGCGCGTTGTTCGGCACGTCGAACACCAGATCGGTCACATACGACTCCCCCGGCCGCAAGGCTCGACCGAGCGGCGTCGAGCTTTGCCCGAGCCGAGCGAGCGCGGCCTGGCCTTCGGCGGAAGGCGCATAGCTCTCGCCGGTCTCGTCCACCAGTAAGACCCTGCGGCGGTTCGGCGTCAGCGGCCCATTCCCGCGGTGCGCGGAAATCGTGCGCTCGTCGAACCAGGTCTTCAAGCGCAGGAGGACGAATCTCCCCTTCGCAAGGGTTTGCTGCATCTCCGGTCCCAGCGCCCCTGCGGTTTCGGCGCCAATCAACGAATACCCGAGATGACAGTCGAGCTCGCAAAAATATTTCCAGCCGTCCGGCGGCAAAGTTTCTTCGCTGCTGGCGAGCGAAACGCCGCTGAGCAAAAGAAAATAGCCGACAGCAATCGTTGCGACCGCCCCGGCGCCCAGCTTCGCGATAAAGGTGGAGCGCCGCAGGGCGCCATAAAACAAAACGAGCAGACCGGTGCCCAGCAGGAAAACCGTGCCCAGAAACAGCAGCACCACGACAGGTGCGAAATGTGGGGTCGACGCGGACATTTTCTCTTCTCCTTTCGGGATCGCACGCCCGGAGTCGGCAGGACCACCCGGGGCCGGGCCTTCCGGTCCGACTTAAAGGGCCCGATTTCTCTTGCAGCGCTGGCTGCCGCAGGAACGGATGTTCGGTTTCGACCGGAATTCCCTAGCCAGCCAATGCGTCAGGCAGCGCGCCGCGCGTGCGTTCGCGATGGGTAAACTCCTCGAGCGCCGCTTCGAGGTCCGCCACGGTAAAGTCCGGCCAGGCCTTCCGCACGAACACAAATTCCGCGAAGGCGCATTCCCACAGCAGAAAGTCGGACAGCCTCTGCTCGCCGCCGGTGCGAATCAGCAGATCCACTTCGGTCGAGCCGCCGCGGTACACTTCGGCGAGCACGCGGCTGAAGGATTCGGGCGAAAGCTCAGTGACTTTGTAGAAACGGCAGGCAGCATGAAAGATGGCTTCGCGTGCGGAGTAGTCAATCGCCAGCCGAAGATGCAGCCGCGTTCCGCGAGCCGTCGCGGCCTCCGAATCGGCGATGGCCTGCCGCAGCGTCGGGGGCACGCGGTCGCGGCGGCCGATGATGCTGAGCCGCACGCCCTGCTCGATGGAGTGCTCCGTCTCGGTGAGCAGGTATTCGTGGAGCAGACGCAGGATGCCGCCGACTTCGGCAGCCGGCCGCTTCCAGTTCGCGGAAGAAAGCGCGAAGAGCGTCAGCGTGTGGATACCGAGGCGCGGCGCCGCCTCGATGATGCGGCGCGCGGTCTCCGCTCCGGCTCGGTGCCCCGCCGAGCGCGGCAGCCCGCGAGAGGTGGCCCACCGCCCGTTGCCATCGGAAATGATGGCCACGTGTAAGCCGGCGTTCGCCGAGCTTCGAGAGTCCCCGTCCGGAGCCGCAGCCGGCGCCGGAGGCCGCGAAGCGGGCATAGGCACAACCTGCGACGTTCCGAGCGTCGGGGCTGGCGCACTCGCCGGGGATGTGCCTCGATGTTCTACCGGGTTTCCTGACTCCATTCCGTGTCCCATCTCCGCCGCAGTCTCTACCACCAAACTTCCCACCACGCAAACTACTTTACCTCGCAAAGCCAATGGCCAAAAAAAACTTTGTGCCTCGCCTACCCTTCGCGGGTGGCGCGGATCAGCGCTTCCATATGATTGAGGTAGCGCTCGAGTGCCTTGCGTCCCGCCGCTGTCAGTCGATATTCGGTTTTGGGCGTGCGTCCGTCGAAGGACTTTTCGCAAGCGATGTAGTCGGCTTCTTCCAGCTTTCGCGCGTGGACGCTCAAGTTGCCGTCCGACGCTCTCAGCAGCGCCTTTAGCTCATTGAAGGTAAGCGCCCGGTTTACCGCCAGCGCGCTGACGATCCCCAGGCGCACGTGTTCGTGAATCAGCCGGTCCAGATCCGCGGGAGCCGCTTCGCGCGCAGGATTGCGCACCGACTCCAGGGTCGTTTCGCGGGCGCGCGACCGTTGCACGCGTTCTTGACGCACGGCGGATGACTTAGCCATAAGGATCTCCTTAGCCCCCGTAGTGCCGGGCGATCCACCAACCGAACCCGATATGCACAAACCCGAAGCCTGCCGCCATGAACCCGTCACCCCAGGCAGAAGGGGCAAACAGCGCCGCGGCGCCAAGCAGCATCAGACACAAACCCATCACCGGGACAACCCGCACGGAAAAGGCACCGCCGGTGGCGATAGCGGTGCCGTACAACAAGAGCCACACCCCAGGGAGGGCGCTAAGCGCGCCAACGTGGTAGAGAGTGTAGGTCAGCAGCGCGCCGACAACAATGGGCGGAGCGAAACTCAGCAGAAATTTTCGTCCCGGCCCGGAGAAGAGCCGGGAATTGGCGCGGTGCGCTTTGGTAGCCGCGGCGGGCGCGGCGATGGCCACGGCGACAAACGCTTCCACCAGCCAAACGACGAGCCAGGCACGCGGAGTGGCCTGCCGCCAAGCGACGTACGCCGCCGCGATTGCGGTGATGCCCATGGCCACGCCGCCCCATCCGGGCACGGCGGTGAACTCCGCGGCGCTCGCCATGGTTTCGCGGATGTAGCGTAGATGGTCGGCGGCGCGAGCATCGATGGGGATGGCCTCGCGGCGGGAAGAGCGCAGCGGACCCGGGGTGGTCACCATGGCCACGAGTTTAGGGGGACTGCCTACGTTTGTCAAGTACTTTGTATTACAAAGTGAAAAGGCGACTCACACCTTGGTGCTGCCCTGCGGGATCCCGGACTTTCGCGGATACCGCCCAAGGAGGGCGTTCCAGCGGATTTTGAAAACGTCGAGGAACATTTGCACGCTGTCGCGGAGCATGCTGACTTTCGTGGCCGGGGAGTGCCCCCAGCGCACGGGAATCTCGACGGCGCGCAAGCCATGGTGCCGGGCCAGGTACAGCAATTCCGGGTCGAAGCCGAACCGCTCGATGGTCTGCTGCTCGAAAAGAATCCGGCAACGCTCGCGAAGGAAGGCTTTGAAGCCGCATTGCGTGTCGACAAACGGCAGCCGCAAGGATAGGCGAACGACTTTGTTGAACAGCACTCCAGCGAATTCGCGGAAGCGAGACTGGTGCACGGTAATCAAGCTGCGGTTGACGGCGCGCGAGCCAATGGCCAGGTCGAAATGTTCGAGGGCATCGATGAGCTTACTGGCTTCCTCGATCGGCGCGGAGAGATCGGCGTCGGTAAACAAGACGATGCGGCCATGCGATTGCTCGACGCCGTGGCGCACGCTAAAGCCCTTGCCGCGGTTGAGCCCGTTCGGAACGACGCGCAGCGCGGGAATCTTCCCGCGGAAAGACTCGGCAACCGCGGCGGTGCGATCGGTCGAGCCGTCGTCGACCACCAGGACTTCCACTTCCCGGCCGAACTGTTTCGTGTAGGCGGCGATTCGCTCAAGCGTTGTAGGGAGCCGCAATTCTTCGTTGTAGGACGGAATGACGATGGAGAGTTCGGGGTCGCCGGTACTCATCGTTCGGGAGGTTTCTGCCGCGAGTAGTGTCCGACGAGGGGCACAAAGCGGCAACCTTCCAGGATTTTTGTCGAAAACGCCCCGGCACGTTTTTCGATGAGCCGCAATTCTTGGTTGTCGGCGTCGCCTACGGGAATGATCATGCGGCCGCCTTCGGCCAGTTGAGCCAGGAGCGGGTCGGGAGCGGCCGGAGCAGCTGCCGCGACGAGGATGGCGTCGAAAGGCGCAAACTCCGGAAGGCCGAGGGTGCCGTCTCCACAATGAACGTGGACATTGTGGTAGGCGAGGCGGGAAAGTCTTTCCGACGCCGCGGAAGCAAGCTCGGACTGCCGCTCGATGGTGAAGACTTCTTTGGCCAAAAGCGAAAGGACGGCCGCTTGATAGCCGCATCCGGTCCCGACCTCCAGAGCGCGATCGGTCGCCTCCGGACGCAGGGCCACGGTCATGGCCGCGACTATATAGGGCTGTGAAATGGTTTGACCGTCGCCGATCGGCAAGGGCACGTCCTCGTAGGCGCGCGAACGGAGTTCCGGCGGCACAAATTCGTGGCGCGGTACCGAGCCCATCGCGGCGAGAACGGAGGGGTCGTCGATGCCGCGCCGGCGCAGCTGCTTTTCGACCATTTCCGCGCGTTGCGGCCAGTAGTCTTTGCCTTCAAGCATGGGTAACTGCCGCGCTGTGCTTTTCCCAAGCCCCGGTTTTCAGGATTTCTTCGATTTCGGCGAGCGCTAAGTCGCATTCCTCCTCGCGATTGTAAAAATGCGGCGAGAGGCGCACACCCGCTTTGGGCCGGTAGTCGACGAGGATTTCGCGAGCAAGAAGTTCGCGGCAAACCTCGTGGGCGTGCGGACAACCGACCGAGACGGTTCCGGCGCGCTCGGCGGGATCTTCGGGCGTGTTGACCTGCCAACCGCGAGACTTGGCGCCGTCGAGCAAACGCCTGGTCATGCGAACGGATTTCTCGCGAATGGGTGCGATCCCGATTTGATTGAGAATGTCCAGGCCGGGGCGGCAAGCGAAGAGCGCGGGAATGTGCGGGGTGCCGTTCAAATAGCGATAAGAATCCTCGCGCGGATCGACCGGGCCGGTTTCAAAGGCGAACGGGCGGCGATGGGCGCTCCAGCCCGTGAGTGATGGCTTCAGCTTGGCGCGCAAATCCTCGCGGACGTAAAGGTAAGCGACTCCCGGCCCGCCGCAGAGCCACTTGAGCACACCGCCGACGGCAAAATCGGTGCCCGAGGAGCGCACATCGACGGGAATCGTTCCCGCGGCCTGGAAGGCATCGAGAACCACGTGCGCACCGACGCGGTGGGCCCGTTCGATGATGGCCCGGGCATTCACAATGAAAGAGCTGCGAAACAGCACGAGGGAAATCGGAACAAGCAGGGTAGTTTCGTCGATGGCAGCGAGGAACTTTTCCAAATCAAAACGGATGGGATTATCCGAAGGCACGACTTCCACACGCGCGCCGAGACGGCTCTGCTCGTGATAGAAGTATTGGATCGAAGGAAACTCGAGATCGACCATCACGATTTTGTTGCGTGGGCCGCGAAAATCAAAACACGAAGAAATCACCGCTTGCGTGAGCGTGACGTTCTGATGCAGAGAAATTTCACCCTTCTTCGCGCCAATGAGCGGGGCGATTTGGTCGCCGATGCTGACGGCCATTTCCCACCAGCCTTCTTCCCAAGCGCGCACGCCGCGCTCGGCCCAGCTATCCGCATAGGCGTGCATGCTCTGGTATACGCCGCGCGGCATGGCACCGAGCGAATTGCTGATCAGGTAGGTGGTGCGATCGAGAATCGGAAACTCCGCGCGCCATTTGAGAAGTTGATCCACGAGGTTATTCTCCAAGGCTAGAGCTGCGGGGATAATTTCTTCTCCAGACAAAGTAACACACCGTAAGGAGGGCGAGCCAGGGGACTCCGGCTGCCAGCATGATGCGAAAGCCGGGGACCCACAAGGTAGAGAGCATCACCGCGAGGACTGCGAGGAGACCGGCAAGGGAGGTCCAGGGCCCCGCGGGTCCGAGCCGCAGGTACGGCCTCGAGTGGCGGTGATGGTGGCGGCGAAACGCGAGGTGCGTGAGGAGCGTCACGAGCCAGGCAAACAGCGCGCCAAAGGTACTGACCGCCATCATGGAAACGAATAGGGAATCCCCTAAGTACTTCGACAAGACCATCGCCGCGACCATGCCGACGCCCGAAACCAGCACGGCGATCACCGGCATGCCTTTCTTGTTCAGCCGGCCGAGCGTTCGAGGCAAATAGCCGCCGCGGGCGAGCGAAAAGGCCAGCCGCGCTGCGAAATACAAATTGGCCACGGCGCTCGAGAGCGCGGCGGTCAGCACCACGAAATTCATGATGTGGCTGGCGGCGGGAATGCCGACGACCTGGAACACGCGGACAAAGGGGCTCGCGCCCATGTCGATTTGCTTCCAGGGAACAATTCCAACAACCAGCGCGAGTCCGGCAACGTAAAAAAGAATGAGCGCGGCGACGGTCGTGCGCAAGGCCTGTGGCACGGCCTGCTTGGGATTGGCAGCCTCGCCGGCGGTGCTTCCCACGACTTCGATTCCGAAAAAACTGAAGAGCCCGAGAATGACGCCCAGGCCGACGCCGCTCCAGCCATTGGGAACAAATCCCCGACCAGAGGTGTAGTTGGCGAAGCCGATCCTTGGGAAACCGATGCCGAACAGCAAGGCAGAACCGAGAACGAGAAAAGCCAAAATGGTGACAACCTTGACGAGCGAAAGCCAGTACTCGAAGGTTCCTAGATTTCCGATGTTGATGGTGTTGACGTAAAGAATCAGAACGGAGAACAAACCGATCCAGATCCACGCGGGCGTTTTCGCCGACCAAAGCTTGCAGTAGATCGATGCGGCGACGACTTCGCTGCCCACCAAGACCATCACGCAAAGCCAATAGGTCAGGCGAACGGCAAATCCCGCCCATGGGTGCAGATACATCTCCGCATAGAGTCCAAAGGATCCTGCGGTCGGATGCGCCGCGGCCATTTCCGCGAGGGCCCACATCATCGGCAAGGCCATCGATGCGGCGGCGACAAAGCTCAGAATCACCGCGGGACCTGCGAGCTTTACGGCGATGACGCTGCCCAGGAACAGCCCGGTACCGATCGTGCTGCCCAGACCGAGCATGGCCACCTGCGCAGGTGTCAAGCGGCGCTCGAGGCCAGACTCGCGAGCCACGATGGTCGCCGGCCGGCCGTTTTCGACCACCGGGATATCGCGAGGTGGTTCGCTCATGACCAGGCATCGTAACAGAAAGGCGACCTAATCTTCTCCTTTGGGCCAGGTTCAACGCGTTTGAACTGTACGTTCGGACAGTGAACGACTGGAGCACAGACTTTTCTCGAAGCGCTCGCGCCTGTGGTCCCGCATTTCTAAAATCGAAAGCGTGGCGCAGGACCCACCGCGGCGCCACGGAGGCGGTCATGAAGGCCCTGCTCGCATTGATCTTCATTTACGTCGGCACGTTTTTCCTGGTGATTCAGGGATCGCCACAAAACCCGGTGCAAGCAGCGAGGCAAGCCTCGGCCTCCGCACCAGGCGCCGCATTCTCGCAATTGAATTCGAACTTCGATCCGATAAAAGAGGCCGACATTCGTTCGCTCATGGAGCTCGTCGGGGCGCGCGACACCGTGCGAGATGGAGCCAACAACGCCATTGAGCAGGCCCGGGAAAAGCTACTCGCGAGCGTGCCCAACAACGACAAAGGGCAGGCTTTTGTAAATGCCTTCGCCGCCAGTTACCAGAAGAAATTTGACGCCGACCAGGTAACCGAAGAACTCGTGGGCATTTACGACCGGCACTTCACAAGCGATGAAATCAAAGGCCTCCTGCAGTTCTATGGTTCGCCGCTCGGCCAGAAGGTCGCTACCGAGATGCCCAAGATCGCCCGGGAAACCCAAGCTGCCGTCCGCGCGGCGGGCGGCAAAGCCGCGAGAGAGGCGTTATCGGAAGCCAAGCAGGAAAACCCCGGAGTCGGCCAGTCGGCACGTCTCGGCACGGGGCCGGGGCGCTCGAGGCCACGGCGGGCGCAACCGAGCGAACCCGAAACAGCCCAACAACAAGATCCACAGTAACAGCCAGCGACGTTTTTGAAGAGGGCGCTTCTAGTTAGCTAGAAGCGCTTTTTGATTTTGATGTCGATGCCGAACGTGCCGTTCTGGTCGCGCAGACCGACAATGGAGAGGCTGCGATCCACGTTGTACTCCACCTGAATGACTTGCTGTTGCGTGGAGCCGACGTTGGAAACGTAGGTGATGGTGAGATTGCGAGCGATTTGCTGTTCGACGGTGACGCGCGCCGCCGCATTTTGTTCCGATCCGGTCGAGCCGAGCTCCGTGAGACCTGGATCCACGCGAAAACGAGTGATGCCAAATAACCGCTCGAGCCGCCCGCCCAATTGGCTGGAGATGGCTTGCGAGAGGATGGCGGAGGCAGTGGAAGTGCCGCTCGGGGATGCGCCGCCGCTGCGCGCCATGGCCTCCGAGGTGGTTTGCCCCAAGGCCAGCAAGGTAACGATATCGTCGGTGGGCAAGGGAGGATCCGAGCGATAGGCGACCGTGAGCTTGCTTGCAGGTCCGTTGAAGTTCAAGGTGATCTCGTATTGCTGGATGGTGGTGGTAGCTTCGACATTCAGCACCGGGTCGAGACGGAAAGGATTGGCAAAGTTCAAGTCTCCCCGTGTGACGCGATAGCGGTTACCAGCGAAATTCAAATTGCCGGCAAGAACACGAATGTGGCCGAGCAGGATGGGGTGTTCCCAGGTTCCGCGCACCCGGAGGTTGGCCTCGGCCTGGAGTTGCGCGCCCGGCCATTCCATGCGCGCGTCAGGAGCGGAAAGCGCTTCCACGTCGAACTGCAAGTTGCGCAAATAGGTAGAGCTGGTGGCCGGGCCGTTGATGGTCTCCTTCGCCGAAACGAGAATGCCGGCGACCTGCAGGCCCTGCGTGAGGGTGACCCGCTCGATTGTCACGCGCCCGGAAAGCACGGCAGCGGCGGTCGTCCCGGTCAGGCGAAGGGTCCCCCCGGCGAGCCAACTCATGCCCTCGGGGTAACGGATACGCACGCGATCGGTGCGAACATTGACGTCGTAGCGGAGAGGCGTCTCCGAGTAGTTGACGCTACCGGCGAGACGCAGGGTTCCGCCACCGGATTCGGCGCTCAAATTCTCGAAGTGCAGCCGGGTGGCGTCAAAGATCAAGTCGCCCTGCATGGCGCTGATCCCAGCGGGAAAATCCGCCGCGCGAGCCGATACGTTTTCAATATGCACGCGCCCGATAATGCGCGGCCGGTCCAGAGTTCCTTCGAAAGAAGCATTGACCTGGGCCGTGCCCCGCGCGTCCAGTGTCGGCACGTAGCCGCTCAGAAGGCGCAGGTCGAGCCCCCCATTCAAACGCAGTCCGAGAGTGCGGCGCCCGGCAAATTGCACGGCCCCGGCAATCTGGAGGTTGGTGTCCTTGCCTTGAAAGGTGACGGGTTCCACCTCGAGAGAGTCGCGCGAGGTGCGGAAGTGCACCACTCCGGTGTTTTCCAGGTGGACGCCGGCGAAGTCCATGGCCATGCGCGAGAAATTCGCGTCCGCGACGATGTTTTCCGAATGGCGAAGCGCGCCTTTCACGGTAATGTCGCCATCGGCATTCGCATGCCCGCCGAAACTCTCCAGGTGCAAGGCCGTGAGCAAAAACGGGTCCAGGTTAATGTTCTTGATGGCGATCTTGCCACTCAGGCTGTAGGGTTCGGCGAGGACCAGGGTAGAGCCGCCGGATATCTCTCCGGAGGACATCGCCGAGCTCAGCTCAAGGTGCGCCGTGACGCCGTCCGATTTCAGATGGCCTTCGAAACTGCCGATCACCGATTGTCCCACCGTCAAATCAACGACACGGAGGGTTCCTTCGCCCTTTGGCGCCATCGGCGATCCCCCCGCCTTTATCCGGAAACTCAACTGTCCGCCGACGGGCAAACGGCGCGACTGTAGTGTTTCAACATTGGCTAGCGGTAAACCAGCGCCAACAAGATCCGCCGAAAAGTCTTCGGCCCCGAACCGGTAGCTCGCCGATCCGGTAATGATTCCGGTGCCGCGGCCATGCTCTTTCCCGGGCGGAAAGAATCGCAATTCCGCATTGGCAATGCGCGCCTCGTCCGAAACAACGTTAAGTTGTCCGCGGAGGCGGTTGAAAGAGAGGCCGTACACGCGGCCGTCGGCGAGATCAAATAATCCGTTCACGTTCGGTTCCGCGCGCGTACCTCGTCCGTGAAACTGGCCCGTCAATGACCCTTCGACCGGATAGGACATTCCCAGGACCTTCTGGAGGTCTTCCACAGGAACTTTCTCGAAGCTCGCGTCGGCGCTCCACTCGTTCTGGGCCCTGAAAGTCCATTTCGTTAGAAAAAGGTTCGCCTCGA
>Ga0306920_100008291_pt1 | contig 13783 bp, 17 predicted proteins | sample flu12Cox44000170_FD_204666 | JGI IMG/M metagenome (GOLD analysis project Ga0306920, IMG submission 204666) | Lab enrichment of tropical soil microbial communities from Luquillo Experimental Forest, Puerto Rico - flux4day.12C.oxic.44.000.170 (v2)... | ecosystem: Environmental > Terrestrial >... | reverse complement strand
TCGAAACATTCCCCGCGGCCGGCAAAGCGGGCCAAGGCCTGTTCCTGTCGGTGCGGCACGAGGATGTGCGGATGTTCAAGCAGCACATCGACGTCTACCGCAAAGCCTGGACCGACGCCGGACATCCCGGGGAGGCGCCCGTCTATCTCCGTTGCCCCGGTTTCGTCGCCAAAACCGATGCGGCGGCCCAGGAAGCCTACGGGCCGACGCTGATGCGGCATTTCCAGAACCAAAGCCGCCTGCTCGCCGACTCCTCTCGTCGGCAAAACAGCCCGCCGGACCACCCGCGCTGGAAAACCTCGCAGCGCCTCACTGAAATCACGCTCGAGGAAACATTGCGCGGTTCGGTGTTCATTGGCTCACCCGATACGGTGGTGGGGAAGTTGAAAGACCTACAACGCGACATCGGGCTGTCGGGCGTGCAGTTGGAAACGAACTGCGCGGGCCTCGCCGATCACACGGCGGAACGAGAGGCGATCCGGCTACTGGCGCGGGAGGTCAAGTCCGCGTTCCGTTGAACGCGGCTTAGAGCCTCCGCGGCGGTGCGGGCGCAACCCGGACACATTCCGCAGATGCAGGGGAAACAGGGTGTGCCGGTCATCAAGTGGCCCGGCTAGAGCGTTGAGCAGCGGCGAGTTCGAAATCCGCCCGTTTCGCAACGCGGACGGTCCGCGCGTGCGCGAACTCGTCATTGCAGTAAACCGGCTGCTCAGCCCATCCGATCTGCGCGACGCTTTCGAAGCCTATATCGAGCGCGCGCTGGCCGACGAGATTGACCGGATTGAGGACTACTATAGCGAGCATGGTGGCGGGTTTTGGGTGGCGACGTTGGGTGGCGGCTTGGTTGGCACCTTCGGCCTGGAGCGTGCATCGGCTGATGCTATGGAACTGCGTCGCATGTATGTCGATCCCGCCGCACGCAGGGTCGGCATCGGCCGCCGAATGCTGCAGCACGCGGAGGCTGAATGTCGCCGCCGCGGGGTCAAAAGGCTTGAGCTCAGCACCGCCAAAATCCAAAACGAGGCGATCGCGCTCTATCGGAGTGCGGGTTACCGACTTGTCCGCGTAGAGTTGGCGGAGCACGGCAGCAATAAGACGGTCGGCTCCGGAATGCGACGGCTCTATTTCGAAAAAGCGCTTTCTGGGCCGGGGTAGACAACCCGGTTGATACTTGCAGCGAGCAACTCTTGACTGTTTGCGACCACGGTTCGCCGTGAGAGCGGGTTAAACGCCGCGTCGAAGCCTGCGAGGCCGATCAGTTCGACGATCTGCGGGTCGGGGATGCCGGCGACATGCGTGCCGAGCGCAAGCCCGCCCTCGCGGAGGATTTTCTTGACGCGGTTCTGCTGCATGGCGCTCAGCCCGTGGTGTGCTTGCGGATGAACTGCTTCATCCGCTCGATCGCCGGGGCGGCGTAGGGGGCGTCGGGTTTGCCGGTCATGAAGCCGTGATTGGCGCCTTCATAGAGCTGCAGTTCGGCATTGCCGCCCGCCTTGTTATAGTCGGCGACAAAGCTCCGCATCAGCTCGACCGGGACCCATTCGTCTTTGTCGCCGCCAAAGACGAGAGCAGGCGGCAGGTCGCATTTCTCGCCGCGCTTCAGCATCGCTGGCGGCGAGGCGTCTTCGTGCGCCGCCTCGGTGAGCCAGAACGTGTCGTGCAGGTGCACGAGCTCCTTGTTGCCGGCCTTTTCCGCAAGGTTGTAGCGGAGGAGCGGGTCGAGCACGCCCCAGCCCGAGATCACCCAGGCCTGCTTTGCATCAACGCCGGCCGGGCCGGGGAGCGCCGAATAGGTCGCGTTTAAGGCGCGCATTGCCGCGAGCAGCACCTGGTGCCCGCCGCTCGACGTGCCCCACGAGCCGACCCATTCCGGCCGGCTCTTGAACTCGCGCGCGTTCGCCTTGAGCCAGCGGATGCCGAGATTGATGTCCTGGATCGAGCCCGGATGCGGCGCGACCGGCGGCATGCGGAAATCGATCGAGGCGACGAAAATGCCGCTTTCGGCAAGCGTCTTCGCCATAAAGTCGTTGTCGGTGCGGTCCTTACTGGTCCAGGCGCCGCCGTGCACCTGCAGCGCCGTCGGAAACGGCCCCGCGCCGCTCGGCCGGTAGAGCCGCGCCAGCATCCCCTTCTGGTACTCGACATCCTCGATCGCGACGGTGTGGGCGGCGTTGATTGTATCCGGCATGGGTTCCTCCCGAAGCTGATAGGCCAGTCTAGGGCCTTAGCGTCGAGATTGCCACGAGCACCCCTGTCCCTGGCTTCGGCGCCGAAGATCGTCTAACGCGATCTACGGCGCCCAAGTTGGACCAATGCTCACGGCACCGGGGACGCTTATGTCCGCGCAACCGTGGCCGGCTGGTGCCGTTACGCCGAGCGCACAATCGCCTCAAACACCCAACGCCGTGCAGGATCTCCGCGGGCGGGATCGGATAGGCCTGCTCGCCGCGGATCGCCGCAGCGAAGGCTTCAAGTTCGGCCAGCAGCGTATTGAAGCCTTTGTACTCAATCATCTCGAGGGCGGCCGCTGCGTGGTGTCCAGTGCGCGGCCCCTCGGGCGTTGGAGAGAAGCGGAACCGGAACTCCGGAGTGCAAGTTCCGCGCAGCCCTTGGTGCCGAACACGGCGAAGCGGGCGCTGACGGCGGTGACGAGCGAGCAGCAGAGAGTGGCCGACATGCCGTTTGCGAGACCGAACATTACGGCGGTTGTGTCTGCGAGCCGCGCCATCACGCGGCGATGGCTCAGGCAAGGACGAGAAGCCATCATCGAGCACTAGAACCTCGTAGGTTCGTGCCCTGTCGCTCGCGGATCAATTGCGAATCTTGCGAGGGGTTGGTGACCTGATCCCTGAGGGTCTATGGTGGCCGATACAACGAAAGCGCCCGGTATCGGGTAGACGGCGTCGCGGCCGGCCAGCCAATTCGCAAGCAAGCTCCTCTTCGTCGAGGCGCTCGGGCATACGCGGTTGCTATTAGTCACCTCGTCGATGACGCGGTGTTCGGCGACAGCGACGACACGGACACCGCGACCGCGGCGGAGCGCGCCGGAAAACAGCAATATCTCTGTCCGGCATTGATCACCGGCAGAACCATTCGGTTCGGCCCTCCCGACTTATAGGAACCCGTGCTGGCTTGCGGCCGAAGATCCCTGAGCTGGTGTTTGACACAACCTTCCTGTCGCGGCGCCCGGCCCGCGCGCTGTAAACAAGCGGGGTCGGCGCCAATTCCTGCCGGTTGCTGAGACGACAAGCGGGGCCCGGTTGCCGGCGAGGGCGATCTGCGCTTCGGTGCTGTTCGACCAAGTATCTCCGATTTCAGACCGAGTAGCGCGCCATGAAGACAGTCCTTTCTCATGCGAACCTGATCGATTGCATCGAGCCCAAGGTACGGCCGGATAGTGCTGTGCTGATCGAGGATGGCCGCATACGCGCCATTCTGCCAAACGGACAGGCGGGCAGCGCCGGCGACGCGGGGATGATCGATCTCAAAGGCGGGTATCTGATGCCCGGGCTCTGGGACGTGCACATCCATCCCGATTATCTGTCGCTCGACGAGATGCCGCTCGCCGATCAGGTGATCCTGTTTGGCCAGCGGCTCGCGGCCGCGCTTACCGAATCCGGCATTGTCGGACTGCGCTGCGCCGGCGCCCATCACTTCATGGACGTCGCCTGGAAGCGGCCTTCGATTCCGGACAGCATGTCGGCCCTCGGATGTTCGCCAGCGGTTATTTCCTGACCACCACGGGCGGACATTTCCTGACCTCGGGTCATGCGCTGGAGGTTGACGGCCCCTATGGTTGGGTGAAAGCCATCCGCGAGCAGATCAAGAACGGGGTCGACCATATCAAGGTTAATCTCTCGGGCGGCATCATGGGACCGGCCTGGGACCTCCACACCCACTCGTTCCTGCTCGACGACGAGATCTGCGCTGCCTTCGAGATCTGCCGGAAGCGCGGCTTCAAGGTCATGGCGCACGCCACCAACCCGGAAGCAGTGAAGAATGCGATCCGGCTCGGGGCCCATAGCGTCGAGCATGGCTACACATGGATGACCAGTGCATCGCGCTCCTGCTCGAGCACGATACGTGGTACGTGCCGACCCTCGCCATCAGCCATCTTACCGCCAGCCAGGCCACCAATCGGTTCGAAGGCGCTTGGGTTGCCGAGCGCGGGCTCTCGCCGGCGCTGTGCTGCCGCGCCGAGGCAGCCTCGGACGTGCACGCGACGTGGTTCCGCAAAGCGCTCGATGCCGGTGTGCGAATGGCATTGGGCTCCGACCATCCGGCCTCTCAAGGACGCCGCGCTGCTCGAGATGGGGCTGTGGGTCCGCGACGGCGCGACGCCGTGGCAAACGCTGGTGGCGGCCACGCGGCATGGCGCCGAGGTGTGCGGCGTCGGCGCCGAACTGGGCACGGTGGAGGTGGGCAAGCAGGCCGACCTGATTGTGGTCGCCGCCAATCCGCTCGAGGACATCACCAATGTACGGCGGCTGCAGCTGGTCCTGAAGGAGGGCCGAGCAGTATCGGACAAGCGGCATCTTAGTGGAGCAGTTCCATAACCGGAGGAAGTCCGCTTTTGACGGCCGGCTGTCTGTAATATCCGACCACCCGGATCAGCAATCTGTGACGCTTATCCAAACGCCGTCGAAAGCGCGGCGCCCTACCGGTTCCATCTCTGCGGCCCCTATCAGGACGTAAGAAAAGAGGGGCAATAAGGGTTTCGGCAGCACCCGAGCGACCGCAGCTCAACCGCGCCCGGAGCGGAACTTCAAGCCTGCGATGCTATCACCTCACAGAGTAATCGGTCAGGCGCAGCCGACCCTACGATGCGAGCTCCAGCTGCGAGCACCGAGAAAGCCTACCACTCCTAGGTTGATAGAATTACTGCCTTAACCTAACTTCGCCGATTCGGCGGGTTGAGAACATCTAAGTATTTGAGATTGCGAGAGTTGACCCCCAAAGGTCGGCACTACACCAGGGTGGGTGGATCGAGCGCGGCAGCGGTGATTCTGGGGGGTGGCTGGGCGGGCAGATCGAGCTTCAGTTTCTCGAGCACCAGCTTGAGCTCGGCTGCCGGCTCGGTATAGCGAGTGAGCACCAGCTCGCGGCCGTCGGTGGTTGGCAAATGCACGTCGATCATCTGCATGGCGGCGAACTTCTCAAATACGCTGCGCGGCGTCAGCCCTGGCGCCAGGGCGTGCAAGCGGCGCGCCAGGGTGACGTGCAGACAATAGGCCAGGAAGGCGATGAAGATCGACGCGCGCCTCGAGCTGGTGAAAGATCGGCCGGATCGCGAGATCGCCCTTGAGGTTCTTGAAGGCCTCTTCGACCGTGACCAGCAGCAGATAGTGGCTCCACAGCTTGGCCGGATCTTCCTCGACGAGGTTGGTACGCAGGAGATAGCGGCCTTCACGCGATCGGGCTCGCCGCAGCTTCTTGCGATCGAGCCGATAGCTGAACGCGGCACTGTCTGCGGCGACTTCGACGACGATTAGGCGCCAGGCCTTGCGGGACTGATCGCGCGCCGCGCCGAGTTTCATCAGCAGCTCCTCGCGGCTGAGCTGCATGGTCGAGAGTTGCTTGAGCCGGGCCCACAGCCGCTTCAACTGGCGCCGACGGATCGCCCGTTCCTTGGCGACGCGGTCGAGGCTTTGGGCAAAGACGTAAAGCTCGTCCGCTTGCGCCAACAGCTTGACCTGCACTCCCGGGCGCGCCTCTTGCCACGGCTTGGCGACCAGGTGCTTCTCCAAGCGCGTCAAACGACCCTTCGGCGTGCCGACCAGGTATTGCACCGGCGGGTCGGCGGCACGCATTTCGGCGAGTACCTCCTCGGTCGGCACGCCGCGGTCCATCAGCCGGACGCGGCGGGCCTTGCCGTATTGTCGCTCGATGCGCTCAAGAAACCCCCGCAACGTGGTCTTGTCCGAGGTGTTGCCGGGCAGCACCTCGTAGGCCAGCGGCAGACCTTCGGGCGTCACCACCAGGGCGATGACGATCTGCACACAATCCGGCCGGTGGTCACGGGAATAGCCAAAGCGGCGCTTGTCGCCCTCCGGAAACGGCGGATCCGCCTCGAAGTAGGTGCTGGTCAAGTCGTAGAGCAGCACGTCGTAGCCGATGTTGAACAGGTCGCGCCACCGCGCCGCCAAGTGATCGAATACGGCCTGCTTGTGCATCAGCAGCCGGTCATGGCAGCGGTACAGCTTGTGGATCTGGGCCAGCCCCGCATCCTCGCCCAAGAGGTCGGCCAGCGCGCTGCGGAGAAACCACTCACGGTGCAGGCGCCACTCGCTGCCCGGCGCCAGCAAGCGATACGCCACCAGAACGAACAGCACCTGATCCCAGCGCGCCCCCTTGCGGCTCACTCCCAGAAGCTCGGACCAGAACAGATCAAGCTGCAGCTCCCGCCACAGCGTCAGCGCCAGCCAGCATGCGCCCCACTGCCGCGGCCGGCGCAGCCGCAGCTCCGACAGCTTGACGCGCACGATCGAGGCGTCCGCCAGCAGCCCTTCGCAGCGGTCTTCGGGGAACAGCGACAATGTCCGCGGTCGCGTTGCCCCATCCTCCAAAACCTCGATCGACCGCCGCCAGGCCAGCTCCTGCGTGTCGTTGATCTCGCCCAAATACAGCATGTGCCGCTGCACCACGCGGCCCCCGGCAACCCGCGTGTTCTCGACAACGCTCCAGTAGCGGTGCTGCTTGCCATCCTTCCAGCGATCTTTGAAGCGCAGGAACATGATGGTCGCGAATTATCTGCATATTCGCAGCCTTGAGAATAGACTTGGTCGGCACTACAGCCAATTTCTCCGATTTTTGCCCGCGGCGCCCCTTGTCCTTCAATCACTTGTTCCGCGAAAATCGCGAGACAGCAGGTCGAATCGGCGAAGTTAGGTTAAAAGGCGCGACACCCAATCTTCGATCGGGTCGCCACTGCTCATGTCGGCCTGAACCAGGCCGTCGATCATGAAAGTGGGCGACACGTGGATACCGTTCTGGCGGGCATATTTGCAGTGCCACTTCACCTCCCGATCGAGGTCGGGAATCGCGAAGGCCTCGGCAAGTCTTACGCCACTGTAGCGCTCTATGCGCCCGATGATGTCGTTGGGCGTGGCATCAAGATTGGGCCCGCCGCAATGGTGGTCGAATTCAAATTCTTCACGATGCGCGGCTACAGCCGCCATCACAGACTTTGCTGCTGCCTTTCCGCCTTCGAGCGTCGAGGCGGCCAGGATACAGCGCACGATCACGCCCGAGTACATGTGCCAAGGCTGCGACTGAAGGCGGAGCTTGATGGTGATTTGGCCCTCGCCCGCTTGACCGAGAAGGTCGTCAAGTTTACCGAATGCCTTGACAGAAAATGGGCAGGTCGGTTCCAGGAACACCTGGAAGACGCGAGGCCCGTGGCCCCAGACGAGCGGATCAGCGCGCCATGTATTCTTCATACGATCTTTCCTCCTTCGCCTGGTTCGTACGGCGATGGCCCGAAGGGGATCAGACGTTCCGTGCCGGAAACCCGGCCGCCCCGAGCCCGGCGACAACGACATCGGTTTTAATATCCCACTGACGTGGCACCAAAGTTTTTTTGTTCGATCATTTGTCCCGCAACCTCCCGGATGAGCCCGCATAGATCCGAGTCGCCACTTGACCCACCGGCTCCACATCGGCTCGAAGCCGGTGTTGACGTAGGGAATGACGGGGAACAGTCGCGCGTCGGATTTCAGACCTATGTTTCCCGCTGCCTATGCGGCTTTGGTGGCGACTCCAGGCGTCCGCCGTCACGGGATCAAATCGACTTTCCAAGCTATGCCCGGCAGACGGAACTCCGTTTTCCGCACTCCGCGGGTGGCGAACGCGCCAGCAGCGCTGCCCGATGTCCAGTATGTAGACAGCGCCCCGATCAACGAAGACCCCGCAAGGCTCAGGCGAATGGGCAGCCGCTTCAGCGAATGTTTCATGACGGCGCCATCACCGGGCATCGTCGCGACGACGATCCCCAATCAGCACTACGACAGTCACGAGGCCTAATCTGACGGCTCTCGCGAAAGCGCTGTCCAACGAGTATCGCGCGATCCACAACGCCGGCATGGTCCTCCAGATCGACGCCCCGGATCTGGCGATGGAGCGAAATCGGTTTTTCTCGCATCTGGAGGAAGCCGAATTCCTCCGGCAGCTCGAACTGCATATCGCGGCTATCAATTAGGGGATCGAGGGCATTCCCCGCGAGCGCATCCGGCTTCATGTCTGCTGGGGCAACAGTGACGGGCCGCACGTCGATGACATCGCGATGACGGCCATCCTGCCCGCGTTGTACCGGGCCAATGTCGGGGCACTCTCGATCGAGTTCGCCAATCCCAGGCATCAGCACGAATACGACGCACTGCGTAATAACCCGCTGCCGGCACACATGCTGTTGATGCCCGGCGTTCTCGACTCCACCACGAATTTTGTGGAGCATCCCGAACTTGTCGCTCGGCGGATCGAGGAGGCTGTGTCTGTGGTCGGTGACCGGGAGCCGGTGATCGCCGGAACCGATTGCGGTTTCGGCACGTTCGCTGGTCGCGAATACGTGGCGGAAGAGGTCGTCTGGGTGAAGCTCGCCGCAGCCGCCGAAGGCGCGCGCATTGCCTCGCATCGGTTGTGGGGGCGAGCTGTCGGGTGACGCCTGTCGGGGTTGAAGTTGGCCTGGTCTTGAAAGGCCTCGCGCCGATACACTGGCGGAATCTCGGTCAGAACAGAAAGAGTGTCATGAAGGTTGTCACACCGAAGAATATCCCCGAAGTGCCCGCACCTGGCGCGGCCACGAACCGACGGATGGATATTCCGGGCCCGTGCTCGCGATGGGTTGAATCGCAGCAGCTCCGTCGCAATCCCGCGAATGGCCGGAAACGGCGCAACACCTCCCCTTCACTGCAAAACTTGAGATGGTGCTCCCGGTCCGGTAAGCCCGTTTGGCTTCACTTCGTTGAGGGGCCGCGTCGGGGTCCTAAGCCAAAAAACCCCGCCAGACAGCAGTCCAGCGAGGTTAATAGTCATCTCTCGGTTATCAATTCCTCGGGTGCTAGGCTTTCGAGCCGTCCGTCGATGTACCGATAGTTTACGGGCTCGTCACTCTCGACGACGCATGTCTCGCGGACGGCGAACCATCGCATCACCAGGTCTTGGACGTTCGCTTCGGCTTCATCTTTAGTCGCAAACCGCAGGGCGTTGCCGCACCACTCGCCCGAGGAATCGGCGATTACTTCCGGTTTTCCAGCTCAATTCTGGTCTCCTTGTTCGGAGCGGGGGATGCTCCGACGCCTCGGCCCCCCAGACCGGCAGAGCTGGAGGGCGAAGGCGTCAGGCTGCTGTTGCCTATTCGGCGATGACCTCGGCCATCGTCCGGTGCTCCGGGAACGTCCGGGGCCCGCCAGCTGGCACGTCGCGCGCGGCTGTGGCCTTCTCGGCGACACGCCATGCGCCGTGCGCCGGGAAGCCAATGACGGCCCCACAGGCCTTGGCGCAGGCCGCACACGAATGCACAGGTTGTGTCCGTGTAGCTCGCTGGGCATACCGCAACGCGTCGCCCTGCCGGCGTATGTGAAGATCGAGACACAGTCGCAGTATTCGCCGATCGTCTCGGCCCATTCCCTCTTGCCGCGCCCGAGGCGCCCGCCCCAGTGACGGATGGCCTCGGAGGCGCCGGCGAGTGCCAGGCAGGCATCGGCCACGATCGCTACGACACGTCCATTATCGAGGACCGCAGTCATGGGCGGGGCGCCGATGTCGGGGCTTCTGTCCGGCGTGAAAGGCGGCGATACGGCGTCGGCCATGCTCAGCCGTTGGGGCATCGACTAAGTAGACGCGACCCTTGCCGGATCTCGCCAGACGACACAGTTCTCGGATCACCGAGGCAGAGCCGGCAGCAGTAGCCAGCCCTAGCATCTTGGGCGTTCGGGCTCTCTTTCGAGTGAAGAAGATTATGGTCTTCATCAGGTTGTTCCTTCTGGAGCGGGATGCTCCTACGGCCTCGACCCCCGTCCACTCCTGTGGACGAGGGTGAGAGGCCGTGCCTGGTTAAACTGCCAAGCAGCCCCTCTGGCCCCACAGAGCTCCGACAAAGGGGCGTGCCGGGTAGCAGGTCTGTGTCCTACTGAATTCCCGGCACGTCGCGATCCCTGACGGCTCCGACGCCGCGAGCCCCTCAACTGCTGCCAAGGGGGTGTGGCGAATTATTCGTTGTCGGTGAACTGGTCGGGGATCTCCAGGAGCAGGCCGGTCTCAGCTTCGTTCTCGTAGAGGAACGCGCTGAGGCCATAGCTCACCACGTCGCCGCCGGTAATGATGTCGCCTGCGACGAGTTTCATGGTGTCGGGGATCACCTTGGCATTGGTGATGGTAGTCTTGCGAGCACCGTCGCAGTCCATCTTCTGGGTATCCCAGCCAATGTCGTCGCTGATGCCTCTCTTGTAGGCGGTTTCGAGGTGCTCGGCCTCGACGACGATGTGCTGGTACATGGGGACTAGGTACTGACGCTCGATCACGAATTTGGGCATCGGATTATCTCCGTTTGGGGGTGTTTCCGACGCCTCGACCCCCACACGCTTCTGCATGCAGGGGTCGTCATAGTTCACCTGGATCCAAAGGGCTTCAACCCGAGCTCCGTGAGGCGTTCCTTGCAGGCGCCTTCGTCGGCCATGTAACGCTCCAGCGCGTAATCGGCGACGGCGCAGACCGAGGCGAGCTGATAAACCATCATTCGGACCGCCGGGTCTTGGGCGGTGCACGCTGCGGGCTCGTGCTCGCGGATCTCGCGGCAGGCATCGACGATGCTGTGCGCAATGCCGCTCGGATTGCACGCGCCGGCGTTGACGATTACCAGGGCGTCGCGGAACCGGCTGCCTTGAGGGCGTGTCAGGTCAGACATCTTGTCTCCTTCTCGGCGCATGATGCTCCTGACGCGTGGTGCCCGACGCACTGCTGTACGCTGAGCTGGTCACAGTTTCAGATTTGAGGCGATTGAGGAGTAGATGCTACAGAACAAGTCCTGCAACCCATAATATATGGGAATGCAAGGTAATAGTTCAAGTGATCATAAGTAAAAAGCAAATTACTTGTGAGATCTACGTTCGCAGAATATTTCAGTTCGACCGGCTCCGGGCCTCAGACGTAGCCGATGCCAGGGTTGAACTGAACTCCATCCGCGAGAAGACCGGCGCCTGGCACAAAGTTCACTTCTAGCCTGATGCCGTCTGGGTCTTCGAACAGCACGTAGTAGTAACCAGGCGCCCAAGAGCCTTCCATGGGGCCGCGAACGATCGTCGCCTCCATCTTCTTGAGCAGAGCAGCACATCGATCCACGTCCGCGCGGGAACGCGCACGCAGACAAAGGTGGTGCAGGCCGACACGCTGTTGCACGAAGCGTTCGCCAGCCAGAGCCGGATCGCAGGGTTCGATCCCGATCGCGGTTCGAACGCCAACACAGTAGAAAAACCCATCGCCATCGTAGACCGGCTTCATGCCGAATTCCGGCAAGAGCTTACGGTAGAAGGCCCGAGCCAAGTCGAACCGGCTCACTGTCAGGATGACGTGGGCCATTCCGTTGATCTCGATCGTCATCGTCCATGCCCCTTCACGAACTCTGCCCACACGCCCTTCGGCCGCCAAACCTCTTCCATATCGGCGCGCGCCCGAGCCTCATCCATGCCGAGCACATCGCGGCGATACCGGTAGAAGAACGCCGAGACCCGGGCGTTTGCGATGCAGTGCACATGAACCGGGACATCCTTTAGCTGCTCCATGACGGAGCAGCACTTTTCGAAGTCCTGGTCAGTCGGGTTCTGAAAGTCGACCGGGATGTGGATATACGTCATGCCGAGACGGGCGACGCTCCCTGCTTCATCGGGCAGAGCCTTCTCGTGTGTATGGAGCCCGAGATTGACGATGTGTCGGATCCCCAGGGCGTGGATGTCCGCGAGTTGCGCTTCGGTCGGCTGACCGGACGTGGTGATCCGGTCATCAAGCCTACGCCAATTGTAGATAGTTTCAGGGTCGTCCATAGGTCACCTATATCCAAGAGCGTTTAGAAGCCGATGGCCTCGACAATGCGTGCCATCCGACGAGGAGGCGAGCACATATCGCCACCTACCTTGGTAAAGCCGCAACTTGCTGCCCTCGCTGCCCTCGTCAAGCAAGCACCGGACGGCCCCGATTGGCTTCACGAAATCAAGCTCGACGGATACCGCATGCACGCCAGGCTCGATGCGGGCAGAGTGAACATCCTCACTCGTCGGGGCAACGATTGGACCGACAAGTACCCGACCATTGCCGCGGCCGTCGCCGGGCTCCGAGTGCAGAATGCCTATCTCGACGGCGAACTCTGCGGTGTGACGTCGGATGGCAGAACCGCCTTTAACCTGATCCAGAACGCCACTGACACAGGCGAGGGGAGGCTGGTCTTCTTCCTGTTCGATCTGCTCTTCCTGGACAATGAGGACCTCACTGTGCTGCCGGTGGTCGACCGCAAAGCCCGATTGGCGTTGCTGCTGAAGGGTGCGCCGAATTGCCTCCGGTACACCGATCACAAGATCGGCCACGGCCCGGCATTCCATCTTGCTGCTTGCGAGCATGGCCTCGAAGGCATCGTGTCGAAGGGCATCAACGGCCGCTACGAGCCCGACCGCCGTACCTGGCTGAAAACGAAATGCCTGAACCGCGAGGAGTTTGTCATTGTTGGGTGGAGTGACCCCGAGGGTAGTCGGCATCGGATGGGCTCGTTACTGCTCGGCTATTTTACCGCCGACGGCGACTTGGTCTACGCGGGCCGCGTCGGCAGCGGGATGCCTGTCGCCGAACTGGAGCGCGTGTGGCGGCGTCTCCGACCGCTCGCGATCGACAAGATGCCGCTATCGGTTCCACCGCCGCGGAACAGCCGGTTCGGTTCGCCGCTGGTCCTCAGCCGGATCCATTGGGTGCGGCCCGAAATGGTCGTCGAGGTCAGCTACGCCGAATGGACCCCGGATGGTTTACTCCGACACGTAGTCTATTTGGGCGAGCGCGAGGACAAGCTGGCGAGTAACGTACGCAGGGACCGAGCATCGGCCGAGAACATTGTGCAGACGCAGAGACATATCCGCGGTTGACGAAAGTCTGTGAGCCTGAGGTCCACGAAGTGGTATTGGTTTGCCACGCGCGCACGTCACCAAATGCTGAATTCTGCGCCCAGAAGAAGCCGACCCTGCACTGAGCCACATCCGGAGTCCAAGAGGATAACAGCAGATTTATTAGGCGCCGGGGTGCTCCAGCTCTCGGCGCGTGCCAGTCCTGACATTCAGGGCGACGGCAAGATGAACGACGGTGGCGGTATTGGTGCGAAAGAGCGTAGGGTACTATCGCGGCTGCCGGTATCGGATTGGCGGATCTGCCGCGAAGGCGCGCAGGGATAAGAGGGCTCCACGATGAGGAACGGTTTCAGGATCGTCGACATCGACACCCATGTGAACCCGAGCTACGACACGCTCGTCAAATATCTTGATCCCGGCGCTCGTTCGCGCGTCGCCGATCTCCAGCCCTTCGTGCGCACCAGAGGCTATCGGGGTGAGACGGCCACGCGCCTCCTGACCGTCGCTCCCTATCCCTTCGACCGCTTTCCCGGCGAGGCGCCTAAAGAGGCGAAGGTGGTGGCAGGCGGGAAGGGCGCGCTCGAAGGCCGTGTCACCACCGCGTCGAGCCATCACCGCATGCCGCCGGCGGCCGGTGTCATGGACGAGAACGTGCACGACCGGATCAAGGACATGGACGCCGAAGGCCG
>Ga0306920_100008290_pt1 | contig 13785 bp, 13 predicted proteins | sample flu12Cox44000170_FD_204666 | JGI IMG/M metagenome (GOLD analysis project Ga0306920, IMG submission 204666) | Lab enrichment of tropical soil microbial communities from Luquillo Experimental Forest, Puerto Rico - flux4day.12C.oxic.44.000.170 (v2)... | ecosystem: Environmental > Terrestrial >... | reverse complement strand
CTCCACACGCCAAGGTTCACGGTGGATCCACGAGTTCCCTTCGTCCCGATCAACGGGCTGACGAGCCTGTCGGACTCGCCCTCGGGGTACGTCGTGGTCGGAGGTGGAAAGACGGGCGCCGACGCCTGCCTCTGGTTGCTGGAGCAGGGCGTTGGCGCGGATCGGATCACCTGGGTCCGTCCTCGCGACATCTGGTTCATCAACCGCGAGCGGGTGCAGCCTGACGCGGAGCAGCTCTCCGCGTTCGCTGACCTCGTCGAGGCAAGCGCCCAGGCACGGGACGCCGACGATCTTGTCGCGCGGTTGGAGCAGGCGAAGCTGCTGCTGCGGACGGATCCTGACCGCTGGCCGACCATGTTCCGTGGGGCGACGGCCTCGCCAGCGGAGGTTCAGGAGCTTCGTCGGATCGAGCGCGTCATCCGGCTCGGCCATGTGACGAGCATCGAGCCCGGCGTCGTACACCTGGAGCGGGGCGACGTGCCGATCGATCCAGGCTGGTTGTTCGTCGACTGCACCGCCGAGGGCGTCAGGAGCCAGCCACTGGTTCCGATCTTTCAGCCCGATCGGATCACGCTCCAGTACGTCGTCCTCTTCGGGAGCCCGACCTACAGCGCTGCGTTGATCGCTCGGGTCGAGCTCGCCTCCGACGACGATCACGAGAAGAACGAGGCCCTCTGGCCGATCCCTGTGCCCAACGGGAACGAGGACGTCGCGGCGCACATCCTGGCACGGCTCGAGGGCCCGCCCAGATGGGAGCGTCTTCCCGGCGTCGAGGAGTGGAACGACGCCTCGAGGCTCAACCCAGGGTCATGGGCGCTCGCGGCCGCCACGCCGGAGGACGAACGAGCGCGGGCGGCCATCGTCGCGATCCTGGAGCGCGGCGACGCGGCGCAGTCGAACCTGCTGCGGATGTGCACCGCGGGTTCAGGCTCCCGGTAGACCGTCAGCGGCGTGGGAACACCGCGTCGCCCCCAGGGGGGTCGGGCTTCCGCCAGACCGACACGTGCTTCTCGCTCTCCGCGGTGAACGGTCGCCCATCCCAGTCGCCGTAGCGGGACTCCAGCTCGAGACCCGCCATCCGCGCCATGAGGTCGCACTCCGACGGCCAGAGGTAGCGGAAGTGCCCCGCCGAGTACCTCACGTTGCCGCGGTCGTCTCTGCGGTAGTGGTGCGACGTGCATGCCTGGGTCACCGTGTCGTAGGTGTCGAACCCGAGGTGCCCCTCGCTGACGTCGAAGGGGACCGCCGACTGGCCCGGAGGGAGCCGCCGGAGCGCCGGTACCTCGAGCTCGAGCACGAAGCGGCCGCCGGACGACAGGTGCCTGGCTGCGTTCGTGAAGCACGAGGCCTGCTCGTCCTGCGTGCGGAGGTTCGAGATCGAGTTCCAGACCAGGTACACGAGCGTGAACCTGCCCGCGACCGTGGCAGTGGCCATGTCGCCGAGCACGACCGGCAGCGCCTCCGCGTCGACCTTGCTTCGAAGCTGTTCGAGCATCGCCGGCGACAGCTCGATCCCGGCCACCGGGATGCCCCGTTGCAGCAACGGCACCGCCACGCGCCCGGTGCCGATCGCCATCTCCAGTGCGGGCCCTGCGCCCGCGAGCCGAGCGAGCAGGCCGACGGTCGGTTCGAGGACCTCGGGAGCGAACAGATCGGCGGCGTCGAGGTCGTATCGCTCCGCGGTCTCCTCTCCCCAGACGTCGCTGCTCGTCACCTGGCAAGCATGGCAAGAATCGCCGGCTCGCATCGGCCGCCGGACGCGTGTCCCGCGGCCGCGCGCTCGGTGGGTCGACGTGATGATCGCCCGACAAGACCGTGCCGCAGGAACAGCATCCGTGACCGTCACGTCCATGCCGGCAGGCGCGTCCGGCTGCCGGTGGAGCGATCCTGACGAGCCGAGGTCGGCCACCCTCGATGGGCTCGCCCCGTCAGGGGATCGAACGATAGAGACGCAGGAACACCTCGTTGAATCCGCGCGCCGGCCAGAAGCGAGCCGCGGTCAGGTTGCTCATGCGCCAATCGGTCGTCACAACCCGGTATCCGAGCGTCCCAGCCCACGACAGCGCGGTGCGGGTCAGCGCGCTCCCGATCCCGGCGTTGCGATGCTGTGGCGAGGTGACGACCGTGGCGAGATCGATGCTCAGCCGCGGGATGCGGAGGCTGTCCCGAGGTCGCCTGAACAGCAACGCATAGCCGACGAGCCCGCTGTCGCCCTCGGCGACCCAGCAGGAGAACCTGCGGTCGGACTCGAAACCAGCCCACTCCTCCTCGGCGGCCGCGAGCTCGGGGAGCGGGAGCCCGCTGAAGCTCGGGCTCTCGGCAAGCTGCTCGTCGAGGACGCGGTCGAGCGCTGCGAGCTCCTGCGTGTCCTCGGCGGTGGCCCGGCGGATGGACCCGGGGGTCGCCGCCTCGTTCCCCGGGTCCAGCCACTGCGCGGCCAACGCCGCCGAGACGCCGAAGCTGAGGCGGGTCCAGGGTTCGACCTGAGCGGACGTCGCCGGGACGAAGACGAAGTGCCGTCGCAGGCCCTCGTCGACCCATCGGCGTGCGGCGACGGCGTACAGCTCCTGGACCAGCGCTGGCTCGTCGACGGCATGGCCAGCCACGTAGCTCCAGAGGTACGGCCCGATCGCGTCCTCGCGCCTGGCCCCGATGAGGTAGCCACGCACCACGTCACCGTCGAGGGCGGCCGCACCGCTCCCTTCGGCGAGCTCGCGTCGAACCTCGCGCGCGGGATCGATCGGATCCGCGAGGAACGGGGTCCAGGCCAGCTGGTCCCGGTGGCGCGACGCCAGGACCGCGGCGGCCCCGAGCACGTGGCTCTCGTCGAAGGGGACCACGCGGAGCACTGGGCGACGCTACCTGCGGTCCAATCTCGAGTCCGGCGGCGGCTGGTCTCGAGGCTGCGACCATCTGCGCTCCGCGCACACCGGATCGCAGGAGTCCGTCACAGGTGGGTCGTACGCTCCGGTGAGTGTCCGATCCGGAACGACCATGGGAGCCGCCGCTCGCGGGCACTGAGGTCGAGCAGCTGCTCGGCGCGCTCGATCGCCTCAGAGCCACCTTCCGATGGAAGGCAGATGGGCTCGACTCGTCCGGGCTCCGGGTGCAGCTCGCATCCTCGGTGCTGACGCTCGGCGGGCTCCTGAAGCACCTCGCAGCCGTCGAGGACTTCACCTTCACGGAGAAGCTGGACGGGTCGTCGATGGGGGAGCTGTGGTCGGACGCCCCACCGGACGACAACGAGTGGGAGTTCACGTCTGCGAGCGCCGACTCGGCTGCGGAGCTCTATGCGCTCTGGGACGGGGCCGTCGAGCGCTCGAGGGCAAGGCTGTCGTCCGCGCTCCGCAGCGCTGGAGGGCTGGCGCAGGCGGTCCACGCGGGCGACGAGGACGGCAACCACGCAAGCCTTCGCCGTCTTGTGTGCGACCTCATCGAGGAGTACGGGCGGCACACGGGCCACGCCGACCTGATCCGGGAGGCGGTCGACGGGCGGGTGGGCGAGGATCCGCCGCCAGGGTGGCGTCCCACTCCCGGCTGAAGGCCGTTCCTCATCGAGCAGGCGCCCCGCTATCGCTCGCCGACGGTCGCCCACGCCGCGATGATCTCGGCGACCTCGCGATCCTTGCGGGAGAGCGAGTGGTCGCCGTCGACGAACTCGAGCGCGACGTCACCTGCGATCGCTGCCGTCTCCCGTTCGAGCTCCTCGGGCGATCCGAACGGGTCGCGACGCCCCGAGATGAAGAGGCACGGCACGTCGATGTCCGGGAAGTGCGCCGTGCGGAGCCGCTCGGGCCTGCCGGGAGGGTGAAGTGGGTAGCTCACAAGCACCAGGGCCGCGACCCTCAGGCCCGCGGCCGCCGCCATCGAGCACATCCGACCACCGAACGAGCGCCCGCCGATCGCGACTCGGTCCGTCGGCACGGAGCGCTCGTCCGCGAGCTCGATCGTCGCGTCCCGCACCATCTTGATGCAGACCTCCGGGGGATCGGGGCGACGCCGCCCCGCCGTCTGTGCGGGGAACTCCACTCGCCGCACCGTGGCACCCAAGCCCGTGAGGTGCTCGTCGATGACGACGAGCGCTCGCTGCGTCCGACGTCCACCCGCTCCAGGCGTGAGGAGCAGGCCGTCGAACCGGAGGTCGCTCATCGCCTCCATGATGCGTCACGACCACCGCCCGGCGAACCAACCGGTCGACCCGACGATCGGCGGGCACGGTTCCCGAGCGCGCTGGATGGTGCTCAGTCCGGGCTCATGCTGGCGGGCGGTACATCGCCCGGTTCGAACGAGAACTGGACGTCGAAGGAGTCTCTCGGGCGCTGGAGCCGCGACGCGATCCAGCTCCGCACGTGTTCGTCGGTCGGCTCCCCGTCCCACTCGACGTCGTCTGCGACCCCTTCCACCGAGACGAAGTAGGGCCCTGCGTGCTGACGTCGCCACGCCCGGGCGAGGTAGAGGTCCCGCGGTCCGCCCTCGCCAGACACGAGCTACTGCCCTCCTTGGTTGCCGTCCCCCTCGGAGCGGTGCCTGCCACTGCCGCCGTCTCCGCCGTTGCCCTGCCCGTTCTCACCTGCATGCTGGCCGTGCCCGCGCGGTTGCGTCACCGTGGCCGGGGTCGCACCGGGACCTGGCGCAAACGGAGCTGGTCGCGTTGACCCCCCGACCGTGCGCGTGCCGACCGCTCGGTGGCCGCCACCGGGATGACTCGTCGGTCCGCCCGCGAGCGCGACCCCAAGCGATCCGAGGCCAAGCACGGCCAAGGCGATCGTTGTGCCGATCCAGATGGAGTTCCGGCGACGCTGCCGCGAGCCCCGCGGCGAGCGGCTCGGCAGCTCGGCCAGCAGTGTGGTCGGCATCACGCGCGTGTCGTCCACGACACGGATGCGCTCGGTCGCGTCTCCTGCGGGCCTCAGTATCGCCTCACGGGCTGCTGCGGCCGATGCGTATCGGCGAACCGGGTCCACCCGAACGCATCTCGCCGCCACATCAGCGAGCGGTCCAACCGGTGCAGCACAAGACCCGTCAAGGGGCACGGGAGGGTGCCTCCCATCGACCACCGGCCGGGACCCGCTGAGCGCTTCGTAGAGCACCACGCCGAACCCGAAGAGGTCTGCGGCCGGCGTCGGTGACGACCCGTTCAGCACCTCGGGTGCGACATAGTCCGGTGTGCCGAGGAGCTTCTCGAAGCCGATGGGTGATCTCGTCGATCGGTCGACGCCAGCGCCGAAGTCTCCGAGCTTCCACGTGCCCGCCTGTGTCATGAACACGTTCCGAGGCTTCACGTCCAGGTGCAGCACGCCGGCGAGGTGCACGGCCTCGAGCGCTGCCAGCAGCTGCAACGCCATCGCCCGCGCCGCGTCCGGCGCCAGCGGTCCGTCGTCGAGCCGGTCACGGAGCGTCTCGCCGGCAAGGCGCTCCAAGACCAGGTACGGCACCCCGAGGAACTCGCCCTGGTTGAGCGCCTCGACGAGGTTCGGGTGACGGAGTCGTGCGACGACGCGTCGCTCTGTCTCGAAGCGGCTCACGAGCTCCTCGTCGTGTGCCAGCTCCGACCGCAGCCGCTTGATCGCGACGAGCCGACCGGTCTGCGTGTCCCACCCGTCACGTACCTCGGCCATGCCGCCGAGACCGAGGACCGGTCCGAGCACGTACCGATCGCTCAACAGCTGCGTCGTTGTCGCTGTCTGCACAGGCATGGGCTCCGAGCGCGCTCGCCCTATGTCGAGACGTTCCCAGCTGCGGGGAACCGGAAACGTCGAGATCGCTGACCCGGTTCCGGACGCACCCCTCGCACCTCTGGGACACGCCGCCCGGGTCAACAAGGCTGCAGGGATCTCGAGCGCCGCTTGCGCGCCATTGTCTCGATGCGCCGGTCATCACACCTGTGGAGCGGATGCTCCCGCCGGAGCACACGGTGACGGTGCCGGACCGCTCACGTGCAGGTTCAGGGAGTCGCCGGTGCACGGGTTTGTGGGCTCGATGACGACACCTCTCGCTGTGTTCGTGGCGGTCGGCCGACGCATCCCGGTCCGCCGTGGTGAACCGGCCCGAACGGGTCAGCTCCCATCTGCGCCGCGAGCGTACGCAGACCCCGCCTACGGCGACGCGATCGACGAGTAGATGTGGGAGGTCGGCGAGGTCCCTGCGGCGCTGCCCCACGTCATGAGGACCGGCTTGCCGTGTGGACCGACGGTGCGGTTCGGCAGCGCCTCGATGCCGAACGTGTCACCGGGCCAGACTCCCTTCCTCCCGAAGATGCCTGCGGAGACCCTGAGCGCAGAAGGGGTGAGCCAGCCCCTCGAGATCGAGTACGGACGCACGTAGGTCGCGTAACCCTGGCTCGTCGGCGTCTGCCACCCGACGTCGGCGATCCCTCTGCCGACACCGGCCGACTCCGTCAAGACCTCGACGTCCCCTGTCGGCGACGAGACTCGGATGGGCCGCGACCAGGAGGTCCCCCCGCTCGTCGAGTACGAGAGCCAGGCGACGTCGCTCGACGCGGTCTGCGTGTCCCACGTGGCGTAGAGGTTGCCTGCAGGGTCCGTGGAGATCGCGTCGTCGATCCACCACTCGGATGTCGAGACGGTGCCTGCGCCAGCTCCCACCTCGACCGGCCTCGTCCAGCTCGCGCCGTCGTTGGTCGATCGCGTGAACCACTCGTTCCCCGCAGGGGTGAGCGCGAGGGTCGTCCGGTTCGTCGGGAACGCGAGGTAGAGGGCATCGAGCGTCCCGTTTGGCTGAGCCACGACCGGCGCAGCGAGCGCACCGCCGGCAGGAAAGCCGGTCGAGATCGGGTGGACGTTGGTCCACGTCCGACCGCCGTTGGTCGACCGCTGGACGACCGCGTTGAAGTCGCCGCTCGAGAACGAGCACGAGCCACCTGCAGGGCACTGCACGTGCACCTCGGCCGCGCTGGGTCCGTAGTCCCAGGTCACGAAGAGGTCACCGTTGGGGCTGACGGTGATGAAGTCACGATCGCCGAAGTTCCCGACGCCAGCGGGTTCGGGGAGGACGTGCGAGTCCGACGCAGCGAACGAGGCCCCGTGGTTGGTCGAGACGTCGACGACCGGGCTGATGCCGTGTCCGGCGTTCGCCGAGTGCATGAAGGCGGCGTAGAGCGTTCCGGTTCTCGAGACGGCGATCGCCGGATCCCAAGAGATGACGCCGCAGCCCTTCGAGGTGCAGTCACTCGGCTGTGAGCCAGGGAGGACGATCGCGCTGCCGAACGTCCGCCCGCCGTTCGTCGACCTCGAGAGGGCGATCGCGTTGCAGCTCATCCACTCGGCGTACGCGTAGTTGCCGCTGACCGCCTCCTCGACCTCAGCGCCGCTCGGGCAGCCTCCACGCATCTCGGCGGGCGACGTCGCGCCCGCTCGTGGCGCGGTGCCGACGGCTCCTGCGTGACCGAGTCCGAGTGTGGCAAGTGCGACTGCCGCAGCGGGGACCCCCGCGACCAGCAACCGCGCCCAACGTGGACGCGTCGCGTCGCCCGAGCTGGTCCCTTCTCTCGGGCTCGCCGGGCTTTGCACGCCGCGAACTCTACGGGAGGCTGCCGGCGCGTCGAGGTCGCCCGACGGCGTCTCGACCGCGATGTTGGCGCAGCGTGCTGTTCGGCATCTGCGTCGGCCACACCACGATGGCAACGCTGATCTTGTGGCGCGGTGCAGGCTTCCATGACGGCGCCGCGCCCGTCGACCTGCCCGACCCGCGGCAACCCAAAAGGAAAGACATCTGTCGGAGCACCGCGATCACGAGACCACTGGTGAGGCAGCATTGCCATGCGCCGAGTGACCATCATCTCTAGGGCGGTGCGCAAAGGTTCGCGCTTGCCTCGAGCCCTGCCGAATCGCTCCGCAGAACGGCGCTCGCGGTAGTGTCAAGAGAGCGACGTTCGGAACAGGTGATCGATCGTGACGACTGCGTCAGGCATGCCAGTTCGCGGGGGGTACTCACCGGTCGAGGTGGGGGATGACGGGTCCGTCGTCGTTCAGCTCGAGCATGATCACCCGGGCTTCTCCGACCCGTCGTACCGGGAGCGTCGGAACTCCATCGCGCAGCTCTCGCTCAACCATCACGTCGGCGAGCCGATCCCGACCGTCGAGTACACCGATCAGGAGCACGAGGTCTGGCGGATCGTCTCCGAGGCACTGACGGCGCGGCACCAGGTGTACGCCTGCCGCGCGTTCGTCGACGCCAAGGAGGAGCTGCAGCTGCCGTCGGATCATGTGCCGCAGCTCCCGGAGGTCAGCAAGCGGCTGGAGCCGCTCTCCGGCTTCTCGTACGAGCCGGTCGCGGGCCTCGCTCCGCTCCGCGAGTTCTACGGCGCGTTCTCCTCCAAGCGCTTCTTCTCGACCCAGTACATCCGCCACCCGTCGGTGCCGAAGTACACCCCCGAGCCGGACATCATCCACGAGGTCATCGGACACGCGAACCAGCTCGCTGACCCGGGGTTCGCGGAGATCTACGTCGCGGTCGGTGCAGCCGTCGACCGGACGGAGTCGACGGAGGCGCTGGGCTTCCTCTCGAAGGTCTTCTGGTTCACGATGGAGTTCGGCGTCCTCAGCGAGAACGGGCAGCCGAAGGCCTATGGGGCGGGCATCCTTTCGTCGGTGGGCGAGCTGGACGTGTTCCGGGACGCCACGATCCGACCACTGGACATCAGGGAGATGGGTCGTGCCGAGTACGACATCACGCACTACCAACCGGTCCTGTACTCCCTCGGCTCGATGACCGAGCTCCACGACAAGCTGCTCGAGTTCTACACGACGTTCGACGACCACGCGTACGCCGATCTGGTCAAGTAGTCGACGGGTCGCGCGATCGCAGCGGCGGCGACCTCAAGGATTCGCAGCCGAGTTCCACCTTGCGTGCTTCGGGACGTCGCGTACGCCGCATCGTCGCGCGCACGTGACGCGGTCGTACGGTCGCGTGACTCGCTGAGCTGCGCCGCGAACCGGCGTGAACCGCAGCACTGACCGGCGGCGTCAACCCGAGGCCCGAGTAGCGTCTGGGGCCTGCCGCGAAGGGGTCTGAGATGAAGACGAGCCACCGACTCCTGTGCGGGGTGGCCGCGATCGGGCTCGCGAGCCCGATCTCACCGGGCACACCAAGTCAGGTGGCCGCGGCCGTCAAGGCATCGATCTCCATCCAGGTCATCCCCTCAGACCTGACCCCGAGCCTCCAGGCGGTCTCGACCCAGGCCGCGAACTACAACGCGGCTCAGATCTACATGAAGGGCTGCGACGCATACAACTCGTCCTCGCTCCAGGCCCACCCCGCCGCCTGCTTCTCCGGCGACCTCATCTCCAAGCGCACCGTGATCCTCTACGGCGACTCGAACGCCGGCAACTGGGCACCGGCGGCGGATCTCGTCGGAAGGTCTCTTGGGTTCCGGCTGGCCCTCATCGCCATGTCGGGCTGCACGGCGGGCATCATGAGCTACCCGACGAAGAACCTCACCGGCCCGCAGATCCAGAGGGTCAAGAACTGCGAAGAGTGGCACAGCCGCCTCCCGGCCCTCACCAAGAGCCTCCATCCGATCGCGGTGCTCTTCGTCTCCGCTGGGTGGGTCTGGCCGACACCGGTGGGATGGAACGCCGCCGTCGCCAAGGCGTTCAAGGTGCTGAGCCTGGGCAACCCGAGAGCAAAGAGAGTCGTCCTCGGGACCACGCCCGACTTCAACTACGTCGGCGGCGTCCCGCCATGCCTCGCCTCGCAACCGACGTCGGTGCAGAGGTGCGACGTCACCTACCCAACGGCCACGAGCTTCTATGCGGAGATCCAGGCCAGAGACAGGACCGTCGCGACCGCGGTCAAGGCAGGGCTGATCCCCGTCGCGCAGTGGCTCTGCAGCAGCCGGCGCTGCTCGCCGATCATCAAGAACTTCCTCGTCTACGTCGACGATGACCACTTCTCGCTCACGTACGGGCAGTGGCTGGCGGGGGTGTTCGGCGCGGCGCTGAAGAAGCAGGGGATCTAGCCACCCTTGATCGGGGACCTGCGCCGCCAGCCGTGCGGTGTGGCGCCCACGTCGAGCGCGACCAGCTAGATGAGCCGAGCCCGCCGGGCCAGGGGATGGAGCCGCGTCCGACCGGGATCGTGAGCTTCGTCCACTCGGATGTGCCACCGCTCGAACGGTGTCCGATCAGCACCTCTTGCTCGGCTGCCGGGACTCGAGCCTCCGACCGCTTGACTCATCTCAAGCGGGCCCCCGCTAGCGGCACCGCCGGGGGGCGTGGGAAGCACCGATCACCCACTCTCAGGCGTCGGAGCGGGAGCGGCCCCCAAGAAATCGACGATCCTGTCGATTCGGGGTCGCGCTCGTTCGTCGAGTATCTATCGGGCCCAAAGGAGGTCCCGAGGGAAGGAAAGTGACATGGGACTGTATGCGGCTTTGATCTACTCCAACGAGAAGTCGTGGGAGACCGCCGACGAGTCGGTCACGAACGACGTGATGGAAGGCCACAACAAGTTCGGCGCCAACCACGGAGCAGCCCTGAAGGCCGGGCACGCGCTGCAGAGCGCGAGCACCGCGACGACGCTGCGTCCGGACGCCAAGGGCGGCGTGAAGGTGACGGATGGCCCCTTCGCCGAGACCAAGGAGTCGCTGGGCGGCTTCTACGTGTTCGAAGCGACCAACCTCGACGACGCAATCCGGGTCGCCCAGGACATCCCTATGCCCTTCGGCGGCGTCGAGATCCGTCCGATCCGGGTCTTCGACTGACCGTCGGTGGTGGACCGGGCGGTCGCAGACGCAGTCGAGGCGGCCCACCGAAAGGAGTGGGCCCTCGTCCTCGCTGCGACCGTCCGGGTCACCGCGGATCTCGATCTCGCTGAGGAGTGCGTCCAGGCTGCGTTCACCCGAGCGCTCGTGGCGTGGGAGCAGTCGGGGATCCCGTCACGCCCGGGCGCCTGGCTCACCACCGCCGCCCGCAACGTCGCCATCGACGAGCTCCGACGGGCGGACGCCCTGCGCCGACGCCTTCCCTTGCTGGTGGAGGAGGAGACGGCTCCCTTCTATGCCTGGGGAAGCGATCGAGCCGTCGAGGACGACCGGCTCCGGCTGATCTTCACGTGTTGCCACCCTGCGCTCGCGACCGAGTCCCAGATCGCTCTGACGCTCCGGCTTGTCTGCGGGTTGAGCACATCCGAGGTGGCTCGGGCGTTCCTCGTGACCGAACCGACGATGGCCGCCAGGATCACCCGGGCGAAGAAGAAGATCTCGCAGGCGCGCATCCCCTACCGAACGCCATCACCCGAGGAGCTCCCCGAGCGGATCGCAGTCGTGCTGCACGTCGTCTACCTCGTCTTCACGACTGGTCACACGTCGCCGAGTGGAGCAGAGCTGCTGCGGTTCGACCTCGTCGACCGAGCGCTTGGTCTGGCGCGCATGCTTCGCTCACTGCTCCCAAGGGACCGAGCGGTGAGCGGCCTCTTGGGCCTTCTATTGCTGACCCACGCGCGCAGCGGCGGCCGCACCACTGCGGGGGAGCTCGTGTTGCTCGCGGACCAGGATCGAGGTCGGTGGGACCGTGTCGCGATCGAGGAGGGTTCGGGGCTCATCCTCGAGGCGCTGCTCGACGAGCCGCCAAGCATGTACGCCGTGCTGGGAGCGATCGCCCGGGTCCACGACATCGCTCCGAGCTGGGAGGCGACGGACTGGGACGAGATCGTGCGGTACTACGAGCTCCTCGAGTCGCTCTGGCCGTCTCCGGTCGTCGCCCTGAACCATGCCGCCGCGATCGGGTTCGCCTACGGCCCCGAGGCGGGGCTCGCGAGACTGGAGCGCCTCGCAGATGATCCACGCCTGGCCACGTACCCGTACTACGCCACCGCACGCGCGGACTTCCACGAGCGTGTGGGCGACCTCGAGGCTGCCCGGACGTTCTTCGCTGAGGCCCTGATGCTGACGGACAATGAGGTCGAGCGCACCTATCTGCAAGGTCGCATCGCTGACCTGTCCATGGAAGGGTCAGGCAGTCCAGCTGGCAAGCGCCGTGACAACGACCCGCGGACCTCGTGAGTGCCGCGCAGGCGCGCCGCGCGAGCCGGTCACTCAGTCTGGTCAGGCTGCCGGGAGCTGAGCCCAGGACGTCTTGTCCCATTGTCGAGCGCGATGTGCAGGGTCATGTCGAACGCGGGAGCATCACCTCGCGCACGGTCTGGTCCGGGTCAAAACGTGCTGGCGGCTAGGACGGCGGTGCGAAGAACTCCAGCGCGATGTTGTCCGGATCGCGGAACGAGAGCCCTGACCCGTACGGCGCGTCGACGATGCCGCCGTTCGCGATGCCGAGCTCGTTGAGCCGGCGCTCCCACCGCTCGAGCTCGGTGCGGTCGGCGCAAGCGAACGCAACGTGGTCCAGCCCCGGTCGCCGCTCGTCGAAGGGCTCCGTGCTGGTCAGGTCGGGGAAGCCATGGATCCCGACCAGCGTCCCGCCCATCAGCCACACGACGTGATGGAACGGACCGGTGTCCTCGTCTATGACCGGATCCGAAGCGAACAGCTGCTGATACCACTTGCGGCTGCGGCTGAGATCCGTCACTGTCAGCGCGACGTGCGTGATGGCGGGGAAGTCGGACACGGGCGCCTCCAAACGTTGAACGCGGCGTGACGTTAGCCTCGCTCTGAGTGTTGCAAGATCGGCATCGGGAGACGCGCGGGCCCAACCACGTGATGCCGCGGGGCGACCGCGACGTTGTGGACGTTGCCGAGCCGGTGCGGGAAGAGATCGCGCCGTAGTGAACGCGGGCCGCACCGACGGTGAACGAGCGGGGGCTCCGCACCAGGCGGACTGACCATCCTGCGTCCGGCAAGATGCGCTGATGCCGGATCAAGGCTGCACGGTGTCTGGATCCGAGGGCGACATCCGGGCCCGAACGTCCGTCGGACGACGCGTCGTGGTCACCGGCATGGCCGGCTCGGGCAAGAGCACCTTCTCGCGAGCGCTTTCGGCCAAGACCGGCCTTCCCGTCATCCACCTCGACTTTCATTTTTGGAAGCCGGGCTGGGTGGAGCCGTCCGAGAACGAGTGGCGCGAGAAGCAGCGTCGCCTGCTCGCCGGCGACGACTGGATCGCCGACGGCAACTACGACGGCACCCTCGAACTTCGAGTCGAACGTGCGAACACGGTCGTGTACCTGGACACGCCATGGTGGGTCTGTGCAAGCCGAGCGTTCGTCCGCGGGATTCGCAAGCGACCCGTTGGATTTCAGTTGCCCGACGGCTGCGATGAGACCGCTCTGCGACGGTTGCGCGACGAATGGTCGCTGGCGGGTCGCATCTGGCGAGTCCACCGATCCGAGCGCGAACGAGAACTCGGGATCGTGTCGCGGTACGAGAACCGGGTCGTGCTACACGTTCTCCGCTCGAAGCGGGAGGTGCATGACTTTCTGAGCGCATAGCTCTACGGCCTGGTCATCGCGGCCTGAAGTTCGTCCGAGGGCGTCTCGTGTGTCGTCCCGATGCACTCCGCGACCACTGTGCACGCGGTGCGGTGCCAGCGCCGGGCCCACGTCACCGCTAGGTCAGGGCGACTCATGTCGAGTCATGTTGGTCGTCGACGTCTTCGACCGGGTTGTGCCGAGGCGCGGCACCGATCCGGCACCGACTCTTCTAAGCAGAGCTGGGCACGTTCCGAGTGGCGGTTGTCGTGCGCACCTTGCCCCGCGACTCCAAGCTGGGCCTGCTTTGCCCCTTGCCGGCCGCCTCAGGCGAACCGTTGGGCGTACTCCGGTCGGAGAGTCTCGTAGCGAGCCTGCGGAGACAGCGATCGTCCCAAGAGCTCG
>Ga0306920_100008289_pt1 | contig 13785 bp, 17 predicted proteins | sample flu12Cox44000170_FD_204666 | JGI IMG/M metagenome (GOLD analysis project Ga0306920, IMG submission 204666) | Lab enrichment of tropical soil microbial communities from Luquillo Experimental Forest, Puerto Rico - flux4day.12C.oxic.44.000.170 (v2)... | ecosystem: Environmental > Terrestrial >... | reverse complement strand
CGCGTTTCTGGAACTGGAATCCGTGATTAGCACTCGCGCTGAGTTATCTTGACAAGCAGGCGAGATTTTCCCCAAAATCGGCGTCGCTAAACGGATCTGAATCAGGCGGAGGACTCTTCCCCGCTGGGTTCTTCGCCCTCTTCCGGACACGTAACTGGCAGAATCAACTTAGCGGGGGAAAGAAAGGAAGAACCAATGGTGATGAAACGAAAATCTATCGGGATTGCTGCAATTTCAGTCCTGGTCTGTCTCGTTTATGTAATCGTTGTCGCTCCAGCGCACGCGGCCGATCCGTTGAAAATTGAGAACGCAGCTTCCCCTGGCGGAAAATATGTTCTGGAAGCGGTTGCCACTTCAGGAGATGCGTGTCGTATTGATGTAAAATCGAAAGCCGACGGCAAGGTCGCCGAGCAATTCGCGGTTAAGGATTTCTACACGGACGATCAGCGCTACTACATTTCTGCGGTGTGGAAGGAAGATTCTGCTGCCTTTGCTTTGAACATCACTCGGGGGCGGAGCATCACCTACTGCCGCGTTTTTGTGGAAGATCATGGTTCATGGAAGGAAGTAGGTCTGCCGGAGAAGCAAATCACAAAACTTCGCAAGGAAGCCGATAAGCACGGCGGAAAGGCCTTGGATTATCTTTTCGTATCGGACTGGTTACCCAAGAACGAGATTAAATTCTCCTACTCGGGCAACGATACGGTGGAGTACGAGTTCATCGGCCGCCTAGTTCGCGCCGGCCGGCCCCGCCTGGACTTTGTCAAAATCATTGCACCGGAAGTTGAACCAGAACCGAAGTATGATTACGAAAATTATGTTTTCACGCTGCTGGCAGGAGGGACCAAAGGGAGCAAAGACGGCGCGGGCGCCGCTGCGCAGTTCTTTGGGCCGGCCGGACTGTCAATAGATGTCGCTGGAAATGTACTCGTCGCAGATGGCGGTAACCATGTTGTTCGGAAGATCAGTCGCGATGGAGTTGTGAGCACTCTGGCCGGATCTGCGGGCAATTATGGCGACGCCGATGGCGCCGGCACGGCGGCGCGTTTTCGCAATCCGGTCGCCACCGCCGTGGACGCATCGGGAAATGTTTATGTGGTAGATTCCAGCAGCAATTTGATTCGCAAGATTACGCCCGACGGAATGGTAAGTACCTTCGCTGGATCATTGTCCGAGTCGGGTGGATACGCGGATGGCACCGGAAGTGCAGCGCAATTTAGCCTTCCATTCGGAGTCGCGGTAGACAACAAGGGAAATGTATTCGTGGCGGACAAGGGCAATATGATCATTCGAAAAATCACAAGCGATCGAAAGGTAACCACGTTCGCCGGATCAGTAGGTGAGCAGGGTAGGGTCGATGGCGAAGCAAAGTCTGCGCGTTTTGCTTTCCCCTGGGATTTGGCGCTGGATCGGGAAGGCAACCTTTACGTCACCGACGGTTCGGCACTGCGAAAAATCGATACGCACGGAATGGTTTCGACTCTGGCGGGTTTGCCGGATCGAGCCGGTAGTAGCGATGGGACCGGCGGTGCAGCGCGGTTTTCAGATCTCCGCTCGGTCGCGGTGAGTCCCGCGAGCAACGTGTATGTGCTGGACCGTGAGATCATCCGAAAGATAACGCCCGCTGGAGTTGTGAAAACGATTCGTGACTCTACCGGACGCACTCCGTTCCTTAGGCCGGTCTCGGTTGCAGTCGACGATAAAGAACAAATTTACGTAGCCGATGAAGAAGGCTTCAGCATTCTTGTTGGAAGCCGATGAAGTGAACAATGGGGCCGTTGAGTTCATCGCTTTGTTAGGCATCTGGCGGTGCGTGTTAATGTGGCGCTGAGGCATAAGTGAGCGGAAACTTAGTAGGCTTCCAGCGCCAAAAATCGAATATAGCATCAACGACAGCTTTGCGAACGGCTAGCTTTTGCGAGCGTAAGACATGAGCGAACGATCGATCACCCCACCACTGTAAAAGACCGCACAAAATCTGGTCCTGCAGCGGCGTCGTGTTGCGGGGTGTTCGTAAAGCCAAAAAGCGTGGCCAAACCAGCCGGGTCTTTGGCGATGGCGCGATTGAGCGCTTGTGTGTAGTCGATGCCGGCATCCTTGCCAGCGCTGAACGCAACGTGCACATGACGCCTAACTAGAAAGAGATAAAGCCACGGCAGGGTGTCGTGTCAAACACGCTGAACTTATTTAGCAATGGGGCCGTTGGCTTCATTTACCAGGAATAAATCGCTTTGCCGTTCGCAAGTGAGACCTGTCTGCCCACTGCAATGCAAAGCGCCGCTGCATTGGGGTCAGGGAACAACTGGACGCGAAAATAAAATGCGGCCGGACTTTTCTTTAGATCGTCCGGCAACGTGCCGTTGCGCAATCCTCCCGATGGAAACGCCACCTGGCCAAAAGGCATTGCGCCGTTGGATGTGTCCTCGGCGATGTAACGCAGCGCCCCATTAGGCAAATGACTTTTCCCGTCGCCAAGAAGACTGCCGATCTCGATGCGCACAATCTTGTTGTTGAGATCGCGTTTCTGCTGTTCGATTTGTTGAAAAGTATAAATTTTGTTGCTGACCGGCGGCGGCAACGGATCAGATTCGCTCGCAGCCGACATAACGCAGCTCAACATGAACGTAGCAAGGGGACTCAGGGCGAGCATTTTCATAGTTGGGCGATTAGACGGTTTGCCCGTTCTTAAGTCAACTTCGCAGAATCATGAGGTTCCGCTTCACGGCTCTTTGAAATCGCCTGCGTGCTCGTGCGTTTCGATCACGTTGCCAGAATCATCGTAAACGCGAATTACGGCGTCATGTGAGCGGATCATGGCCTCCTTATTTCGCCTTTTTCCGTCAATCTTTTTTAAGTCCTTGCAGAATGCTTAGCAGGTTTTCGTTCACCGGGATGTCTGTTTTTCCGTAATGAAAGTTCGTGAAGATCCATTGGCCGTTTTCAAAGGCGAGCTCGGGAACGACATCAGGATTCGACTTTTTCTGCCCTTCCCAAACCCCAAACACCTCGACCCAATAATGATCTCCCTTCGGGGTGATCTTTCCCACGAGGTAGCGTTCAGCAATATCTTGGGCATTGAGAAAGGGATCGAAATCCAATCCCACGATCTCCCCACCCGATTTTTTGAAGACTGCGAGATCTTCTTTTAAGCCCTTCACCAACTCGGGAGAGAAAGAGGATCGTTTCTCTCGGAGCGTCACCTCTAGCGCCGATCCTGGGCTGTTGCGTTTCATCAAGGCATTTTCCGTCGCCGCATACCAATTGTAGAATTGCTGAACGAAGTGGCCGCAGTCTTGGGCTTGTGAAGAGGTAGTTGGGGTTTGGGCCTGCAGCGCCCCCACGCCAAAGGAGAAAAGGATGAGTGCGATGAATGTTCTGTATAATTTCATGGAGCCTCCCCTGTATAGGGCTTTTCACATTTACAGATTTCTCACAAATATCCAAGACCTTCGTACGGCCTCCAGCAGATCATCTTAGAAACCAAGGATCGCCAGCGTGTTCATGTGTCTGGATCACATTGCCAGCGTCATCGTAAACGCCGTCGCCTGCTTTTCTAACTTGGAGACCCACTCGGGCCCACTTTTAGGGTTTCAGCTAAAAAAAGCCTCAAATGGCAAAATTGTACCGGACCCTGTAGGCTCTGCGGTTAAATCTGGATTGAAGAGTTTCCGCAAACCCACAGTACATTTTGCTTCTCACGTCGCTGCCGATGATTCAAGATTCTTCCAGGGCTAGCGTCGGCTGGATTCCCGGCGGACTTTATATGACAATGAAATCCTCCGTCGGCGTCGTCGGTATCATTGTCTTCAGCGCGGCTTTTTCGTACGCGCAGGACGCGAAGTTCGCGGCCGATGGTTTGAAGTACAGCCACGATTTTTATTCCAAAGTTCATTTCGTCGCGATCGTGAACCTCTCTGTCGGATCGGCGGGCGAGACCGAATTTAAATACGATCGCTACCCGAACGGCGGCCCGGAACGTATTCAGTGCCCAAGTGGCGAGTTCGTGCGCAAGAGAGGGCAGAGGACTTGGGTAAAATCGAGTGACTGGGGCGACACCGGCAAACCGACCGATGCCGCAACCTCGGGACGATTGAACAACTGGGTGGGTCTGGTTGATAGCCGGTTGAGCGCTGTGCCGGCACTGAAGTTTGTTGCGAAACGAGACGAAGGCGAACGGGATGAAATGGTTTTCGAAGAAGCGGACTACGGTCTCGGTGAGTCGCGGCGTTACGTTTTCGGGAAGTTCAAAAATGTAGATACCGATCATCCGTTGCTTTCGGAATTTTCCGGCCCGATGCGCCTCGGCGGACACGACGCGACCGTGAAGATCAGTTTTAGCTATCTCGTTTCAGTGAAGATTCAGGATGTAACTGAGTCACCGGCTCCTACCACAGCTACAGACAAACCGGCGAAGACCGAGCCCCAAGAATCTCTATCGGGGCCAAGCGTCATTCTGCTCGACGGGAACTTGAAGATCGATGTCCCTGCTGATTTCGTTCGCGAGCCAGACGATCCGGCTAAGCCAAAGACCTTAGCAAAGTTCTCGCGCGAAGACGGAGCGTGGGGAGAAGTCTTGCGCGGAACACACGGCCTCACACCAGATCAGCTCGATGGTTACTTGAAGATGCGCGTGGCCGAATACTCCAAAGGCTTCAAGTGGCTGCCCAAGGATTCGCACCTTCAATGGCTGAAGAAAGAAATCGTGACGATCGACGGCCGCAAATGGGCGGATTGGCGCTTTGTCCCAATGCTAAAGGACGCAAAGGATTACTCGCACAATCCCGTTTATACGCGTTTCCTCACGACTTCTTACAAAGGCCAGCTCTTGGAGATCAACTTTACCTCGAACTTGAATACTAACCCCGAGTTAAAGCAGGAGATAGACCACATTATGGACTCAGTGCACCTCGAAGAATGAAATGGCAGCTGTTACGCAAGTATTTCGGAAGGGGGAAGAGCTGTCCACGCGCATCAGCACACCGATAAATACATGCGTAGTTACTATTTTCCACTGATTGGAGTCTGCCTTTTGTCCTGTGTCGTATTCGCCTACAAGGTCCCGCAGACCGCGCCCAAGCCACTCAAAGAAACGCAGGACGCCGCGCAAGTGCGGGCGCACGAGGAGGCGGCACAACGAAGCACGCGGCCGGGTTCAGGTCCAGTTGTCTCGCCGGAGTGGATCAAACAGATCCAGGAATTGGCCTCCAAAAATTCACATCGCGACCGGATACCGGTCGAACATTGCCGGTTCATTTTCAAGAAGGATGGCAGCCTAGCTCATCTCGAGATTGTGATTCCGACGAGCGCAACCCGGACTCCGAACGAGGCCGGGCAATCTCATAATGTTTGTTCGGCTGAGTTCGATGCCAAAAAAGGTGGTAAGCTAAAACTGTCGGACGAAGCGAAAGTCGACGGACCAGATCTTGAAGAATTGTTCGGAATCGACCAGCTGCAGCTTGTGTGTCAGGAACTCAGCGCTTTGAGCCGCTTTCAACAAGCTTTCACCGAGAACGGTTTGAAATACACGCTTAAGGCCAGGGTTATTCTTGCACCCGATGAGAAATCCTGGGCGTGGGAGCTTGGGCCCTCGGAGGAGCAGATGCCGAATGTGATCTATGGGATCTACTATTATCCGGCGACCTCTGAACTCCGCAATATTCCAATCGAGAAAGCAAAGGTTAAGCAAAAGGTGGAAGCGGCGGCCAAGGCGGTCGGCTTTCACATCACTTGGGTGAAATCGATGGAGAATCGATAAAAGGCTGCAGCGAACCCTCTTTTCCCGAGGGCAGATAATATTTTATGAGGCGAGTGATGAAGCGAGTGTGCCTAAGAGCGTTATCATTGGTTTGGTTTCTCATTGGCATTTCGATCACCAGAGCTGCTGACGAAAAGCCCGATGTTCTTTACACGAGTCCCAGCGGCGCGTTTCGAATCGAGCTTAGTCGGGGTGAAAATCTCGCAACGGAAGAACAAACAAGTGGAGATGTATGGCTCGTTTCCACGAAGGACCCCGCCGCTCGCGCGAAGATGCCGCTGCTTGAAGGCGTTTCGTCGTTCGACGATGAGTTTCACGCTTCGCCCAACGAGGAGTGGTTGTTTGGCGTACGAAAAATGGCGCACGGTTTTAGGAACGGCGACCTGTTCCATCGCGTCGATTCACAACACGTCGAGATTGCGCCGACAAGGGAAGACCAATCCTTTAACGATCGAGTCTGGCAGTACTGCGTAAAGCAAGGCGCTCTCAAGGCGAACTATTCCAAAGAGGAAGACAACGCCGACACGGGCATGACTGATTTCGTGGCGTGGAGTCTCGATTCCAGCCGTTTCCTCGTGCGATTGGTTGGCGGAGACCATCATCGAACGCTCCACACCTGCTACGTCTATTTCAACACACGCACGAAAAATTTCGAAATGACGGATTATCTGAGGAAACTGAACAAGACCAAGTCTAAAGCTCTCGCGTGTGCCGAACCTACTGATCCACTTCCAAGCGAGGAGGAGTTGAAGGCGCGGTTCGACAAGCTCGATCAGCAGTTAAACAAAACTTACAGCGAGGTCCTTGCGAAAATGGAGAAAGACCGCGTTTCTCTTGTGCGCGAAGCTCAGCGCGCATGGATTAAGCATCGCGATGAGGGCGCAAAGTTCTACGCTTCACTGTTCCCGCAAGGGGAGCGTGAACAGCGCCGTCTCCAGTTTTTGAGTGATGTGACTGCGGCCAGGATCGATTTGCCAACTGAGCAATGGGATGCCTTCACTTAGATTTATGAAGGTAATGTTTTTCGCCTTGTATTTCGGCGCCTTCGTGTGCTTAGCGTTGGCGGGCGAGCTGATTAAGAGCCGATCCCCCAATGGAAAGTTCGCCATGCTGTTAAAAGACGAAAGCACAACACAACTTATCGAGGTCAAATCCCGCAAGGTCTGGATGGAGCTGGAAGAGGTCGGTCGCCCTTGGGCTAAGGACTCAAAATTAGTTTGGTCGCCAGACTCCAAATACTTTGCTCATTTTGTGGCTTCTCGTCGCGGCGGCACGACGGAGGTATATCGACAAAACGGAATGAGCTTCGAAGAGTTAAAACTGCCTGAATTTCCCCAGTGCAAGAGCAAGACGAACGTTGGCAAGCAGTTTGGGGCCGGAGTGGAGCCTAAGCGATGGGTAAACTCGAATACCTTAATGCTATTCGCGACCGAAGAGTGGGAAGACGCAGATGATCCGAACCGGACCCACAAGTGCGAGCAAACTGTAAGGATTGCCTTCGATCCGGAAGGCAAAGCTTCGATTCAGAGCGTCACACCATCAGAGAGCGCCCGCTAGCGTGGATCTCAATCTTACTTTGGGTTGTTGAGCCCGTCAGAACGAAGTCTTCGAATACAGTCCAACATTTAATACGCTAACACCGCAATCGATGACTGATTAAGTTCTTTAATTCGCGTAGCGGTAACATCGCTAAGAAATTGAAGGCGGCGGCGCTCTTCATCTCCTTTTCGCGCGTATGGGTCGAAACGCAAGAAACAAGTCGGCGGACTCGCTGCGTTTACGGAGGCGACCAGCAGAAACCTAGCTAAAGGTGGAAGGAGACTCAGCGAAGAAACCACTTGATCAATTTTCACCCTGAGTTTGGGTCTGCACAGTATAAGTAAAGCAGTCCTTTGTTTCGTACTCACCGGAAGCAAGGGTTCGCCCCTTGAATTCGACTGTAGCTGTCTTTCCCTCAACCTTAACAAGAATGTACCCATACATCGAGTCTAAGTGTCTTTGGCGTTCTAACTTCCAGTCCTTCTCCTCCGGAACCTTGCCTTGGGAATAAAAAGGGGCGCCTGCCGTCCCGGCTGTAATCTGCTCCATTTCGTAGCCACCCCCTGTGTCGGCCACCTTCGTCCGATCATAAAAGTGGTCATGACCACAAAAGTAAACCCGGGCACCGGCGTCACTCAGCGCTCTCCGATGGCGAGGAAACATAAGAGGTAAACACATTAGCCACATATTGGCACCGAATCAGTAGCTGTTTTCAGAGGTAATTCCCGATTGCATTGGTGCTAAGTGCTCTGGCTGTTGTTTCCCTGATGTTATGCCTCTGGTTTCTGAGCGTAGTTTTTCAGCGGTAATCGACAGGCTTACGAAACTCGCTACAGAAAATCAGTCAGGCTCCGTTGGCACAACGAACCCCCCTACACCCCTCGAAGGAAGTGCTTATGACTTAGGTCGCGAAGCTGGCGAGTAAACACAAGAGGTAAACACAGTAGCCGCATATTACCACAGAATGCGTAGCTGTTTTCAGAGGTAATTACTGGTTGCAGCGGTGCTATTTGCTCTCGCTGTTGTTTCCTAAACGTTACATCGATCTTGTGAGCATACAGGCTTTTTGATCGGCTGAAGGAAGAAATCACTCAGCTCGTTGGTAAAACAAACCCCCTACACCCCGCCAAGGAAGTGCTTATGATTTAGGCCGCGAAACGCCTTACGTCGGAGTCCCTAATTTTGGAGGTTACCGCTGGGATGGGGGGGTAGAAAAATTCTGGAGTTTTGGAGGAGTTACCGCACCTCTTCAGGACTCCGTTGGGCTTCATCGATTGGTTAGATCTATCGGCGCTGCTCGAGTGCTTTTGCGATGCGCTCCAATAACTCTTCAACTCGTTGCATGTGCTCAAGGCGCCTTTGTATGTCATCCTGCTGAGTCTTCACTGTCTTGACTTGACGGCGGAACACGAAGAACAGCACGACTAGAAAAAGGGCGATGGGCAAGAAGTTGATGAGTGCGTCACTCGGCGTCGTGATGCGATGCTGCGCGAGAATGTCAAAGAGCGCTACTTTCATACGCGTGCAGAGATCTAACGAGACAGAGATAAGCCACGGCAGGGCGTCGCGACAATCACCACCAAGTGATTTCGCAATGGGGCGATTGAGTTCATCGCTTGGTTAGGCCGGTGCAGTCGCTCTATTCGCAAGGGTGAGACACCGGAGCATCGGACGGAAGTTTTTCGGTAAAGTTCATCACGCGCGCGAATTTCCAAGAGCCGTCCACCTGTCGATGGAGCACGCGCAACACTTTGCCCTGGCCTGTGGACACCTTGCCCTCGGCGGTGTTCTCCTTCATGGAGAAATACCCCCATTCAAACGCCCAATCTCCGGCAATCTGCACATCCTGTATTTCCATGTGGCCGCAAAGCGTCTTGTGGTTGCCTTTGCTCGCTTCCCAGCGTTTGTCGTCGGCGTAGATCACTGCTTTGCCTACTTCCGCTGGACGGCCCGGTTGGATTCGCACTGCATCGTTGTCCCACAAGTTCGCGAGCTCGTCCGCCTTGTCTGAAAACGTTGCCGCTAGATCCTGCTGATGTAGCCGCTCAATTCCCGCTCTGTCTTGTTCTATCGAACGACTCTCTCGTGCCACTAATATGGCTCCTGCGGCTGCACCCAGCGCTACGGCACTGATGACGAGCTTTCCGAATCGGCTAAGAATTCGAATATTCATAATAATGTTGGGTTGAGGTCTAACGAGACACAGATAAGCCACGGCAGGGTGTCGCGGCAACCGCGCTGAACGCATTTTGATCTGGGGCCGTTGGCTTCATCGATTGGTTAGGGCTGCGGAAGTGAATACACATATGCCAGCGAGTCGCCGCGCGGCGTGATGAAATCTTGAAGCTGCCAGCACTCGTGTTCTCGCTTGCGCAATACCAAGTGCACCGTGTGCCGTTCGGGCGGGCGCTTGGAGTCGAGCACGAACGGATATGACATGGAGACAATTGCCGTATCCGGCGACTCCGTTTCGACGGAGAAGCGAACCGGCTTGCCAATTTTTCCGTCCTGGCCTCCAAGCCAAGGGTCGTAATCTAAATGCCCGATCTTGCCCATCGAATATGCCCATTCCTTCTTGAGTAATGCTCCGAACTCTGGAGTGGTGAACTCCAAGATTGAATCTGGTGCTTTCGCATAAAAGAAATAGTGCTCAGAGTAGAAGGCACGGGCCCAATCGGCAGCCTTCGGGCAATCAGCGGCAGCCAGGCCCACGCTGATTAGTGCTAATAAGGCCAAGATTAGTTTCATACGCAGCTCTAACGAGACAGAGATAAGCTACCGCAGGACGCTGCGGCAAACACGCTGAACTTATTTCGAAATGGGGCCTTTGGCTGCATCGATTGGTTAGATGTGCCCCCACAGAGGGGAGTATCCCTCAAAAGGCTGCAGGAGAGCAAGCCCGCAAAAGGGCATTTACGGCTCTCGGACCTTCTCAGCATGCTGGGGCGTCTAATCACCTGTGGTTTATACGCGGAAACCTGCTAGAGGTGACCGATCTTGGGGGGATGGATCCTTTTGTATTGTTCGACATCGAATTTACATAGAGAACGCACTACGGACGCAGGGGAGACTCGACATATTCTTGTTGACGTGAGAAGGCCCAGGTCAGTTTAATCGCGGCGACAGGTAATTGGGGTCCCCATGCATCTACTTCATTCCTTCGTTCGTCACGCGAGATGGACTGCGAAGGTCTCGCCGCTCGTTTTGGTAATTGCCATTCCGGCGGCGGCGAGTGACGCGGAGCAGCAGAAATCACACACTGAAGAATTTCGTGCTTTTTACGTTGAGTTTCTAGCGGCAGTCCGCGCAAACGATAAGAACAAACTTGCTGATCTGATCGCGTTTCCCGTGAGGGACTGGTCGGTCGAGAGGAAAGGCCTCGTCGAAACAATTGGCATCAAGGGCAAATCCGATTTTCTGGCGAAGTATAACTCACTTTTCACGCCCTTCATGCGCTCGCACGTTCTCGACGCGAAGCCTCAGAAGGTGAGTGACGATCACTACATGGTCGTCTGGCGAGACGCCAACGCAGAATCCAGTTTTCAGTTCGAATACGTCGCAGGCCGCGGCTTCCGAGTTACAGCCTATGGCATCGGCCCATGGTAACTTCAACTGTTCGCGAGTTTGGAAGCTAACAGAACTCAAGACATATGCGTCATTGTAATCCCCAAGTTGCCGTATCCGCAGGAGTGCTCTTTCTCGGCGTTATCACATGTTGCGTCGCTGGTGACGCGGCTTTCTCAAGGGATGGACAGCGAATATACGCGATCGCAAGTACTGATCCGGACCCTGCGGTTCAAGAAATCGACCTTGCTACAAGAACCATTCGAACAATTGTGCTCAAACAATTGGCAGCCGACGACTGGCCGCGTGGGATTACTTGTTCAAACGCCGATAAAATTTTCTGCATTACAAAGGGAAGCCTCTGGTCATTTGATCCGCGCTCCGGGAGTTTAACAAAAATTCGTGACGGGCCCTCGGGAACCGACTTCTGGCAAGTCGCTTTTGATCCAAAAATCCATGCCACATTCGTGACAACTGGTGATTCAGAGGAACCTTTGTTCATGTTCAGGAAAGAAAATGAATGGATTCCTGTGCGGATGCGACGCCATCCGTATCCTTCGTGCCTGGTGTTTACCGCAAGTGGGGAACTGTTCTTTGCTGCATACGGTGATCTGTGGTGCGGCGAGATCCAAACTGATACGTTCGAGGGAGAGGAGCACTTTTCGGTGGCGGCGTACCGGTACGCTCCTCTTGCGACGCTGGAAACTGAAAACACCACTCCGTCTGAAATTGGTGTAGATGATATTGGGGTGAGTCGCGAAGTAATCTATGTTCAATTGTCACGGATGGGCGGCTCGGGAGATGGGTGGTTTGCTTGCCTACGGAGATCAGTCTCCAAACGTACAAGCGAGCAATCCTTGGATCTGCTCTACAAGCCGAGCGAACGCGTTCCCGTCTACCAAAAATCGTTAAGCTCACTCAAAATTCTCGGAGAAGACTCTCATGCGGGTCGGATCGCTGTTTCGCCTGACGAACGCAGGGTCTACTACGTCATGCACGGCAAGCACTGGCTGGTGAGCAATGGCAAGACAGAAGAGCTGCATTTGAAAAAAAAATAGCGGCGGCCATAAACTCGTAGCAGTGAAACGTGTTATTTTCCTTATCGTGACCTGCCCGTTGTTGACCGTTGCTGGCGCTGCGGCGGCCGATATACATCCGATTGTCGAAGTTCGAAGCGGCTATCTTTTCGGCGCGATCGCGAACGGGAAGTGGATTAAAGCGGACGAAGCCGCAAAGTCGATGAGCGACGAAATGACCTACAGGGTTTACGGATTGACGGAATCACTGGGCGAAGCGAAAGGTGGCAAACCCAAGTCTGAAGACCTTCCATGCGAGGAGACATTGTCCGTCGCGCTGTCCCCTAAACGGGAGAAGGGCCTAATTGCGCTAGCCGCACCGTGGAATGCGTTGCCGCGAAAGCCGCAAGTTAGCGATACGACTCAACAAGTTTATGTCGATGCGGTGCGCAATTTTTTAAAAACAAAAGGGATCGAGCAACCGAAAGTGAAGATCGAGAGCATTCTGCGGGTCGATTTGAACGGTGATGGCGAAGATGAGGTGTTGATCAGCGCGACGAATTACTTCAGCAAAGACGGTAGCGTGCCGATGAGATCGCCGGCTGGAAGTTACTCGATGGTATTGTTGCGTCGCGTGGTCGGCGGCAAAGTGGAAGCGCAGCTTGTCGAGGGCGAATTTTATCCGAAAGCGACGGACTACAATGCGCCCAACGCTTTCCAAGTAGTCGCGGTTCTGGATTTGGACGGCGACGGCAAAATGGAAATCGTGGTCGGCTCTCGATATTACGAAGGAGAAGCGACAACGATTTATCGTTGCGATCCGAAGAAGATTGAGGCTGTGCTTTCGGTCGGTTGTGGCGCGTGACAGCAGGTGTCGCTTGGATTCTCAGTGACCGCGGGAGTCTCTTTTCGGCTCGAGATAAATAAAATTATTTTTCAGCACGTTTCTGCGACTCTTCGCCGTCCTCCAGTAGGCGGGGTTATAGGTTGAGATCGGCCTCGGTCGGCGGCCCTTCCAACCAATTAACATCCCAAGCGCTATCTACAGTAATAAACAGGAGCGTATCAGCCGACAGCCATGCCTCATGAACCATCTTCGCCGGCATATAATTGAACGAGCCCGGCCCTTGCTCAACGCGTTTGCCATCGCAGGAAAACTCAGCCGTTCCGGTTACGACTGTGTGTGTTTCATTGGCTGTGTGCCAGTGCTTGCGCACATGGATCGCTTCTGGTGTGCGTATAAGCAAACTTGTTCCATGCGTCTTTGGGTCGATATGCAGAATACAAATCTCCGGGGAATTCTCGCCGAGATCAGGAATAATCCTTTCCCACTTGAGGTCTGTGAGGTTCTTGAACTCTGGTGCGTTCGAGACCGCCTTACCCGGAGGGTTTTCCGCGCGTCCCGCAAACACCAGCACTGCCGCAGTCGACACTACTGTGAGGCCAAATTTGATTTTCATACGAACGCCATAATAAATGGGATTCTGCGCGAAACGCGAAAAATTACTTTGGCGTTTCGATCACGTTGCCAGCCGCATCGTAAACGCGAATCACAGCGTCATGTGAGCGGCTTTAGAACTTTGCGTAGCTAATCGCGTCGTGGATTGCTCGGTACTTCGCAGCTTTGGGTCAAACGCATCGTGGGTGGCTAACTCACCGCTTTTTCGGAGTGCTGCGCTTGAGGCGAAAACCTTCCCGTGCCGCGCCGTAGCCCATTGCGTACTCAATCAATCCAACTCCTTTTTTCCAAACGATCTTTGTGAAATGACCTGATGGATGTTCATCTAGATTGACACATAAATCGCCCTTCACTTCAATCGTCTTGTGCCAATTCCCACCTTCCTGGTCGTGGCTGAATTTACCAGTCGTAATTCCGTAAACGTTGCCCGGTTCAAATTCCAGCGGCTTTTC
>Ga0306920_100008288_pt1 | contig 13786 bp, 12 predicted proteins | sample flu12Cox44000170_FD_204666 | JGI IMG/M metagenome (GOLD analysis project Ga0306920, IMG submission 204666) | Lab enrichment of tropical soil microbial communities from Luquillo Experimental Forest, Puerto Rico - flux4day.12C.oxic.44.000.170 (v2)... | ecosystem: Environmental > Terrestrial >... | reverse complement strand
GGTCGGAGGAGGAAGTGAAGGCGTGGGAGCAGAAGGATCCGCTCACCCGCTTCCGCGTCTACCTCGAGGGCAAGCAGCTCTTCGACGCGTCCGTCGAGGCGCAGGTGGACGAGGAGATCGCGCGCGCCGTGGAACGCTTCGAGGCCATGCCCGCTCCCGATCCTCTCGGCATGTTCGACCACGTCTACGCCGAGCTGCCCCCGCACCTGGCCGCCCAGCGCGCCGAGCTCGCCGCGCGCCTGCAGGAATCCGCGCAGGGCGATCCTGCCGACGCCAAGGCGCCGGCCTCGCCGCCCATGCGCGGCCAGCGCACGACCACGCGATTGGACGGGCTGATTCCGGACGTCGGACGGGCCTGAGGGTTCGAGCCATGGCGAAGCTCAACATGGTCAAGGCGCTGAACCTGGCTCTGCTGGAGGAGATGGAGCGCGATCCGGACATCGTCATCATCGGCGAGGACGTGGGCGTGGACGGCGGCGTCTTCCGGGTCACGGAAGGGTTGCACCGACGGTTCGGCGGCCGGCGGGTGATCGACAGTCCCCTCGCGGAGGCGGGCATCATCGGCGCCTCCGTGGGCATGGCGCTCTACGGGCTCAAGCCCGTGTCCGAGATCCAGTTCTCCGGCTTCGCCTTCCAATGCTTCCACCAGATCGAGAATCACGCCGCGCGCTACCGCCAGCGCAGCCAGGGACGCTTCCACTGTCAGATGGTGATGCGCATGCCCTACGGCGGCGGCGTCCGCGCTCTCGAGCACCACTCGGAGAGCGAGGAGCAGTTCTACGCACACATCCCCGGGCTCAAGATGGTCATTCCCTCGGGTCCGCGCACGGCCCGCGGGCTCCTCGTGGCCGCCCTCCGCGATCCCGATCCCGTGGTCTTCTTCGAGCACAAGGGGCTCTACCACGCCTCCAAGGAGGAGGTGCCCGACGAGACGGAGGCCCTGCCCATCGGGAGTGCGGAGATCGTCCAGGAAGGGCGCGGGTTGACCCTCATCGCCTATGGGGCCATGCTGCGGGTGGCCGTCGAGGTGGCGGAGACGCTCCAACTCGAGGACGGGATAGGTGTGGAGGTGCTCGACCTCCTTACCATCTCGCCCCTCGATCACGAGACCCTTGCCGCCTCCGTGAGCAAGACGGGGCGGGCGGTGATCGTGCACGAGGCGCCGCGGAGCTTCGGCCCGGGAGCGGAGATCGCGGCTAGCATCGCGGAGGGCGCCTTCCTCCGACTGGAGGCGCCCATCCGCCGCGTCACCGCCTACGACGTGCCCTTTCCCGGCTTTGCGCGGGAGAAGGGCAATGTTCCCGACGCTGCGCGCGTGCTCGCCGCCGCGCGCGAGACGCTCGCATACTGATCGTCACCCGGAGGGGGCGCGCCATGGATGTGGTCAATCTCGTGGAGAAGCTGTCTCGCTTCACTGAGCACTGGTCGCCCAAGATCGTGGGCGAGGTGAACGACATGCAGGTGAAGCTCGTCAAGTTTGCCGGGGAGTTCATCTGGCATCACCACGATCGCGAGGACGAGCTCTTCTTCGTGGTGGCAGGAAGGCTCCGCATGCAGTTCCGCGACGGCGATCGCGAGGTCGGGCCCGGCGAATTCATCGTGGTGCCCCACGGCGTGGGGCACTGCCCGCGGTCTCTCACCGACGAGGTCCACGTGCTCCTCCTCGAGCCCAAGACCACGCTCAACACCGGCAACGTGGTGAACGAGCGCACGGTGGCGACGCTCGATCGGCTCTAGACGCACGTTTTATGTCGCGCACGTTCGTCCTGCCCGATCTCGGCGAAGGGCTCGTGGAGGCCGAGATCCGCACCCTCCTCGTCAAGGAAGGCGACCTCGTCAAGGAGGACGCTCCGCTGCTCGAGGTGGAGACGGACAAGGCGCAAGTGGAGATTCCCTCGCCCTTTGCGGGCCGCGTGGAGAAGATCCACGTGCAGCCGGGACAGACCGTCAAGGTGGGCCAGCCGCTCGTGAGCTTCGGCGATGCGACCGGCGCGACAGCGCCGCCACCCGCGGCTCCTCGGCAGCGCACGCCCGCTGCGCCCGTCACCGAGCCGAAGGCGCCGACTGCCCCTGCCACGGCGTCTACGCACACCGCACCGGCTCCGGCGAAGGTGAACGGCGGCCCTGTCGCCGCCACGCCGTCGACGCGCCGGCTGGCGCGCGAGCTGGGCGTGGATCTCCATGGCGTGCGGGGCACGGGGCCCGGCGGCCGCATTACGGATGACGACGTGCGCGGGGCGACTGGGAAGCCGGCCGCGGCCACCGCTGCGCCTACGGCTCCGCGCGCTCCCGCGCCGTCGGGACCCGCCAAGCCGCTGGCCGCCGTCGGGCTCGAGCCGCCATCGCTGCCGAGGTTCGAGCAGTGGGGGCCGGTAGACCGTCAGCCGCTCTCGCATCTCCGCCGCACCATCGCCGAGCGCATGGCCCTGTCCGCGGCTCTCATCCCCCACGTCACGCACTTCGACAAGGCCGACGTCACCGACCTCAACGCCATGGTGACGCGAAGCTTCGAGACGGCGAAGCAACACGGCATCACCCTCACCCTGACGAGCTTCCTCCTGAAGGCGGCGGCCCTCGCCCTCCGGGAGCACCCGCAGTTCAACGCGAGCCTCGATGCGGGGGCGGGGGAGCTGATCCTCAAGCGCTACTGCCATCTCGGCATCGCGGTGGCCACCGAGCGCGGCCTGATCGTGCCGGTGATTCGCGACGTGGACAAGAAGCCCGTGATGGAGTTGGCCCGCGAGCTAGCCACGCTCGCCCAGCGGGTGCGCGACGGCAAGGCCACCCTCGACGACCTGCGCGGGGGCAGCTTCACCATCACGAACATCGGCGCCCTTGGGGGCACCGGGGCGATTCCCATCATCAACTACCCGGAGGTGGCCATCCTCGGGGTGGCGCGGGGGCGGGAGGAGCCCGTGGTCCGCGGTGGTCAGATCGTGCCGCGCACCATGCTCCCGCTGAGCCTCACCTTCGATCACCGCGTGGCCGACGGCGCCGACGGTGCGCGTTTCGCCCAGGCCCTCATCCGGCGCCTGGAAGCGCCCGAGACGCTCTTCGCGGAGTGGTAGCGCCATGGTGATGGGTGATCTGGTCACCGAGGTGGACGTGGCCGTGCTGGGCGGCGGTCCGGGCGGCTACTCGGCCGCCTTCCGCTGCGCGGAGCTCGGCCTCGAGACGGTGGTGATCGACGCCGGCCATCGTCTGGGCGGCGCCTGCCTCTTCGAGGGCTGCATCCCGTCCAAGGCGCTCCTGCACGTGGCCGCCGTGCTCGGCGAGGCGGAGCGCGCCAAGGAGTTCGGCGTCGGCTTCGGCGAGGCGCGCATCTCGCTCGATCCGATGCGCAAGTGGAAGGCCGAGCGCGTGGTGGGTAAGCTCGCGCGCGGGCTCGCCTCGGTCGCCAAGGCCAAGGGCGTGGTTGTCATCGGAGGGCGCGGCGCCTTCGAGGACTCGCGGAGCATCCGCGTCGGCGGCGAGGAGCCGCAGGTGGTGCGCTTCAAGCACGCCATCGTGGCCACGGGCTCGGCGCCGATGATGCCGTCCGGCTTCGCCGTCGGCAGCGACCGCATCATGGACTCGACGGGGGCACTCGAGGTGCCGGAGATCCCCGAGCACCTGCTCGTGGTGGGCGGCGGCTACATCGGCCTCGAGCTGGGTCAGGTCTATGCCGCCCTCGGTAGTCGCGTCACTGTCGTGGAAATGATGGACGGGCTGCTCCCCGGCGTGGACCGCGATCTCGTGCAGCCGCTGGCCCGTCGCTGCGAGAAGCTCTTCGCGGCCATCCACCTCGGGCGCAAGGTCTCCGCGGTCAAGGACATCGGTGCCGCCATCGAGGCGACCATCGAGGGCCAGGCGCCGCAGAGCTTCGATCGCGTGCTGGTGGCCGTGGGGCGGCGCGCTGTCTCCGACTCTCTCGGCCTCGAGAGCACGAAGGCGAAGGTGACCGACCGCGCCTTCGTGGCGATCGACGAGCACTGCCGCACCAGCGATCCGCATCTCTACGCGGTCGGCGACGTCACCGGTGAGCCCATGCTCGCGCATCGGGCCATGCGCCAGGGCAAGGTGGCCGCGGAGTGCATCGCGGGCCGACCCTCCGCCTTCGACAACGTCGCTATCCCCGCCGTCGTCTTCACCGACCCCGAGGTCGCCTGGTGCGGCGTGATGGAGGCGCAGGCCGGTCGCGAGATCAAGATCGCGAAGTTCTCCTGGGCTGCCTCTGGGCGCGCCGCCACCATCGGGCGGAGCGACGGCCTGACCAAGCTGGTCGTGGAGGCCGCCTCCAACCGAGTCATCGGCGTGGGCATCGTCGGCCCTGGAGCGGGGGAGCTGATCGCCGAGGCCGCCTTGGCCATCGAGACCGCGGTGACGGCGGAGGATCTCGCCGTCACCATCCACGCGCACCCGACCCTGTCCGAAAGCCTGATGGAGGGCGCGGAGAGCCTCCTCCATCGATCCTCTTCCTGATAACACCCAACGAAGTGGAGGCGTGTCGTGAGTGATCTCGTCGCGTTCGACAAGCAGGGCAGCATCGGCGTCATCACCGTGAACAATCCGCCCGTGAACGCGCTCTCGCAGGGTGTCCGCCAGGGCCTCCTCGACGCCCTCGCCAAGGGCGAGGGCGATCCCGGCGTGAGCGCCATGGTCATCATCGGCGGCGGCCGCACCTTCATCGCGGGTGCCGACATCCGCGAGTTCGGCAAGCCACCGCAGCCGCCCGATCTCCACAGCGTGCTCGCGGCCATCGAAGGCAGCGCCAAGCCCGTGGTGGCGGCCATCCATGGCACGGCGCTCGGTGGCGGGCTCGAGGTGTGCCTCGCCTGCCACTACCGTGTCGCCGTCGCCGCGGGGCAAGTGGGGCTGCCCGAGGTGAAGTTGGGCCTCCTCCCCGGCGCGGGCGGCACCCAGCGGCTGCCGCGCGTGGCGGGAGTGGAGGCGGCGCTCAAGATGATAGTGAGCGGCGACCCGGTGCGGGCACCACGTGGGAAGGAGATGGGCATCGTGGACGAGGTGGTGGGCGACGATCTCCGCGCGGGCGCGGTGGCCTTCGCCGAGCGCCTGGTGGCGGAGAAGCGCCCGCTTCGCAAGATCTCCGCCATGGACGACAAGGTCGCGGCGGCGCGCGCCAACCCCGGCGTGTTCGACGCCTTCCGCAAGAGCATCGAGCGCGAGGCGCGCGGCTACCTCGCTCCCTTCAAGTGCATCGAGGCGGTGCAGGCCGCGGTGACCCTGCCCTTCGCGGAGGGCCTCAAGAAGGAGCGCGCGCTCTTCCAGGAGTGCATGGCCTCGCCGCAGTCCAAGGGGCAGATTCACGCCTTCTTCGCCGAACGCGAGGCGACCAAGATCCCCGACGTGCCGCCGGGCACGCCCGCCGCGAAGATCGAGCGCGCGGTGGTGATCGGGGCGGGGACCATGGGCGGCGGCATCGCCATGAACTTCGCCAACGCGGGCATCCCGGTCACCGTGGTTGAGGTCGCGCAGGACGTCCTCGACCGTGGCCTGGGCGTGGTTCGGAAGAACTACGCGGCCACCGTGGAGAAGGGGCGACTGTCCCAGGCCGACATGGACAAGCGCATGGGCCTCATCACGGGCTCGCTCGATCGCGGGGTGGTGCGGGAGGCGGACATCGTGATCGAGGCGGTCTTCGAGGAGATGGCGGTCAAGAAGGAGGTGTTCGCCGCTCTCGACAAGATCGCCAAGCCCAGCGCCGTGCTGGCCTCCAACACCTCGACCCTTGACATCGACGAGATCGCCAGCGCCACTTCGCGCCCTCAGGCCGTCATCGGCACACACTTCTTCAGCCCCGCCAATGTGATGCGGCTCCTCGAGCTGGTGCGCGGGAGCAAGACCGCGAAGGAGACCATCGCCACCTCCGCCGAGCTTGCCCGGCGCATCAGCAAGGTGTGGGTGCTCGCGGGCAACTGCGACGGCTTCATCGGCAACCGCATGCTGGCGCCCTATCTCCGCGAGGCGGAATTCCTCGTGGAGGAGGGAGCCACGCCCCAGCAGGTGGACAAGGTCATCTACGACTTCGGCTTTGCCATGGGGCCCTTCGCCATGCAGGACCTCGCCGGCCTCGACGTAGGCTGGCGCATCCGCAAGGGCAAGGCGGCCACGCGGCGCAAGGACCTCCGCTACTCACACGTCGGCGATCGCCTCTGCGAACAGGGGCGCTTCGGCCAGAAGACAAGCGCGGGGTGGTATCGCTACGACGCGGGAAGCCGTGTGCCCAAGCCCGATCCCGAGGTGGAGGCGCTCATCGCGGCTTGCGCGAGGGAGGGCGGCGTGGAGCGTCGGCAGGTAAGCGACGACGAGGTCCTGAAGCGCTGCCTCTGGGCCCTCGTCAACGAGGGGGCGCGCATCCTCGAGGAGGGCATCGCCCTGCGGGCGAGCGACATCGACGTCACGTACCTCTACGGCTACGGCTTCCCGCGTTATCGCGGCGGCCCCATGTTCTACGCCGATCAGGTCGGACTCAAGCAGGTGCTCGCCGACGTGGCGGGCTTCCACACGCGCCACGGCGAGCCGTGGGCGCCCGCGCCACTGCTCGAACGGCTCGCCAAGGAGGGCAAGGGTTTCCGCGACGCGGGAGTGCGCTGAGTCGCGACCCGGCGGCGCGTTCATCATGGAATGCCGCTGCCTTGACAGGCCCGGAGACTGCCTGTTATCAACGATGCGCGCCGAGGCCGGTGCCATTGCCATGACCTTTCCCCATCGCCGACGAGAGTTGCCCATCAAGAGGGCGGGGTAGCGCCGGGTGTTGCCCCTTCCGCCTCTCGGCGCCGAGGCGCAGGCCCTCGTGGAGCAGATCCGTACGCTGGCCCGCGAGCGCTTCGCGCCGCGGGCCGCGCGCTACGACGCAGAGTCCACCTTTCCCGTCGAGAACTATGCCGACCTCCGCGCCGCCGGCCTCCTCGGGCTGACCATTCCCACGTCCTACGGCGGGCGCGGCGCCGATTCGCTCACCTACGCCCTCGGCCTGCTCGAGATGGCCAAGGGCTGCTCGGCCACCGCGCTCACCTTCAACATGCACGCGACCGTGCTCACGTTCATCGCCGCCCTCGGCAGCGAGGAGCAGCGACGCAGGTACTTCGGAGAGGTGATCCGCGAGGGCAAGCTCGTCGCTTCCGTGACGAGCGAGCCCGAGTCGAGCTTCCGCGACAAGTTCGTGCTTCAGACGATCTTCAAGCCCGTCCCCGGCGGCTACCAGGTGAGCGGAGTGAAGCAGTTCTGCTCGCTGGGTGACGCCGCGGACTACTACTTCGTTTCGGGCATCCGGGAAGGCACCACCTCCGCCAAGGAGGGACTCCTGTCCGCCCTGGTGCGTCGCGGGGATCCCGGTGTCAAGGTCGAGGGCACGTGGAATGCCATGGGCATGCGGGGCACGGTGAGTCATACCATCCGCTACGAGACCTTCGTGGAGGAGAGCCAGATCATCGGCCCGCCCGCTGGCCTCTTCACCATCGATCTCTCCGGCTTCGCCCTCGGCTACTCCGCGACCTATCTCGGCATCGGCGAGGCCGCCCTCGACTACATCGCGGAGTTCGTGCGGACCAAGACCATCCGCCCCTCTACGGAGCCGCTCGGCCATCATCCGGTGACCCAGCGGACCATCGCCGAGCTCGCCACCTCGGTGCGCGCGGCGCGTCTTCTCCTCTGCGAGGCGGCGCGCGTGCGCGACACCGGCGACCGCGCCGCGGCCATGCTCGCCGTCAACCAGTCCAAGTATCTCTCCGCGGAGACGGCCGCCATGGTGACGGAGCGGGCCATCCGGCTCGCCGGCGGTCGCGGGATCCTCAAGGATCTGCCCCTGGAGCGCTGGCACCGTGACGCCATGGCAGGCCCGGTGATGCCGCCCTCCAACGATCGCTGCCTCGAGACGGTCGGCAAGATTCTGTGCGGCCTCGAGGCCCGGACCCTCGATTTCCAGTAGCCACCCTCAAAGGAGGATGACGATGACGTCAATGACACGTCGCACGTTCCTCGCGGCAACCGGCGCCACCGCGGGCGCCATGGCGACCCAGGGAATGTTCCCCGCCGTGCTCCGCGCGCAAGGCGAGCCGATCCGCATTGGCTGCCCGCTGCCCCTCACCGGCCCCTTCGCGGCCCTCGCCGCCGACATGCAGCGGGGCGCCCAACTCGCCCAGGACGAGCTCAACGCCAAGGGCGGGGTGATGGGGCGCAAGGTCGAGGTGCTCTTCCGCGATGACGAGCTCAAGCCGGCGGTGGGCGCCCAGCGCACCAAGGAGCTCATCGAGAATCAGAAGTGCCAGTTCATCGTGGGCGGTCTGGCCGCTCACGTGCAGATGGCCATCAACGAGCAGACCAAGAAGTCCAAGATCCTGTTCATCTCGACCAGCCAGTCCGACGAGATCAGCGCCAAGCCCGACACCAGCCCCATCACTTTCCACGAGGCGCTGAACCCGACCATCACCTCGCGGGTGATGGGCACCTGGACCGCGCAGAACCTTGGCAAGAAGTGGTGGATCATCTATGCTGACTACGCCTGGGGGAAACAGAACAACGCCGTGCTCCAGGACACGCTCACCAAGCTCGGAGGCACGGTCCTGGGCTCGACCCCCTACCCGCTGGGCAGCGCGGAGTTCTCCGCTCATCTGCCGAAGATCCAGGCGGCCAAGCCGGAGGTGCTGATGTCGGTCACTCCGGGCGCCGACAACATCGCCTTCCTCAAGCAGGCGCGAAGCTTCGGGATGGACAAGACCATGAAGCTCGCCCAGCCGCTGCTCTGGATCTCCTATCTGAAGGAAGGCGGGCCGGAGCTCTACACGGACATCCATGGCGCCACCAACTGGTACTGGGAGCTGCAGGACACCATTCCATCGGCGAAGAAGTTCGTGGAAGCCTCGATGAAGAAGTTCAACATTCCGCCCGGCGACTACGGCGCCTACGCCTACTCGGGAGTGCTCGAGGTGGCCCGCGGCGTGGAGCTGGCCAAGTCGACCGACTCCGAGGCGGTAGCCAACGCGCTCCGGAAGAGCCCCGTCTACGACCACTACAAGGGCAAGGAATGGTGGCGGACCTGCGACAACAAGTCCATGCAGGACATGTGGATCGTGAAGGGGCGCGGGCCGGGCAAGACCAAGGGTGACTGGGGCCTCCTGGACATCGTCGCCAAGGTTGCCGCCGACGAGAAGTACGACCGCACCTGCGCGGAGAAGGGGTTCGCCTAATCGCGCATGGACATCTCATTCGCCGCGATCCTGCCCCAGATCTTCACCGGGCTGGTCCTGGGCATGCTCTTCGTGCTCCTGGCCGTCGGCCTGTCTTTGATCTTCGGGCTCATGACCGTGGTGAACTTCTCCCACGGTGCCCTCTACATGCTGGGCGCCTACTGCACGGTGTTCCTCCTCACCTTCACCAAGAGCTTTTGGGTGGCGCTCGTCGTTGCGCCGCTCATCATCGGGGCGTTCGGGCTCCTCATGGAGCGCTTCCTCATCCGACGGCTCTACGGACGGAGCCCGGACGATCCCCTCCTGCTGACGTTCGGGCTCTCCCTCGTGCTCGTGGAGACGGCCAAGCTCATCTGGGGGAAGATCGGGCTCACCCTCGACCCGCCGAAAGAGCTGGGCGGGGTGGTCAACCTGGGCTTCATGGTCTTTCCTGCCTATCGCCTCTTCGTCATCGCCGTGACCCTCGCGGTGCTCATCGCGCTCTGGGCCTTCCTCACGCGCACCAACGTGGGTCTCATCATCCGCGCCGGCACGCGCGATCCACTCATGGTCCGCGCCCTCGGAATCGACCTGAACCGCATCTGGCTGCTCGTGTTCGGCATCGGCTGCGCGCTGGCGGGACTGGCGGGCGCCCTGGCCGGCCCCATGCGTGGGGCCTACGCCGAGATGGGCGTGACCATGGTGATCGAGTCGTTCGTGGTCATCGTGGTCGGCGGCATGGGCAGCTTGCTCGGGGCAGTGGTGGCGGGGATCCTCATGGGGCAGGTGGTCGGCATCACCACGTTCCTCGCCCCCAAGCTCGCCGAGATCATGGTGTTCGTGGTGATGGCCCTCGTCCTGCTCGTCCGGCCCAGCGGCATCTTCGGCGAAGCCGGCCTCGCGGAGTGACCATGGCCGCCCTCTCCGCCCTTGTGAGCCGCCACCAGGTCATCGCCTTCGGAATCTTCTTCGCCGTGTTTCCTTTCCTCATGCCCTACCAGGCTCTCGCCTCGCAGGTGCTGATCTTCGGTCTCTTCGCCCTCGGCTTCAACCTGCTCTACGGCTACACGGGCCTGCTTTCCTTCGGTCACGCCGCCTACTACGGCCTCGGCGCCTACGGTACCGGCCTCGCCCTCGCCAAGCTCAAGGTCGGCTCGATCTGGCTCGGGCTTGCCGCCGGGCCCGCTCTCGCCGTGCTCGGCGGCGCGGCCATCGGCTTCTTCTGCCTGCGGCGGCGCGGCATCTACTTCGCCATGCTCACCCTGGCCTTCGCCCAGCTCCTCTACTTCATCGCCTTCCACCTGGCCGACGTAACGGGAGGCGACGACGGCCTGCGTGGCATCCCGCTCCTGCCCATCCAGCTCTTCGGGTGGAAGATCGACCTCGAGGGCTCGCTCGCCTTCTACTACTTCTCGTTCGTCATCGTGTGGCTGGCCGTGGCCGTCCTCAAGCGCATCCTCGATTCGCCCTTCGGCGCCGTGCTCCAGGCCATCCGCGAGAACGGTGACCGCGCCTCTGCCTGCGGCTACGACGTCAACCGCGTGAAGCACCTGTCCTTCGTCTTTTCCGCTTTCTTCGCGGGCCTGGCCGGCGGGCTCGACGCCCTCCGCCTCGCTGTGGTGCCGGTGGAGTCGCTTTACTGGGTCACCTCGGGACAGGTGGTCATGATGACGCTGCTCGGTGGCGCCGGCACGTTTTTCGGTCCCTTCGTGGGCGCCGGCACCTATCTCGTCCTGGGCGACCGGCTTGCCGTCTTCACCGAGCGCTGGCCGCTTGTCATTGGCCTCATCTTCATGGCCTTCGTGCTCTTCCTGCCTAAGGGCATCTGGGGCACGCTGGTCGACCGCCTCCCCCGCGGTCAGTCCGCGGGGGTAAAACCGTAGCCAAGGAGGACATCATGGCCGTCAAGGTGCTCGAGCTCCATCATCACGGCATCCGCGTCAGCCCGGCGGAGACGGACAAGTCTCTCGCCTTCTACCGGGATGTGCTCGGCCTCATCCCCGACGAGGGCCGCCCGGACATTCCCGGCATCCCGGGCTATTGGATGGACTGCGGCAACGACACCCAGATCCACATCATGGGCTGCGAGGGCACCTCGCGCTACGCCAAGGGTCCCAAGCAGGACCCGACGACCTTGCACGTGGCCCTCGCCGTGCCCGACGTGCAGGAAGCCAAGCGCGAGCTGGATCGTCTCGGCGTCAAATACTGGAGCATCCAGTCCGTGGTCGGTCCCCAGCTCGAGCAGGTCTTCATGGACGACCCGCACGGCAATCTCGTGGAGCTGCACGAGATCGGCACCTGCCGCTGCAAGAAGACGTCGCGGAAGGCGCCCGCGAAGGCCAAGCCGACCATGGCCGGCTAGCCCGCCGCCCGGATGCGACAGGACCTGATCGACCGCGCGGATGCTCTCGCCCGCGAGAAGATCGCCCCGCGCGCCGCCCGATACGACCGTGAAGGGCGGAATCCCGTGGACAGCTGGGCCGACCTCCAACGCGAGGGCTTTCTCGCCTGCGCGGTGCCTCAGGCGTACGGGGGCATGGGGCTCGACATGGCGACCTACATCGGGGTCATCCGCGTCATGGCCCGGGGCTGCGCGAGCACGGCCATGACGCTCCACATGCACTCCACGGTGATGCGCTTCATCGACGCCCTCGGCACCGAGGCGCAAAAGCGGCGCTACTATCCCGAGGTGGTCGAGCGCGGCAAAATGTTCGGCAGCTGGGGCAGCGAGCCCGCGGTGAGCCTGTCGCGCACCTTCATCATGGAGACAGTCATTCGCGCGGCGGAGGACGGCTGGGTGGTGGACGGCATCAAGCACTTCTGCACGATGGCCCTGGGCGCTTCGTACTACATGGTCTGGTGCGCCCTCGACGGCAGTGGCGACATGGCGCACGCCCTCCTCCAGGCCCTCGTGCCCGCGGAGAGCCCCGGCATCTCGACCGACGGCAAGTGGGACACCCTGGGCATGCGCGCGACCTTCAGCCCGTCCGTCACCCTGTCGAACGTGCGCATCCCGAAGGACGCGACCCTCGGCGCGCCCGGCTCGGCCACCGGGGTGGGCGTGGTGGAGAGCTTCGCTTTGGGCTACGCCGCGGTTTACGTGGGGATCGCGGAGTCCGCGCTCGAGTTCACCGCCGACTACGTGAAGAAGCGCGTGGTCAAGCCCGAGAACGTCCCCGTGGCCACCGATCCCGCCGTCCAGCGCCAAATCGGTGACCTGGATTCACGGCTCGACGCGGCCCGTCTGCTCCTCCACGACTCCGCGTCGCGCTGGGAGGGCGCGGACGTGCCCCGGCGCGGGCACCTCGCCAATCGCGCCAAGTACCTCGCCACGGAGATCGGGCTCCACGTGACCTCACAGGCGCTCCAGATCGCGGGCGGCCGCGGCGCCTACAAGGACTATCCTGTCGAGCGGGCCTTCCGCGACCTCCGTACCGCTTCGCTCATGCCGCCCACCATGGACCGCATGGCCGAGGGCATGGGCAAGATCGCCCTCGGTCTTGGCGGCGGCATGTTCCAGTTCAGCGGCAGCAAGAGCGGCTGATGCCTTCGATCGCCTTCGTCGGCCTGGGCGCCATGGGCAGCGCGATGGCCCGGCGTCTTCTCGCGGCTGGTCACCACGTCACCGGCTACAACCGCACGCGCGCCAAGGCGGAGGCGCTGGCCTCGCGCGGTCTCGTGGTCGCCGACTCCGCGCGCGCGGCCGTCAAGGGAGCGGAGGTGGTGCTGAGCATGGTCACGGACTCGGACGCTCTCCGCGACGTGGCCCTCCGCGACGATGGCATCCTCGCCGGGCTCGGGCGCGGAGCGATATGGGCCGAGATGAGCACGGTCAGTCCCGCCGTCACCCGCATGCTAGGAGAGCGCGTGCAGGAGAAGGGAGCGACCCTTCTCGACGCGCCGGTGTCGGGCAGCACCGTCACCATCGCCCAGGGGCAGCTGAGCTTCATCGTGGGCGGCGATCCCGCCGCCCTCGAGCGAGTCCGTCCGGTGCTCCTCGCCATCGGGCCGACCATCACCCACGTGGGGGCCCTCGGTCTCGCCGTCACCATGAAGATCGCCGTCAACCTGAGCATCGGCGTGCAGATGCTGGCCTTCAGCGAATCCGTCCTCCTCGCGGAGAAGTCGGGCATCCCGCGCGAGAAGGCGGTGGAGGCGCTCCTCAAGGGAGTGACGGCCTCGCCCATGCTGAAGTATCGTGGGCCCTTCGTGCTCGACAAGCCCGAGGAAGCCCTCTTCAGCGTGATTCTGTTGCAGAAGGACATGCGCTTGGCCCTGGAACAGGGAAGGGCAGTGGGCGTGCCCCTGCCTTCGACGGGGCTCGTTCACGAGTTGCTCACCGGCGCCCGCGGCCTCGGTCTCGCCGAGAAGGACTTCGCCGCCCTCTTCGACGTACTGGCGAAGCTCTCCGGGCTGGGCGGGTGCTAGAGAAAGGAGACGGCTCAGATGGACATCCACAATGCGGTCCAGACGGCGATACCCCTCCTGACGGCCCTCGCGCTCAAAGTGGTCGGCGCGATCATCCTGTTCGTCATCGGGCGGAAGCTCATCGACCTCGCGCGCCGGCTCGTGGTCCGGAGCCTCAAATATCCTTTCGACCAGACGGTGGCCTACTACATCGG
>Ga0306920_100008287_pt1 | contig 13789 bp, 11 predicted proteins | sample flu12Cox44000170_FD_204666 | JGI IMG/M metagenome (GOLD analysis project Ga0306920, IMG submission 204666) | Lab enrichment of tropical soil microbial communities from Luquillo Experimental Forest, Puerto Rico - flux4day.12C.oxic.44.000.170 (v2)... | ecosystem: Environmental > Terrestrial >... | reverse complement strand
TTGATCGAGGGTTTGGTTGTGGTTCAACGCGAGAAGCTCAGCCGTGGCGAGGCGAGGCTGTTCCTCTGGCCATCTCATCCTCGGCGTGTGGGTGGCCGCGCGCCGTCGAAGAGGGCGCGCCGGGCGCCGAGGGCGCCGTAGGTGTGCTCGGCGAAGGCGCGCACGCGCGCGTTCTGGCGCAGGTCGACGTGAATGAGCAGTCAGACGTTGACGTCTGCAGATCGGGCAGCAACTCAGTTTCCAACGGTGGTTGCCGAAGGCGCCAAGAAGTAGCCGCCGTCGAGAGATCGGCGGCGCGGTCGCGGCTCCTCAGTAATGAGGCGGCTTCTCGTCGACGACCGGGTCGCCGACCTCCCGCAGCTTTGCGCGAATGCTCGTCAGCTCTCGCTGGAGCGACTCGATGATCTTTTGCTGTCCGAACACGACGTCCGACAGGTCGGCGAACTGGCGTTCGAGGTGCGAATAGCGAATCTCGAGCTCGGTGAGGCGGGTCTCCATCCCCAGGAGGCTAACGCTTTCCTGTGCAGCGGGTGACACACTCATCACCCGGACCCGCACACCGGCCGCTCACCGTTTCGCGCTCGGCAGCGCCGCGGAAGCGCGGCGATGCGATGGCCCGGAGGCTGCAAGGTGAAGCGGGCATGTCCGCGAGGGCCATGACTTCGGGTGAGGGGCGCGATGCCTGACGAGCTGCGGGAGCGCGACTTCGACAGCTTCTTCCAGGCGCCGTTCGAGGCCTACGGTCCCACGAGCCCGTTCGTGTCGCCGCTCCGCAGCGATCTGCAGCGTTTCCTCGATCCGCGGCGCAACCCGACGTTCGCGCGGGCGGAGGACATCACCTACTTCTCGCTGCTGCGAGACGGGCGGCCGATCGGACGCATCGTCGCCCAGGTGCACCGGGACGCGAACGAGCGGCACGGAACGCGGCGCAGCCAGTTCGGCTTCTTCGACTGCATCGACGACCCGGACGCGGCGCGGACCCTGCTCGCCGCGGCCGAGGCCTTCGGTCGGCGCCACGGCGCCGATGAGATCGCCGGCAACTTCAACCTCACCGGCAACCACCCCATCGGGGTCGTGACCGGCGGCTTCGAGAACCGGCCCTACCTGGAGCAGGTCTACAACCCCCCGCACATCCCCAAGCTGCTCGAGGGGCTCGGGTACCGCCCGTTCTTCCCCATGACCACCCACGAGCTCTGGGTGGGGTCCGAACCGGCGGCTGGCCTGCTCGGCGACAAGCAGCGCCGTCTCTTGGAGAAGGGGTTTCGCGTCGAGGCCATCAGCCGGTGGAAGGTCCGCGCCCGCCTGCGCGACTGCCGAGCGCTGCTGAACCTCGCCTTCGCCGCCAATCCTCTGTTCGTCCCGATGAGCGAGAAGGAGTTCCTCTTCTACGCCAAGGACCTGACCTGGGTCATCGACCCGCGCATCACCGTGCTCGCCTACGACGGGCCGACGGCGGTCGGCGCGTTCGTGTGCGTGCCGGACCTGAACCCGCTGTTCAAGCGGGTCGACTCCCGGCTGAGCGCGCGCGCGCTGCTCGAGTACTTCCGCTACCGGCGGGCCTGCCGCCGGGCCGCGGGGATCTACTACGCCGTTCACCCCGGCTACGCCAACCGCGGCGTCAACGGGCTCATGCTGCACGCGATGGTGGAGGCGCTGGGGCGGGCCGGCTACACGCGCCTCGGCGGCACCTGGATCGCCGACGCGAACCCGGCGAGCCTCCGCCAGGTGGAGAAGCTCGGCGCGCGCCCCTACCACCGCCTCCACCTCTACGGCCGGAGCTTGCGCGATGCCGCTCGTCACGCAGCTTGAGGTGCTGGCCGATCTCGCCGCCGCCGCCAGCGGGGTGGCGTTCGCGGTCGCGCTGTTGCTGACGTCGAACGCGCGCCGGCGCCCGGTCCCCGCCCGTCTGACCCTCCTGGTCGTCGTCACCGGGCTCGGCTTCGGCTGCCGCGCCATCGATGCCTGGGCGGGGGCGGCGTGGGCGCATCACGCCCAGTACCTCGGCTTCGGCCTGTTCCCGATCGCAGCGCTGTTGTTTGCGGAGGCGGCGACGGATTGGTCGGCGCCGCTGCCGCTCAAGGTAGCCGTGCTCGCGGGCACCGTGCTGTTCTCGGTCACCTGGCCGGCGTCATGGGTGGACCACCGCCCGTGGCGGCTGGCGATGATGGCGCTCCAGCTCATCGTCGTCGTCGCCGTCACGCTCCGCTTCGCGATGACGCGCAGGCGATCGACGCCGGGGCCCAGGCGAAGCACGCTGACCGTCATGACCGTGCTGGCGTCGGGCGCCGCCGTCGGCGTCGTCAGCGAGAATCGAGAGCTGCTCGGCGTCTGGCTGCCGCGCACCGGCGCGCTCGGCCTGCTGCTGGTCGCCTACGCCGCCGCCTGCTCGTTCCACGCGGGCGGGCTGTGGCGCGTCTCCACGATGGCGGCGCGCCTCGCCGGGATCGTGCTCGCCGCCTCGGCGCTCGCGCTGTCGGTCAGGGTGGTCGAGCGGACCGCCCCGATCGCGGCGCTCGTCTGGACCGCCGCCCTGCCGCCGTTCGCGTTCCTGGCCTTCGAACCGGCGCGGCTCCTGCTGTGCCGGGATCCGAACCGCCGCGCCGGGGCGTTGCTGGCGCGGCTCGCCTCGGTCCGAACCGGGGACGCGCCCGCGACGCTGGACGCCCTGCGCGCCTGGCCCGAGCTCCGCGGCATCGACGTGGCCGCGACCGCAGACCTGCGCGCGGTCGGGTACGAGCAGCTCGGCCCCTACCTCGCGGCGAATCCGCGCGCGCTCGACCGCTCCTTGCTCGACGCGGCACGCGCCGACGCCGATGGGTGGCAGGCGCGTCCCTTCGAGGAGATCGCCGACCTGCTCGACCGACGCGACGCCGATCTGATCGCCCCCCTCGGCCCGGATCGGGTGCTGCTCGTCGCCGTCGACGGCTTCATCGACCCCGGCGCCGTCCGGCTGGTGCTCGATCCGATCGTCCAGCTCGTGCGACACGAAGACGAACGGCCGTCGGCCTGGGGGAGCGCCGCGTGAGTCGCGACGCCGACTTTCGGGTCCGCTTCGGCCGGGATCTCGAGATCGCCGTACGCGAGCGCCCCGGGCGCACCCTCGACGCACGCGCCCTCGGCGAGCTGGTCGGGGAGCTGCGCCAGGTCGCCGCCCGCGAGGGGAAGCCCCTCCCCGCCTACGGCGCGCTCGCCGGCGATCGCGCGGATCTCGCCGACCGGATCGTCACCGTGATCTACCTCCGGACCACCGGAGAGCCGATCGCGTTCAGCGCGCTCCGCTATCTCGATCTGGACGTCGCAGGCACGGCCGAGCGCGTGGTTCACCTCGGCCTCGTCTACATCCACCCGGCGCACCGGCGGCGAGGCCTGTCGCGGTTGCTCTACGGGCTCCCCACCTTCCTGCTGTTCTTCCGCGCCGGCATGCGCCCGTACTGGGTCTCCAGCGTGACGCAGGTGCCGACGGTGTTCGGCCTGGTCGCCGAGCACTACGACGGGACGTTCCCGAGCCACGATCCCTGCGCCCGCCAGACGTTCGGCCACTTCCTGCGCGCGCGCGCGATCATGCGCGACCACCGCGCGGCGTTCGGCGTCGGTCCCGAGGCGGGCTTCGACGAGGCTCGCCAGATCGTGACGAACGCGTACACGGGCGGCTCCGACGCGCTGAAGAAGAGCTACGCCGACGCGCCCAAGCACCGGAACCCCGCGGTCAACGCGTTCTGCCGCGCCGCGCTCGACTACGGGCGCGGCGACGACTTCCTGCAGCTCGGGGTCTGGAACCTGGACTCTTCGTTGCGCCTCCTGCGTGGTCTCGGGCCGCGCTCGCTGACGGCGCGGCTCGTCTTCCGCGCGGCGCTGCTACTCGCGGTGAGCGTCCTCGTGCCGATCACGCGCTGGCTGATCCCGGCGCGGAGACCGCGCGCGTCGGCAGCTGCGGCGGCGCGGCTCGAAGCAGGAGGCTGACGTGGATCCGATGTTCAGCTACGAGGCCTTCACCAGCCGCAACATCGGCTTCGTCTCGCACGCCGAGCAGGCGCGCCTCCGCCGGGCCCGGGTGCTCGTCACCGGGGTGGGCGGGATGGGCGGCGCCGTGGTCGCCTGTCTGGCGCGCGCCGGCGTGGGCGGGTTCGTGATCGCCGACGTGGATTCGTTCGAGGTCTCCAACCTCAATCGTCAGATCTTCGCCACCCTCGACGCCGTCGGTCGCGAGAAGACGGCCGTGACGCAGGCCGCGCTCGCCCGCATCAACCCCGACTGCCGGGTCGACGTCCTCGGGGGCGACTGGACGGGCCGGCTGCCGGCGCTGCTGTCCGGGGTCGACGTCGCCGTCAACGGGTGCGACGACGTGCGCGCCACGCTCGCGCTCATGCGCGCCGCGGGTGAGGCCCGGCGGACCGTCATCGACGCCTTCGCGTCGACGCTCCCCAACGTCTGCGTCGTGCGCCCCGACGACCCGCGGCCGGAGCAGCTGCTCGGGTACCCGACCGTCGGCCTGCCCCTCGACGCCGTCGATGCGCGCCTCGTCGACGCCTGCAAGCGCAAGGAGCTCGAGTGGGTGCTGACGCATTCGAGCTCCGCCCGCTACGTCGACCTCGACGTCGCCGCGGAGGTCATCTCGGGGGCGCGCCCCCGCATCTCGTTCGCGCCGATGGTCTGGATGACGGGCTGCCTCATGGCCTACGAGGCGCTGCGGGCGATTCTCGGGCGCCCCGGCGGCCCGGGCCCGGGCGGCCACTTCATCGACCCCTGGACGGGCCATGTCGAGCGCCCGCGGAGCCGGCTGTCGGCGCTGCTGCGCGCGGCGCTGGTGCGCCGCTTCTTGTCGCGCCTCGCAGCCCCGCCGGTGCGGCCGTGACCGCCGCGTGGCGCGCCGTCGGGCGGCGTCGGGTTCGAGCGGCGTCAGCGTGCCTGGCCTGCGCGGCGCTGACCTCGGGGTGCGCCGCCCTGCGGGGCTATACGGAGACCACCTCCGCAGCGATGCCGGTCGCGCCCGGCACGCCTCCCGGCCTCTACCGGCTGGCCTTCGATGACTTCCACGGCCTCAACACGGACACCATGGCGCGCAGCGCGCTCCCCTGGAAGCTGCTCGCGGCGGCCCTGGTCGACGAGGAGCGGACGCGCGATCCGGCGCTCCCCTTGACCGAGGAGAGCGCCGTGGCGCTCATGTCGCGCCGCTACGGCTTCCTGCGTCCCACGCGGATCGCGAACTGGCCATCGGCCGCACCGCCGCCGCCGCTCTCGCCTCACCGCCCGCTGGGGCTCGTGGACGGGACGTTGAGGCGGTCGTTCCCGACGGTCTCGCTGGAGGTGGTCAACACGGGCTGCTCGACCTGCCACGCCGGGATGCTCTACGACGCCGACGGGAACCCGACCGGCGAGGCCTGGATCGGCCTCCCCTCGACCTCCATCAACGTCGGACGCTACGCACGAGAGGTGTTCGCGGCGTTCCAGCGCGCCATCGCCGATCCCGAGGGGCTGTTCGCGACGATCCGGATCATGTTTCCGGCCGTCTCGCCCGAAGAGCTGGCGACGATGCGCAGGTACGTGCTGCCGGAGCTCGAGACGCGCATCCCGAAGCTGGCGGCCACGATCGGAGGCTTCACCCCCTACTCGGTCGGCTCACCCGGGCTCGTCAACGGCGTCGGGACCATGAAGTGGTACCTCGGCATGATCCCGGCCGATCGCCCCGCCCCCGGCGAAGTGGCGTTCAGCGTGGTGCCGGAATTCGGGGGTCTCCGCTGGAGGAGCTCGATCCTCACCGACGGCATCTACGCGCCGCCCGGGTGGCGACACAGCGGCCCGTGGCCCGGGGGGCCGTCGCCCGCCAACCGCGACGCGATGGCCGGGGTCGCGACGCTGGTGACCGTCGGGACGCTGGGCGTCGACTTCCCCGTCGCCGCCGGACCGAACGTCGCGCCCATCCGCGACGTGGTCGACTTCCTCGTCGACGGCTACCGTGCGCCGGAGTATCCGGGCCCGTTCGACCGGGCGCTCGCCGCGCGCGGGGGCGCGGTCTATGCGGAGCGCTGCGCGCGCTGCCACGGACAGTACGCGGGAGAGCCCGACCATCCACGCCTCGTCGAATTTCCGAACCGCCTCATCCCCGTGGAGGTGATCGAAACGGATCCGTTGCGCGCAGACGCCGCCACCGACGAAGCGATGACGGTGTTCTCGCGGACGGCGCTCGGCCCTCATATCGCATCCAAGCGGACCGCCGCCTACGTCGCGTCACCGCTCGGCGCCGTCTGGGCGACCGCGCCCTACCTGCACAACGGGTCGGTGCCGACGCTGTGGCACCTCATGCACCCGGCGGCGCGGCCCGCCCGCTTCGAGGTCGGTGGGCACAAGCTCGACTACGACCGCGTCGGCGTCGCGGGCGAGGTCGCGGCGGACGGTGTCTTCCGCTACCCGCCTGCCTATCGTCCCTGGTCCCTCCCCGAGGTCTACGACACACGGCTTCCCGGCCGGAGCAACCGTGGTCACGAGGAGCCGTTCGACGAGATGACCGAGGCGGACAAGCGCGCGGTGCTCGAGTTCCTCAAGCGCCTGTGATCGCGTTGCCGCGCCCCGGCGGCACGCTCGCGATACAATCGAGTATGAGGCCGACCTCGGAGTCGCGATGAAGACAGGGACCATCGTCGTCGGTGCCGCGCTGGCGTTCGCCGCCTGCTCGAGCGGCGGCGCTGCCGACGGGGGAGGCGGTGGCGTCGCTGCCGCGGGCGGCGCTGCCGGAACGGGCGGCGCTACCGGAAGGGGGGGCACTACCGGAACGGGCGGCGCTACCGGAACGGCCGGCGCGTCCGGAACGGGCGGCGCTACCGGAACGGCCGGCGCGTCCGGAACCACCGGCGCGTCGGGCTCAGGCGGCCGCGTCTACACGACGGCCTTCCCGCTCACCGAGAACCCGATCTCCGAGGGGGGAAACTGGATCAGCGGACAGGCGGTCGGGCTCGATTGGCATGACGTCTCGACGACCCCCGGACTGGCGATCGGTCACCAGAGCGGATCGTCGTACACCGACGGGACGGCCTTGCTGACGGGCGCCTGGGGGCCCACGCAGACCGTCGAGGCCGTCGTGCACACCGTCAACCCGAAGGAGTCGTGCTATCAGGAGGTCGAGATGCGCCTCCGCAGCACCCTCACCGCTCACAACTGCGCGGGCTACGAGATCTCGTTCAAGGCCACGAAGAGCGCGAGCGCGTATCTCATCATCGTGCGGTGGAACGGGCCGGTCGGTAATTTCACGTACCTCCTGAACTCCAGCGGCGCCCAGTACGGCATCGCCGAAGGCGACACCGTCAAGGCGACGATCGTCGGCAACGTCATCACCGCTTACCTCAACGGCGTCCCGGTCGGGACCGCGACAGACTCGACGTACACCACGGGAAGTCCGGGCATGGGCTTCAACCTCGAGACCAGCGATCCCTCGTGCGTCGGGACCAACGGCGACTATGGCTTCACGCGCTTCACGGCGACGTCCGATTGACGGGTGGCCTCGATGACGGTCGTCCCCGATCCGCGCCGCATCAAGGTCTTCGCGACCGAAGCGGCGTTCGAGAGGTGGCTCGGCGCCCACCACGACCTGGAGCCCGAGGTCTGGATCAAGGTCCACAAGAAATCGACGGGGCTCGCGTCGATAACGCCGGCGCAGGCTCTGGACGTCGCCCTGTGCTGGGGGTGGATCGACGGCATCCGGAAGGGACTCGACGAGCGGTCATTCCTGCAGCGGTACTCGCCCCGCGGGCCGAAAAGCACCTGGAGCCAGATCAACCGCGCGCACGTCGCGCGCTTGCGGGCGGCCGGCCGGATGACCCCGCACGGCCAGCGCCAGGTCGACGCGGCGAAGGCCGACGGCCGCTGGGACGCGGCCTACGCCCCTCAGAGCGCCATGAACGCGTCGACCATCCCCGCCGACCTGCGCGCCGCCATCGACGCCAGCCCGCGCGCGCGGAAGACCTTCGACACGCTCAGCAAACAGAACCTGTTCTCGCTCGTCTTTCGCACCAACGCGATGAAGACGCCCGCAGGTCGCGCCAAGAAGATCGCGGCCCTTGTCGCGATGCTGGCGCGCGGAGAGACGATTCATCCCAACGCCGCGCCCCGGCCGCGGCGGCGCACCGCTCGGTCAGTACGCTGAGGCCTAGAGCCTCGGATCTACGGGTTCGCTCTCCAGCGCGAGGACGCCGAAGACGCACTCGTGCACGCGTCGGAGCGGCTCGCGGCGCACGAATCGCTCGAGGGCCTCGACGCCCAGGGCGAACTCCCGCAGCGCGAGGCTCCGCTTGGCGGAGAGGCCACGAGCGCGCAGGCGCTCCAAGTGTTCTGGGGCGAGGTATTCGGGGCCGTAGATGATGCGGAGGTACTCGGCGCCGCGGCACTTCACGGCCGGTTGCACGAGGCCGCGCGGACCGCGGGTGATTAACGTGAGCGGCTTGACCACCATGCCCTCGCCGCCGGCGCCGGTCAGTCGCTCCCACCAGACGATGGCGTCCGATTCGCTGGTGGGATCGGCGAGGTCAACCGCCCGCCAGGGCGTTGCGCGGAGCAAGCCGGGGTCTGCGGCGCACAAGTCGGCGAAGAGCCCCATGTGCCAGGCGTGGTCCTTGTCGACGTGGACGCGACCTTCCGTCGCCAACAGATGAAAGGGCGCGAGCTTGAGATCGGTGAGCGAGGCGACGTCCCAGCAGTAGCGGCGGTAGGCGTCGATGTAGCGGCCGATAGCGGTCGCGCGCGCGCTGGTCCGTTCGAGGAGAGGGCGCACACCTGCGGCCACGTCGCCGTCGCGCGAGACCGCCGCCGAGAGGGCCGCAGTGGCTGCCGCGAGGGCGGGCGTGGCAGCGGAGCCGACGGCCGCGTACTGCGACCGCAGGAGCTCCTGGGCCTTCACCGACCAGGGCAAGAGCTCGCAGTCCAGGCAGGCCCAGTCCGTCTCGAGCTTCCGCCACAGGTCGGTGGCGTCGAGAGCCGCCCGGACCCGGGCCAGGAGGCCCGTCTCGAGGGCATCCTCGTTGAAGAACCTGCGACCGGTGCGCGTGAAGCAAACGCCGCTCGCGGCGCCCGGGATGCCGAATCGCTTGCGCGCGACCTCTTCGTCACGGCAGACGATGACGACGGCGCGCGAGCCCATGTGCTTCTCTTCGCACACGGCCTTGGGAACGCCCTGACCCCGGAAGTGGGCGAAGGCCTCCGCCGGGTGCTCGAGCAGACCGGGCCTGGTCGTTGTTTCGCTCGGCGACATGGTGGGCGGCAGGTAGATGAGCCACTTCGGATCGACGGCGAAGCGGCTCATCATCTCGAGCGCAGCGGTGGCGTTCTCTTCCCGGATGATGACGTTGCCGCCGATGCGCGTCTTGATGATCCGCTTCCCGCTGACGTCCTCCATGTCGAGCAGGTCGTCGTGTGCCTGCTGCGCCGTGAGCGCGGGCGCCTGGGCGTCCGGCGGCAAGAAAGGCTTGGCGGGCTGGTAGTAGGTCGCGGCCGCCGGGACGGAGACGAGCTCGCGCTCGGGATAGCGAAGCGCCGTCAGCCGACCCCCGAAGACGCAGCCGGTGTCGATGCAGATGGTGCGGTTCAACCACTCCGGCTCGGGGACCGGCGTGTGGCCGTAGACGACCATCGCGCGCCCTCGGTACTCCTGCGCCCAGGGGTAGCGAACCGGCAGGCCATACTCGTCGGTCTCGCCGGTGGTGTCTCCGTACAGGGCGAAGTCCCGGACCCTGCCGGAGCCGCGGCCCTGCATGCTCTCGGGCAGGCCCGCGTGGGCCACGACGAGGTTGCCGCCGTCGAAGACGTAGTGGCTCACGAGACCGTCGATGAAGTCGGCGGCGCGCGCGGCGAAGGCGGGCGGCTGCTGTTCGAGCTGTGCGAGCGATTCGGCGAGGCCGTGTGTGATCCGGACGTCGCGGCCGCGAAGCTTTCGCATCAGCTTCGTGTCGTGGTTGCCGGGAACGCAGTACGCGCCGCCGTCGGCGACCATCCCCATCACGAGGCGCAGGACGTCCGGCGTCTTCGGTCCGCGATCCACGAGATCGCCGACGAATACGGCCTTGCGGCCCGCGGGGTGGCGCACCCGCCACTCCGCGCCACCGTCGGCGGTGGGCTCGGTCGCGGGCTCGACGACGTAACCGAGCCGCTCCAGCAGCGCCCGGAGCTCGTCGAAGCAGCCGTGGACGTCGCCGATCACGTCGAACGGGCCGTGGTCCTGACGTCGATCGTTCCAGAGCGGCTGCCGCTCGATCGTCGCCGCGTCGACCTCTTCCTGCGATTCGAGGATGAAGACGTGCCGGAAGCCCTCAGTCCGGAGGCGGCGCAGCGAGCGCCGCATCTGCTGGGTCTGCTGGCGCACGACGTGGGCTCCGAACTGCCGGTCCGGACGGCCCGTGTTCCGTTGGTGGCAGAGCCGCTCGGGGATCGCGAGCACGACGGCGACCGGGAGGCAGTGAAACTCGCGCGCGAGCGCGACGAGGGGCTTGCGGGATTCCGGCTGGACGTTGGTCGCGTCGACGACCGTCAGCTTGCCGAGGGCTAGGCGCTTGCGGGCGATGAAGTGCAGCGCTTCGAAGGCCTCGTTCGTGACGTCGAGGTCGTTCTCGTCATCGGACACGAGGCCGCGGCACCAGTCGGACGACAGGATCTCGGTCGGCTTGAAGTGTCTTCCGGCGAACGTCGACTTGCCCGAGCCGGACGGTCCGATGAGCACGACCAGCGAAAGCTGGGGGATCTTCAGGTCAGCCACGGCGGAACACCCCCATCTGGGTCGGCGGTCCGGTCACCGGGTCGTTCGGTCCGACGGGCAGGAAGCGCACGGCGTACCCGAAGCGCGCGGCCTGCTCCGCACCCCACGCCTCGAACTCGGCCCGCGTCCACTCGAAGCGATGGTCGCGATGGCGAAGGCGACCCGCCGGCAGGCCGGCGAAGTTGACGTTGTACTCGACGTTCGGGGTCGTGATGACGACGGTGGCCGGGCGCGCGCATTCGAAGACCACGCGCTCGAAGGCCCGCAGCCTCGCCGGATCGAGGTGCTCGATGACCTCGATGATGACGGCGGCGTCGAAGCCGGTCAGGCGCTTGTCCCGGTAGGTGAGGGCGCCGTGAAGCAGCGAGATGCGCTCGCGTCGCCGCGCTGGCAGGTCGTCCAGACGTAGACGCTCGCTGGCGCGTTCCAGCGCCCGGTGCGAGACGTCGACACCCACGATCTTCTCGAACGCCGTGTCGGCGAGCAGAGCGCGCAGGAATCGCCCCTCGCCGCAGCCGAGATCCAGAACCGACCGCGCGCCCTCGGCCTTCAGAACCGTGAGGACGGCCCCGACGCGTTCTTCGGCCAGGCTGAGGCGTCGCTCGACATCGGCTTCCTCGCCGGCGTGCGTGGCTTCAGCCACGTCGGGGTCATCGCCCTCGTCCTGCACCAGGCGAGCGAGCGCCTGCCTCGTCAGGCTCTTGAAGTGTTTCAGGTAGCGGCGGGTGATGAGATCTTTCTCGGGATGCGCTGCCAACCAGCCCTCGCCTTGGCGAAGCAGCTTCTCGAGCTCGTCTTGCCCGACGAAGTAGTGCTTGTCGTCGTCGAGGACGGGAATCAGGACGTAGAGGTGGGTCAGCAGCTCGGCGAGCGTCCGCTCCGCGCGTAGCTCCACGGTGAAGTACGGGCCATCCCCCCAAGACGCGAACGCAACGTCCAGCGGGTGGTGCTCGGCCTGCACCTCGTAGCCGAGAGGCTCGAACAGGCGGCGCAGCAGGACCTCGCCCCCCCGGCAGGGAAGCACGGAAAGTCGGGCGACGAGGGGCAGGGGACGCTCGACCAACTCCGGCCGTTCCTGACACCGGCCGGCGAGCGCCGTGCCAAACACACGCGCGATCGCGACGCTCATGAACGAGGACGCGACGTAGGGGCGATCGTTCACGTAGGCGTCGAGGGTCCCCCCGCCGTCACCGCGGCCGCGCACGAGCCCCACCGGATCGACCTCGAGCATCAGCGCCGCCGTGCACCGTACGGCCGACGCCTCCGGGTAGAAGACGTGCGCCTTCCCGAACGACAGCTCGACCTCCTGAACGCGCGCGGGGTGCTTGTGCAGGAGGAATCCGAGGTCGGTCGCGGAGGGCGAGTCGGTCGAGATTGTGAGGAGCATGGGTCACCGTGACAGGGTGAACTCGTGCAGGACATCCTCTTGAAGTCGGGCCAGGTCCTCGGGCGTCACGGTAGAAACGGAACGGCTCGGCATGCGTGTGAAGCGGAAGCTCTCGTCGGCGATGCCATGGCGATACATGTGCAGGAGGACACCGATCCGCTCGATACCACCGTGCGATCGGACCCCACGCAGAAAGGCCGCCCAGTCCTCTAGGCTTGCGACACCTTCCGCGCGTGTCCCCCTCGGCCGCCGCAGCTTTCTGGTCCAGGACGCGACGAATCTTGGCCTCGCTCCAGCCGAGGTTTCGCATGTGGCGGGTGTGCGCCTCGACCTTGGCGCCGTCATCCGACGCGTTCGACACAGACCCCACCGGGCTGCCGCAATCGCAGTGGCCGCGTGTCGCGAGCGCCAGGATGTCCGCGCCCCGAAGTTGGGCGCGGAGGTGCGGGTTTTCGTAGCGAGAGAAACCGAGATGCAGGGACGCGGCCCAGGCCTCCAGGCTCTCCGCGCGAACCGTGCCGGGTACGACCACCGAGATGTATAGACACATTGATCTCTCCGTCACCCACGCCGAGCCACGACCCGCCACGTGCCACCACCAGCGTCCTCGGTGCACGACATCTTGGTCTCGACGAAGCGCGGAATGATCTCGAGCTGGGTGTGCGTGTGCTTCGTCGGCGTGGTGGTGCGGAACGTGCCCTCGCCGGCCAGGGCGAGCATCAGAACGAGCTGGTCGGCGAGATGCGGGCCGACGGGTGCGTCGGTCGCGAGATAGGACAGCACCTCGTCTGCGCACATGTTGGCGACGGTCTCGGCCCGGACCTGCTTCTCGCCGAATCCGGTGAAGACCTCGGTGACGTGCTCGCTCTCGACTTCGGCGATGAGGGCGTTGCCGGGACCGATCGAGTTCGGCACCGCATCGAGCGAAACGGTGGACGAGTCCCAGTGCGTTCGGGCAACGAACCGGTGCAGCTCGCGTTCGCCGATCGCCCGCGGCAGGTTCGCGACAACGGCGCGCACCCGCTGTGCCCGGAGCGCACCCCGCTGCTCGAGCTCCAGCGGCGCCAGCGCCTTGGTCGGCGCCACGGTGACGCGAAAGCGGCCGCCGCCCGCCGGGTAGAACCCGGGCCGCTCGAGGGTGGCCTCGACGCGCGCACCCATTCGGCCCACGAGCGGCAGGAATGCCTTCGCGAGGAAGTCGAACGGAGGTGAGCTCGGGTTGTGCGTGCCGCCCTCCAAGACGAGGGTCGACGGGCGGGGAGCGGTGAGCAGGCAGGGGAGCACGGTCTGGAGGACCAGCGTGGCGCTGCCTGCCGTTCCCACCGAGAACGTGTAGTCGCCGGGGTTCACGGTGGTCGGCGCGAAGGTGAGGCTCCGCGAGCCGACGCCGGCGCCCGAGGTCTCGGCCGCGCCCACGGCGGCGGCCGCCTCCACCGCCGTCAGATGCTGGCGCATCAGCCCCGGACGGGGACGCCCGGCCCGGATGTTGTCGATCCGGAAGGGCGTCCCCGTCACCAGCGAGAGCGCCAGCGCCGACCGGAGAATCTGGCCGCCGCCTTCGCCCTGGGATCCATCGAGCGCGATCATCGTTCTGTCCTCTCACCCCTTGACGCAGACGACCTGCCGCAGCGTGTGCACGACATCCACCAGGTCGCGCTGCGCCTCCATCA
>Ga0306920_100008286_pt1 | contig 13789 bp, 7 predicted proteins | sample flu12Cox44000170_FD_204666 | JGI IMG/M metagenome (GOLD analysis project Ga0306920, IMG submission 204666) | Lab enrichment of tropical soil microbial communities from Luquillo Experimental Forest, Puerto Rico - flux4day.12C.oxic.44.000.170 (v2)... | ecosystem: Environmental > Terrestrial >... | reverse complement strand
GTGCAAAAAGAGGCTTCTCCAAATCGACTAATGTTCTGATGGAGCTTGCGATGATCAATTGGCCGGAAATGCTACGTCAAGCTGAGGACTGGGCCGCCGGCTTCTGGGTCGGAACCGCCACCGTCTCCCTGGTAGGGATCATCGTAGCCGCGGCGACGCTGCTCAGACACGCCATTTGAAATTCGGCAGTGCGCGATCGGCTCGAGGCATTCTGGACGTCGTCCTTCTCTTGGAGCGAGGAGCCGTCCCACCGACGCTTGGCTCGCTGCTGGAGCAGCAACGCACGATCCGTAAGTTGCAGGAACAGTTATCCGAGGTCCTCGGTCTGCGCTGCGATCTGCCGGACTTCAGTGTGTGAATGGTGCTCGACACCGGCGATCTGGTAGTTGGGACAATCGGGTCGACAACGCGCGGTCTTTCAGAGTGATTGGCGACACCGTCAATCTTGCTTCGCGGTTGGAGAGGGTGAATAACGCATACAAGATGAGGATTCTGGTCGACGAAAAAACTTTTCAGCTCGCCCAAAACGACGTCGAGGCCCGCGAGATCGATTTCCTCACCGTGGCCGGAAAGGTCGAACCAATGCGCGTGTGAGCTCACCAGGTCCGCCGACCCCGACTTCGCGCTGGGCCGCGAGAACCGGGCCTCCCGACGCGCCATCGAGTTCCGAGCGGCGCGAGGTTCCATCCCCGAACTCGGTGAACTTCGCGGCGCCGGGAATTCCTATTCGCTTTGGGCGCACAAATGCAGATACATGGCAGCCGTCCAGGAAAACGCGGAGCCTCCGAGCGGCGCTCCGGTCAGCGGGTTGAAATATTCTGCGAAGCCTGCACGCTCGACCAGCGCCAGGCTGTCGTGACGGATCCGGGCGGCCAAGTCGGCCCGCCCGTTGCGTCGTAGGCCGTCGATTAGCATCCAGTTTACGATCAGCCACACCGGACCGCGCCAATAGCGCTGCGGTTCGAATTCCGGCCGCCCCGGCTCGAAGCTCGGTACACCATAGGCAACACTAGCCAACCAGCTTTCCAGTCGCTGCAGCAAGCGCTGACGCCGCGCGGCCACCGTGGCATCCCCGAACAGCGGCAACAGCCCGGCAATGCCGGGCTTGCGGATCATCGCTGAGGTTCGTGCATCGACGCCATAAAACAACCCATCCTCCTCATGCCAGCACCGCGCGATGGCAGCCGCGGTTTTTTGTTCCATTGTTGCGACTTCCGTGGCGCCGGCGACATCGCCAGTCGCCGCGAGTAGGAACCGCAGATCCTGATCTGCCCGCTGCAGGATGGCATTGAAGCCGATATCGGCCACCAGGAATGGCGAAATGTCAAAGAGGCGATCGGCGCGGTAGTCGTGGTCGCGGAACTCGATGACAAGATTGATGTAGCGGTCGTATTCCGGGCCGGTCGGCCGCTGGTCGATTGCGGCAAAGCCGGTGTCCTTCCGCAGACCCGCCACCGATGGACCTGGTTCGACGGCACGGAGCGCGTCGTCCCAGAGCGGGCTGTTGTCCATGCCGCTCTCCCAGGGATGGATGATCGACACCAATCCGGTGCCATCCGGGTCGCGCGCGCCGTAGCACCATCGGTGCCAGGCGAGCAATTTTGGCACCAGTGAGGCGATGCGCGCGCGGATCACCGGATCTGACGTGCGCGAGAGGAGGTACCGTACCACAGTGGCCGCGATGAGCGGTTGAGTTATGCCGGATGATCGCCCGGTTGGTCCCGCCTGCCAGACGAAGCGTTGGGGAAGTAACTGCTATCGTCACCGTGGAAGAGGATATGCGGCACCATCCCATCGGGCCATTGGCCGCCCAACAGCGTCTCAATCTCGACGACCGCACGCGCTTCGTCGAACTGCGCGAAGCCTAGTGCGACGAGGCACGAATCCCAGTTCCATTGCGCCGGATACAGGCCAGTCGCGGTCGGCACGGTGTATCCGCCTCGATCGTTGCGCCGAAGAATTTCAATCGCCTGCTGCTTCAGTTCCAAGCTACTCGGCCTCTCGATGTCCGATTGCGGCGCTGCTGATGGGGTCGATCCAGGCAATGCGCTTGCCCCGCGGGCATAACGACATTGTCGCCCCAACTCGCACCGATGTTTCCGGCACCACCATCACTCTAATCTGCTGGCCGGAGGTCTCCGCGGTCAACATAACGCGGAATCCGAGCGGCTCGACTACCCGTAGCGTGAATGGAAACCCCTTCGCTGGGGCAGTCTGCCGCAAATCCTCTGGGCGTCCGCCGAGCACGATTTGCCCTTCGGATCCGGCCGGCGACCCCAGGGTCAACGCGCCGAGCCGAACGCATCCGTTCTCGACCGGCAGCTCAGAAAATTCATCGGTGCCTTGCCCACGAAGCCACCACGGCGTACCGAGTGCAACAAGGGAGGGCTCCTCAACGCTCCGGGGCACCTTGCCAGCTCGGTTAACGCCGGACATGATGCCAAGACCAGCTAACCGGGGGGCCGATGGACCAGGTGGCAGTCCTCGACGCTTTGGCGCGCATCACCGGCACGTGGTCGCCCGGGCCTGGCGCCGATGTTGGCGCGCTTGCTGCAGCACGCCGCGCGCTTGCCGGCTCGTTGGCGAGCGAAACTCATGGCGAAGATGTGCGTGCCGCACTCGTCGGTCGAGCCGCGGCGCTCCCCTCACAAGACGCGATCCGCCCAAGCCTCGAACCGCTCGTCGCAGAGGCGATCACGGGACAGCCGTCGGACCAGCGGCTAATAATCCGGCGGGGGGACTTTCTCGACCCGAGCGCCGGAGCTAGCACCGCCGGCATGAAGGTGGCGCGCACGCTCGGCCCCTTCATCGACCATCTCGATGTCGCCCATTTCGTCGATCTCGTCCCGGTTCCGACCAAGATCCCGATCGTCGGGTCTGCCGGAGTCCTCGGCCTTCTCGTGCTCGACCGGCTGCCGCTAGCACCCGTGCCGTTACCACACCCGCCGCCGCAGCGGGTTACGATCGGCCCCGGCAGCCTATGGGTCGTTGTCGACGCTGTCCTCCACGGTAGCACCACGGGGTTCGTCGGTCTCGCCTTCAGCAGTGGCGAAGCGGAGCTGACAGGCGTCCACGCCGCGCCGGGCGACGGGCTGCTGCTTCAAGTCGGCTCGCGGTTGACATTGTCGCTGACCTTGGCGCCGCCGACACCGGCACCCTCCACCTCGCCAATCGGGCGCGACGCAGAAGCGCTGACGGCTAATCTGCCCGCTACAGTAACGATTGTGTTCGATGCGACAGCGGCGGGGTTTGCCGCAGTCGCCGCGTCGTCTGCAACCGTCTACGGCACCGGCTTTACGTTGACGCGAAACACAGCCGCACCGCATCTCGGCACTTTCGGTCTTTCCTATCTCGTCCTGCCGTGTACCGCCTCAATCGCGACCTTCGCGGTAGGATCATGCCTGTCTGGGGACTTTATCGTCAGCGGCGCAGCACCGGTAACCGCAGGCGGCTGGGCATTGCCCGTGACGACGGCAGCGCCGAGCGGGCTCGGCGAGGCAAGCGGCGCCGGTGTTCTGCTGCTGCAACTGGGCCTTGGGATAAGCTCGCGCTTCGGCCACTTCCCCGGCCCCGCGGCGCTCGCGGATCTCTCGCTGATCGTCGGGCCGGCCAAACTGACCCTGTTGGCCCATACGGGCCAGCGGTCATTGCGCGATCGGCTGCTGCTGTGGGACCCGCCGCCCGCCGACGCCGCGCAGGCGGTGCCGCAACCGATCCGGCGCGTGTCCGAGATCGACATCGCCACCCCGCCCGGGGCCCTGGTCTATACTGTCATTACGCCGGGCGACGAGACGGTGATCGTAACCTGCAGCGGAACGGCCAATCTCGATCGCCCGCTCGCTGTCGACGGCTCTCGGCTGCCGCTCGCTTACACTGCGGGCTTTGCCGGGTTTGTCGACAACGCTCTCGGCAAACGCGTTGTGCTGCTGCTGCAATCCGCGCCGCAGATCGAGACCGGGCGCGTTCTCGCCTTGGAGAACGCCGTGCTCGCCGCGCGACCGTCGAGCGCATTGCTATTTTCTGGACAGCGCAGCGGTCATCGTTTCGCGGGAGCGGTCGAGCTCGCTTTTCCGCTCGGCGGTATCGTGCCGACCCTGCCCGACCCCTACGCCGCGTCCTTCCCGACCCCGCAGTTGATCGACACCGGCACCAGCGGCACCCTGCTCGCACAAATGATATGGACGCCGGGCACAATCCCGCCGCTGGTGCTCTCGATCGTCGGAACTCCGATTACACTGCTCGGGAATTTCACTCTGCTCGACCTCTCGACCAATGCCGACCAGTTCGGCGTCTCGGTCCTGGGCCGCGAGGAGCTGGGCCTCGCCATTCACGGGCAGGCGCTGACCGCACGCGACAGTGTCATGGCAGTCTATGCGTTGCCCGGAATTTCCTGGGAGCCGGTGGTCAACGACCGAGCCCCGGTCGACTGGCTGAACGCATTTTCGCCGGATGACGGCCCGGCGACCAACCTGCGATCTTACACCGTCGATCTCGTGCGCATCGAGCCGCTGGCGGCGCTGCCGCATTTTCAGAAGGTCGCGCAGTCGTCTGCGACGACGGCGGACTTCACGCTGCCTTTTGGCCTGATGGCCCATCTGGCGGCCGACCCGCGACAGGCGCGCTCGCTACCCAGCTTCGATCTGATCGAGGCGAGCTATGCGAACGGGCTCAAGGCCGGCCTGCAGCTCGCCATCAAGGCGGGCGCACAGAGCGCGGTCGGCACGCAAGCGCTGCCCGGCTTTACGACCACCGGATCGTCGGTCCATCCGCCGCTTAATGCTGGGTCCTACGGCGACCAAGTGCTGGGCAATGCTACATTGCTCGACGCCGCGCAGTTCTTCAACGACCAGTTCGACCAAGGCCAACCCACTGCAGAGATCCCGATCGATCGGATCGACCTCTCGGGCTACGGCACCAGTCTGTTTTCCGACTGGGTAATCGACGATCCTAAATTCGTCGGGGTCGTGCGCACGCGGTTCGATGTACTGGTCGGACGCACAGCCTACGAAATCGTGCAGATCCAAACCGTGATCGCCCACTGGTCCGTCCGAATTACCCGAACGATCATTTTTGACCGTTTTGATACTGGACTCGTAGTACGCCATGACACCGGCTGGAAGGCCACCGGAGACGCGGCGTTCGAGCTGCTCCAAGGCGCGATCCTGCCTGGCGGCGTCGAGCGTCTAACCAATATCCGCAATATTCAGGTCGGAACCGGGGCGCCAATACAGTTCACCTCGCCCGATGTCCCAGAATACGCTGGAGAGCCCCAGCCCCCCGTCTCGCCGGCCAATCCAGCGCGCCAATGCATCTTTGTGCCGGTGAGCTTTGACGCCGACGTGGTCATGAATACGGCACTGGTCGCCGCAGTGACCAACGGCACCATCTCGCCTCAGGTGGCTGGCACCAATATTGCCGGCTGGGCGCAGCTCAATATCGGCTATGCGGCAAGTGCCGCCGAAATCCTGACGCTCATGGGTATGGTGGGTCCCGCTGGCGTGTCGGGCACGATCGGCTGCGTGGTCAATGTCGGGCCGCTCGATCCGGCCGCGCCCCAGTTCGCACTGAATGTCTCCTCGATCAGCGCTGCTGCGACCAGCGCCACCACCGTCGTGCGGGGCCAAACGATACCCGCCAGCGTCGCGATGGCGCTCAACGGCGCGCCGCGCCTGCCGCGCGACGGCGCGTGGACCATCACCCGGCGCGCCGCTGCGTCGCAGACGCCGACCGCGGTCGATCCAGCAACGCCGATCCCGCTGATCCGCGGCAAAGGGCCGGCCGGCGACCAGTGGCGGCTGCTCGACCCGAGCGACGCGCTCACGGTCGATGCCCCGGCGACGTTTTATGGAATCATGCAGAGCGCCGGTACGTCGAAGACATTGTTCGAGCACCCGATCGTTGACGATCTGGGCAAGGCCCTGAATATCGATCAGAACCATCTGCCGAACCTCGCCGATGTTGGCGCATTGCTTGGCGCCACCGACATTTTTCCCAATCTCGGGGCGGTGCTTGGGCTCGATCAGCAGCCCAACCCGCTCAATCTCGTCGCAGACGGGTTCAAGCAGACCTACGAGCAGGACATCGATCAGCCGGATCGTACGATCTTCGATCTCGGCATCATCAAGATCGCGCTGTCATACTCGGCACCCGACGGACAAGGCGGCATCAAAAAGACCCATATCAAGTTCGTGCTCGATCCGACCGGCTCGCCGCGCTGGTCACTCGATGTCAGCGGGATCAGCTTTAAAGCGGAGGTCGACGGCTTCGGACCCGATCCGTTGCTGACGATCTACGGCAATTTCTCGGGCAGTGAGACACGGAAGCCCGGCGTCAACGGCATCCAGGTCGAATACGGCTCTGCATTGGGCCTGGTAAAGGACGTCTTCAGCGGGCTTGGCCCGCTGATCCAGTCGCTGGGCGGCGAGGTCGATCTCGATGTCGGGTTCTCCGGAAACAAATTGTCGGTGCGCGACTTTCTGGCGGTGCCGACAATCCCGCTCGGCTTTGGCGACATCAAGGACATCGTGCTCGATCTCGGCTTTACTGCCGAGATCCCGTCGAATGCGGGGTTCCATGTGGGCCTCGGCAGCAAGGACAAGCCCTTCACCTGGCTGGTCTCGCCGCTGAGCGGCACTGGTGCGATCGTGCTGGGCGCTCAGAGCGGCGACATCGACGTGTATGTCGAGGCGGGACTTGGCGCGGGGCTCGCGATCGATGTCGCCGTCGCCTCGGGCAGCGCCTCGATCGCCCTCGACCTCGCGCTGACCATCGCCGGCAGCACGATTGCAGTAACCGCGACATTGCTGGGCCAGGCCGAGGTCAGCGTGCTTGACGGCCTCGCCAGCGCGTCATTGACGCTGGCCGCCTCGATCACGATCACACCCCTGCCGCTCGCCTTCCCACCGCACGACATCGAGCTGACGGCGGCGGTGGCGGTCGGGATCCACATCAGCATCTGCTGGGTGGTCAGCGTCGACTTCGACGGGTCCTGGCAGTTCTCCCAGGACGTCCCGGTCCATCTGTAGGACGCAGCGATGCCGCCGCCTTTTGACCTGCGCCTGGCACTGATGTCCTTTCCGCAGCGCTGGGACGGCGCGACACTGGCGCTGAACCTTTTGGCTGTCCCGAGTGTCGATCCGCTGGCCGATCCGATAGCCGGCGCTGCGCCGGCTTTCGCCGATCACGTGCCGGCGTTGCGCGCCGTCCTGATCCCGAACCTGGATGCGTTTCCAACAACGACCGATGCCACGGCGATACGGTTGGCGGTCGCGATCCTCTCACCAGCGGTCCTGGTGCCGCCGCGACCGTCCTTTGCAGCCCTGGCGTCCCAGGCAACGGCTCAAGGAGTGACGATCGGCCCGACGCCGCCGGCTCCGGCGGCCCCGGTGCAGCGCATCCGCAAGGCCCTGCCCGCATCCTATCTGGCGATCACCGGGACGAACCCAAATGGTGGTCTAACTACGACCACGGACGATTACGGGTGTCAAATTCGCGGCCAACCGCCGGGGAAGATCACCGGGCCGCCGCAGCGGCAGACAAGCTGGGGCGAGCTAATTTCCTATGGCTTGCGCCAACCGGTGCTGGCGACCGCATTGGGCCTGCGCTATGAGCTCACGGTTGGGCTCGACCCGACCGGACTCGGTGGCGGCGGCTGGATTTTCATCGAGATCCCACCAAGCGATCCCTGGGCGGCGGCCGACGCCTTGTCGCCGGGTGCTGTCCGTCTCTATGCCGCGCGGCTGCCGCCCCTCGACGGGACGCCACGGCCGGTGTTCGGGGCGGTGCTCTTTCCGGTCGGTGCCGGCGGCGCACCCACCGACCCGGCGGCGACGAGCGAGGCCGATACCTACGCTTCGGGCTTCGCCCAGATCGTGCATGTGCGCCAGCCGACAGCAAACGACGCGGCACTCGGCGACACATCGGAGCTTCCCGCGCCGGGCGACGCTGGGATTCAGATCGGCTGGGACGACGAGCAGGCGGTCGCCTGGTCCAACCGCCAGCTCGATCTGTTGGCTGCAAGGCGCAACAACACCCTCGATGCCGAGACGCCGCTCGGCGTCCTTGGCTATCGCGTCGATGTCGCCGACATCACCGGCCGCGATCCGGCATCGATCGCGCCGCTGCCATGGGAATCGCTGATGGCCGTGCACAGCGCGCTGCCCGCGGGCTTCGGCGCGTTCGACGGCGAGCTGATGATCGAGCCGAGCCCCTTGAGGCTCAACGAGGGGACGCAGGACGCGTGGCTGCCTCACTACTTTGCCAGCTGGCGCGGCCGTTCGCTGAGTGTGGCCGACGACACGCCGAACAAGCTGCTCAATAAGCCGAGTAAACCCGGCCCCAATACGCCGGCACCGATCGCGACGTTGCTGTCGTATGGCCAGTCTTATGCGTTCCGCGTGCGGCTTGGTGACCTCACTGGCGGCGGGCCGCGGCTCGCCGAGGCACCAGCCGTCGCCGGAACTGCCGATGTTGCTTCGATCACCTTCCGGCGCATGGTGCCGCCGAAGAGCCCTCGCATCGTGCGTTTTCCGGCCGGCAGCACGATCGAGCCCGCCGCGCTCACCATCTTCCGCCCGGCGATCGGCTATCCCGAGGTACTCTACACGCATCTTGGCGACAGCGCCGCTGCGCGCGACACGATCGTGCAGCACTACCTGACGCAAGCAGCCGGGATCCAGCCCGGCAGCGGCGATGTCGCGGGCTTGCCCGATCCCGACGTCGAGGCTGTGCGAATCACGGTGGAAGTCCGCGCGCCGGCGCATGACGTAGCCGGCCCGGACGGTGCGCTCGACGGCAACTACCGCGTGTTGTACCAGACCCAACGTATCTTGCCGCCCTTGCCCGCGGGGCCGACGCCGAGCGATCCCGGGCTGACAATCGACATCGCCTATGTCGACGCTCCGTCCATCGTCGATTGGGCGCCCTCGGGCTGGCCGGCCTCCGGTCCTCTGGTTGTCCCCCGCGCCCGCGACGTCCAGCTGAAATTCGAGCCGATCCTGCGCGACGAGGCGGACTATTTCGGCGCCGCCGCGAGCCGCGGCCTGACGACGACGATCGCGGTGCGCGCCGAGGCCCGCGCCGAGCCGGCCCTTTTGATCAGGGACGAGGCCGGCGACGAGCCGGTCCGCGGGTTTCTGTTCCGGCGCCCGCCGAATGTGGCTGCGCCTCCGGTCGCGGTGCAATTCGCGCAGGCTTTGCGGCTGCCCGTTGACGGCTTGACCCTGCTGGCGGCTCCCGGACAGCGCGTCGTCTTTGGCGCCTCGAAGGCGATCCGCCACACGCTGACAGCGGACGCCGGCGCGCTGACCTTCGCCGCCGAGAGCGAGCTGTTGCGCAACTGGATCGTCGCGATCGTCGTCGACCTCGACCGGGACTGGACCTGGGACGGTCTCTCCGGGCCGATCACCGTCGCCCGCGACGGCGTGGCCGTCGGCTCGATCGACCTGCCACGCACCCTCGGCCCGCAGGCGGTGGCCGATCCCGCAAATTGGGACCGCGCGCGCTCGCTGCTGGTGTTTTTCGATGCGGTCGATCCGCACGAACCGACGCCGTCCGGCTTTCCGCAGGCGTTGCCGCACCGCTGGGAGCTGACGGGGGTGATCACCGTTGAAGCGGGCCCGCCGGTCGGCGTTTCCGGGTCGCCGACCTTCGCCCCCGGGCATCTGCCCGAGCCGCCGCAGACGGAACTGGATAGCGTGGCGCTCCTCCTGACCTTGCCAATTGCGATCCCGCCCAAGCAGATCCCGGAGCTCGCTTCGGTCGGCATCGCGCTGTCCCCCTACACGATCGGTGCAGGCTATGCCTCGACCGCGCCGCGCCAACGCGTGCTATGGATCGAGCTCAAGGAACCGTTGCAAAACCCGGCCGGCGACGCGTTTTTCGCGCGCGTCGTCGGGCACGGCGCCGATCCGCTGCTCTATGACGCGGCGCCCAGTGTGGACCAGCCGCCGGAACCGCCGCTAGTGTTGGATCCGGAGCTGATGACGGTGGTGACGCCGCGCGACAGCGACAACTGCGACGGGATCGGCGCCATGACGCAGCTCGAGCAGGCGACCGATTCAAACCGGCATTTCCTGCTGCCGCCGCCCGAGAGCATGAATCCCGACGATCCGGAGCTGTTCGGCTTCTGGACCTACGAACTGCGCGTAGGCCACGCTTGCCACCCGCGCGCTCCCGGTCGGGAATGGTGGTCGAAGGCGCAGGCGCGCTTCGGCCGCCCGCTCCGCGTCAACGGCGTCCAGCACCCGGCCCCGACTCTCTACTGCCGGGCCGGTCGCATCACGGTGCCGCTGCAGCTGGCGCAAGCGCCGGTCCCGCAACTCTCCCCGCAATTGGTAGCTTCGATGCGCAGCGTGCTCGGCGTGCGGCCAGCATCGGACACCCTCGTCGCCGACCTCGGTCTTGTTACCACGGTGACGCCGCCGACGTCGGTCGAGAGCTTTATCGAAGTGACCGCACCTTATGCGACAGCGGTGCTCAACGGCCGGCCGCTGGTGTCGCCGCTCGAGCGGCCGCAAACTACCCTCTGCTTTCTACTTTACGCGCAGGTCGTGCAGGCCGACGGCTCGATGAACCGCAACGTGCTGCTCACCCTCAGCTACGCGATCTGGACGCCGCCGCGGCAAAGCCGCTTTCTGCTCGACACCCAGCGCGACCGCATCGGCCGCGCGGTATTCAGCACCTACGAGGTGGAGCGGCTGCTGTTCCGCCTCGGGCTGCCGCGCCAGACGGCGTTGAGCGTGCTGGCCGTCGAGCTGCTGCCGGGTGGTACGGGGCGCAATGTGCTCGATCAGCCCGGGTCGGCTCAACCGCCAGCAGCAGGGGTGCAAACGCCCGATCCACTGGGCGCCGGACTTGCGCCGGGCGGACGCCCGCAGCGCATCCTGCGGGTCTCGCCGCTGGTGCCGGTCGCCAAGATCTGCTGAGCAGCGGCGCCGCAGGTAGGCTGCGGCCGGGCGGTGCGGCGCGTGACTGCGAACCGTCTCTGTCGCCGCAACTGCCTCGCCAATACGTGCGGCGAAGGCTATAAAATATTGCACAACTTAGGTTTGTGAGTTAGCGTGTCCTCGTGTGTTCAGTAGTTGTCCGACAAATGGAAAGGTCAGGCGTAGTATGCAGAATGGCGCGGTTCGGGAGCGCTGGATGCCGCTTCAGGCGTTCGCGGTCGTGATGCTTGCTAGCGCAGGCGGGCACGCGCAGGTTGCACCAAACGCAGGGCAAGTCACGATCCCCGGGTCGAGCCTGGAAAAGCCCGGTGACACCGGTGTGCGAGCACATACTAACATCGAGATCTTTCGACCCAATCGCAGTCCGGAGGGCACGGAGCAACCCGGCGTCACCAGCGGGCCCCACGCGACCGTTCCGCAGCCCCCGGTGGTACCGGGCAGTGGCAGCGTCAACGAAAAAACTCGGTCACAATAGTTTTTCGTCACTGTGCCGGTAATCGAAGCTTAGGCTCACGATCGCTTCGTTGCACATCGTTGTTTGAAATTTTAAGGAATCGCCGGCACCCTTTGCCCGTGCCGGCCCAGAACTCAAGACAGCGGGAATCATGAAACACTCACTCCTGACGGCCGCGCTGCTGGCGATTGCCGCTGTTCTCGGTACGTTGCCCGCCGGTAACGCATACGGCCAGTTCGCACCGCGCGGCGGCCATACTGAGATCCCGGATTCGAGTATCGAGCAGCCGCAACACATCGGGGTTCGTGCTCACACCAATTACAAGATGTTTATGCCCGCGGCCGGCGAAATGGCGAAAGCGCTGCCGCTGCAAGCGTCTCCCCAGGTGGGCCCGCCCTATTCGGGGTATTTCTTCGAAACCCCGACTTCGCTTGGCTGCGTGTATCAGCTCGTCTCGCCGCCGATTGCATCGGGTTGCAATCCCACCAACGTCGCCGCCAATCCCGCCGGCGGCAGCCATGCCATCGCCATTGTGGACGCCTACTATTATCCTACAGCGGCGGCCGATCTGATCACCTTCTCCATACAGTTTGGGTTGCGGCAGCCAAGCTTTCAGGTCGTCTACGCCAACGGTCAGCGGCCGCCGGTTAATGCCAATTGGAACATCGAGGAGGCGCTGGACATCGAATGGGCGCATGCGATGGCGCCCGGAGCAAAGATCTATCTGGTCGAGGCCGCCTCGAACAGCTTTGCTGATTTATTGCAAGCCGTCTCGGTCGCCAATACTTTATTGAAAGCGGCGGGCGGCGGCGAGGTCTCAATGAGTTGGGGCGGCAGCGAGTTTGCCTCGGAAACCAACTACGATTCGTATTTTTCACAAGCGGGCGTCGTCTACTTTGCCTCCTCAGGCGACAGCCCCGGCGTGATCTGGCCGTCGACGTCCCGCTATGTCGTCTCAGTCGGCGGAACCAGTATCAGCCGCAACCCATCGACCGGCAATGTTCAGCAGGAGATGGCCTGGCAATCGGGGGGCGGCGGCCCCAGCGTCTATGAGTCCCGACCAAGCTATCAGAATGCGGTCTCGGGGATCGTGCAAAATTCGCGAGGTACCCCGGATGTGGCGGCCGATGCCGATCCCTCGACCGGCGTCTGGGTTTATTCCGCTGGCTCCTGGTATATCGTCGGCGGCACCAGCGTTGCCGCCCCAGTTTGGGCCGGCATCGCCAATTCTGCCGGCAGTTTCCTCATCTCGTCTCAAAGCGAGCTCGCCAAGATTTACGCGAACCACGGAACCACGGACATCGTGAGCGGGTCATGTGGGCCAAACCAGGGTTATATGGCGCGCTCTGGCTGGGACTTCTGCACTGGCTTAGGCAGCCCGGCGGGACTGGCAGGCAAATAGGAGACGACCGGAAATGCGCTCGGCGCTGTGCGTCGACGCATGACCACCAATGTCGGTGGATGCACGCGAATTAGGGTCTTCAAGGCGTGCAAGGCTGTTAACTGGAAACCGAAGTGGGCCGGCGAGAGGCTGCGCATTCCTCAAGCAGCCGCCGCATGGTGGGTCTGATCATAAAGATCGCACAGTGCAAAGGCGGCGCCGGAAAGACAACCCTCGGAACTCGGCTCACCGTCTCCTGGGGGCGCTGCGGTACACGGGTTGCGGCGCTCGAAATCGATCCGCAAGGCACCTTCTTGGCATGGGCCGCTCTGCCCCGGGCGGCGCCTTTGCATCTCATTGTCTCCTCAAGCCTGCTTCCTAGATTGCGCAGATTATACCGTTAGCCAGCCGACGACCGCCGGTTATTCAGACTGCGGCGTCGCGGCCGGCTGGTATCCAACGGAGCGTTTTCGTCGCCGGTTTGCGCCCAGAATAACCGACGGGATCCGCTAGAGTGTGGACTGCAGCATCTGGTCAGGTCATAAAAGCTGATTGAATAGGCCCCATGGCGGAAACATCGAGCACAGGAGTCGAAACAATGCTGGAGCAACGTCAGGGCGGCTGCCACTGCGGCCAGGTCCGGTTCCAGGCGCAGGTTGATTTGGATTTGTTGTCACAGTGCAACTGCTCCGTCTGCACCAAGAAAGGCATTCTTCATCTCCCAGTCGCCCCGGAGAATTTCGAACTGCTGAGAGGCAAGAACGCGCTAACGGTCTACACGTTTGGCACCGGTGTGGCCCAGCACACATTCTGCTCGCATTGCGGCATGCACGCGTTTTACGTGCCGCGCTCACAACCAGACAGGATTACCGTCAACGCGCGCTGCCTCGATGACGTCGACGGGCCGAGCCTGACACCGACCCGCTTCTTTGAGGGTCGGCATTGGGAGGAAGCACAGCGCCGCCGCATTGCCGACGGAGGACATACAGCTCCTGCCGGATTGAATGG
>Ga0306920_100008285_pt1 | contig 13790 bp, 11 predicted proteins | sample flu12Cox44000170_FD_204666 | JGI IMG/M metagenome (GOLD analysis project Ga0306920, IMG submission 204666) | Lab enrichment of tropical soil microbial communities from Luquillo Experimental Forest, Puerto Rico - flux4day.12C.oxic.44.000.170 (v2)... | ecosystem: Environmental > Terrestrial >... | reverse complement strand
ATGTCGGGATGGCAGGCGGCAATCCCGCATAGACTACCATCTCAATCAGATCGCGTCCGGTGTCTGGCCCGGCCAGAAAATCGCGGAGCTTTAACCAATCGAGCCCGCGTCCCGCGGTGCGCACAGAACTGCTGACGTTCGATTCGTCCACCAGCACCAGCACTCGGGACCGAGCGTGAATATCTGAATCTTTCTTTCGCATCGTGGATACGAATCAACTACATCCGCGCACTTCCAGCAAAGCCACATTTCCGCAAGGTCTGTCGCTCATTTAAAACTCCGTAGCTGCCAGTCTCATCATAAGCCGCTTACGATGCACGCGCTCAACCGCTGTAGTGGCAGGCGTGTAGCCCGCGTTGCGCTGTAGCAGCGTCGCTGTGCAACGCTCGGCCGCGAAACTGTAGAGGTAGCCGTCTCGCTGCGAACAGGGCTGAATAGAGAGCGACTAGGGTGAGCGACATGGCCGGTGAAGCCGCGAGGGTATGCGGTCGAACGCAGCGGGAGCTAGTGGTATACAATGGAGCTGCTGGGATTTTCCGAGATAGAACTCGATGGTAGCAACGAGTGAACGGAGCCGCGGACGCGAGCGATATAGATGGGCCAAAAAGAGAGGTCGAAAGGGGCGAGAGCAAATAAGGCAACCTTTCGGGTGCCTTTCGCGCCTCCGTTTTCCATTTCCGATCGCTCACCTTTGACTGCCCAGGATTGGGGTAGTTCGCGCTTGTCATTTTGCGAAAAATTGATGCAATGGGCTCGAAATTTACCGCGGATTCCCCGTGGAATCTCATTAACCCAACCAAGGAGTCAGAAATATGAAGAGAGTCTTGTTTTCAGCAGTGGCAATAGCGGCATTAATGGGCGCGTCGGTCACACGCGCACAGGATCCGGTCAAGGTGGACCCGAAGCATTACACCGTCGTATTTGAGAACGATGCGGTGCGTGTGTTGCACATCCATTACGCGGTGGGCGAAAAGTCTGTGATGCATTCGCATCCCGATTCGGTGGCGGTGTTCATGGAGGACCAAAAGGCGAAGATGACTCATCCCGATGGCAAGAGCGAAGAGATGTCTGGTAAGAAAGGAGAAGCAGTCTTCACCCCGGCTGGCACGCATCTGCCGGAAAACATCGGGACTGGTCCTCTCGATGTTATTTTGGTGGAGCTAAAGAAACCGGCCGTGAAATAGTCGTTTTAACGTCAGCGGCGATTTCCCGCGAATGGAGCGCGTGGGTCGCGCGACATAGAACACCTCGCGACCTGGGAATCGCGCAAGCAGATGGTAACGCAGCTAGGGTAACTGGCGCGAGTACGAGGTAGTGCGAGTGATCAATGTAAAGCTGCGAGGGTAGCAGCGAGCGAGTGCGGGCAACGAGCGAATGGAGCCGCGGGGGACGCGCGCGACATAGATGGGAAAACCGAGGGGTCGACATAGGCGACAGGACATGAGTCAATTTCAATGGCGGTGCGATACCATTAGATCTGTTGCAAGAGCGAGTAGAGGCTTGGACCAAACAGCAAGCACAAATTAAAACCAGCATCACCGCAATTTCCGATAACCAATAACCAACAAACAACTCGGAAATAAATTCAACATGAAAGCATTCCACGACGAATGGAGCCGCAGGGATGTGAGCGACATAGATGGGTCAAGCCGAGAGGCCGACATGAGTGGGAACGAGTAAGTCAAATCTTGAACGGCGGCGCGATGCCCTTGGATCTGCTGCAGGAACGCGTCGAAGCCTGGATCAAGACTCAATCCGTTCAAAGCCGACAAGCGAAAAACTGAAAGTGACTGGCAGCAGCTGTAGTGGCAGGCGTATCGCCTGCGAAACTGTAGCGGCAGTCTCCGACTGTCGACGTCACCACGAAGTATAGATATCTACGCAGGCATCATAAGCCGCTTATGATGCATGGATCAGCAACTGTAGCGGCGGCTGCCTGAGACTGAGCAATTCGGATGTCGCAGACCACGGATCGTGCAGTGGCTTCTCTCTAGAAGTGTATGGTACATGGAAATGGTCTATCGCTCGGCATTGGATCGGCCACAATGCTGCTCGCTGTAGTGCCGTTCAAGGCGCGACCAAGTTCCAACTCGCAGGAAGAACCGGGCCAGAGGCCCCGTTAACATGAATACTATTGTTCATGTACCATATGACTGTGTGCCGCGTGCTCGCGTTGAACAGCAGGTAATCGGGTTTGCCGTTTCCGTTAAAATCGGCCGCCCCCACCAGGCTCCAGCCGACAGGAAGTGTTGGGCCAGCGGTCGCTGTAACACGCAGGTTGTTGTTCATGTACCAAATCGCTGTGCCGCGCGTAGTTGGGTTGAACAGCAAGTAATCTGGATGTCCATCCCCGTTAAAATCCGCAACCGCCACAACGCTCCAGCTTCCGGGAATCGTCGGGCCCCTTGCGGTTCCGACTCGCACATTGTTATTCAGGTACCAAATCACTGTTTCATGCGTGCTTGCCCGGTAAAGCACGAGATCCGGCCGGCGATCGCCGTTGAAATCGCCAGCGCCCACGACCTCCCAGCCGCTCACCAATTGCGGGCCGTGATTAGCGCCCAGAAAGCGTCCGCCAACCAAGTACCAAATCACGGTGTCGCGTGTAGTTGGGTTGAATAGGAGGTAATCCGGATGACCGTCGCGATTAAAGTCGTTCGGGACAGGCGGCGGTACGCCCACCAAATCATACCCTATAACGTCAAGAGCAATTCCTTCGGGCGACGTCGCCGCAATGTCGGAAGGCTGCCCCGGACAATCAGAAGCATTCTGCACGTAAGGATGAGTTTGCGGGCAGACCCCACTTAGCCAATCCCCGAGATCTTCATCGGCATTCTGATTGAAGTTAACGATGTTTGTGACGCCGCCATTGATCGAGAGAAACCGCGTCCGGTTCGAAGTGATATTTCTAACACCGGCCGATGACCAGCTAAACAGGTCTTGAGGGTGGAAATGAGATACGGTTGCGACCGATCCTAACCCCATGACTTCGTCAATCTCGTGCTCAGTCTCACGCTGCGCGTCGAAATTGCTGCGGGGTGTCGGGCGGGTGAACTGAAAGGGTGCTCCGGAATTTAGTGTAACGATTCCATCATATGGCCCGCCGTTCCCAACGGTGCCGTCCGCGAACATCGCGGGTGAAGTATCCAACCCCACCGCCCGTCCATTTGCGCTCGACGACCGGATGGCGGCAGATAACGGGGTGCTCGGAAGGGTCGCATTCGCAAGATTATCATAGCCGGTTCTTGCGTCAGCTCTCAATGCAGTAACGTAAGCATTCCACGGGATAACGTAGACTGGGTTATCGCTTCGAGCCGTAGCTCCCGGCCGCAGAGGATGCCCGTCGGGAGCTGTGGTGGTGTATCTAAAAAGAATCTTAATTGTGATCGGATCACTGAACAGCGATTCGTAAATTGATATGCATCGGTTGATCATTGCCTCGATCGCCGGAGCGTTCGAATTGCTGATGATGGAGTTGTCGAAGGTAGCGTGAATGGTTAGTCCGGTGTTAGCCACTGTTGTAGCCGAGCTTATCTCCGAGTAATTGTAGGTCCCGCTGGCACTGTAAGCACGCATCCGGTAGTAGTACATCGTTCCTGGGTCCAAGCCGGTCACAACCCGTCCAGTGACAAGGCCCATATCCAGGTTGTGGTAACCATCGTGGTAACTGCGGAAGGAACTGTCCATCGAAATATCCAGCAGGTAGCCGTCAGCGCCGTTTACCTTGTCCCAGCTCGCCAAAAAGCTGCTGCGCGTTGCCGCCGATCCTTGCGGCAAACCAGTTTCAACTTGTGCTGGGATTTCGCTCACATTCGGGGGCGGAAGCGCCGTTTGCGACTCCGCCCGCGTCTCATGCGTTACACTGTCCAATTCGAATGGAGGCCAGCCGCTCGCGATACCATATTGCGTCGGCAAACCCGTGTTGTTCTCTGCGGAGGCCAGCCCCAAAGCGGCTTCAGCAGCAAGAACGAGTGAACCCGTTATTGAAAACCCCCACGACTGCATTGTCTCCGGTTTTATAAATGACACCTGTCCGCGCAAACCGCAATACGAGCCGTGAACAACTCCACGCACGCAACGGCCCTCAATCGTTCACGGTCATTTTTATGGTACCCAATGGATCCAGGGAATTCGTCACAAGGATTAAACTTCGATTGACTGATTTGCAACAGATGAACCTGCAGCTGTAGCCTGCCTCACCACTGACATTCGACGTCGGACATCGGGTGTTATACGGCTGGAGCCAAGGTGAAACGCGTTCTCCCGAACGCGTTGGCATGGGCCCGAGTCATCGACTTGGGGACAAGTCGATCCACCTTGATGTACTCCTCGCTGCCTCCCTCGCTGAGGCTTTCATCGAACGGCTCGCTGTGTCTGAAGTCGTAACTGACCGCAGGCAGCGGCGATGTCGTGCCCTTTGTCTCTCTGCAGCTCCCGCTGCGCTCGACCGCTACCCTCGCGGCGTAACCGGCCATGTCGCTCACCCCAGTCGCTCCATTCTCAAGCGGCTGAACGCCTCGTTTGTAGTCGCAGCTGACCGCACGCTGCCGCGATGTCATCGCCCTTTTCACGGCGGAGGGTGGCAACGACACCGTGCTTGCGCAGGATGGATTGAAATTTTTCCTGTCGCGCGCGTGAGGGGCGCGACCAATCAAGGCCTTCGACGGTGTTGTACGGAATGAGGTTGACCTTGGCCGACAAACGGCGCGCGATTTTCGCCAGCTTGCACGCCTGTTCGTCAGTGTCGTTGATTCCGGCGATCAGAATGTACTCGAACGTCAGTCTTCCTTTTTTCGCAACGTAGTAATCGCACGCTTCGAGTAACACCTTGAGCGGATACTTCCTATTCACCGGCATGATCTTGCCGCGCACTTCGTCGGTTGCGCCATGCAGTGAAAGGGCGAGACGAAACTGCGTGGATTCGTTGGCTAGCTCGCGAATTTGCGGCGCGAGTCCGCTGGTCGAAACGGTGATGTGGCGGGCGCCGATGCCGAGGCCCCATGGCGCGTTGATAATTCGAATCGCGCGCAGAACATTTTTCAAATTGGCGAGCGGCTCGCCCATGCCCATGAACACGACGTTATCGATTTTTTCGCCACAAAATTTTTCTATCTCGATGAGCTGTTGCACGATCTCGCCTGCATCGAGGTTGCGCTTCAAGCCGTCCAATCCGCTGGCGCAGAATTTGCAGCCATAAGCGCACCCAACCTGGGTCGAAACGCAAATGGTCCGGCGATCTGAGCGTTGGCCATAAAGTGCGGGCGACGCTGGAATGAGGACCGATTCGATCAGGTTTTGGTCGCGTAAGCGGAAAAGAAATTTCTCCGTCGTGTCTTTCGAGCCAAGGATGCGGACGACTTCCGTCTCGGGCGTGTCAAATTCCGCTGCGAGCTCAGCGCGCAATTCGTTAGGCAAATCGGTCATCGCGTCGAACGAGGGGACGCGTTTTTTGTAGATCCAGTCGGTAACCTGCTTCGCGCGATAGGAAGCCACCACCCCGCGTTTTTCGAGAAAATCCGCTAGTTCCTCCAGGGTGATTCCGGTGAGGGAAGGCTTCACGGGGGAATTTAGGAGCAAACTCTCAACGCTCAACGTCCAACGCCCAACATCCAATGCCCAATGATGTCTGATGTCTGATGTCGGATGTCTGAAGGTGGAACGCGTTGTCCCGAACGCGTTGGCATGGCCCGAGTCATCGGCTTGGGGACACGCCGATCCACCTTGGTGTACCTGGAATCAATAGCTTTGTCGTTTCTGGCTATCTAGAGTCTCGCGTCCGATTTCCGAATACTTGTTACTTCGACATCGTTGAATAACGCAAGAGTCGAGGGTTAACGGCGAAATGATACAGTCCAACCCTGGCTGGCGGAGGATGTTGCGCAATCTACGGCTAGCGGGGCAGTAAACCTGAAACCTGAAATAGTTAACGGTGTTGAATAATTGGTTCAGCGATCTTGTCTAAGATCGAAATGGAAGAGGGGAAACCCTGGAGGGCAAAATATGAAACGAATTCTGTATTCAGTATGCATTGGAAGCCTCGCGCTGACGCTCACCGCGGGCGCTGCGCAAGACAACAAGAGAAAGTCTGAAACAACGAGACCGCAGCAAAGAACAGCGAATGTTCATGCGGCAAGACCGGCAAACACCGGTGCGATGAAAAGCGCGCGCAGTTACAATTCAACCGCGCAACATCGGCAGCGATCGTACACGCAACCGCGCACCAGTTCCGCATCTAACCAGGCAACCCGATCGGCGTCAGCGACGTCAACTACAGTTCACCAACGAAACGCTGTGAGGAACGAAGCGCTTCGCGAACGAAACTTCGCGAGGAACCAACAGTTCCGCACGCGACCCAACGCCGCGATGAACACGCGGGGAAACCGACTGACGTCAACGACGTCAGCTACAGCTCGCGACCGAAATTTGTCGGTTAATCGCAACCGGAACGTTGCGGTTGATCGCGATAGGAATGTCGCGGTGAACGGGACAAGAAACGCGGACGTTAATCGTTTTCACAACGCGAATGAGTTTCGCGGTCGCAATGACGTCGCGATCAATCGGAATCAAAACTCCACGGTCAACCGGACGCAAAACGCCGCCTATTATCGTGGCGGCAACGTGAGGATCACTAATAACTGGCGCGGCGACGCGTTCCGCGGCCAGCGGTATGCGGCCTTCCGCAATTATAGCAGGCAATGGCACGATCGTAATTGGTGGAGAAGCCACTATGATCGAATCATCTTCGTGAACAACGGCTGGTATTACTGGAACGCGGGCTACTGGTTCCCGGCATGGGGCTTCGCACCGTCCGTGTCTTACGTGTACGACGGTCCGATCTACGCCTACAACGGATTGTCGCCTGACCAGGTAACCGTCAACGTTCAGGAATCGCTGGCGGCTGCGGGTTACTATGATGGACCGATCGATGGTGTGCTCGGGCCCATGACTCGGGAAGCCATCGCAGCCTACCAGGCTGATAACGGTTTGGCCGTCACATCGGCCATCGATGAGCCGACACTCGCCACGATGGGCCTCGTGTAACTCCGAAAGTAAGAAGGAGAAAGTAAGCAGTAGGAAGTCGGAGCAATTAAATCAGAGTTATTTTGAGAGCCGCGTGATGCATTCCATCATGCGGCTCTTTTCATTTCTACAAACGCTCATGTTCGCACGTCAGAGGTTCGATCGCGGGAGGGCCTACAAGGCGGAAACTAAATGTTCAATCCGCCTTCGTAATGCTACGGCGCGGCAGGCGCTCAACGCGCCAACGTCGAAGTTCGGATTTGAAACACCCAGTAGACGCGAGTGAAACGCGTGCGACGATAGGAGATAGATGCTCTGGCAGGGCAGAAGAGAAAGCGACAACGTTGAAGACGAGCGCGGATCCGGAGGAGGAGGAGGACGCATCGTTTTAGGCGGCGGAATCGGCACGGTCATTCTCGTTGTTCTTTATCTACTGCTGGGCGGGAATCCGCAGGCGCTGTTTAATTCACGGCAAGCCCAACTACCGCAAACTGCACAGTACGACAATCAAGCGCCGCGCGACGAGGCATCGAAGTTCGTCGCGGTCGCTACGGCGCGGCAAGCAACTGCTCAGCTCATGCATCGTAAGCGGCTTACGACAGGTGGCTCAAGCGCCTCTCCCGCAGCCGCACTGCGACGAAACAGGATCGCAGTACGCTGCGCGTCCTGAACGGCTCACCGCGCCCCGCTACAGCCTTTCCGCAGCCGACACGCCTACCTCTACAGCTGCTCAGCTCATGCATCGTAAGCGGCTTACGATGCATTGAGGAAAGTTCTGCTCGCGAAAAATTGAAAGAAGGACCTGTCGCAGGTCAACCATCCAATTGAGCTCTTCTTGCCACTTCAGTAATCAAGCCACATTCTATCGACTAAAAGTCTTCACCGTGGCAAAACGCATTGACCTTTTCGACAGCACGTACAGCCATTTCACCGAACAGATCCTTCAAACAATTCGTAATGAGACTTTCGGTCAGGACATTGGGCAAAACAGTTGGACCACAATCGATGAATACGATCGGTTCATATCGTGGCTTGATCTTCGACCTGAGCATCACGTTCTGGAAGTCGCCAGTGGCTCCGGCGGACCCGCACGGTATGTCGCCGATAGTATGGGTTGCCGAGTCACGGGCATCGACGCCAATGAAGCAGGAGTCGCTACTGCCACTCAAAGCGTGGCCAACTCCAATCAGGCTGATCGGATAACGTTTAAAGTCGCGGACGCCAATTCCCTATTGCCTTTCGATGATAATTCCTTCGACGCTGTCCTTTGTATCGATTCTATGAACCATTTTCCCGATCGACTGAAAGTGTTCCAGGAATGGCGGCGCGTTCTTCGACGCGGTCGACGCGCCGTCTTCACTGATCCAGTCGTAATTTCGGGGCCAGTAACGAATGACGAATTAGCCCTGCGCAGTTCGATCGGTCTTTTTCTGTTCGTGCCCCTTGGGGTGAACGAACAGCTTATCAAAGCATCGGGATTTCAGTTGCTAAAGCACGAAGACGTCAGCGCAAATGCTGCGCTGGTTTCGGAGCGCTGGCATGAATCGCGGCAACGGCACAAAGATGCGTTAATCAAGATCGAAGGAGAAGAACGCTTTGCCGGTCTTCAACAATTCTTTGCGGCTGTACAACGCCTAACTAGTGAAAGACGGTTGTCGAGAATCGTATACCTCGTCGAAAAACCGACTCACTAAGACATTTCTGCGAAACTGTAGAGGCACGCGTATCGCGTGCGAGAAAGTTGCAGCCGGCACGGCTGCCGCTACAGGCTCATGCGCGGTTACGATGAACTAAGGAAGGCGCCGGAATTTACCCACCCAATTCAGCGTTGCAGAAAAATCTGCATGTTCTGGAAATCAAACGTAACCGCATAGGGCCTGAAAAATTCGTGGCCGACCATGCCCGCCAAGTGGAAACCGAACATGTCTTCCCATGGGAACGGGCCGTCATAAACACCCTGGACGTTTTCTTCCTTTATGTCTCCTAATGAAATTTGATGCACGGTGTACGGCACGATTTTCAGCGTCCCGCCTCCTCCGGCACCTTGAGCAGCTTTGCTTTCGTCCAGCTTGATCCCGGCATCCTTGATAACTGACTCCGCCAGTTTAACACCAGCGCCCATTAAGCCTGTGTCAATGAAAAGGAGGGTGGGCGGAAGCGTCTCCACGCGGCCCCAGCCCACCATGAAATGGTCGCCGGCCATCCAAATGGGAACGGTGGCTCGTTTGCCTGGCGATTTCTTAAATTCTTCCAGGTTTTTCGCGTCTTTCCGCCGCAACACAAGCTCGCCGTGCGGATAATCCATCGTCGCCAGGAAATGATAAAACAAAGTGGTTCCGATAATTCCGTCGATTTGTTTTACGCCAAAACCTTCCGAAAGCTGGCGCAGTGGCATCATTGCTGTCGGCAAGTTCTTGATCGTCCAATCGCCGAGTGTGAGTGACTCGATTCGTCCAATCTGAACCTCAGCGTGCTGCCCGCCGGAGAAGGTCCCTTGTACTCCGCCGAACTGCGGGACACCGAGCTCCTTTGCGAAGTCAGTGTCGAGCGTGACCACCGAACCGCCGGTATCGATGAAGAAGGTGACTTCCTTTCCGCCATTAACGCGCGCGTTGAGGAGCGGCAGGGGATCGGTCTTGAGGAACTTCACACGCGTGCTTGCCCCGTTGCCTTTCAATTCGTAGGGCGTCTGGCCCTTGAAACTCTCGAACATCGCAGCGTTCAGCGTCGGATACTGATCGATAACCAGCTTGTTGCTGCCCACGTCGACGCCGTTCAGCGCAGCCGCTGCTTTTTGGAAATCGTCGCGACGATAAAAGGCCTGCGCCAGCATGACCTTTGCATCAGTGTCACCTGGCTTCAGTGTAATGACTTTTTCCAGCCATTTCTGCGCATCGTCGAGGCCGTTAGAAAGCAGCGCGATCCGGCCGAGCTGGAGCGTTGCCGAATAATCTTTCGGATTTTGAGCGACGATTTGCGAGTAAAGTTTGCCAGCTTCGCCAAACTTACCTGCCTGAAAGAGTCGATCGGCCGAATCAATTACTGATTGCTTGGGCTGCGCCGTCCGTTCAGCTGTAGCCGCTGTCATTGACTGCGGCTTCAAAGCGCTAGCCACGACAATAATCGCGGCACCGGCGAGAGCGATGCAAGTTTTCCTAAATTTCATTTTGATTTTCTGTTCAGCGTTATCGCGCGCAACGTAACATTCACATAAGGTTTGTCGTTCACTGATCTGGCACTCACTTTCGCGGGGAATGAATGGCGCTCAAAAAGTTAGAAGGATGAAGGAAAAAGGGGGAAATGCGAGGTTTGATGTTCGAGGCTCACCACGGCGAATCCGTCCATCGACGGATTTGATGTTTGATGTGAAACCATGAGTCAACGCATCCGCGGTGTGCTCGCGCCGGTGGTAACGCCGTTCAAAGCCAATCTTAGGCCTGACCGGGAACGCTTCATCAAACATTGCCAATGGCTGCTCTGGCAAGATTGCGGGCTGGCCCCGTTTGGCACCACGAGCGAGGCAAACTCAATGTCGAAAGACGAGCGCATCTCGTTGCTCGATGCGCTGGTCGCGGGCGGCATCGATCCGTCACGTATGATGCCGGGTACCGGTTGCTGCTCGATCACCGAGACGGTCGCGCTGACAACGCACGCGGTTAGACACGGTTGCGCCGGTGTGCTGATGTTGCCGCCGTTTTATTACAAGGACGTCAGCGAAGAAGGTCTTTATCGTTACTTCAGCGAAGTGGTGCAACGCGTCGGCGGTGCGCGTCTGCGAATTTATCTCTATCATATTCCGCCGGTGGCGATCGTCGGGATCACCCCAAAATTGGTCGAGCGTCTTCTGCGAGCTTATCCGAACGCGATCGCCGGGATGAAAGACAGCTCGGGCGATTGGAATAACACCAAAACCTTTCTCGATGCGTTTTCGGTCCGAGCTCGCCACGAGACAACCTCGAAATCCCAAACTCCAAGCTCCAAATCCCAGGGAAGCTCCAAGATTCAATATCCAAAAGATGAGGGAACGTCTGGTGCTCGCCGCGGCGGCGATTTCGATAACCGAACTGTCTTCGATGTTTTTGTCGGTAGCGAAACCTTCCTTCTCGCGAATATGCGCAATGGCGGCGCGGGCACGATTTCCGCGACAGCCAATGTGAATCCGGCAGCAATCCACGAGCTGTATGCCGCGTGCGTCGGGCAATCGAAATTCGAGAATCGAAAATCGAAGTTGGAACAACAACAGACGCGGTTAAACGTCGTGCGCGAAGTTTTCAGCAGCAGGAAATTTCCGTCGATGATCGCGGCGTTGAAACGGGCGATTGCGATTTATGCGAACGACCCGGAATGGGCCAGAGTGCGGCCGCCGCTGGTCGAACTCACGACCGAACAGGCGAAATTGCTCGACGACGAACTGAAACGAATCGGCTTCGCGATGAACGGAATGGAGCGCGCGGGGCGCGCGACATAGAAGGTAAAGTGACGAGGGTTGGAGCGAGTGAGACGGGAGGCGAGCGAGTTTCATTAAAGACGGAAGCAAACGCCCAACGCTCAACTCCGAAGGCGTTCGCGAGCAGGCGTCCGACGTTCAACGTCGAAGTTCGAATTTTTTTCAGGAGCAAAAAACTGACTTATCAACAGGGCCAAACCTTTTGGGGATACGAAGTACATAGGGTGAAAGGAAAAACTATGAGAATCCTGATAATGACAGCAATAACTGCGGTGGCTCTGCCGTTTATGGCATTAGGCCAGACAACAGAGGAACCACAACAGACGCAGGGGCAGACGAAAGAGCCGCAGACTACTGCCCCAGCGAAGGGGAAGAAGATGCGTCCCGCACAAGACCAGGAGGCGACTAAACCCGAGGCCAAACCTGAGACGGGTACAAACGTACGCGGACAAACAAAGATTAAGGGTCACGCTCCGGACGTAAACAAGACTGAAACTGGTGCGCGTTCGAGCACGAGCCAAACCAACATGAGGGGCACAAATCAGACGACGACGGTAAACAAGGAAGAATTCAGAACGCGTCATAGTGACGTGTTCAGTCTTGGACGGCATCCGAAGGAGTTCTTCGTCCAACGATATGGTACGAACCATTTCCGGTTGATTGGAAATTCGTACTTCGTCTTTGTGGACGGCCGGAGTTTGTTGAAGTTGTTGAGTAGCGCGTTGTGCGCGTCATAAAAGCGCTCCGTGAAATGCGGGGCGCTTTTTTTATCGATTATCAGTGCGCTAAACCGCGCGGGAAACCCTCGGCCTTTCCCTAATCAATCGGGCAGTCGAACGCTTTGCGGATGGCGGATGCGGTTCTCAGGATCGTACCGCTGTTTCAGTTGCTGGAGGCGCGCATAATTTTCCGCGCCGTAATAAGCGGTTGGCCAATCTTTGAAAGCGAGATCGGGGTAGTTCGCGTAGTGGCGTGTGACTCCGGCTTGCGCAATATGGGTGTGCATCCGGCCTGCCGCTTCTTGCAGAACAGGCGCGCGCGCGGGCGATTCCCAGTATGCCTGGGATTCGCCGAGGTAAGGGAAAGCGCGATGCGGATAGGCGCCTTCCACGTCGCCATTGGAAATGGCGCCGCCCAGAGTGTTGATTTGAAAAATCAATCCCGGAACGGTTAGGACTTCTTCGAAGATACCGGGCAGCGCAGGCCTGATGTCGTCCATTTCTTTGTAATATCCCGCGCTGGCGTTTTTAAAATAAACTGGACCCTGCTCTCCATAATACCACGACAAGGCTCTTTTTAGAGAAGTAGGGCCGCCAGACGTCATTTTTTTCGTTAGGCCGGCGAGGCGGCGACGGAAAGCGACCAACCCTTTTTCTTCACGCGAACCAATCGTGGTGACAACTACGGTCACCTGGCTGCCGTTCATGATCCAGGCCGAAAAGGACTCGTTAGGCAAATCAGAAGTCGCTTCGAACCACGTCTCCAGCAACGCAGTGGCGCGTTTTGGATCGAGTTTGTAGACGCGAAACTTCCATGACGAAAATTGTGCCGGGGCGGCGCGGGTATTGAACGTCAGTTCGGTTACTATCCCGAAGTGCCCATTGCCACCGCCCCGCGCGCTCCAGAGCAAATCCGGTTCGTCCTTTGAGTCGCGGATTGTCCCGGTGCCATCGACCATCTTGATTCTGCGCAGGTGATCGCAGGTCAAACCCCATTTTCTGGCGAACATCCCGTAGCCGCCGCCAAGTGTAAGACCTGCGAGACCGACCGTCCTGCAAGACCCAGCCGGCAGGAAACGGCCTTTCGCCAGGAGGAACTGGTTCACTTCTTCCAATCGACAACCTGCGCCTGCGATCAAAATGCCGGTCTTCGGATCAAGCTGCATCTCGCGCATCGGCGAAACACTGACGACCAGTCCATCGTCGTTCAGGCAAAATCCTTCAAAGGAATGTCCTCCTGCTTTTACCGCGACCGGCCAATTCTCTGCCTTTGCTCGTTCGAGAGCCCGTTGAACGCCAGTCTCAGACGTGCAACACGCGATGATTTTTGGCTGTGTTAAGATTCCGGCATTGTAAACCTCCCGAGCGGTCGCGTAATCAACCGCGTCTGGCGTGAGAAACTTGACGCCATCGACGTACGCGTCGGACAGCGATTTCGGTACTGTCCGCACACTGGACGGATTCGTCCCGAGGCGAACGGGTCTCTCCTTCGCGGCAACGCTCGACACATCGGCAAGGATTGCGGTCGTAGCCGCGAGAGATGTGCGGAGAAAGGATCGGCGCGTGTGCATGATCGTCTTCGATTCCCATCCTGCAGAGTTCAG
>Ga0306920_100008283_pt1 | contig 13791 bp, 13 predicted proteins | sample flu12Cox44000170_FD_204666 | JGI IMG/M metagenome (GOLD analysis project Ga0306920, IMG submission 204666) | Lab enrichment of tropical soil microbial communities from Luquillo Experimental Forest, Puerto Rico - flux4day.12C.oxic.44.000.170 (v2)... | ecosystem: Environmental > Terrestrial >... | reverse complement strand
GCTCTGCCAGGCCGTCCGGCTGCCCGATGGCCTTCTTGTAATCGGCAATCGCCTTTTTGGCTTTCGAAACCGACACGGGTTGGTTTCGCATCAGGTCAGGGCATATCCAATTCGAGATTGTTTCTTTGTAGGGCCTGAGTTGATCCCGGCCCAAGCCCAGACGGGCATGCAGGAAGGCTTGGTTGTCTTTGCTTCCCGCGTAGAGGTCTTTCAGCAGTCCCAGAAGACCGGCACGATCGAAGTTTAACAGGGCGGCCTTGACGTGGCTCCAAGTCGGCGAACCACCATTCCTATTGATCACGGCGATTGAGCCTCAGCGAGAAGCTACAACAGACACCCAAAGCGCACCCACAAATAATCGAAAGCGCCGTTCGCTGCTGCTGAGCGCCCCTTCAGAGCGCCGCAAAGTCGATCGGCTTGAATCGATCGAGCCTGCGTTGCACGGGAGGCAGCGGATATTTCAAGCCGGTCGCGCAATTAAACAGCACCGTCTGCTCGTCGCGGCGGATGCGGCCGTCGGCAAGCGCGGCTTTGAGCGCGGCATAGGTGGCCGCGCCCTCCGGGCACAGCAAAAATCCTTCCTCGTGCGCGACCTCGTCCACCGCCGCTGTGATCGCCTCGTCCGCGACCGCGATGGCAAATCCGCCGCTCTCGCGCACGGCCCGCAGAATGAGAAAGTCGCCGATCGCCGCCGGGACGCGAATGCCGGCGGCGATGGTGTGGGCGTCTTCCCAGCGTTGCGCATGGGCCTCCCCCGCTTCGTAGGCGCGCACCATGGGAGCGCAACCCGCTGCCTGGACCGCGACCATGCGCGGGCGCTTTTCGCCGATGAAACCGATCGCCGCAAGCTCGGCAAAGGCCTTCCACATCCCGATGAGTCCGGTTCCGCCGCCGGTGGGATAAAGGATCACGTCGGGCACGTTCCAATCGAGCTGCTCGGCAAGCTCGATTCCCATCGTCTTCTTGCCTTCGATCCGGTAGGGCTCCTTGAGCGTCGAGGTATCGAACCAGCCGATTTTTGCTTTTCCTTCGGCGACGATCCTGCCGCAGTCATCGATCAGGCCGTTGACGCGGTAGACGCTCGCGCCTTGCAACGCGATCTCGCTGACATTGACCTCGGGCGTATCGTCGGGACAAAAGATGGTGCTCTTGATGCCGGCGCGGCTGGCATAGGCCGCGAGCGCGGCGCCCGCATTGCCGTTGGTCGGCATCGCCATGTGGCGCACGCCGAGCGCCTTGGCCATGGAAACCGCCATGACAAGCCCGCGTGCCTTGAACGAGCCGGTGGGGAGCCGGCCTTCGTCTTTCACCAGGATTTCGCGCATGCCGAGCTTGTCGGAAAGACGCGGCATGGCGAGCAACGGAGTCATGGCCTCGCCCAGGCTCACGATATGCTCCGCGCGCCGCACCGGGAGGAGCTCGCGGTAGCGCCAGAGATCGTGCGGTCTTTGCGCCAGCGCCGCCTTGCTCAGCGCTTTTCGGACGGCAGCGAGATCGTAGCGCACCAGTAACGGCTTGCCTGCGCGCGAAAGGTTGTGCAGCTCATCGGCGCCGTAGTGCTCGCCGCTCGCCGAGCATTCGAGATGCGTGACGAAGGTCGGCCGCTCGACGCTGAGGTTTTCGTCATCGCGCATGGTATCCCCCGCCGTCTGCGTTCATTCGGTCTGCGGCCGGCGTGTTCGAAAGACGACGAAGTGGGAGAGCGAGAAATTCACCATGAAGCTTGCCGCAATCGCGCAAGCCTTTGCGGCGATCTCGGAAATGAAATAGGAGAGCACATAGACCGTCGTCGTGTTTGCGATCAGGCCGGCAATTCCCGACGCAACGAAGCTGAGATACGACTTGACGCGGAGCTGGCGTCCGGATTCCGCGGAGAACGTGATCAGGGAATTGAGCACATAGGAGCCACTCACCGCCACCGCCCAGGAGACGACATTGGCCGGGATGAGGGCGAGCTTTTCGGCGGCGCCGCATCGGCAGGTATCCGCAAGGCGATCGAACAGATCGATAAAGAACGGCAACCTGAAAAATTCGCGCGCCAGGAGAAACACGCCGAAATCGACCACGGTATTGACCAGGCCGACGAGAGCAAAGCTCGCCGCCTTGAGCGTGATCGCGCGCTGGTGCCAGGCGTTCGCGATGCGCAGCTGCAGGCGATGGATCGGCGCGGGCGGCGGCATGGTGTTGGCTTAGCATATCCGGGGAGCTTCGTTCACTCCCCGACATTGCCCTTCACCACCCCGATATTTAAGTCCGTGGCCATGGCGGCGTATAATGTGGCGGACGTTGGAGCAAGGGAACGAACGCCCATGGAGGACCGCGCGCTTAGCCAGACTGTTGACGGTGCTGCGCCACAGCCGGGGCTTTCCATCGTGGTGCCGTTATTCAACGAGGCGAACAACCTCGCGACCCTGCACGCGCGCCTCGTTGAAGTGGCGCGCCGCCTCAACGAGACCCGCAGCCTTGCAACCGAGGTGGTCTATGTCGATGACGGCAGCAGCGATGCAACTCTTGCGACTGCACACGGTCTTCCCGCCGACGCTCTCGATGTTCAGGTGATCGCCCTTTCCCGCAACTTCGGCAAGGAGGCCGCCCTTCTTGCCGGCCTCGATCATGCGCGCATGGGGGGCGTCCTCTTCATGGATGGTGACGGCCAGCACCCGCCCACCCTCATAGAGACGCTCGTAAGCTATTGGCTCGATCAGGGCTATGACGTCGTCTATACCGCAAAGGCTCACCGCGAGAACGAGCCCTGGCTGCGGCGCATCGGGGTCAAGGCGTTTTACGCGCTGATCAACTGGGGCGCCCGGCAGAGGATTCCCAGGGATGCCGGCGACTTCCGCCTGCTCTCGGCGCGCGCGGCGACGGCGCTGCGCGCGCTCCCGGAACGCAACCGGTTCTTCAAGGGACTTGCGAGCTGGATCGGGTTTCGTCAAATCCGGGTCGATTATCAGCCGGCCGCGCGCGTGCATGGCCGCACCAGCTGGAATCTCTACGCGCTCGTCGGCCTTTCGATCGAAGGGCTGACCTCGTTCTCGGTGGCGCCGCTGCGGCTCGCGAGCCTGCTCGGCCTCCTCCTTGCCGGGGCCGCATTCGTTTTCGGCGTGCAAATCCTGATCGAGACCCTCGTGTTCGAACAGTCGGTCCCCGGCTACCCGTCGGTCATTGTCGGATTGATGGTGCTCGGCGGAGTCCAGCTCATCATGATCGGGATCATGGGCGAATACATCGGCAAGATCCTATCGGAGATCAAAGGCCGGCCGGTATATTTCGTCGCCGAGCGCACCCTCAAGCCGAAGTCGGATATATCCGACTTCGGCCAGCATAAATTCCCGAACTCGGGTAAACCCGAGTTCGGCGCCGAGCTCCCCGCCGCGAGGGAAACGCCGCGCTCGGCCGCGGCCGAATGATCCATGCGTCTGATCTGGCTCTGTGCCGATGATTACGGCATCTCTCCTGGCGTCAGCCTCGCCATTCGCGATCTTGTCGTGCGCGGCCGCCTCAACGCGACGTCGGTGCTGGTGCTGGCGGCTGCCTGCCATCGATCGGAAGCGCTCGCGCTCGATGCGCTCAATTCCATTGCGCCGCGGGTTGCGATCGGCCTGCATGTGGCGCTGACCGCTCCCTTCCGTCCGTTGAGCAGTGAGTTTCGTGCGCGCGCATTCATGCCGCTTGGCGCGACGGTGCGCCATGCATTCCTCCACCGCTTCGATGCGAGCTCGCTCGTGGCGGAGCTGAACGCCCAGCTCGATAAATTTTGTGAGCTGTTCGGCCGCGCCCCCGATTACATCGACGGGCATCACCACGTGCACCTGTTTCCGCAGGTGCGCGACGCGGTCTTGGCGGTTGCGAGGGAGCGCGCTCCCAATGCCTGGATCCGTCAATGCGGACGCGGCGCTCCGCTGATCAGGAAGATTGCCGATTACAAAGCCTTCTTTCTCGATCTCATAAGCCGCGACTTTGCGCGGCGCGCCCGCGCAGCGGGGTTGCGCACCAATTCCGCTTTCGCCGGCACCTACGAATTCAGCGATGATGCGGATTTTGCTGCTTTGTTTCCGCGCTTTCTGGACGGGCTGCCCGAGGGAAGCGTGGTGGTGTGTCATCCCGGCTTTGTCGATGCAGAATTGCAACGGCTCGACCCGCTTACGACCTTGCGCGAACGCGAATATGCGTTTCTCGCCGCAGACGGTTTTCCGGGCGTGCTTGCGGCGCACGGCCTGCGCCTTCACCCCGTCGCCTGATTTTTTCTCGCGTCGGTCCTTCTGCCGTCACGGTGCTTTCCTTACATGAATGGGGGCCCTTGTAGCCCGCATGAGCGGAGCGATATGCGGGAGCGGCTTTCCCGGATTTCGCTTTGCTCATCCGGGCTACGGATTACCCGGGCTACCGGAGGACCGACCGATGACCGAAGAGGAACGCAAGCTCGTGACCGAGCTGTTCGATCGCCTCGCCACCCTCGAAGACGCGCAACGCGACAGCGAGGCTGAACGTCTGATCCGGGATGGCCTGCGGCAGGCGCCGAACGCGCCTTATGCGCTCGTGCAGACCGTTCTGGTGCAGGACGAAGCGCTCAAGCGGGCGAATGCCCGCATCCGCGAGCTCGAGGGCCAGGGCGGTGCGCCCGAACGCGACGCAAGCTTTCTCGGCAGCATGCGCGACAGTCTGTTCGGATCGCGCGAGCGGCGCTCCTCGGTGCCATCGGTCGGGCAGCCGTCAAGCACGTCGGGCATGTCGAGCGCCTGGCGCACGGGAGGGGAGCCGATGCCGGCCGCACCCGCACCGGCGCCGGTTGCGGGCGCACCCACGGGAATGGGCGGCTCTTTCCTCGGCACCGCGGCTTCCGCCGCCGCCGGCGTCGTCGGCGGCGCGCTTTTGCTCGACGGCATCCGTTCCATGATGGGCCATCACGGCGGCGCGCACGCCGCGTTTGATCCGGGCGGGGCGTCGCCGTGGAGCAGCGAGAGCGCGGGTGGCGATCTCTCGCGCCAGGCCGGTCTCGATGACATCGGACGAACGAGCGACACACGCGGCAGCGGCCTGTTCGACGAGAGCGCTGCCGATGATCGCGCTTATGATTCCGATGATATGGACGACGCCGGCTTCAGCGATGATGGCAGCTTCGATGATGATGGCGGCCAGGACGTGTAGTCACATCACCACGACCTTGGTACCGATCTTCACGCGCCCGTAGAGATCGATCACATCTTCGTTGCGCATGCGGATGCAGCCCGAGGAGACCTGTGTGCCGATGGTCCAGGGCTCGTTGGAGCCGCGGATGCGATAAAGCGTGGAGCCGAGATACATCGCGCGCGCGCCGAGCGGGTTCTCCGGGCCGCCGACCATGTGGCGCGGCAGATCAGGACGACGCTTGAGCATCTCCTCGGGTGGCGTCCAGTCCGGCCACTCGCGTTTTTGCGAGATGTGATGCACGCCCGACCAGGTAAAGCCGGGCCGGCCGACGCCGATGCCGTAACGCAGCGCTCGGCCGTACTCCTGCGCGAGATAGAGCATGCGCTCGTTGGTGTTGATGATGATGGTGCCTGCTGTTTCCGCGCCGCCATAGGCAACCTCCTGCTTCTGGAAGCGCGGATCCATCACGAGATAGCCGGGCTGTGTGGGCGATTCGATCACCCCAGGGCCGAGATCCGCCGGATAAGGACGATAGGTGAGCGCGGAGGGTTGCGAGGGTTGCATGCCGCGCACCAGGAATTCGATGAACCCGCCGCCATACTGGCCTTGCGCGGAGGCGCCCGTCGCCACGAACATGGTTGACAAACATACGATCGAGACAACGCAAGCACGCTGCATGATTTACTCTACCGAGGAACTTGGCACACCCGCGAAACACACGAACACTCATCATGTTCAATGCGTTGCGTCGGGCAGTAAATCGGCAAACCGCATTGGAATGGTAAACGCGGCGGGGAAATTTTAACGACGATCGCAGGAAATCCCCCGCTTCATGCGATTATAGTTTCCGCCGGGTAAATCGCGCCGCGCTATGGTTAACAACCTTTCAATCAGGTGGCAGCCGGCCGGATCGCGGCCAGGCCGATAAAAGCGAGCATGGCGAAGCCCGCAACAATGGCGAGCAGCATTGCGTCGGAGCCGCGCTCGGCGGCAAATGCGAGCGCAAAGGGCGCAATCGCCTGCATGATCAGCGCCGCACCCCCGATGCGGCCCATGATGTGGCCGTAGCCCTTTGCCCCGAACAGCGCGAGCGGCACTGCGCCGCGCGCGATCGTCACGAGGCCGTTCGCCACCCCGAACAGGATCATGAAGATGGCGGCAATGAAAACGGAGACGCCGAACAGCCCATAGAGCGCAAACCCGACGAGCAGCGTGCCGACTGCGATCCGTGCCAGAGCGAGTGGATGAAGCCGGCGGGCGAGCACGAATTCACCGAGACGCGCCGCCACCTGGGAGGGCCCGAAAAGGGCGCCGATACTCACCGCGGTTGCCGGATCGATGCCGGCGCGGCCGAAGATCGCAAGGAGATGCGCCGACAACCCCGAGGGCACAAATGCATAAGCGGCAAAAGACGCCGCGACCAGAACGAAGGCTCGTCCCTTCGGGGCAAGCGTCCCGGTTGTTGACGGCTTTGCTGCCTCCGGCTCCGGCGCGACATGCTCGGCGCGCTCGCGCGGCAATGCAAATGCATGCAGCGGCGCGGCGACACCCGCGAGCAGCGCGGCGTAGACAAAATAGGTCCCGCGCCAGCCCACGTTCTCGATGAGAAAATGGGTACAGGGCCAGCTCACGGTGGAGGCAAATCCGCCGACTAGGGTCAGAACCGTGATCGGCCGCCGTGCCGCCATGCCAAAAATGCGACCCAGTGTGGAGAACGCGGAATCATAAAGTGAGGCCGCGGTGGCAACCCCGATGAGCACCCATGCGGCGACGTAAGCGATGCGGTCATGTGCATGGACGAGCGCAACAAGTCCGGCCGCAGCGAGCAGCGAGCCGGCCGCCATCACGCGATGTCCGCCGTAGCGATCGATCAGAAATCCCACCCGTGACGAAACGACCCCTGCGCTGAGCAGCGCCAGCGAGAAACCGCCCATGGCAAAGCTCATCGTCCATCCGCGATCGGCAGCGATCAGCGGGACGGTAAGCACGGGCGGATAGAAGATGGTGCCCCAGGTGAGGATCTGCGTGATCCCGAGCACGAGCACGGCGCGCCAGCGCCCGATGATCAGATCGCGCAACGTCACCCGGTTATGTTCGCTTGACCATCACGGTTCCGGATTCACAGCACAGCCTGGAAAAATGCGGGCTCTGCGCAACGGCCGCCGGAACGTCTGTACGTGAGCAGGCGATATAGCCCAAGCGGGAGAAAAAAGCTGCTTGCGAGGTCGTGACCAGATAAATCGTGCGGCATTTGAGCGAGCGCGCTTCGATCTCGAGTGCTGCGACAATGGCGCTGCCCATGCCGATGCGGCGCACAGGCGGCAACGTCACGACCGAACGCAGAAGCGCGGCGCCATTGTGCAGTTCCAGCCCGCCAAATCCGGCCGGAACATTCGCGCGGCTCTCGAACCGCCAGAACAGCACATGCGGATCGCCGATGTCGTCGGCCGGCAAGCCCGCCTTCACCAGCGCAGCCTTGAGACCCTCGCGCCCCCAGGCAGCGAGCGGCGTCGCCAGCAGACCGCCCAGTGCGGCCATTCGGGGCCCCTTCTCACCGTGCTCAGATTGCCCGTGGCTTGAGTTTGCGCGTCAGGCGCGCGGAGCGCAACGGACAAAAATACCGGTCCCGTAGCGCCCATCGACTTCAGGGTCGACGAATTTGAGGACGAGCACGCGGCCGTCGAAGGAAACGATCTCACGATCCTTCTGGCCCGGCGTTTGCCCCGCGGGGCCGATGTAATCGCGGCCACTTTGACTGCCCTTGACCCGCATCTCCTCCAATTGCGCCGAGTCGGCGGGATACATCATGACGCCGCCGGTCGGACCCTGGCCAATCACGAAGGGCTGCTTGCACTGGCCACGCGCATTCGCCTCGGTGCGGGTGCGATCCTCGGGTTTGTGGTAGGCCGCGTATCCCCACCGCCCGACAATCTCCGATGGCTTCACCTTCGACGGAAGTTCAGGTTGCGGGAGCGCCACAGGCGTGGGCTCAGGACTGTGCGATGTCGTGCAGGCGGCAAGCGTCCCCGCCGATAGCGCCAGCGCCAAGGCCAGCCGGCCCCCGATTTCAATTCCCATCTGTTCTCTTACTCCCGCCCGCAGATCGAAAGCGTCATCGATTGCGGGGTACACCCTTCTCCTGATCGCACCGTTAACGCGGGCCCCTCCTGCGTGCCCCGCCCGCTCGGCGGCCAACGCGCGTGCCAGAATAGGTCGCAGCCAAGGCAGATATGAGGCAAAAAGCCCACTTCTTATTGGGGCCGCGTGTGCTCCTCCCTGGGGAACCTTGCGGTAGGATGCGTCGTGTGAAGCTCGGTTCCACCATGCTGCCGCATCTGCCCTGGCGCATCCCGCCTGCCGCGATCGCGTTGCTGGTTGCCTGCGTGAGCGGCGCTGCGGGGGAAGGCTTTTCGCTCGATCAGACACCCGGCCGGCTGCCGAGAACCGCCGTCCCTCTTCATTACGCCATCGCGCTCGAGCCCGATCTTGAAAATCTGACCTTCGCCGGGTCCGAGCTCATCGACCTTGATCTGCGTGAAGCGACGAGCCGGCTCGTCCTCAATGCAGCCGACATGACGCTCACCGCGGCATCGATCGATGGTCCGGGCGCGAGCGCGGCAATCGCACTCGATGCCGGCGCGCAAACCGCGACCTTGAGTTTTGCGCAGCCCATCTCGGCCGGGCGGCACCAGCTCCGCATCAATTTCACCGGCAGGATCAACCGATTCCCGCGCGGACTGTTCGTGATCGAATATCGGGAAGGCGAGGGGATGCGGCGCATGCTCGCAAGCCATCTCGAGCCGGCCGATGCGCGCCGCGTCTTCCCGTGCTGGGACGAGCCGGCATTCAAGGCGTCGATCGGGCTCACGGTAACGCTGCCGCGCTCGCTCCGCGCGATTTCGAACATGCCGGTCGCGGCGGAGGAGCCCGTCACGCCCGCGTTGCAGCAGGTCACCTTCGCCGCGACCCCGAAGATGTCGACCTATCTGTTCGTGCTTGTCGCCGGCGAGCTCGAGCGCCTCTCAGCACAGGTCGGCGAAACGACCGTCAGTGTGCTGGCGACCGCCGGCAAGTCCGAGCAGGGGGGATTTGCGCTCGAGAGCGCAGCCGAGCTGCTGCGCTATTATAATGACTATTTCGGCCTGAAATATTCGCTTCCGAAGCTCGACCTGATCGCGCTCCCCGGCGTGTTTCGCAGCGCCATGGAGAACTGGGGGGCAATCACGTTCGGCGAGAGCAGGCTTTTGTTCGATCCTGCGGTGAGCGGCGACGCCGCTCGCCGCACCGTCTTTATTTTTCTCGCGCACGAGATGGCACACCAGTGGTTCGGCAATCTCGTCACCATGGCGTGGTGGGACGATCTCTGGCTCAACGAGGGCTTCGCCAGCTGGATGGAGGCGAAGGCGGCCGAGCATTTCTTTCCGCAATGGAGGACGTGGCTCAGCGCGGGCGCTGGGAAAAACGGCGCCATGAATCTCGACGCGCGGCGCACGTCGCACTCGATCGAGCATCCGGTCGCCGACGAAGGCGAGGCAATGGCCGCCTTCGACGGCATCACCTATGCCAAGGGGCAAGCAGTCATCCGGATGCTGGAGAGCTACGTCGGCAAGGATGCGTTCCGCGCCGGCATCCGCCGCTACATGGCGGAACATGCTTACGCCAACACCACGACGGCCGACCTTTGGCATGCGCTCGAAGGCGCCTCCGGCAAACCCGTCGGCGGCATTGCCGCCACGTTCGTCCGGCAGCCCGGGGTGCCGCTCGTGCTCGCGCAATCAAGGTGCGAGGACGACAAAGAGCACATTCGCCTGCGCCAGGAGCGCTTCACCATTCATTACCCCGAGGCGGTGCCGCAAACCTGGATCATCCCGGTCACGCTCGGGCTTCCCGACGCTGCGCAACCGTCGGCGACGATCCTGCTCGGCGACGAGCCGGCAGATGTCGTTGGGGGACGCTGTGCCGAGCCGCTCAAGCTCAATCTCGGTAATGTCGGTTACTACCGGGTCGACTATGGCGAAGGCCGCGCGGGGATGCGCAAAACCTTTCCGCTCATGCCGCCGGCGGATCGCGTCAATCTTCTGACCGACACCTGGGCGCTGGTGGAAGCCGGCCGGACGCAGGCGCGTTCCTACTTCGAGCTTCTCAGCGAAGCCGGCAACGACGAAGATCGTGCCGTCTGGGACGAGGTGATGAGCACATTGAGCCGTCTCGATCATCTCGCCCGCGGTCGTGCGGAGCGCACGGCGCTAGAGGCCTATGCGCGCCATATGCTCCGCCCGGTCCTTGCTCGCCTTGGCTGGGATCCCAAGGGACGCGAGCGCGAAGACAACGAGGTGTTGCGCGTGCGCCTCATTCGCGTGCTGGGCGAGCTCAACGACATGGACGTGATTGCGCAGGCCAGGCTGCGCTTTGCCGCCTTTCGCCAAGATCCGGCGCTGCTGCGGCCCTCGCTGCGTGACGCCGTTGCGCATGTCGTCGGGGTGAACGCCGATCGCGACGACTATGCAGCGCTGCTTGCGCTTGCGCGCAAAGCCGGCAATGGCGCCGAGCGCACGCGTTATTATTCCGCGGCGGCGAGCGCGCGCGACGCGGCGCTGGCGCGCGCAACGCTGGCGCTCGCGCTCACGGACGAGCTGCCATACGCGTTGCGCACGAGCGTCATCGGCACGGTTGCATCCGCGGGCGAGCAGCCCGAGCTTGCCTGGGCGTTCGTGCGGCAAAACTTCGCGCTGCTGGCGCAGCGACAGGGCCCCTCGTTTCGTGATTATTTTGTTGCAAGCCTGATGCGCAATTTCAGCGAAGACGCCCGCGCCGCCGAGCTTGCCGAATTTGCGCCGGCGCACGCCACATCGGGCGGACGGATCATGGCTGCGCGTGCGCAAGAAGCAATCCTGATCGATGCGGAGCTCAAGGCGCGCGTGCTGCCGCAGCTCGCGGCCTGGCTGCAAGCTCGCGGCACGCCCGACTGATTTGACGCTAACGCGCCCGGAATCGTAGGGTGCGCAAAGGCGCGCCCTTTCGCGCGCGCCGTGCGCACGCGGTCTGGTCAAGATGATGAGAACGCTGAGCCTCATTTGCGCGTGGACGCTCATCGGCATGGGCATCGCGCAAGCGCAAGCGCAAGGGGACGCGTTTCCCAGCCGGCCGATCCGGATGATCGTGCCGTTCCCGGCCGGCGGTCCGACCGACGGCATGGCACGCATCATCTCGGATCGGCTGGGTGAAGTGCTCGGCCAGACCGTCGTGGTGGAAAACCGCGGCGGTGGCGCCGGCGGCAGCATCGGCGCGAAAGTCGTCGCGACCGCCGAGCCCGACGGCTACACCATCCTCATCACGCCCGGCGGGGCGCTCACCACCGGGCCCGCGGTCCACAGCAATATCGGCTACGATCCCGTCAAAGCCTTCGTGCCGGTGGGCTGTGTCATGGAATCGCCGATGGTGATTGCGGCGCACCGCGACTTGCCGGTGAAATCGCTCGGCGATGTCGCGGCCTATGCCAAGGCCAATCCCGGCAAGATCATCTGGGGCTCGCAGGGTTTCGGCACCGCGCCCCACCTCCTGTTCGAGCTGTTCAAGCTCGACACCGGCGTGAGCGTGGTGCACGTGCCCTATCGCAGCTAGTGGAACCGTGGGTTCATCGATTAGAAATGTGCCGAGAATGTTGGGCAATTCCCTTGCACCAAATCCGTGGGGTGTCGCCGTAGTGTCCCGATCCGCAGAAAATTAACGGGCTTCCTGAAGGCATAAGCGTGGATGCCGAATTTTGGCGCTTCGCCCAACTTCGCCCACTAATCGTGCCATGGTCCGGCGCGGTGCCGGATCCTTGCGAGCCCTAGATGATCTTGCCTGGATTGGTCTTGGCATAGGCCACGACATCGCCGAGCGATTTCACCGGCAAGTCCTGGTGCGCTGCAATCACCAGCGGCGATTCCATGACACAGGCCACGGGCACGAAGGCTTTGACGGGATCGTAGCCGATATTGCTGTGGACCGCGGGCCCGGTGGTGAGCGCTCGGCCCGGAGTGATGAGGATGGTGTAGCCGTCAGGATCGGCGCTCGCGACGAGCTTCGCGCCAATGCTGCCGCCAGCGCCACCGCCTCGGTTTTCCACCACGACGGTTTGGCCGAGCACTTCACCGAGGCGGTCCGAGATGATGCGTGCCACGCCGTCGGTCGGCCCGCCGGCCGGGAACGGCACGATCAATCTGATCGGCCGGTTGGGAAAAGCCTCGCCTTGCGCTTGCGCGTGCGCAGTGTCCCCGTGCACCGTCCCCGCGCAGAGCAGGGCCGCAACCAGCGTTCTCATCATCTTGACCATTCCTGCATTCGCTCTCGGATGTCAGTTTATACATTGTTGAGGCTCGTAAGAACTCGATCCAGCCTGCCCTACCGACCCAAATCACTCGGGGGCGGTGCGAGCCTGCAGCCGATCTGCGAGATGCCGTCGCCGACCCGACCAGCCCGGCCGCACCGGCGCAAACTGGTCAAAATATTTTTGTCTGCTCAGCAGCGCTGCGCACCAGTGGAACGACGTAGTGCCGTTCGACGACCTTTTCTCCGGGAGTTGCCCGAGGCCATGCGGCAGCGGGATTAATATGTGATGGGCTTAAGCAGGAGGGGGCGATTTGCGATCAACCAGCCCACGACCACTGGACGAACTCGCCTAGCTCCGAACAGCATACAGCCGCTGTTTGCCTGTGATAATCGCACCTTCTGGTCGGGTCGGCGATGCGATCTTTTTTTCCTCCGGCGCCTACAGTCACCGGTGTGCTTGCCTTCGCCGACGCGGTCGGAGTAAGCCCTGCTGAGATCGTTGTGGTCGGCGACACGGTCCCTGACGTTGCCACCGCCCGGTCTGCTGGCACTCAAGCTGTCGTCGTTCTGACCGGACCCGCGCCATTCGATCCTCACTTGACAAAGGCAGACGGTGTCATCCCCTCGCTCGCCGACCTTGCTGTTTGGCTCGACAGCGGGCGGCCGGCCCTTCGGGAGCATTGATACGGGGCGTGCGCGCCCCTTTTGCCCATAACGTTTTTTAGACAGGTTGAGGGCGCCCGCCTCCTAAAAAGGCCATTCGGCTTGGGGTCCTACTGGACAAGTCCAAGGAGACAGCTCAGTTGCCCAGCGGGCGAATATAGCAACTGTAAAAACCCGCTTTAGTTTTTGTGCCGAATCAGATGTTAGTGCCTGGGTGCATTTCGCACATCTAGGAGGGCAATCCATGGCAAAAGCTACAAAACCAACCGCGGCGGCCAAGAGCAACCGTCCCGTCACGATAAAGCATCTTGCGGCAACCTTGGCCGAAGAGCATCAACTAACGAAACGGGCAGGTGAAGCGCTCCTCGCCGATCTCGTCGGCCAGATCACCAAGCATCTCAAGAAGGGCGAGCGCATAAGGATCTCAGGGCTCGGTATCTTGCAGGTCAGAAAGCGGGCAGCTCGCATGGGGCGCAATCCAGCTACTGGAGAGGCGATCAAGATTAAAGCCAGCAAGAAGGTAGCATTCCGGGCGGCCAAAGACTTGAAGCTCGCCGTGTGAATAGCTCGAGGTCGCGCCAGAATCGAGAAGTCGGCTTTTCCCGACACACGGTATCGGTAAAATAGCCTAAGGACTCCTGCCGATTGGCGATGTTTTCAGCCCATGCAGTACGATCTCCTGAT
>Ga0306920_100008282_pt1 | contig 13791 bp, 24 predicted proteins | sample flu12Cox44000170_FD_204666 | JGI IMG/M metagenome (GOLD analysis project Ga0306920, IMG submission 204666) | Lab enrichment of tropical soil microbial communities from Luquillo Experimental Forest, Puerto Rico - flux4day.12C.oxic.44.000.170 (v2)... | ecosystem: Environmental > Terrestrial >... | reverse complement strand
GGAAAGCCTCAATCTCGCCTGGCACGGAGCACGGGCCGAGACGCAGGGTTTTGAAATCAAGCTCAAGCAATCCTTCGATCCCTCTGCCGGCGAGGCGGACGTTTTCCCGCAGGACATCCGGCGCGCACTCTTGAATGTGATTTCTAATGGCTTCTACGCGGCGACCAAGCGCGGGGCAGAGACTAACGGCGGCAATTATGAGCCCACTCTCACGGCAGCCACCAGAAACCTCGGTGACCGTGTCGAAATATCTATCCGCGACAATGGGATCGGTATTCCTCCAGACGTGAAAGAAAAGATATTCAATCCGTTCTTTACAACCAAACCAGCGGGAGAAGGCACGGGTCTTGGTCTCTCCATTAGCCACGACATCATCGTCAAGCAGCACGGCGGCTCAATCGAGGTCGACACGCGACAGGGCGAATTTACCGAAATCAGGGTAATTTTGCCGCGCTCGGCGGTGCTGCTCCCCGAGCAGTCGTAATCGCCCGATGTCCGCTATTGGCCCTTAGCGGGCATGGAGAAATCGTCGAAGAGAACCTGTTCTACGACGTCGTGGGGCTGATGCGTCAGATCGGAGTCGGCGGTTAGTGGGCATTACAGCATGGCTGACGAAGTTCGCTTTTGGCCCATAGCAGACATGGACTAGCGCACTGCCAAATTCGGGGGCGAAGCAGACATGACCTTTTGCGGAAATCCGCGTTCGCGGTCGCTATTGGGGGTAAAAGCGGACACAGTGCAGCAGCTTTGGGCCAATAGCGGACATCAGCCAGCTTTCCGCTGGCCGTTTCCATAAATCCTAACTGGCGCCCAGGAACTTCTGCTTTCGTATCGAAAGCAGCCATCCGTTGGCTCGAAGAATGACCGGGCCGAATCCCTTACGCGGTCTGGTATTCCGCCATTGCGATCACGGCGCGGGTGAGCGTGCTGTTGGGCTGTCGCAGCTCATCCAGAATCGTGAAGTGATTGGTGTTGGCGATAGGTATCAAGTCGCCAGGGACATGTCCTTGCGACCGGTAGGCATGGTAATCGCGGCTGCTTGCGATCATGGCCGGCAACTCGCCGGTGCCGTAGGCGATACCCAGCGGCTTGTCGACGATCGGCCGCCGCATAGGCGAAAGGTTCTGAATTTCTTCCTCCCTCAGCTTCACTTTGTCATTGACATGCGGGGAGTCGCGCAACGCGCCGAGATCGAACACACCCGAGATCGCAAGTCCCGCCGCTACTTTTGGATGATCAAGAATGAACGAGGTCAGATGGCCGCCCGCGGACCAGCCAGTGACGATGACCGGTCCCTGGATGCCGTGCTCGCCGGCGTTGGCCTTGAGCCAGTCGAAGGCGCTTTTCAGTTCGTTGGTGATCTGCGTCAGGGTAGCGTCTGGCGCCAGCGTGTAGCCGCACAGAGCCGCCGACCAACCACGTGCCAACGGACCTTCGGAGAGACAAGCGAAGATCTCCTTGCTGCCGCGCTGCCAATAACCACCGTGGATGTGAACGAAACATGGCGCCTTCGGATCATTTGCAGGATATAGGTCCCACTTGTTGCGGTCTCCGTTTCCATAAGACAAGTCCAGGTGCTTTGGGCGCTGCTCGCGCAGCGCCTGCGAAGCTACGGCCCAGGATTCGGTTTTCTTGCGCGCGTTCTCGGGGCCCACATGCTCGACATTGTTGTACGCGAGATTGCGGGCCTGAAGCGACATTGTAATCCAGTCCATGCTCGGACATTCCTTCGCGCCCAAGGTCGTTGGCGTCGCAATGCCGGCGATAGTCACCGCCATTAAGGTACGACGATCAAGCGACGCAGTCATATGAACCTCCTGATCAGGGGGTCGGATCGTTGCAAACTAGCACACTGTGGAGGTCGGACGTGGGGGCACTGATGTCCGCTTTGGGTCATAAGCAGACATGTGCAGTGCGAGGGCCCATGTCTGCTATGGGCCATTAGCGGACATTGACCAAAACAGAGAGACCGCCTCGCGGCGGTCTCTCCGAAAAGGCCTTTCAGACGCTTTTAAGCCGGCGAACCGGGGCACTCAGACAGCCCGGTGCAAGAACCAAGGGTGAAGCTCGCGTGGACCTTCGCAGCGTCCGCAGCGACCTCCAGCGCCTCATCGGAAACGTCGAAAATTATTTCCTCTTGCGCTTTCTGTGCGATGTCCGTCATGACATTGATCCTTTTGTTCGCACCCCTGCCTACTGTTAGCACTCGCTAAATTTTATTGGCGTGGTTCACAGCACGTTCATGCGGACACGACCGCCGCAAGCGGTGACAGAAGGTTTTTCATGATGGTTCTCCTCAGTGCATGGACGGCTGCTGAGCCTGCGGCTCGGTGAACACATGACCGGAAGTGCACCACGATTATGGCATCTAACCGGCGCGGAAATCGAGTTGGACGGAGGTCCAACTTCTGCATGTGCGATTCACGTCAGTAAGGCTTCGCAGAACCGATGTCCGCTTTACCCCCGAAAGCGGACATGTGCTGCGCAACTAGGGATGTCCGCTAAGGGCTAAAAGCGGACATCGCGGTATTCATTCAATCACACCGTCGGCAATGGCGATCACACCAGACGGTCAAGCCGAGCGCCTTGGCGGCCTTGAGATTGATCAAAAATTCGTACGCGGTCGCTTGCACAACCGGATCGGCAGGTTTTTCGCCTTTGAGAATTCGCCCGACGTGGGATGCGCGCACAGCAAAATGGCACACAAGAGGCGAAACCTTGCCGCTTGACTAGGCGGAAAGCTATTACAGATATTGTTCTATAGGGGCATCTCCGACCGTCACGTAGATCAGTGCTCCCTGAAGGCGCGTGATGATCTTGTTGTTTTCTGCCGGATCGACGGTGATGCAACCGAGGCTCCGCCCCAGCATGCCGTTATTTTTGGCGCGAAAACCAGCCGTCGTGTACCAGTTCGGGTGGATGACCCATTTAGTATTCGGCGTGTGGTTGATGTAACGATTGTACGGGGCCATGCCCTCGAGGACGGCAACGATCATGTTTCGATAAACGGTTTTGTCGTAGCGGTCCACGATCGTCCGGTAATGGTCCGCCACCTCGGGAGGCGCGTGCACGGTCTTGAGCGGACCCAGCGGGACCATGTTCGGGTCCCGCTGAAAGCCTTTGAATTTGATGGCTCTCGCGTGGGGTCCGTTGCTTTTTCCATGCGCCGCGAAGTGAGCAGTGACCTGACCTGATGTGAAATCCAAAATGTAGAATCTCTTGTTCGCCGACGGCTGCGAAATGTCGAAGACCGCGAACACGTCTTTTTTGGAGAAAGTCGGCTGGCGTGAGATTGCAACGGCACGCTGAATCGCGGCTAGGGGAGCGCCGAGCTGCTCCGCTTGTTGCAAAAGGGAATCGAGTTTGCCAGCAAAGTCATCCTGCTTCGTAACGCCCGCCGGGGGAGTGGCTATTGACTGCGCGCGCGCCGCCAGCGGGCATGCCGCCGCACCACCCAAAACGCCGAGGAATTCCCGCCGCCTCATCCTTGCCTCCGACTCACCTGAGCATCGTATCCGCTCAAAGGAGTCCTTGTAATAGGGGTTGAAATCGGCCTCGCTACCGCAACATGAAATGCTGGCTGATGTCCGCTTTGGGTCAAAAGCAGACATGTGCAGTGCAAAAGGGCATGTCCGCTTTACCCCCGAAAGCGGACATTCACAGGCGCGTCAAAGTGAGTGGTGTCCGGATTTGCCGAAGGTCCTATAAGCTATCAGCCGGAGCGGCCTATGAATGGGCTTCGCATTTTATTGCTGGTGACGACGACAGGCGTTTTAGCTTTCCTTCTATACGAAGCAATTACACGGCAAATAGCTAGAGATGCTTTCTGGAGTGTAATTGTCATTGTCTGCGCCCTTAGTTTGAATCTGATTTATCTCTGGTTCTCTACTCCGGGCAGACAGCAACTACCTATCGAGAATAAGCCACGTGTCGCCTTGGAAGAAAAAGCACCCGGGGTTGATAAGGCAAACAATGCTGAAAAGGCGAACGATGCCGGTAAAGTAAACGATGCCAGTCCGCAGCCTAGTAAGTCTAGTGGGTCTGGCTTAACGCCTAACTGTGAAAAGGAGTTACGGCGTACAGCCGATCTATTGAGATTTTTTGCAAATAGAGTCCAAGGGGGAGAGGAAATACAATCGGTCGTTGGTGACGTGCGACAGCACGAGAAACGATTGTCGGCAGTTTGCCCTGACTTGAGCGACAGGTGAAAAAGCTCCAACGACTGCCCTAAGAAGTCAGTAGCACACAATATGAGTGACCAATGCGGCGAGCGATGTCCGGATTTGCCGAGAGTGCTGATAGCGGGTGCACACCCGATTTTGCGGTCCCTTATAAACTGATAGCCTCGTTGTAGTGTCGCGTCGTTACACAAGGAGGCGACGATGCTGAAAAAAGTGGTGCTGGCGGTGGGACTGATAGCGATTCCCTCAATCGCACCGGCCCAACAACAGCCTCAACAACAGCCCCAACAACAGCCCGAACAACAGCTATGTCAACTCGAATGCACGTCAACCGAGAAAAGCGAAAGGGTCACTAGGAGCTGCCACGCCTTGAATGCTACTGACTGCACAAATTTGGGACGCGCAGAAACAGGAGTTGGCAGGACGTGTCGGGGCTACATCACGCCGAATTGCGTCCAAGGTCGCTGAGGTATTCCACGCCGGAAAGACCGCAACGCGACGACAGGGGTATCCGTTCAAACTAGGCACTAAAACTTCGGGTGGCCGTTGGCCGATGACCGCTATGGGTCAAAAGCGGACATCCGCAAAGATAATTTGCCTGCTATGTGAGCTTCATCAGCTGAGCGCGGCGCGTCCATTTGGGACCGTGGGGGTTGCCGAGCGATTCACATATTTCAAAAGGGTTGTGGCCTTACCCATGTCCTTAACAACTCGAGAGGTATTGCGCCTTTTTGTGATGGCCATCACATCTTGCTTTATATGTTCGTATAATGTCGTTGTCGCGATGCCCGCTTACCGCGGAGGCGACAATGAAGTCCAAGTATCTAACCAACTCGACGCGGGTAACTGCCGACACCACCGAGGATGTGCGGATCGAGAGAATTTCTCAAAGTTTTCGTCCTGACCCGGCCAGTCGATGCCTGAACCGCCCGTGCGACCTGAGCGAGTTGATGACACGCGAAGCTTGGCCATGGCTCAAGAGATAGTCCGAAGCTTCACCAGATGGTCGTATGAGAAAACATCATGAGGTGCGCGAAGGCCAGATCGTGCGGATCATCGATGGTCCGCTAACTGGTTTTCGGGGCGAAGTGAAGGAAGTAGACGAACAGACCGCCAAAGTGGCCGTTCAGGTATTTGGTCGCGTTACCCCGATGGACTTGGCACTTAGGCAGATCGAATTGGTGCCAGAAAATTCAAACTGAGGCATGTCCGCTTTACCCCTGAAAGCGGACATGTGCAGTGCAAGAGCCTATGTCTGCTTTGGGCCAAAAGCGCACATGCTTTATGTGACGCGTCACCGGTTTTCTGGCGATATGTGCTTAATGCGCAATGTGTGAGCTGCGATATCATCAATACTATACGACAAGTGGACTCTGCAGGGCGGAATTACAGCAGGGATTTATGATCGGCGGAATGGGGTTGAGGGTCATTTTGCGGAGCAGCAATTCTGCGGACCAACGTGTCGCAATGGGTCAAAAGCGGCATATGCAGTGCACAAGTGCATGTCCGATTTACCCCCAACAGCAACATCAAATGCAACGTATGGGGATGTCCGCTATGGGCCAATAGCGGACTCATGCAGTGCAGCAAAATGGATCACTATTCGATCACCCCGTCGGCGCGTTGATCACCGCAATGAAATGCAAGAGGCCGCCGGGTGAGGCGGCCTTTCGGACTTCTACCAAGTCTGGTTTACCACTTACGGTAGCCCCATCCATATGGCCCGCGATAGTCATAACCACGGCCCCACTCACTTGGCCAGCGATAGTCCCTCGCCATGGATGTGTAATTAAAAGAAGCTGGCAGGTGTGAGTGCTTCGAGGAGTTTCGTTGCTGGCATTTCTCGTTACATTTGATCTTGCAATAATTTCCCTTGCTCCCACACCTTTCTTGGCAATACGCCAAACAATCCTGAGCAGCGAACGCAGGAATCGATAAAGGTATGGCACCAAACAAAACAATTGCGATAAGCAACCTAGACACGAACGGCCTCCTGTTTTACGGGTCGGGAAACGATAATCAAATTTCGGAAGAAGCTCCGTAAATTTGCTCTCAATTTTTCAGCGTTCATGTCCGCTTTGGGTCAGAAGCAGACCTGTGCAGCGCACAAGCTCATGTCCGCTTTACCCCCGAAAGCGACATCAAATGCGACATAGTGGAATGTCCGTTTTGGGCCAAAAGCGGACATCGCGGCTCATTCAATGACCTCGTCGGCGCGGTCGAGCAGCCCGCGCGGCACCGTGAGGCCGAGCGCCTTAGCGGTTTTAAGATTAATCACTAGCTCGAACCTAACTGGAGCCTGGACTGGAAGCTCGCTCGGTTTCCCACCGCGCAGCACACGATCTACATATGTTGCTGCAAGCCGAAATTGATCCCGTTGCTCATTTCCGTAGCAAAGGAGGCCACCAAGTTCCGCAAAAAAACGGAATGGATAGACGGCGGGTAAATGGTAGCGATCAGCCAACGACGTGATCTCCGCACGATGCACGTTCATAAAGCCATCCGGCATCACGATGAGCCCGCTATCCGGTTCGCGAGCCTGTGCGGTGATGACGGACTCTAATTCTGATGCGCTGTGAACGGGTGCGGGGATGGCCTGTATAGCCAAACTCGGTGCAGCAGCCTTGAAGGGGTTCAGGTAAATGTCGCGATACGGCGTTGTCGCCGGGTTGAACAAGAAGGCAACGCGGCTAACTTGCGGCGCGATCTCCTTGAGGAGTTCCAGCCACTTACTCATCATCGTCGGTTCAGTGAGAGTGAAACCTGTGACATTACCACCCGGTCGCGCGAGACTGGCGACGAACCCGCTGCCAACCGGATCTGCAACGACTGCGAAAACGATAGGAATTGTGCTTGTCTCTTTCAGCACCGCAGCAGTCGTAGGTGTGTTATTCGCGAGAATGAGATCGGGTTTTAGCGCGATGAGTTCCTTTGCGAACCCCGGCATCAGCTCCACGTCCGCCGCCCAGCGGACGTCCATTCGGATGTTGCGGCCCTCTGCCCACCCAAGCTTCTGGAGCACGTCCCGGAATGTGGCAACGAAAGCCTGCCCTTCAGGGTCGTTCTCGGCGTGCGCCATCAAGACGCCAATCCGCCGCACCCGCTCCGGCTGTTGCGCATGCGCCACAAGTGGCCACGCCGCCGCACCGCCGACCAGTGTGATGAACTCGCGCCGTCTCATGTTCGCTCCGAGACGTAGGACTGACCATCGTACTGCTGTAATTTATCCGCTTGAAGGGGTCCGCTGATGTCCACTTTGGGTCAGAAACAGTCAACCAGATAGACCGTGAGCATGGCCAAAGAAGTCGAACGCAAGTTTCTGGTGAAGGGCGATGCGTGGCGAACACTCGCCGAGGGCAAAACCTACCGGCAGGGATACCTCAATAGCGCTCTGGAGCGGACGGTCCGGGTTCGCACGGCAGAAGGTAAAGCGTACCTCACCATCAAGGGCTTAACGGTCGGGGCAACCAGGGCCGAATATGAGTACGAAATTCCCTACGATGAGGGCGAAGCGATGCTTGACAGTCTTGCTGAGAAACCGCTGATCGAGAAGAGGCGCTACAAAATTCCTGCAGGCGATCTCACCTGGGAAATTGACGAATTCCTGGGCGCCAACGCAGGATTGATTATCGCCGAGGTGGAACTTAAGAGCGAAGACCAAGTCGTCCCCAAACCTGAATGGCTGGGTGACGAAGTCACTGAAGACTCCCGTTACTACAACGCAAACCTCGTCAAGAAGCCATTTGCGCACTGGCGGTACGAGAGATAGGCACACATACCGCGCCCCCGATAAGCCAAGTTATCGCAAGTTTGAGATGTCCGCTTTACCCCCAGAAGCGGACATGTGCGGTGCACAAGCTCATGTCCGCTTTGGGCCAAAAGCGGACATCAATCATTTTTCAGAGCGCCGTGGCATGTCGGGTTAAGCGCGACAATCAAACCATAACACCACTACATGCGTTGCCTACCGCATGGTACGATCAGTTTAAATAATGCAGGTGCCGCCGTCATTCACCGGAGGCCCCGGACATGACCGAAACTCTCGCCCAAAAGAAATGCACCCCCTGTCGCGGCGGCGTCCCGCCGCTCACGCAGGAGGAAGCGGAGCGGTTTCAATCGCAGACTCCGAATTGGGATTTGCTCGATGACAGCCACCGCATCGAGCGGACATTTCGCTTCGGCAATTTTCAGGAGGCACTTGGCTTTGTTCGAAACGTAGGCGACTTGGCTGAAACCGAAGGCCATCACCCCGACATCAGCTTCGGCTGGGGTTACGCGACAATCTCGCTACGCACGAAGAAGATCAAAGGGCTGCACGAAAACGATTTTATCATGGCGAGCAAGATTGATAGGATATTCGATCGCTCGCGTGACCCTCTCGACCGTCAGTAAAGTCGTGGCAATGAGCCATGGCGACGGCGAACAATCGTGTTGTCACGATTTTTGGGGGAACCGGCTTCCTCGGCCGGCGCGTCGTTCGCCATTTCCGTAAGCACGGGTTCTCGGTCAGGATCGCATCAGGGCACCCGGACCGAGGGCAGAGGCTATTCGCTCTCGATGATCCGCAGCTTCAATCCATTGAAGCCAATATTCACGACGAGCGATCCGTCGCTGATGCGGTGGCCGGCGCTTACGGTGTCGTGAATGCGGTTAGTCTTTACGTCGAGCACGGACGGGAAACGTTTCATTCCGTCCATGTCGAATCTGCGCAACGGGTCGCCGCTCAGGCACGCCTAGCTGGGGTGGAGCGGTTCGTTCACGTTTCTGGAATCGGCTCTGACGTTGCCTCGCCCTCTCTTTATATCCGCAAGCGCGGCGAAGGCGAACTCGCGGTACGGGCCGCCTTTGCCAACGCCACACTTGTCCGTCCAGCCGTGATGTTCGGACCGGACGATGCGTTTCTCACCGCCCTCCTCAAGTTCCTTAGCCAACTTCCAATCTATCCAATGTTCGGCCGAGGCCTCACGAGATTACAGCCGGCCTATGTGGAGGATGTGGCGGAGGCGATCACAAGGGCACTGCAACGGACGGAAAAACGTCCGATCACATTTGAGTGCGGTGGCCCTCGGGTCTACTCTTATGAAGAGTTGCTCAAAACCGTTGCCCACGAAGCCAACCTCAAGCCCACGTTGATTTCAATCCCATTTGCCTTTTGGTACTTGCTGGCTTGGTTCGCGGAAATGCTTCCGAGCCCGCCGATCACCCGGAACCAGGTGGACTTAATGCAGATCGACAATGTGGCATCGCCAGAGATCCCCGGATTTGGCGAGCTTGGGATTTCGCCCCTCTCGATCGAGGAAATACTTCCGGAGATATTGTGGGATCATTGATCGCGATGTCCGCTTTAGCCCCGAAAGCGGACATGTGCGCTGCAACTAAGGATGTCTGCTTTGGGCCAAAAGCGGACACGATTTCCACGTTTGATCTTTATCGGGAAATACGATTTCGCCTGCGTTTTTTTGGCAGGTTTCCCTGCGCGGTGTATTTGCGCAGATGCAATGCCAAATTGGAATTAGGAAGAGCCGCTGACTTCAAATGCTCGCGTTCGGCCACCCGCTTTATCAATTCGCTAAACCGACTACGGAACTGAGCATCGAAAACGTCTTCGATGCTGTCAGAACCCTTACGCACAAGCGCGTGAAATTGCTCTCTCAGCAAATTCCATTCATTAATACCACTATCACCGGACATTCACTTTTGCGTGCAGACCACTTAGCGCAGCTCCCTTGATTGGTGTTCAGTGCCGGAATTGGTGCTCAATGTCTGAGCGCATGCGATGCGTTGTTGCCAGTCCCAAAACCGAGAACATAAGTGCGATGGCGCTGGTAGTTATGGCGAAGACCACAAGGCCGTGGTCAGTAAAGAGCACGGTGTCAAAATGGTCAGTAAAAAGCAAAGTGTCCATCAGGTCCTCCAATGCTTTTGTCGTGAGCGAAGGCCCGGCCTTGGTGCGCTGCTGTGCAGTGATTGAGACCTTCACTCAAAGTGTGTCTTTTCACACATCGGACCAATTCGGGAACCGTTTATGTGTTCCTCCCGACAGAGACGGAACTCAAAAATATACGATCAAGGTTGGAACAGAGTGGGCGGTTTTACGTTCGCTGAGTGAGAATAGTGGGAGGAAGGGCCTTATGGCCCTGTTTGAGGATGAGGCTGCGCAGCATGTTCGGCGCAGCCTCATTTGTTTTTTGAAAGCTCAATTCAGCAGACCAGCAAATGAGCAGTTCAACTTGGTCGTTTATCGCCGCTTTGGGTTCAAAAGCAGACATATGCAGTGCAACACGGCAATGTCCGCTTTACCCCCTATAGCGACCGACGGCCATAGGGCGTATCGCCGAGACTGAACACTTGAATTTCGAGGGCGATCGTGAACAGAAACTCGGTGTTGATCTCCGGCATGAAGACCCCTCTTTATGAGTGGCATCCACCGTCTGCTGCGAAATTGTACTGTAGTCCGCTATACCCCCAAAAGGCGACATGTGCGGTCACTGGCCCATGTCTGCTAAACGACTAAACGCAAAAAGCGCCGCTAATCCCTCGCGCCGCTTAGGAGACATCCGCGTGGCGAGGACTGCGTCCACACATTCCCGGTCGTTGGGCAAGTCCAACCGCATCCGGCAGCGCTGGGCGCAGCGCGGCTTTTCACCGACCGACCTGCTCAATCTGTGGCAGCCGAACGGCGCCTGGGAGGAGCACTACGGTTTCGCTTATAGCGAGGGGCCGCGCCAGAAGCTCGATGTCTATAAGCCGCGCCACGCGGCTAAGGCGCCTGTTGTGGTGTTCTTTTATGGCGGCAGCTGGCAACGCGGTTCGCGCGATCTCTACCGCTTTGTCGGCACTGCGCTGGCCGCGCAAGGCTTTGTCACGGTCGTGCCGGATTATTCGATCTTTCCGCCAGCGCGTTTTCCGACGTTCGTCGAGGACGGAGCGCGAGCGGTGCGCTTTGCTCGTGCGAACGCCGCACAATGGGGCGGCGATCCCGCGCGGCTGGTGCTGATGGGACATTCGGCGGGCGCTTACATCGCGGCGATGCTATCGTTCGATCCGCAGTGGTTGGAGCAAGTTGGCCTCAACTCGCAGACTGATCTCGCGGGCTTCATCGGGTTAGCCGGTCCGTATGATTTCCTGCCAATCCAGAGCCGCACGCTGCGCGCCATTTTTGGCGGCGCCAATAGGGCGGAAACGCAGCCGATCTCCTTCGTCACCGGTAAGGAAGCGCCCTCGCTGCTGATCACGGCGCGGCGCGATCGCTTAGTCAGTCCCGGCAACAGCCGCAGAATGTCAGCAAAGATCCGCGAGCATGGCGGAGTGGCCGAGGTGCTGACCTATGGCGGGGTCGGTCATCTCACCTTGATAGGGGCCTTCGCGCCTGGTCTGCGAGTACTGGCGCCGGTGCTGCGCGACGTCACCCAATTCGTCTGGCGCGTCACTCGCCGGCATGTCAGCAACCTTTAGGGACTACTGCCTCCGCGAACTTGCGCTTTCATCATAGAAAGCGGAGTCGTTGGAGGAGGACGCTTAGTTCACTAAGCGTGCGCTCGGCCATGTCCGCTTGTCAAAAGCGGACAAAAAGCCATGCGCGCTGCTTATTCGATCACTTCGTCAGCAGCCGTTTGCACGCCGTCCAACGGCGATGATCAGGAAAATCGCTCCCACGCCGCTTGGCGTGAGATCCCAAGCGCGTTGCCGATCGTATCCCAACTGATTTCCCTCCTACGCAGCTCTTCAATTTGGGCTTGCAGCACCGCGCGCGTCGCGTCGACGGTGGCTTCGGCTATCTTCAGCGCCGCAAGCAGCTGATCATCCGTCATACCTTGCCAGCCTAGGAACGGAACTGGGGTTGCTTCGAGGACCTTGTTGCAGACGCCGACGCAGGCGTCGCAGATGTAGACGCCTGGGCCGCCAATGAGCCGAGTCACGTCCTTGTCTGATTTGCCGCAGAAGGAGCACTTCAATTTCCTTTTGCGCTTTATTGCAATCATTGGTGTCGCCTATGTCAAGGAGTCCTTGACATTAGCGTGGAGCACCAATCTGTCAAGGAGTACTTGACACGCGATATTTTACGATGCCTTGATGACTTCGATAGTTCCGTCGTCGGTATCTACGATCGTGACCATCACCAAGGGATAAGTCTTCTTTATCGCAGCGCCGGCCGTCATCGCGGGGTCTTTACTGCTGAATGACCGCTTGGTTTGTCCGTCTACTCGCAACAGGTAGCGTTCTTCTTTAGGTCGTGTCTGATCCTTTGGCCTCTCGGCACCGGTCTGGTCTGGTGGTTTCGTCATCCTAGGTTGTGCAAGCATCCTAATCTCCACGGCGGTTCTGTCTGTTGTACGACGACACGGTAGGGATGTGCATAACCATGCACCTTGCTACTTGAAGATAATCATCGCCAAGATCGCGGCGCCGTACGCCAACCTATTACGGTTGCTTCAATCGTCTTGGCGCTTCCAACTTTCCGCCACGCGCCGCCTGACCACTGGCAGGGATACGGAACTATGTAAGTACCACTCTGACAATGGTGCCGACCGTGACACATGTCCGTCGTCGGAAACACGAACAAATATGTAATGGCTCTGCGTCGGTTTGAAAAAGACGTTCACACCAGACGCCAACACATGCGTCTCGAAATCCGTTTCGGAGGGTGTTACCGAAATTTGACCCTCACTGTTTCAACATACTCGCACAACGAACACTCATAGGTTCGATTTTCGTAATCGTCGTTATCGGTCGGTTCGATGTACGACAGAAACCAACCGCGCAGTCCACAATTCGGGCAGCGATGTGTGGCAATCCACGGCAATGGGGACGCATAAGGATGATTTGGCTGCGGCATGGGACGCTCCCTCACTGCTTGGCACAGGCGGGAGAACGATTGGTCTCTCTGTCACCGGCACGCCTGTGGGCCGAGCCTCGGTCGGGGATGATTTGTCCTAGGTTCTACTAGAAGCGTGTCTGTCCGGTTTCCGACTTTTCCGTGATTGTGCGGCGCACTGTGCTCATTTTTTTCACAACGTTTATGTCTTGGCAGGCGCTTCACCCGATGCACCCTTAAAAAATGACCGCTCAGGCTGCGCAAACAAAAGCCAGATAGCTGCCAGCCAAGTGGCTACCCCTTCGCTCCAACCCAAATCGTGCATTCCCCTTCGGAACGCTGAGAGGCGGGTCTGCCCTTCAGCATCGTCTTCAACCCCAATGAGCACAGCAACGCGCCGTGCACGTTCATTCTGCTGCGCACCCACAGTAAGTGGATACGCAGTTAGTGTGGCCCCTATAAATGTAATGAACTCACGCCACCTCATGGGTTTCTCCAAGGGCCGACGATGGAAATCTAGCACATCTTTGTGCTGCAGGTGACGTCATGAGGGCCAAGCTCATGTCCGCTTTGGGTCAAAAGCGGACATTTGCAGTGCACTAACGCAATTTGGGGCCATAAGCGGACACGCGTCCGGCGATCGCGATGTCTGTCCAATGTTTGGATCAGCAGCGCACGTAGTGACGTCGATGGTGTCGCCAATAATAGCACCAGCCCGGCCGCGTAGCGTCGGCGATGATCGCGCCAGCTGCGGCGCCAATCAACCCGCCCGCAATCGCAGCTCCGGCTGTGCGG